>Ga0209126_1000859_pt1 | contig 10432 bp, 10 predicted proteins | sample RifCSP19_1_FD_184024 | JGI IMG/M metagenome (GOLD analysis project Ga0209126, IMG submission 184024) | Soil microbial communities from Rifle, Colorado - Rifle CSP2_sed 19_1 (SPAdes) (version 2) | ecosystem: Environmental > Terrestrial > Deep subsurface > Rock core/Sediment | place: Rifle...
AGCACGGAGCCCTGAGCTTCTGAAGCTGATAGCTGACAGCCGATAGCTGAGGGCTGGGACGGGAGTGGGGATGTTTCATACGGCGCGGGAAGACGATATCAAGGCCGGACGAATCACCGATGTCTACTTCTTGCGGACGCTCGAGATCCTTGACCGTGAAAAGATCGATGCGGTCGTTGAGGCGGAGGTGACCCTCAAGGCCTTCCCCGAATCATGGACGTGGGGCATTTTGGCCGGGATCGAGGAGGTGGCGGGGCTGCTCACCGGGCTGCCGGTCGACGTGGATGCCTTCCGCGAGGGATCGTCCTTTCGGGTGGGAGAACCGATCCTGACGGTCAGGGGTCCGTATCGGGAGTGGGGACACTACGAAACGGCGATCTTAGGTCTCCTCTGTCAGGCCTCCGGGATCGCCACGAAGGCCGCCCGGTGTAAACGCGCAGCAGACGGACGGACCGTGATCAGCTTCGGGGCGCGGCGGATGCATCCTGTCCTCGCACCCATGATCGAGCGGAACGCCTTCATCGGGGGATGTGACGGCGTGGCGGTGGTGAAATCGGCTGAGCTCATCAAGGAGGAGCCGGTCGGCACGATGCCGCATACCCTGGTCCTCATCTTGGGGGATACGGTGAAAGCGGCCAAGGCCTTTGATGCGAGCATCGACCCCCGGGTGAAGAGGGTGGTGCTCATCGACACCCTGAGCGATGAAAAGTTCGAGGCGCTCCGCGTAGCGGAGGCCCTCGGCGAGCGTTTGTTCGCCGTCCGGCTTGACACGCCTTCTTCCCGCCGGGGCGATATGCTGGAGATTCTGAGGGAGGTGCGTTGGGAGTTGAACTACCGGGGATTCTCCTGGGTGAAGCTCTTCATCTCCGGCGGCCTGGATGAAGCTGAGATCCAGCGGCTTAACCCGTTGGCCGATGCGTACGGGGTCGGCACCGCCATCTCGAACGCACCGGTGATGAACTTCGCGCTCGATCTGGTGGAGATCGATGGGCGACCCATCGCCAAGCGAGGCAAGCGATCCGGGCGAAAGGCGGCCTACCGGTGTCGCGGTTGCCGCCTTCGGTGGGTGCTCCCGGCGGACGCCTCTCCCCCGGCCTGCCCGTGCGGCGACTCCGTGGAATCGCTGCTCATGCCCCTCCTCCGCAATGGTTGCATCGTCCGAAAGCTGCCGACTACGCAGGAGATCCGCTCCCGCGTCCTCGAGGAACTTGATTATCTTGCCCTGTGATGTCTTGGGGATGCCGCACTTTCCCCTTGACAAGCGGCAGACCACGACTAACCTGAGCCCGTGCGGTTGACGTAGGGCACCTGTGCGGATGGAAAGTAAGCAGTGAAACTGCGTAACCCGCATCTGATCAAATTGGCGGGATGGCTGGGGGCAGCTGCGCTGCGCGCCTGGAGCAGCACGCTTCGCTGCCTTACCGACACACAGGGCCAGCACACCGACCCGTGGGACCCCGCGCTGCAGGAGCGGTACATCTATGCGCTATGGCACGAAAATCTGTTGTTCACCGCGACGCTGCGGTCCGAGGCTGATGTCATCGCACTGATCAGCCGACACGCGGATGGAGAACTCCTGGCTCAGGTCTGTCGTTGGTTCGGCCTCCGCACGGTTCGCGGCTCGTCGGGACGTGGCGGGGTGGACGCGGTGGAGGAACTGCTTCGACTGCAGAAGGGCTTCCACCTCCTCGTAGCGCCCGACGGCCCCCTGGGGCCTAGACGGCAGGTCAAACGAGGACTCGTCTATCTTGCGTCCTGGACGGGGATGCCGATTGTTCCGCTAGGGGTCGGATTCCAACGAGCCTGGCGGCTCAACAGCTGGGACCGCATGGCGCTGCCTAAACCGTTGAGCACCATCACCTGTATCGCCGGGCCGCTCATCCGCGTGCCTTCGGTTATCAACAAGGCGGACTCGGACCACTACCGCCGGCTCGTCGAACAGAACATGGCGATCGCCACGTCAGCAGCGGAAGCCTGGGCTGCGGGGGAAAAGCCCGCCATCACATGACCGGCCTTTTTGAAGTCTTGACACGGTCCAGGACCGCAAGTGGCACGGTTAAAGAGTCAGGCCTTTGCAGTGTGGTCCCGAATCCTGAAACGAAGGTGTATCTTGAACGGAGCCTATGCCCCGGAAGCACGCAAGATCGATTTCAACCGCCCCGAGTAGAGAGCATTTTCGGCCCAAGGAGTGGGCCATCATCCAGAAGTACCGGACGCCGCGGCAGGTGCAGCAGTTTCTCCGGGCCCTACCCTATAATTGGGAAAGGGACGGAGAGACCCTGCGGACGTTTCGCAGCGTAGTCCGGCACTGGCAGGCGCATTGCCTCGAGGCAGCCGTGACGGCGGCGACCATCCTCGAGCAGCATGGCTACCCACCGCTGCTTCTCGACTTTCAGTCACAGGACAACCTCGACCACGTCGTCTTCCTCTTTCGCCACCGGGAACGCTACGGCACCGTGGCGCGTTCGCGTGACGCCGGGCTGCACGGGCGCAAACCCGTGTATCGGTCGCTCAGGCAACTCGTGATGAGCTATGTGGATCCCTACGTGGATGGCTCCGGGCGCATCATCGGATACGGAGTGCTCGACCTGCGGACGTTCCGTCGACCCAACTGGCGACTCTCCTCGAGAAACGTCTGGGCGGTGGAACGGGTTTTGATCAAGATGCCCCACAAGAAGCTGAAGACATCCGACCGTCGATACCGAGCAGTACTCCGGCGATACCGGACCTTTCGGAAGAACTACCCCGACAGGCCCGCCACGTTCTACGCAAACCGGCACGAGTGGCTGTAGCGGGCACACCCTCCTTCGCCGCCAGGCAGAAGCTCTGAAAATTCTTTCTTGGTGGCCCCCTCGCAGATAGACGTGGATCATAGCAGAAATCGGACAGGGGATTGCCGAGGACAGGTGTATACTGGGACACTTACCTGTGCCTTGGGGGACGGAGGGAGACGAGCGGGGGTGTCCGTAGACTTGTGAGTCCGAAGATTCCAAGAACACAGAAGAGGGGTCACCTCATCATGGCCGAAGGCCCGACCGTGCGGGCGCTGGGAGAGTTCGGCCTGCTGAGGAGACTTCGAGCGAAGAGCCCGCCCCTTCCCCCTGAGGTCCTGGTCGGGATGGGGGATGATGCGGCCATCATGCAGCCATCACCCGGCCTCGCGTTAGTGGCCACGGTAGATGTCCTGGTGGAGGGAAAGGACTTCCGCTGGGAATGGTGCCCTGCGGAGGCCGTGGGACACAAGGGGCTCACCGTCAGCTTGAGCGATGTCGGGGCCATGGGGGCGATTCCGAAGTACGCTCTCGTCGCCTTGGGCCTTCCCGCGAGGACACCCGTAAAGCGCGTGGATGGTATCTACCGGGGGATCTGGGGGGCAGCAGAGGCAGCAGGGGTAGCAGTCGTAGGGGGGGATCTCTCGGAAGCTTCTCGTCTCATCCTCGGCGTGACCGTCATAGGAGAGGGGGAGGCACATCATCTCGTTCGCCGCTCCGGGGCAAAGGTTGGAGAGACCATCTGGGTCACCGGTCCTCTCGGGAGGGCCGCAGCGGGACTATGCGCCTTGAAGGCAGGGTACCGGGTTGAGCGTTCAGCAGTGAAGGGCAGGCGGGGGACGCGCATCCCGCCAAAGGCCCGGAAGGCTCTCCGGGGGACGATGCAGGCCCAGCTCTATCCCATGGCACGTTATCGAGAGGGGAGGGTCCTGGCCCAGACCGGGATCGCCACGGCCATGATCGATCTCAGCGATGGGCTCGCCTCGGATCTGACGCGGCTAGTGGAGGAGAGTGGGGTGGGGGCTCGGATCCTTGCTGACCGAATTCCCGTGGATCGGTCCACGCGGCAGGTGGCAGAGCTTGTTGGGCTGGATCCCTTGAGGCTGGCGCTGGGCGGGGGTGAGGACTTTGAACTCCTCTTCACAAGCGGCGCCTCTTCCACGACGGTCGAGGAGGCCCTGGTCCGCAAAGGCTTCGCCCGGCCCCATGCCGTCGGCGAGATGCGTGCCGCCGACGAGGGGCTCACCCTTGTCGGCCCTCGGGGAAAGGAGCAGCCGCTTGGAAAGGGGTTTGAACATTTTCGTTAGGCCTGTCTTCCATCCTCCCCCTGGCGATCCATCAGTCGGATCCTCACCTTGACAATGCTTCGCTTATCCGACGCCGCGACGACGAAGCGCATCCCCCCATACTGGACCTCCTCCCCGGTGTCGGGGATCTTCTGAAAGAGGTGGAGGAGGAACCCGCCCAGGGTTTCGTATTCCCCTTCGGGGAGCTGGATCCCGAGTTCGTCGCTGAGCCGCTCCACTTCGAGTCGCGCATCGACGAGGTAGGAGCCGTCGGGAAGGCGTTTCAGGGGAAGCGGCTCCTCGTCGTATTCATCCTCGATCTCGCCCACGATCTCCTCCAGGAGATCCTCGATCGTCACGATCCCCACCACCCCTCCGTACTCATCCACTACGACAGCCATGTGGAACCGTCCCCGCCGCATCTCTTGGAACAGATCGGCGACGAGTTTGGTCTCCGGAACATAGACCGCCGGGCGGATGAGCGGCGCGAGAGGTGTTTCGGGGCCGGCCGAGAGGAGGTCGAAGGCGTGGACGATGCCGACGATCTGGTCGATGCGCTCCTCGAACACGGGGATGCGAGAGAACTGGTGCTCACTCACCACCGCCACGGCCTCGGCTACCGTCGCGGAAGCGGGGACTGCCACCACCTCAATGAGAGGGATCATGACCTCCTGAACAGTGGTCTCGCCAAAGTCAATGATCTTGTGGATCATCCGCCGCTCACCCGTATCGAGGTCGGCCTGATGTCTGTCTTCCTGGACCAGGAATTTCAGCTCCTCGCGGGTGATGTAGGGGTCGCGCTCGGACGGGGCAATCTTGAAGGGGGTCAGGAGCGACGCCGAGGCGCGGTGGACAACAGCGGTAAGCGGGGCGAAGAGGTGCAGGCAGAAGTAAAGCGGCGTCGCTAAGAGGGGCGCCAGGCGATCGGCATGCTGCCGGAAGTAGGCCCTAGGGACCATCTCACCGAAGAGGAGGACGAGGGGGGTGAGGAGTAGCGTCGCGTAGTACTGGCGGCCCTCCCCAAGGAGAAAGAGACAGAGCAGGGTGGCGGCCGTCGCACTGATTACGACACACAGGTTGGTCCCGACCAAGGTCGTGGCCAGGAGTCGGTCGGGTCGCTGGAGCAGCCGCTCCGCCACCCGGGCCCCCTTCACGCCCTCCCCCGCCAGGTGGCGAATCTTGGTTCGATCGCACGAGATCAGGGCCATCTCCGAGCCAGAGAAGAAGGCCTCCAGGAGGACGAGGCACCCGATGAGGATGAAAAGGAAGGGGATCATCCCGTGTGCTCCTGTTGCGGGGGCTGGTCAAACTCGTCGGCGATCTCCCCGACAAGCTCTTCCAGGAGATCCTCCAGGGTCACGAGCCCGGCGGTGGCGCCGTATTCGTTGACCACAATCGCCAGATGCCGGCCACGCCGTTGGAACTCTTTGAGGAGCGTGTCGACGGGGGTGGTCTCCGGGATGAAGAAGGGGGGGTGGAGCAGGGAACTCAAGGTGGGCGGGGGTGATCCCCCTACCTTGAACCGGAGAAGATCTTTGGCATTCAATATGCCCACAATCCGGTCGATGGTATCTTGATAGATCGGGATCCGGGAGAAGGCGGCCTTTGTGACGGCAGCGACCGCCTCACCAAAGGAGAGGCTTATGTCGAGGCAGAACATGTCGCTGCGGAGAGTCATCACCTGGCGGACCGGCACCTCGGCGAATGCCAGCACGCGCTCGATCATCTTGTGCTCGGTGGACTCCACGACCCCTTCCTGGCGTCCGACATCCAGGATCACCTTGAAGTCTTCTTCCGAGACTCCTGACGGACTCAGTGCGGCCGAAACCCCGAGGACCCTCAGGCAGATGTCGACCACCCTCTTGAGGACCGCCTGGAGCGGGGTGATGAGGAGCGAAAAGAGTTCAAGGGGCCGCGAGATGAGATACAAGACCCGTTCCGCATGAGTGACCGCCAGCATCTTCGGGGTGAGTTCCCCGAAGACAAGGATCAGGGGGAGCATGAGCAGAGGTGCAAGCCACGCCTTTTGCGCGCCCCAGACGTGAAGGACGAGCGCCGTCGCGGTGACAGAGGCGGTGATGTTGACCAGGTTGTTACCGATGAGAATGGTGACGATGGTCCGGGTCGGACGTTCGAGGAGCTTCAGGGCCCGACCTCCCCGCCGAGGTTCCGTCTGGGCCAGACGCTGCAGCCGCAAACGGCTGAGCGAGAAGAGGGCGGTCTCCGAGGCCGAGAAAAAGGCAGACAGGGAGAAGAGGAGGAGTAACCCGATCAGATAGGATAGCGTTGTTTCGTCCAAAGATCCGATCTGCTCACTACCCGATGACCCCTTGAGCCTTGGGTCGGCATGGGGCCAGGCTGCTGGTACATAATTTGCAGACTAAAACCGATGAATCCATCGGGGTTGCAATCCAGTGTCAGCTATGATATCAGTTCGTGGGGGCGTTGTAAAGACCAGGCCGGAGGAGGCAAAGGTCATGCGCATCGGGAATAAAATTCTCCTGGGCTTTCTGGCCGTGATCTTGGCCATCACCCTCATGGCCACTCAGGATTACCTGACCATCTTTACCAGCCTGTTAGTGGGCGGGGTGGCCTCCAGGATTCTCAGCCGGATGATCGCGCACAGGATGGAGGAGCTGGTGGGGGCCACGCGGGTCATCAGCCAGGGGGACCTGACCAAGACGGTCGCCGTGGACTCCCGGGACGAGCTGGGCCAGCTGGCCGACGCCTTTAATCGCATGATCGTCAGTCTCCAGGAGGTGGTCCGCGAGACGAAAGGGATGACGGACAAGGTCAGCCAGTCGACGATGGCCCTGAGTGACACAGCCGCGGCCACGAACCAGGTCACCGAGGAGCTCGCCACGCGGGTGCACCAGATTGCCAAGGGGGCGGAGAGGCAGGTGGTGCTGGTCGGCGATGGATCCCGGGTGGTGCATGATCTGGCCCACTCCGCCAACGAGATTGCCGCCCGGTCGCGCTCTGCGGCTCAGGCGGTGGCCGAGGCCGGGGACACGGCCGAGTCGGGAGGGAAATCCGCTCAGGAGGCTGTGAGGAAGATGGGAGAGGTCTTCAGCCTCTTGGAGCGACTGGCCGCGGGGGTCAAAGGCTTCGGGGCGAAAACGCAACAGATTGGAAGCATCGTCGATCTCATCACCCGGATCGCCCACCAGACTCATCTCCTGGCCCTCAACGCCACCATCGAGGCAGCCCGGGCCGGCGAACACGGACGGGGCTTTGCGGTGGTCGCGGATGAGGTCCGGAAGTTGGCTGGCGATGCGGGGTCCTCGGCAGAGCAGATCGCCAAGCTGGCGCAGGAGATTCGCGAGGAGAGCGCCCAGGTCCTGACCTCGATGGAGATGGCGGGGAAGGGGATCGAGTCGGGGCGGCAGGTCCTCCAGTTCACCGAGAAGTCGTTGCACGAGATCGTGCGTACGGTGGTCCAACAGGTCAAGCGCGTGCAGGAGATCTCTCCTCTCACCGACCAACAGACCCTGGGAGCCAGGGCGTTAGTGAAGACGATCGATGAGATTGCCGAGGTCGCTCGAGAGCATGCCCGCTCTACCCAGGAGGCCTCGGCGGCGACCCAGCTGCAGATCGCCTCGGTAGAGCAGATGGCCTTTGGCGCTCAGGAGCTCAGCAACATCGCGGACAAGCTGCGCGAAAGAGTCTCTCGGTTCAAGGTCAATGCATGAGCGGGTAGAGAGCCTCGCCGCTTCAGAAGGACGCCTCTTCGTTCTCCTCCAGGTGCGGGGGGAACCGTTTGCCCTTCCATCAGCGCAGGTGCGAGCTGTCAGCCCGGTGGGCCGGATCACGCGAATCCCCCATGCCCCTCGGGAGGTCGGGGGTGTAACGAACTGGCGCGGAAAGGTTCTGACCCTCTACGATCTGGGAGAAGCCCTGGGACTGCCGGGAAAGTCTGGTCTCGCTCCCTATACCGTAGTGCTCGCCCCGGAAAAGGAGGATTTCGACGTGGGGGTTATGGCTGAACAGGTCCGGGAGGTTCGCGCGATCCCCGACGAGGCCCTGGAGCCCCTCTCCTCAGCCAGGGGCCTCTGCCACGGGATCATCGACCTGGAAGGCCTCCCCGTGATGGTCCTCGATCCGAAGACCCTCCTCGATCGTCTGGCGATGGCAGTCCTGTCCGCCTCGTCCCCTCGATAACGGGGTCTCGCCGGTGGATCTCAGCAAGTACCTGCCAATCTTCCTGAACGACTCCCGAGAGCATTTGCAGCGGATGGATGAATTTTTGCTCCGGTTGGAGCGGCATCCTGAAGACGCGCAGGCGATCGACGCTCTCTTTCGGTCTGCGCATTCCGTCAAGGGGATGGCGAGTACGATGGGCTTTGAGGAGCTGTCCAAGATCGCCCATTCCCTTGAAAGCTTCCTCGATCCCTATCGCAGGGGCGTTCAGCGGCTCGACCGCCAGGCCATCGACCTCGTGCTCCAAGGGGTGGACCTCCTCCGCAAATCGGTCGAGCAAGCAAGCGCCAGTCAGGGCCCCGGGGAATCGGCGGGGAAGAGCGGAGAGGGGGGCGGGTCGTCACCGTCGTCCCCTCCGCCTCCCGTGCAGGGGGGGGCGACCCGGCGCGAGGGAATGTTGCGGGTGGCTCCAGAACTCTTGGATGATCTGATTGACCTCACGAGCGAGCTCCTCATCGCCCAGGAAGATCTGGGGAACGAAGAACGGGTCTTCAAATTCCAGGCGCTTATTCAGGCCGTGGGCCATCAGGCCATGCAGCTCAGGATGGTTCCGCTGCAGACGGTCGCTGATCGGTTCCCTCGGATGGCCCGCGATATGGCCAGGCAGGGAGGTAAGGAACTGGTCTTTGAGATCCAAGGCAGGGATGTGGAGATGGATCGGGCGCTGTTAGAAAGCCTGGCCGACCCGCTGATGCACCTGCTCCGAAACGCGGTGGATCACGGGATAGAACGGCCGGAGGAGCGCGTCCGCGCCGGAAAGCCGGCCGAGGGGAAGGTGCATCTCGAAGCCTCGAGGCGAAAGGATGGGGTCATCATCCAGGTGGCTGATGATGGCCGGGGGATCGACCCTGGCACGATCCGTCAGGCCGCTGTGACTCTGGGACTCCTCTCGGAGGACAAGGCGCAGACGTTGTCGGAGCCCGACCTCTTTCGGCTGCTCACCCTGCCGGGCTTCACCACCAGAGCGGAGGTCTCAGAGATCTCCGGGCGAGGCGTCGGGTTGGATGTGGTGCAATCCATGGTCCAGTCGCTCCAGGGAAGCGTGTTGATAGAGTCCGTGCTTGGGCAGGGGACCACCGTCACCCTGAAGCTTCCCTTGACGCTGCTCCGCCTCCCGGTCCTCTTGCTCGAGGTGGGTGATGAGACCTACGCCATTCCCGTCACCCAGGTGCGGGCGACCCTGGACTGTCCTCCCGGAAGGATCAGGCCGACGGACGGGCGAGAAATCTTGTTCCGCGGGGAGGACGAGATCCCCGTGTTCCGTCTGCGGCGCCTCCTGGACCTTCCCGAATCCGCCGCGAGCCCTTTCGTCGTCCTGGTGGACTCCAAAGGGAAGGATGTCGGGCTGATGGTGGACAAGATCCTGGAGTATCGCGAGGTGGTGGTAAAATCGTTCCGGTCTCCGCTGAGGGGCTTGAAGGGACTCGGCGGGATGACCATCCTCGGGGATGGCGTCGTGGTCCCGATCTTAGATCTCGAGACGCTCTTGCCCTAGGGAGACACGGCGGTGGTATGATCTACCTCAGGGTCCTCCGGCCTCGCGGCCCCCGCGTGCCCCGAGGGCTTGGATGAGGACCTTGAGTGCTTGCTCAGCGGGTGGATTGACAGCGAGGAATTCCATTATGCTCTCGAAGTGCGGGTCCTCGTCTCGTCCACTGCTGATCACCCGACTGTTCGCCACTCGACACCGAATGGTTGACAGCTCCCCCTTTGTCTCCAGCTGGAGAAAGCACGGACTCTGCGTCTCAAGCATACCCTGGTGCTCTACGAGTGCTTCCCTCAGGGTTACATCCAGCACCTCTGCCATCTGGAGGGTCATGATGCCCTCCGTCATGCCGGCAATGCGAAGGCGCCGAGGGTTCTGTCTTTGCCGGGCGGGACGCGTATAGCGCTTGCCCAGTGCTCGCCTCATAATCTCAAGGGCTCCCCTCTCCTCGCCGGGTGGAATGGCTCAGCGGCCCCAAAAAGGCAAGCAGAAATCGTGCCAGCGAGATGCCGCTTTCGTCCAGCGTCCGATCAACCTGTAATTTCAAGACGTTACTTGCCCCTGTGATGGGTACATTCTCTCCCAGAACTCTGTGAGGCTCTCTTAGCGAGGTCCAGTTGGCCGTCTCACTGGGGTGGCTTCGGGTGAGGCGATGACGCGCAGGCGGACTGGAATCACGCCGGGCCCGA
>Ga0209126_1000862_pt1 | contig 10398 bp, 9 predicted proteins | sample RifCSP19_1_FD_184024 | JGI IMG/M metagenome (GOLD analysis project Ga0209126, IMG submission 184024) | Soil microbial communities from Rifle, Colorado - Rifle CSP2_sed 19_1 (SPAdes) (version 2) | ecosystem: Environmental > Terrestrial > Deep subsurface > Rock core/Sediment | place: Rifle...
ATAATGGATACTGAGGGATGGGTTAAAAGGGGCACTGTAGGAAATAGCCATAAAAACTTCCTGTGATGGTTCCCACCCGTCTCTGTGAGGATAATTAAGATGGGCATAGCCGGTGGTCAGCGTAAGATTCTCTTTCTCAATATCATATTGTAAATTGAGGTCAAACTCGTTCGACTTGCTTGTTTGTAAATCATGATTGAACCACAGGATTGCTGAAAAATCTTTGACGGTAAGTATTGCTTCCGGTTGAATGACCGGTTTTGCTTCACTGTAATCTATTCCCTGAAACAAGTACTTTGAGGCTATAGTGACATCCCAACTGGCTGATAAAATGGATGCCGGCTCTTGTTCAAGTCTCTCATGTTCTTTACTGCCAGGTGGTGAATCGGCAGCAGCGATCTGAATACCTGAATCCCACAACTGACCTGCAATGGCCATCTTCATTGGTATAAAGGAAATAGCAAGGCTTACAATAATGTATAAAACGTTGAACAGACGTTCAGGCATAATATCTTTTCTTTTTGTAAGGTTAAACATAATTCACTTTCTCGGTTGAAGAAAAATTCATCTTAAGGTTATATATAATATCACCCAATACAATAAAATTTATCTTGACAATGAGAATCAATATCATTAGGATGGTCTCCATTCATTATTAACAAAATAACGAGGCCGCCGAATGATGAAAATACTGAAAAGATCATGTCTAATACATGTAGTAACATTCTTTATTCTCTGTATTCCCCTTCTGGTTTATGCCCAGGAGCAGATTGATGAAAAGGGACTTCAAGAGATGAGAAGGCAGATTGATGTGTTAACAGAAGAGATAGAAAAGCTAAAACTTGGCGCTGTGGCAGAGATAAAATATGAGAGCTTCATGGGACTGGGCCCTGCTGCATCCAAGGTATACGGTATAGATAAGGGATTATCCGTTGGAGGTTATGGAGAGGTAGTCTACAATAATTATCAACACCCTTCAAAAAAGGATTTTGCAGATGCCTATAGGTTTATCCTATATGGAGGGTATAAGTTCAATGATTGGATTATAATGAACACAGAGCTTGAGTTTGAGCATGCGGGGATAGGGAATTCAGGCTCTAAGGAACCGGAGGTATATGCTGAATTTTCCTATCTCGATTTCGTGATGCACAAGGGTTTTAATATAAGGACAGGGCTGCTGTTGATTCCCATAGGTTTTATTAATGAGTATCATGAGCCAACGGTCTATCATGGTGTTCTTAGGCCTGATGTAGAAACAAATATCATTCCAAGCACATGGAGAGATATCGGTATAATGGCGTATGGCAAAGTGGGGGAATTAAAATATGATGTTGCACTTGTCAACGGACTCAGGGCAAACAGCTTCAACAATAACACATGGATACGCAGCGGCAGACAGCAAGGAGCAAAGGTGAATGCTGATGTGTTTGGAGCGATAGTCCGTATTAATTATGAGCTTTTGACAAACCTTCTGATTGGTGGGACATACTACTCTGGACAGGCTGATGAGGGTAAAGGAGGAGATCAGGATAAATCCACTGATAAAGAGGGGACTGTAAATCTCTGGGAGATTCATACCACGTATCAATTTCAAGGGCTTCACTTAAGAGGGCTTTTTGCAAGTGGCTCGCTGGATGGCAACAGCGCACTGGAATCAGCGCCACCTGGTGATGTGGGCAAAAAGGTTGAGGGATGGTATCTTGAGACTGCATATAATGTTATGCCCCACATAAGACCGGCCTCTGATATGTCCCTTACACCTTTTGTCAGGTATGAGTCATATGATACAAATAAGGAGGTCTTTACAGGAAGCAGGGATACAACGCTGGACAGGACTGTAACCACGGCCGGGCTGGGATTTAAACCCCACCCCAATGTTGTCATCAAGGCGGATTATCAATGGAAAGATACAGAGTCAAACCTTCCTGAGGGTAGGGGAACTGGCCTTGATGAAAATAAAATTGATCAGATCAATCTTGGTGTAGGATTTATATTTTAGGATTAACAGGAGAAGAATGGAGCGGCGTGGTCTATGAAGGTTATGAGGGTATTAACCGGCCTCTGGACATTAGTAATAGTACTTCTTTTGACCACGCCGATTTCTGCAAAGGTATATCTTAATAAAGAAGATGCCTTAAAATTTGCCTTTCCTGAAGCAGAAAAGGTTGAGAGAAAGACTATTTTTTTAACGGGTGAGGAGGTCGAAAAGATTGAGGCGTTGTCCAGGGTAAGGCTTGAATCAAAGATATTTACATATTATGTAGGTATTGGGGATGAGAGTGTCGCAGGTTATGCCTTCCTGGGGAGCCAGATAGTAAGGACCAAGCCCGTGGTCTATATGGTAGTCATAAATCCGGATGGAAGTCTTAAATATGTTGAGATACTTGCCTTCTACGAACCAGAGGAATATCTGCCTTCCAGGAGGTGGTTTGACCAATTTAAAGGCAAGGTTCTTGACAATAACCTCTGGCCTAAAAGAGGAATTAGTGCGGTATCCAGCGCAACCTTAAGTGTTAATGGAATAACAGCAGAGGTCAGGAAGATTCTATCTATCATTGAAATAAAGATACTGGATAAAAGGATTCTCAGATGAAATTCCTTGTAAATGGTGAATTTAATAATAATAGATTATTGCGGGTTATTCTAATCTTTACCCTCTTTTATGTCTTGCTTTTATGGGTTACAAATATCCTCATGTATACACAAAAGATTGGTGTGGATTATACATCGGTTGTTCAATACTATCTTGGATCCGAGGAGGATTTCAGAAATCCTGTCTCATATTTAGGATTGCTTGAAACAACCCATATTCACCTGTTTCTATTTGCAATGGCCCTCCTCCTTGTAAATCACCTTACTGCCTTTTTACGCCTCCCGCAGCTTGTAAAACTTTTAATGATACTTATCTCCTTTACCTCAGGTCTTTTAGATATAGGTTCAGGGTGGCTTATAAGATTTGTATCTCCATCCTTTGCCTGGCTTAAGATTGCGTCTTTCATCATATTTCAGCTCTCCCTGTTGTTATTAATAATGGCTTCATTCTTTGCCTTGAGTATTTACAAGAAATCCGGGGAGAGAAATGGACATATGCAATAGGCGCATATCCTGTAAAAGAAACCGGGTATTAGAGGGGGTATAAGATGACACAAGAAGTTTATTACTTGACAAAACTGACCATTATTTATAGTATCATGCAATTATGAGATTAGCTCATTACACCAAAATAATTGCCGTCTTCCTTTTCTTCATATTTGCCTTGCAGATGACTGATATTAGTTGTTTCTATGAGGGTGAGTATCAACTTAAGACCGCTGATTCAGGCGATGAAAATGGCAAAGATTCCTCTACCAATATTATTGACGATTGCCAGTGTGTTTGCCATCTCAAATTTTCAACATCTCCATCCACATTTACCTCCTTTTACCAGGTTCCAGGATTACCTGGAATCATGACAGATCAATTGCCTGTCCAAAAATTTTCATCATATATCTTCCATCCTCCCAAGGTCCTTCTTTAAACATCTTTTAGTATTTCCGCAGTGGTCTGATACGTTATAAAAAATTGCGGGAGATTTCTATCTTTAAAAACTAAGGAGGGATAAACCTTGAGAGGAAAATCGTCTATTTTCTTTATTCTTGTAAGTCTGCTGTATCTTTTCTGCAGTGATGTTATAGCAGAGGATAAGAAGGGTTATACCATTGATGAACTGATATCTATAGCCCTTGAAAAGAATCCTTCCATGGCTGTTTTTAAGGCCAATCTTGAGGCGAGTAAGGCAGATGTAGTATCTGCAAGGGCATATCCCAATCCAGAGGTTGAGTTTCAAGGAGTTAGCGGTAAATCCCTTGAAACAGGAGAGTCAAAGGGTGAGTACTCCGTCGGTATAAGCCAGCCTGTAGAAAGGCCTGCGAAACGATTTTTCAGGAGGAAGGAGGCAGAGGCAGGGGCTGGTGCAATTGAAAAGGATGTGGAGGACTTTCGCTTACAGCTCCGCTCTGAGGTAAAAAAGGCCTTTTACCAGATCCTCTTAAACAAAAAGGCTGTGGAGACAGCAAAGGAGAACCTGCGAATCGTGGAAGAGCTCCTAAAGACTGTAGAGGTTAGAGTAAGGGCTGGGGAGACACCAGAATTTGAGCTTGTAAAGGCCCATGTGGAGAGACTCAGGGCGGATAAGGATTTTAAAAGAGCAGAAAATAGGGTTATTGTCTCCATGACCACTTTAAATGCCCTCCTCGGTAACGCTCTGAAGGATGACTTTGATATTGCAGGTACGTTTGAATTACCTGAGAAGAGATATGAACTCTCAATACTCTTATCCTATGCAATGGAAAGGCATCCCTTAATACTTAAGACCGGCAAGGAGGCAGAGGCAAAATATTTTTCCCTTGAAAAGGAAAAGGCGTCTATTTCCCCGGATATAACCGTCAGCGGCTTTTCCGGCAGAGAGACAGACAAGGAGTCCTATGGTGTTAGTCTTTCTATCCCCATTCCCCTCTGGTATCAAAGGAGAGGAGAAATTGCGAGGGCCTTTGCCGATAAAACCAGGGCCGAAGCTGAAATCTACAAAATAAGGGTTGAATTATCAAGGGCTATAACAGAAGAGTACCAGAATTATCTCATTGCGCTTGACCAGATTAATGTCTTTGAAAAAGGTCTCCTTAAGCAGGCTGAAGAGGCTTTAAGGATTGCTGACCTTTCTTACAGACTCGGGGAATCTAATCTTCTTGAGTTTCTGGATGCACAGAGGGTCAACCGTTCAACACTTGCTGAATATTATCAGTCTTTGTTTGAACTTGAAACTTCCATCGCTTCGTTAGAGCGGACGGTAGGGGAATTGCCGTAAAAGATGAATCTTATTTTCGGAGGTAACCATTTATGTTTCACAGGATGATATTTGTAATGGCAATTGCCATAATTTTTCTTTCCGGATGCGATTCTAAACAGCAGGTTGATAAGGTTGAAAACCACAAGGAGCAGGACAAAGAATCTGCTAATAACTCCGGGATAGTGACTCTGAACAAGGACGCTATAGAGACGGCAGGAATAAAGACCGAAGTCGTTTCTTTAAGACCTTTAAGAATTGAATATACATTTTCAGGGAAGGTCGATGTGAATGAAACAAGACTCGCCCATGTAAGTTCGCGGATACCAGGAAGGGCTGTAGAGGTTTATGCAAACCCTGGAGACCATGTGAGGAAAGGAGAACCTCTGGCGATTATTGACAGCCCCGAAATCGGAGAGGCACAGGGCCAATATTTAAAGGCAAAGACCGCCCTTCAGGTCGCGGAGAAGTCATATGAAAGGGCAAAGATAATACTTAAGGAAAAGGTCATCTCTACGGGTGAATTCCAGAGACGGGAAGGTGAATATTTGTCTTCCATAACAGAGGCAAAGGTAGCAGAGGACTGGCTGCATCTTCTTGGCATGACAGATGAGGAAATATCATCCATCGAAAAGGTACATACGATAAATTCAAAGGTTGCCATCTATTCCCCTATTGCAGGAAGTGTTATAGAAAGACATCTTACACTGGGTGAGGTGGTAGAGCCTGTTAAGCCTTTATTCGTTATTGCCAACCTTTTAAATATCTGGGTCATAGCTGACATACCTGAGAACGATTCCCCCAGGATAAAAAAAGGTCAGAGTGTGGCTGTAACAGCAGCCCCTTATCCTGAAAAGATCTTCAGAGGTCAGATAAGTTACATCTCTAATACGATAGACCCTGCCACAAGGACAGTACAGGTCAGGATTGAAGTAGAAAATACAAAAGGCGAGTTAAAGCCTGAGATGTTTGCCTCAATAAAGATATCGACAGATGAAAAAGAGAAGGTCCTTGCCATCCCTGTAAGCGCAGTTCAGCGTGAAGGAGAGAAGGCCGTCGTCTTTGTTGCAAAGGATGAAAACTCCTTTGAAAAGAGGGGGGTAGAATTAGGTCTTCAGGCGGAAGGCTTTCATCAGGTGATCTCAGGCATAAAGAAGGGGGAACGTATTGTAACGAAGGGTGCCTTTACCCTGAAATCTGAGACTATGAAGGGCTTGATGGAAGAGGAGTAAAAGGGGTGGAAAGGAATAAGACAGTGGCATTAACGCTTTTTAGGAGGAATAAATGATCGAGAGGTTAATTTCCTTTGCCTTAAGGCAGAGGCTTTTGATAATAGTTGCCACGGTTTTTCTATCAGTGCTTGGAGTGTATGCATTCAAAAAACTCCCTATAGACGCATTCCCTGATGTAACCAACATTCAGGTGCAGATCATCACCGAGGCGCCGGGCCGTTCCCCTATTGAGGTGGAAAAGCTCGTCACCTATCCTGTAGAGGTCCAGATGACCGGGCTTCCGAGGCTTCAGGACCTCCGTTCCCTTTCAAAGTTCGGCCTGTCAATGGTGACGGTTGTTTTTGAAGACAATGTGGACATCTATTTTGCAAGACAGCTTGTCCTTGAGAGGCTTATTGAGGCCAAAGAAAAGTTGCCGCAAGGGGTTGCGCCTATGATGGGGCCAATATCAACAGGTCTTGGAGAGGTGTATCAGTATACTCTGGAGAAAGCCCATACAAATCCCCCCAACCCCCCTTTGATAGAGGGGAGCGAGGGGAGATTACAGGAGTTGATGGAACTCCGCACCATCCAGGACTGGATTGTAAGGCCAATCCTTAAAACGGTCCCGGGCGTAACCGATATCAATGCCTTTGGCGGTCATGTAAAGCAATATCAGGTTCTCATAGACCCTGACCGTTTAAGAAAATATAACCTCACGCTTAAAGAGGTTTTCGAATCCGTGGCTGCAAATAACGCAAACGCCGGCGGGAATATCATAGAACATTCTTCAGAACAGTATATTGTCAGGGGTCTAGGCCTCATCCAGTCATTGAAGGATATAGAAGACATAGTAGTCAAGGTGCATGACGAAACCCCTGTATACATAAGGGATGTGGCTGATGTGAAGTTCGGCCCTGAGACAAGACTGGGCGCGGTTGTAAAGGACGGAAAAGGCGAGGCGGTTGCCGGGATTGTAATGATGATACGGGGCGGGAGCGGCAAAGAGGTTGTGGAAGGCGTAAAGAAAAAGGTTGATGAGATAAACAAAAATAATATCCTGCCGGACGGTATCAAGATAAAACCTTTCTACGACAGGATAGAACTCGTCAATGCCTGCATGAGTACTGTAACGAAAGCCCTTGAGGAAGGCGGTATCCTTGTAGTGGCGGTGCTCCTTTTATTTCTTGGAAATATAAGGAGCGCCTTGATTGTTGCGGCCACACTTCCTGTGGCAGCCCTTATAACTTTTATAGCGATGCGGCAGATAGGGCTCACCGCCAACCTCATGTCCCTCGGCGGCCTTGCTATAGCGATAGGCATGATGGTGGATGGTTCTGTGGTGATAGTAGAGAACATATACAGACACCTTTCGGAAAAAGAGGGCGCGAAAGAGGGACGCATCCATATTATCTTTGAAGCCGTAAAAGAAGTGGGCACTCCCATGGTCTTCGGCATACTCATTATCATCATCGTATTCCTCCCCCTCTTCACCCTCGAAGGCATGGAGGGTAAGATGTTCAGCCCGATGGCCTACACCATAAGCATATCCCTGTTTGCCTCGCTTATCCTCTCCCTGACCCTCTCGCCTGTCCTCTGTTCCATTTTCTTAAAAGGGGGGAGCGAAAAGGATGTTTTTATCGTGAGGTGGCTTAAAAGGATTTATATACCATCACTGAGATATTCGCTCAGGCACGGTTTTATTGTGGTTGTTTCTGCTGTGGCGATGCTGCTCGCAAGCCTTGCCATCTTTCCTTTCCTCGGAACAGAGTTCATCCCAACCCTTGACGAGGGATCCCTTACACCTCAGGTTATAAGGCTTCCAAGCATATCACTTCAGGAATCCATTGAGATAGAAAAGAAGATGCAGCAAGCGCTCTTGAAATTCCCTGAAGTGGAGACTGTCGTATCAAAGATAGGCACTGCGGAGATCGCCACAGACCCGATGGGGCCCAATGTAAGCGACCCTATTGTGGTTCTCAGGCCAAGGGACCAGTGGAAGACAGGCGGGACAAAGGAAGAACTCGTTAAAAAAATTAGAGGAGAACTCGAAAAAATTCCGGGTATCGGCATCAATATCAGCCAGCCAATAGCGTTGAGGGTTGACGAGCTCATATCAGGTGTTAAGTCCCAGATTGCGATCAAGCTCTTCGGCGATGATATGGATATCCTCAGGGAAAAGGCCGAAGATATCGGCCGTATTGTTTCCACTGTCAAGGGTGCAGCAGACATGAGGGTTGAACAGACCGCCGGGCAGCCCTACCTGAACATTGATATAGACAGGAGGAAGATAGCCCGTTACGGCATCAATGTATCTGACATACAGGATATAATAGAAACAGCCATCGGCGGCAAGGCGGCTACCGAAGTCTTTGAAGGCGACAGAAGATTCGCTATCCTTTTAAGGTTTCCGGAGGATAAAAGAAATAGTGTTGAAACGATTGAAAATATCTTTGTAAAGGCGGCTAACGGAGCAAATATCCCGCTCGCCTCGCTCGCAAAGGTTTCTATTTCAGAAGGCCCTTTGCAGGTGAGCAGGGAAAACTCAAAGAGAAGGATTGTCGTTGAAAGCAATGTTGAAGGCAGGGACATAGGCAGTTTTGTTGCAGAGGCGCAGGGGAAAATAGGCAAAGAGGTAAAACTCCCTTCCGGTTATTACATCACCTGGGGCGGGGCATTTGAAAACCAGCAGAGGGCCATGAAGAGACTTTATATAATAGTGCCCCTGACCATAGCACTCGTTTTTTTCCTCCTGTTCACAGCCTTTAATTCTTTAAGGTATGCGGCGCTCATTATCCTTAACCTGCCTTTCGCCTTGATCGGCGGAATTTTAGGACTGTGGATTTCAAGGCAGTATCTTAGTGTGCCTGCCTCGGTAGGTTTCATCGCCCTTTTCGGGGTTGCGGTTTTAAACGGGGTTGTCCTTGTATCCTACATCAATAAACTCCGTGAAGAAGGTCTCACCATAGAGGAAGCCATTACCACAGGATGCGAAAGGAGGCTCAGGCCTGTCCTTATGACCGCTTTGGTCGCCATACTCGGTCTCGTCCCGATGCTGCTTGCCACAGGACCTGGCTCTGAGATTCAGAAGCCTCTGGCAACGGTGGTTGTTGGAGGGCTTATAACATCTACTCTTTTAACCCTTATATTGCTCCCGGTCCTTTACAGATGGTTTGAAGAAAAGAGGGTGGAGTTTTAAGTCGTGTAACGTATTTAAAAGAAACGAAAGGAGGAATAAAAAATGAAAGAAGTGAAGGCCATCATTCAGCCATTTAAATTATCAGCCGTAACAAGAGCCTTGCAGGAAATACAAGGTTTCCCGGGTATGACGGTCTCTGATTGCAGGGGTTTTGGCAAGGAGAAGGGGAAGGAGGGCCCCCATCGTGTTGTTGAAGACCTCATAGACTACATACCCAAAGTAAAGATTGAGATCATGTTAAAGGATGATCTGGTGGATAAGGTAGTAGAAACTATCACAAGGGTTGGACATACAGGGAATCCAGGAGATGGAAAGATCTTTGTCTATGATATAGAAAAGGCAGTAAGGATAAAAACATTTCAGACAGGAGAGGAGGCGCTTTAAATGAAAAGAATGGTAATATTATTTGGATTGGTAATCGCAGTAGTGTTTGCAGGGTGCTATAAACAGATCCCTCTTGAAAAACCAATGGTTCCTGTGGAATTTAAGGTTGTCCCTCTGGATGAACCGGCACCTCCCCAGGGTGAGGCAGACATTATTATTACAACCCATATAAAAAAGAAATCCTATATATTTGAGCCGAGGACAGTCGAAACCCCCTATGTCTTCACATTATTGATAGATGGCAAGGAACTTAGAGAGAGTGTTAAAGGTATGGAAGAGATAATATCTGATGTGGAGCCGGAAAGGGGTAAAGGAATTCACTATAATCTAAAAAAGAGACTGAGGCTCAAACAGGGAAGCTACACGATAGCTTTAAGGTCAGAAGATAGACGTTCAGATGAAATAGAAATGGAACTTGAAGGAGGCAAGCTCTACACCTTGAGATTTGAACCTTTTTATGGGCTTAAAAAACATCATAGGCTAAAATTATTCAGTGATGGGGTTGAAAGATACAAGATTTATTGGGAGGAAATAAAATAGTGTCCGCTCAAATTATAAGTGCATTGTCAGGGGGAAAACTGTGATGTGTAAAAAAAATCTTGACAGGATTTAGAATGTCGTGTTAAATAAATCTCATTAACGAAGAGGCGAACCTCTTCAGTAGTTACTGATCAGTAATTGACGTTATCAAGAAATAATCAAGGCCATGAAGGTCAATAACCCGCAGGAGCGGGTGGCATTCACGGCCTTTTTTATTGATTAAACCAGGAGACCACGGAGGT
>Ga0209126_1000863_pt1 | contig 10380 bp, 9 predicted proteins | sample RifCSP19_1_FD_184024 | JGI IMG/M metagenome (GOLD analysis project Ga0209126, IMG submission 184024) | Soil microbial communities from Rifle, Colorado - Rifle CSP2_sed 19_1 (SPAdes) (version 2) | ecosystem: Environmental > Terrestrial > Deep subsurface > Rock core/Sediment | place: Rifle...
CACGCCGGCCGCCTGGAGCGCCGCCGCCGCCACCTCCTTCGACCGCTCCCGCGTCCAGCGCGCGATCTCCCCGTCCAGCGCGTCCTGGTTGCGGTAACGGCTGACCACGTCGGCGAAGCGGGCGTCGGAAGCCAGCTCCGGCCGGCCCATCGCACGGCAGAGCGCCGCAAACTGCGCGTCGTCCTCGCAGGCCAGCGTCAGCCACTGGTCATCGCCGCGGCACGGGTAGCAGCCGTGCGGCGCCATCGACGAATCGCGGTTGCCCCGGCGCGGCGGCTCACGCCCCGTCATCGAATAGGCCACCACCTGCTCGCCGATCATGTTGATGAGGTTCTCCCGTTGCGCCACCTCGACGTACTGGCCGCGGCCGCTGCGGCGCCGGTCCCACAGCGCCAGCGCGATCGCTCCCGCCGCCGCGATGCCGGCCATCGGGTCGCCGTAGCTGATCCCCGTCTTCTGCGGCGGGCCGCCCTCGTACCCCGTGAGGTGGCAGAGGCCGGACAGCTGCTCCACGTTCGTCCCGTAGGCGATGAAGTCGCGCTCGGGGCCGGTCCTGCCGTGGCCGGGCATCGAGACGACGATCAGCTGCGGGTTCACCGCCGAGAGCGCCTCGTAGGTGAGCCCCAGGTTGTCCATCACCTCCGCCCGGAAGTTCTCGATCACGACGTCGGAGATCGCGGCCAGGCGCAGGAACAGCTCGCGGCCCTTCTCCTGCGAGAGGTCCAGCACGCAGCCGTACTTGTCGCGGTTCACGTGGTTGAAGTACGGCGACTTGTCCCACACGCGCTCCACCGTGGGCGGCTGGCCGGTAAACGAGCGCAGGAGGTCCCAGTTGTTGACCGCCTCCACCTTGATCACCTCGGCGCCCATGTCGCCCAGGAGGCGGGTGGCGTAGGGCCCGGCCCAGGCCATGGTCAGGTCCAGGATGCGGACGCCGTAGAGCGGCAGACGGAACACGCTAGCCCATCCCCCCGACCCCAGCCCGGAAGGGGGACGAAGGAAGAAGGACGGGGCCCGCGGGCGACTCCTTCCTCCTGCTCTCTTTCTTCTTCCTCATCACGCTACACCACCCCCGCCGCCCGCAGATGCGAGAGCTCGCGCGCGCTCAGCCCCATCTCCCGGCAGTACAGCTCACGGTTGTGCTCACCCAGCAGCGGCGCCCGCTCCGACGCCCACGCTACCTCGCTCATGCGGAACGGCGGCCCGGGGTACGTAAGGCTTCCCGCCAGCGGGTGCTCCACCTCGTGGAAGTAGCCGCGCGACCGAAGCTGCTCCGACTCCAGGAGGTCGCCCAGCGTGTGGACGAACGCTATCGGCGCGCGGGCGGCGCCGGCCTGACGGTACAGCTCCTTCGCGCTCTGGCCGGCCGCCCAGGCATAGACGATCGCCTCCAGCTCATCGTTGTGCTGCAGGCGCGAGTAGTTGTCGCGGAAGCGCGGGTCCTCGATCAGCTCCTCGCGGCCCATAGCGCGCGCGAACCACGGCCAGTTGCGCGGCATGATGTGGAGGCCGATGTACCCGTCCGCCGCCGGGAAGACGCCCACCATGCCGGACATGACGTTGCCGCGCCGCTTCGAGATATCTCGCTTCAGGTAGGCCCACCAGGGCAGGTACAGCTCAAGAGCGGAGGCCATGCACTCCTGGGCGGAGATGTCCACGTGCTGGGGCACCTCCGTCGTGTCCGCCTGGTGCGCCGCCAGAGCGGCGGCCGAGCTCATCGATTCGCTGACGGGCGTTGGCAAGACGTGCCAGCGGGGCCACCAGGCGCAGGGCGGTACGGCGGTCGGCCAGGGTCCAGCGGAGGTGCTGGAGGAGGGAGGCGAGGGACCGGGCAAGAGCGCGGCGGGCGGCGCGGAGCGGCGGCAGGAGATCGGCGCAGTCGGGGGTGGCCAGTTCGGCTGCCGCGGAGGGCGTGGGGGCGCGCAGGTCGGCGACGAAGTCGGCGATGGTGAAGTCGGTCTCGTGGCCGACGCCGCTGACGACCGGCGCTGTCGAGGCGGCGATAGCCCGGGCCACGCTCTCATCGTTGAACGCCTGCAGGTCTTCCAGGGAGCCGCCGCCTCGCACAAGCAGGATCAGGTCGGGGTGGCTGGTCTGGTTGAGGGCTTGCAGGGCGGCGATGATGCCCGCCGTCGCCTCCGGCCCCTGCACGGGTGTGGGCGCAAGGATCACCTCGGTGAAGGGGAAACGGCGGCGGAGGACGTTGATCACGTCGCGCACGGCGGCGCCGGTGGGCGACGTGACGAGGCCGATGCGGCTTGGCCAGGCAGGCCGCGGGCGTTTGCGTTCCGGGGCGAACAGGCCCTCGGCCTCCAGGCGCGCCTTGAGGCGCAGGAACTCCTGATAGAGGGCGCCCTCGCCGGCGGCGCGCAAGTCGTCGGCGTAGAGCTGGTACTGGCCGACGGCCTCGTAGACGCTGATGCGTCCGTGGACTTCGATCGCCTGCCCGTCACGTGGCAAGAACAGGAGGCGGGCGACGTCAGTCCGCCACATCACGCAGCGAAGCGAGGCCGCTGCGTCCTTGAGCGTAAAGTAGAGATGGCCGGAGGCGGGACGTGAGAGGTTGGAGACCTCGCCGGCGACCCAAAGGTCTTGCAGTCGGTAGTCACTGTCCAGGAGCTGACGTAGGTAGCGGTTGAGGTCGGCGACCGCCCAGACTCGCCCGGTCTCCCCGCTCCAGAGTGAGAATTGCGTCACGCCCGTCAGGATACCCTCCGGCCGCGCGCCTGTCAACCGAACACACGGACGCCTCCTGATCGATTGTTGTCATGTTGACACCGCCAGAACCCGTCCCCGCTGCCTCATTCGGGCGTAGTCGGGATGCCTTCCGTCGCACGCTCTGGTTCCACCCGTAGGTCGGCCTCGGAAAACCCGGAGCCCCGCGGAACTTCGGGAGTAGGGATGCGGAGAGCCCGCTATAATTCGCCGTGCGGAAACCGAGGCCGGAGGCGATGATGAGCGACTCGCTGGAAGTTCGCGTTGGGAATGCACTGCGCAATCGCGGCTGGACGCTGGCTCTGGCCGAGTCCTGCACCGGGGGCAAGGTCGGTGACCGCATTACCGACGTCCCCGGATCATCGGACTACTTCATCGGCTCGATCGTGGCGTATTCGTATGAAGCCAAGGAGAGGCTTCTTGGCGTGCGGCACGACACCCTCTACACGCACGGAGCGGTGAGCGGCGAGACGGCGCTGGAGATGGCCCGGGGGGCGCGGCACGCGCTGGGGGCCGACGTGGCGGTGGCGGTCACCGGCATCGCCGGCCCGGCGGGAGGCTTGCCCGATAAGCCCGTGGGCACGACGTGGGCGGCGGTCAGCGGGCGGGAGGGGGAGTTGGTGGAGAAATCCCTGTGGTCGGGGGATCGGGATGCCAACAAGTTGCATTCGGCGGAGGCCGCGCTGGCGCTCCTGCTGCGGGTGCTGGAGGGGGAAAAGTGAGCGAAGCGATCGCGGTGGAAGCGCGCTTCGAGGCGGATGGGAAGGTGAGGGTCCTGGCCTTTGAGCGCCGCGGGCGGAGGACCATTGTCGCCAGGACCGGCCGCCAGTGGGAGGCGGATGACGGCCGCCACATCCTGGTGATGACGCCGTCGGAAGAAGTGCTTGAGCTGCTCTACCGGCCCGCCTCCGGGGCTCCGCCGTGGCTCCTCGTGCGATCGCTCAGCTCGGGAGGACGGGCCGCCTGAGCGCGACCTTCCGCCTCCACCCGCCAAAGGTCTGTGAATTCCGAGACGTTTCCCCGAGCGAAGAGGGGCATGGAGGCCCAAGAAGGCGCAGTGGCTCTCAGGTCTGTAATGCGAGGGACAGGGCAAGGCCTTTATGGCTCGGCTCATAAGCTCCGAGAGATGAAGTCGGCGCGACGGTGTGGTGTTCGGTTCGTTTAGCCCTTCACATATGACAGCTTCTCCGCCACTCTTCCACCCCGGATTCGATACAGGTCAGCACCGCGGACATGGTGGGCCAGGCCGTCGAAATCCACCCAGCGGTAGGTCCAGCTCATCGCGCAGCGGCTCCCTGCGGCGAAGATGTCTTCGATCTCGATCCGGGGATTCCTGGAGCCGCGGAAGAAATCCTCCCAGAACGTCCTCACCTCGGCCTGGCCTTCGTATTTCGAACCATCGGGAGGCGGGTAGGTGTTGTCGTAGACGCAGTCCTCGGTCATCAAGGCCATCATGCCGTCCACGTCGCCTCGATTGAAGGCTTCATTGAAGGCGCGGACGACGGCGATGGGGCCGGTCTTGCTCGAGCGTGGGGTTGAGGTGGTGCTCACGTCGGGATCGCCTCCTTAGGCATGAGGTGAGCCTGGCCGGGAGAGGGGTTCAATTCATCTCGAGCTCCGGCCGGTAGTCGCCGGTGGCGGCGAGACCGTTCATCCGTGCTCGGTGCGCCAGCAGCGACTGGGCGTGTGCGACGTTCGCCGCGGCGCCCCTCCACGCACGTAGCGGCGGCGACTGCAGCGCCCGGCCATACGAGAAGGTTAGGGGCCAAGGCAGCTGGCCCTTGGACAGGCTGTTGATTGCGTTGAGGTTCTGAGTTGCCTGCTCGTCGCCCTGCCCGCCGGACAGGAAAGCGATGCCGGCGATCGCGGCCGGGACGCAGCGCCTAAGCACTTTCACGGTGCGCTCGGCCACCTCCTGGACGCCTGCCTGCCGCGCGCAGTCCTTGCCGGCAATGACCATCGAAGGCTTGAGCACCGACTCCTCGAGGGTGATGCGGTTGATGTAGAGCGCTTCGTAGACGGCGTTGAGTGTCCACTCGGTAATCTCCTCGCAGCGCTCGATCGTGTGATCGCCGTCCATCAGCACCTCGGGCTCCACAATCGGCACCAGGCCGTTCGCCTGACAGATGGCCGCGTAGCGGGCGAGCGCATGGGCGTTGCCGACGATGCAGGTGGTCGAAGGCATGCCGCGGCCGATGGTGATTACCGCGCGCCATTTTGCGAACTTTGCGCCGAGCTCTACGTACTCCTGGCAGCGCCTGGCGAGCCTGTCGAGGCCCTCGGTGATCTTCTCGCCCGGGCACAGCGCCAGGTCGCTCGCGCCGGTGTCGACCTTGATGCCGGGCAGGATGCCCTGGCGCGAGAGCAGATCGGGAAACGGGGTCCCGTCGGCCGATTTCTGACGGATCGTCTCGTCGTAGAGAATGACGCCGCCGATGTGCTGGCCGAGGCCGCGGGTGGTGAACAGCAGATCGCGGTAGGCGCGCCGGTTCTCCTCGGTCGACTCGAGGTTGATGGACTTGAAGCGCTTTTCGATCGTGCCGGACGATTCGTCGGCGGCGAGGATGCCTTTGCCGTGGGCGACCATGGCTTGGGCGACTTTGGCGAGTTCGCTCATGACTCCACTCCTTATGTGCTCGCAGTACGGGCAGGGGATGCTCCGGCGACCCCTCACGCCTCAGCCGGCCCGGGCAAGGATTTCCTCAAAGAGCCGCGCGCTGGCCGGGCTATGGCCGGCATAATGGTTGTTGAAGTAACCGTAGACGTCGATCCCGGCGTCCATGAAGCGCCGCACGCGCTCGGCCCAGGCGGTCATCTCCTTGGTGCGATCGATCTGGATGCGGTCGAAGCGCGAGAGGTCGCTGCGCCGGCCCAGCCAGCGGATCACGGTGAAGTCGGCGGTGGTCCACTCCATGCGCGGCATGTAGTAGAGATCCTGAAGCACCAGAGCGACATTGTGCGTCGAGAGCATCCCCTCAAGCTCGGGGGTGAGCCACTTGCGGTTGCGGACCTCCACGGCGTAGCGCGGCCCGCCGGGCAGGCCGGCGAGGAAGGCGTCGAGGCGGGGCAGGAGATCGGGCGTGAAGTCGTAGGCGAACTGGAGGGTGAGCACGCCGAGCTTGTCGCCGAGGATCTGCATCGTGGCCACGAAGGATTCGGCGGCTCCTTTGGCGCCCTCCAGCTTCTGGTCGTGAGTAATGATGCTGGGGAACTTGGCAGCGAAAGTGAACTTTTCGGGGGTCCGCTCCTGCCAACCGCGCACGACGGAGTCCCGGGGCGCGCCATAGAACGTCGAATCGATCTCGACGGTGGAGAAGTTGCGGGCATACTCTTCGAGGTAGGTCTGCTTGGGTGTGCCGGGCGGATAGAAGGGCCCCACCCAGTCGTCGAAGGCGAACCCTTGCGTGCCGAGGAAGAGCCGGCCTTTCGGTTTCACACCTCTGCCTCAACACTCCGTCGATGCCGTATGGCCCGCATACCAGCGCATACCTGTCATGACCGCGAACGCCCCGGCCCTTTCCATTTCCCCCCGTCCCTTGCGGGCGAGGCACCGGGCGGCTCGGCCTGAGGCCGGAGGATCTACATTCCCGGCATCGACGGCGACTGCCCGAGCATGGCCACCACCCGCTCGAGGATCGTGCTGGCCACCTCGGCCTTGGTCATCAGGGGAAGCTCCTGGAGGGCCCCGTGGGAGTCGATCAAAGTCACCCGGTTGGTGTCGACCGCGAAGCCGGAATCGGGTGCGTTGATGTCGTTGGCCACGATGAGGGAAAGGCTCTTGGCCTCCAGCTTAGCGCGAGCGTTGGCCACAAGATCCTGGCTCTCGGCGGCGAAGCCGACGACGATGGCCGGGTGCTTGGTCTTCTTGCGGATCGCAGCCACCCGCACCAGGATATCGTCGGTGGGCGCGAGCCGGATCTCGAGCGGGCCCCTGGCGCGCTTGAGTTTCTCCGCCGCAGGGGCGGCGGGGCGAAAATCGGAAACGGCCGCCGCCATCAGGAGCGCGTCGGCTCCGGCGGAGGCCGCCAGCACCGCCTCGCTCATCTCGGCCGCCGTGCCGACATCGATGCGCTCGGCGCCGATCGGGGTTTCGAGGGCCGAGGGACCGGTGATCAGGGTGACGGCGGCCCCCCGATCGAGGGCCGCCTGGGCCAGGGCGAAGCCTTGCTTGCCCGAAGAGCGATTGGCCACCACGCGCACGGGATCGATCGGTTCCTGGGTGCCGCCGGCGGTGACGACGATGCGGCGGCCGGCCAGGGGTCCTTCCCGCGCGAGCGCCAGACGGATGTGGCCCACGAGCTCCCCGGGTTCGAGCAGGCGGCCCAGGCCCACCTGCCCTGATGCCATCCGGCCCTCCGCCGGCCCGACGACAATCGTCCCCCTCTGGCGCAGGGTGGCCAGGTTTGCCTGAGTGGCGGGGTGTTCGAACATCCCGGCGTCCATGGCCGGAGAGATCAGGAGCGGGCAGCGAATGGCCATGGCGGTGAGGGTGAGAAGCGTGTCGGCCTGGCCGGAGGCGAGCTTGGCGATGGTGTTGGCAGTCGCCGGCGCGATCACCAGCAGGTGGGCCTCCTGGGCAAGCCCGATGTGGAGCACGTGGGCGTCCGGGCCCCAGAGGTCATCGTCGGTCAAGACGCGTCGGCCGGTCACCGAGAGGAAGGTGAGCGGTGAGACGAACCGCTGCGCCGATTGGCTGAGGACGACATCGACCAGGACGCCCGCCTGAGTGAGCCTGGAGGCCAGATCGGCCGCCTTGTAGGCGGAGATCGAGCCCGTGACGCCCAGAATCAGGCGCCGGCCGGAGAGGATGGGGATAGGGGCGATTGGCTGCATCAGGGCATCCTGTGTGGCCGGTTGCCGTCTCGATTCTACAACCACTCGGACGCCTCAGGGGCCGGGTGGGCCTCACCGCAGAGATCGCAGGGAACGCTGAGATCTATTGTCGGTCTCTGCGGTCTCCGCGCTCTCTGCGGTGATTGCTTTGTTATACTCTAGCTCATAATCCCCGACTCTGGGAGCCGCCAATTCATGGCCAACGACGTTGAGAACCTCATTCGCTCGACAGTGGAAGGGGTGAGGCCCCTGTATGTGGCCTACACCCACGCCATGTGGGAATCGGCGACCACGGGCGCCGCCGGGGCGAGCAAGAAGGAGCAGGAAGCCCAGGCGGCGCTGATGCGATTCTGGGCAGACCCAGAACGCCATGCATTGGCCAAGCGGCTGGACGCCGCCGGGGCGGCGCGGGATCCGATCGAGGCGCGCCAGCTGCGGTTGATCTACCTCTCGGCCGCCAAGGCGCAGCAAGATGAGGAGACAATCCAGAAACTCACCCGCCTCGAGGCGGAGGTGCGCCAGAAGTACTACAACTTCCGCGGCAAGGTGGGCGGGGAGGAGCTCTCCGACAACCGCCTGGATGAGATCCTTGCCAAGAGCAAAAGCACGGCCGAGGTCCGCGAGGCCTGGGAGGCCTCCAAGCAAGTGGGCGCCGAGGTGGCTGAGCAAGTGCGCGAGCTGGCTCGGGTGAGGAATTCGGCGGCCCGGGCGCAGGGCTTCCGCGATCACTTTCAGCGCTCCCTCGCGCTGGATGAGATCGATGAGGCTGAGCTGTTCTCCCTATTTGAGTCGCTGGAGCAGGCGACGCGGGAGCCCTTCCGGGCGTTGAAGGCGAACCTCGATCGCGAGCGCGCCCGACATTTCGGGATTCGGGCCAGCGGGCTGCGGCCGTGGAACTATGGCGACCGCTTCTTCCAGGCGCCTCCCCAGATGGGCGAGGTGAACCTGGATGAGATCTTCGCCGGCAAGGATCCCGGAGTGCTGGCTCAATCCACGTACGACGGGCTGGGTATGGACGTGCGCGATATCCTTGGCCGCTCCGATCTTTATGCGCGGCCGGGGAAGAATCAGCATGCGTTTTGCCTCGACCTCGACCGGGAGGGGGATATCCGAACCCTCAACAACCTCGAGCCGAACCATCGCTGGAATCAGACGTTGCTCCACGAGCTCGGGCACGCCGTCTACGACAAGTACGTGGAGGCCACGCTGCCCTGGCTCCTGCGCAAGCCTCCCCACACGCTCTCGACCGAAGCCATCGCCCTCATGATGGGGGCCCTGACGTTTGACCAAGAGTGGCTGGTGCAAGTGGCTGGGGCTCCGGCGAGCGAGGCCGAGCGGCTCTCGCGGGCCGCCCGGGAGAGGGAAAGAGCCGAGCGGCTGATCTTCACCCGTTGGTGCCTGGTGATGACCCACTTCGAGCGCGCCCTGTATGAGGATCCGGAGGGCGATCTCGACAACCTGTGGTGGGGCCTGGTGGAGAAGTATCAAGAGCTGCGCCGCCCGGAGGGACGCCGGGGGCCCGACTGGGCGGCCAAGTATCATGTCGCCCTGGCCCCGGTCTACTATCAAAACTACGAGCTCGGGCATCTGGTGACGGCGCAGCTGCAGGACCGCATCCGCAAGGAGGCCGGGGGCATGGTGGGCCGGCGCGAGGCCGGCGCCTGGCTGCGCGAGCATGTCTTTCGCACAGGGGCGAGGGAAGCCTGGACTCGCCATGTGGAGGCAGCCACCGGCGAGCCGCTCAACCCACAATACTTCGTCCGCGCCGTCTCGGGGCAGTGACGACGGACCACGGACGACGGACCACTTACCACGGACCACCGACCACCGGTTACTGATCACCGATCACCGATCACCGATCACCGTTCACTGATCACGGATCACCGATCACCGATCTCTGATCACCGCTCACCGTTCTTCCCCCATCCCTCCTTCCGTATCGCCTCAATGAGCTCGGCAGCGAGGTCGAAGCGGCCGAAGGCGGGGATAAGATAGACGCCCTGTACGACGCCGGCCAGCTCGTCCAGCAGCTCGAGGGAGAGGCGGAGGCCTTCCCTCGGGGCCTCCGGACCAGCCGCCTGGATGCGCTGCTGCACCGGGCCAGGGATTTGGATCCCGGGCACCTCGTTGTGGAGGTAGTTGGCGTGGCGCTCACTGAAGAGCGGTAGCAGCCCGAGAAGGACCGGGATCTCCAGCCGGCCGTAGGCGGCCTCATAGTCCGCGATGAACGAGCGCACGCGGCGCGCGTCGTAAACGGGCTGGGTGAGGGCGAAGTCCGCGCCGGCGGCGATCTTCTTGCGCAGGGCGCGGAGCTCGCGCCGTTGGTCGGGGGCGGTCAGGTTGAGGGCGCAGCCTGCGATGAACGAAGTGGCCTCCCCCAGCTCGCCGCCGGCATGGTCGAGGCCGAGGTTGAATCCCTGCTTGACCAGCCGAATCAGCCCGGACGGAACGACGTCGTAGTCGTCGAGCGCCTCAGGGTAGTCGCCGATGGCGGTGGGGTCGCCCATCACGACGAAAAGATTGCGCACTCCCAGGGCGTGGGCGGCCAGCAGGTCGCCCTGGATCCGGAGCAGATTGCGCCCGCGCGTCGGAAAGTGGAGGACGGTTTCGATCCCCAGGTCGTGCTGGAGGCGGTGGCAGATGGCCCAGGGGCTCATGCGCATCCGGGCCATCGGGCTGTCGGCGACGTTGATCACATCCGCTCCGGCTTCGGTGAGCAGGCTGGCGCCGGCCTGAAGCTTGTGCATCGAGAGGCCCCGAGGCGGGTCGATTTCCACCGAGACGACAAAGCGGCCTTCGGCCAGGCGCGCCGCCAGGCGCGATGGCGGCTCG
>Ga0209126_1000866_pt1 | contig 10357 bp, 13 predicted proteins | sample RifCSP19_1_FD_184024 | JGI IMG/M metagenome (GOLD analysis project Ga0209126, IMG submission 184024) | Soil microbial communities from Rifle, Colorado - Rifle CSP2_sed 19_1 (SPAdes) (version 2) | ecosystem: Environmental > Terrestrial > Deep subsurface > Rock core/Sediment | place: Rifle...
CACCTGGTGGAGGCGCACGGCGGCCGCGTCTGGGTACGCAGCCGCGTGGGAGAAGGCAGTACCTTCGGTTTTGCCCTCCCCCTCGGATAGTTAACTCACCTTGCACGCCAAGCGCTCGCCGTCAGGTGCGACAAACCTCGCGGCGATGACCCACCTTGAATACGACGACGGACTCGGTTTCGTCGTCGATTGAATAGACCACCCGGCAGTCGCCCTGCCGAACTCGGTACCGCTCCTGACCGGACAACCTTTCGGAGCCCACTGGCCGGGGCTCCGCGGAGAGTCCCCGGATTCGCCTGACGATGCGTTGGCGATCCCTCTTCGGGACCGCCTCGAGTTCCTTCGCTGCCGACGGCTTGACAGAGACCCTATAATTTCCCACGCTTCCTCAGGTCCCTGAGGACATCCTCAAAAGCGAGGTTGGGCTCTTTGGCCCGTCCTTCAAAGGCTTCCAGGTCGTCGGCATCTTCACTCAGGATTCGCCTGACGGCGTCGTTCACGAGGTCGGACAGTGACCGCTCCGTCTGGGCAGCCTTCACCCTCAGGGCCTTATGGAGGTGCGGATCGAAATACACGGTTGCTCGCCTTGCTCCGGCGCTCATGCGTCAAGACGCCACCTGCTTCCCGGCGCGAGAGAGATTCGCCGGTTTGTTTAGGTGGTTACGGCGTGCCGAAAAGGGAGAAACGCGGACCGTTCCCGAATAGGTCGATGAAGCCACCGGATTCAAGAAAGTCAGGGGGTGAACCATGGGGCGATACCAGGGGGTTCTGGCAGTGTTGGGGGGTGTGGTCGCGGTCTTGCTGGCAATGGGATGGGCCGGTCAACCCGCGGCTGCCGTCTCGCCCGGGACGCAGCTCATTTCGCAGGGGGCGCTTTTGGCCGGTCTAGCGCCTGGAGCAGTCTTCCCTTTCATCGACACTACGCCTAACAGAATCATCCGGGCCCATATCGCAGTAACGGACAGCACTTCCAAGTGCGGGCCGAAGGCGGCCGCTCCGTCGAACGTACAGGTGCTCGTCGGCCAGGCTGGCGTGAAGTTAGTTCCGGTGATGACGGCCGCAACCAACACTGGCATCTCGACTACGCCCGGCCAGTGCGTGTTCCACATCACGGTCAAGGCCGGGAGCGGCAGCGTACCAACGATGGTGACCGACATCGTGGTATTGAACGGCGGAAAGGAGGACCTGACCGGGGTGAATACCATTACCGTGTCGGCGGAGGTCCGATAGGCCAGCCAGGGGGTCCTGCCTGCTTCTCTTTGTGGCGGCCTTCGTCTTCAGGCTGTTGAATTCGCTTTGCCGACCAGAGGGCAAATCTTATTGTGGGGGCCTGGCTCAGGGCCTGCTCGCAAATCCCACCTTAAGGAGGTGAAAGAGGAGATGAGGATACAGACGATCGCAGTACTGGGCGTCATGCTCATACTCTTAACCGCATCAAGTGTTCCCGCTGCCGAAGCGCAGGCCACGCTGAGTTCGGATGTAGTGGCCAAGCTCGCACTGGCCCGAGCGGCTACGGCGAAATACGCGGTGGATCTTGAACGGGCGAAAGCCGATGGCTACGGGATCATCACCCCCATGATTCCGAACATGGGCTATCACTTTCTGAACCCAAAGATTCAGGGCTTCGATGTCACGAAGCCGCCGATCCTCGTCTATGTGCGCAAGGGTGAGGCTTGGCAACTGGTCGCCATCGAATGGGTCTGGCCCAAACGTCCAGCGACTCCTCCGCTGCGGGGAGCGCGCTACGGTTCCTTCGGTGCCGCCTGCCACTACAAAGACGGATCGTTCATTCTAGCCACCGCAGAGGCGAAGTGCCAGAAGACGAATCCCAAGACGGGTGCCGAGTTCAATTTCTGGCATCCGCCGCTGGTCACACTGCATCTCTGGATTTGGTACCCGAATCCGAATGGCGTGTTTGGTGAATTCAACCCGTACGTCACGCCATTCAATAAGGGATAATCTTGCAGGCGGGGAGGATCGAGCAGGTCCTCCCCCGTTCCCGCGGATGAGGTCGATCCTTCCTCTACTAGGGCTCTTCCTGATCTCGCTGACCTCCGTTCCTCCGCAGAAAGTCTTACAGGTCCAGATGACCGAATTCGCGTTTCGTCCCAGGGTGATCAGCTTCAGCGTGGGATCACTCGTAACGCTCCATTTTGTCAACCGTGGGCAACTCGCCCATCAATTCGAAACCGACTATCTGCACGTTTTTCCCGCTGTCATCACCGACGACAAGATGCGGGTGGAAATACGCGGCCTGGACTTCGTGCGGTTGGAGCCGAGGGCATCAGGGACGCTGACGTTCTTCGCTCGTCGTCGTGGTCGCTTTCCTTTTGCCTGTACCATCGAGGGCCATCGTGAGGCCGGGATGGAAGGGATTTTGGAGGTGCGGTAGCGGCCCTCTACGCATCGACGCTGCGCCAAGCGAAGGACGATTCGAAGAGAGTCTACAAGGGTGTAAGCGCGCATCTGTCATGAGCCGCCTGCATTACTCCGGCACTGGTTGTCTTAGGGCGGAAGTCGGAGGGCCGGCTCAGCGCCGGCCCCCGTTGGAGGACGAGTCGTTGCGGGCGCGGTCCGGTTACGCCTGGCGGACCGGCTGGTTGCGCAGCGGGCAGAAGGCGGTCGTCCAGATCTTCTCGCTCCGGGCCCACTCGGCCCACCGCTTGTCGCCCATCTCGGTGCGGCGCACGGCGGACTCGATGCGGGCATCGTTGCCGCCGGTCTGAGCCGCCAGGTTCACCAGCAGGTAGCAGGGGAAGTCCGAGCACATGCCGCAGTGGGCCACACCGCGCTCCTTCGCGCAGGCGTAGACCGGGCAGAGTTTTCCGAGGTCAACGTCCCCCTGCGTGGCGCAGTCCGCCGGCAGCACATCGTACCAGGCGCTGCCCTCCCAGTAGATGCCGCAGATCCCGGCGAAGTCCTGAGGCGCAACCTTACCCGCCGCCTTCATCGCCCTCACCTCTTTGGGTTCAGCCTAGCACTGGCGGCCCCAGTGCCTATCGGGCCATCAGAGTATTTGGCGGCCATATGCGTCACTGGGTCCCGCCAGGCTGCGGGTAGCCGGTGAGCCGGGCCAGTTCCTGCAGTGAGAGGACCCCCTCGTACCGTTTGCCGTTGATGTCCCAGGTGGGGTAGGCGCGTATCCCGGCGCTGGCACAGACCTGGGGCTGGCCCGCCGGGTCGCGGGCGTCGCACTCGATGTAGGGCAGCGACTTGGCCGCCCGGCCGAAGAGGTCTTTCTGATCCTGGCAGTGCGGGCACCAGTAGGCGCCGTAGAGGCGCACCCCGCTGGCCGCCAGGTGCTTGGCCAGCCCGTCCGCGTAGGTAGTGGCGGCGGGCTGCGGAGCCGACGCGGCGTACCCGGCGGCCAGGAAGACCACCACCGCCAGGGCCGCGGCGCCGCTCCACAGCCAGGTTCCGGATGCGGCCGGGCGAGGGCGGCGGAAGAGCGCCAGCAGCAGGATCGCCAGGGAGAGGAACGCGGAGATCAGGCAGAGGCTGCAGGTCGCGCGGATCGCCAGCTGCTGGACGCCGATGAAGACCGCGGAGGCGGCGACGCCGACCGACGCGACCGGGAAAACCAGCGCCCAGCGCGCGCCCGCGTCCATCCGCCGGAGCGCCAGCAGGAGGAGCGCGCCGTAAAACAGCAGCCCGAAGATGCTGACCGGCACGCCAAAGACCGCGCCGAAGCGGCTCGACTGCACGATGTCGCAGCCGGATCCCGCGGGGCAGTACACGGGCGCGTGCAGTGCCTTCGTGAGCACGAGGTAGCCGGACAGCAGCACCCCCGCGCCCGCCAGCAGCGCCAGCCAGGGGTCGACGACCTCCGGCGCTTTGGCGACCTTCCCCGGGCCCCGAGCTACTCCCCCGGGCCGCTCGCGAGCAACTGCGCGATCGCCTCTTCCCACAGTCGCCACTCCACCACCGCCCCCGGGAATTTCTTGATGATCCGGCCGTCGGGACTGACGAAGAACGTTTCGGGGATGCCGGTGATCCCGTAGGCTCGGTTCGCTTTGCCGTCGCGGTCGCGTACGTTCGGATATGTGATGCCGACCTCGGCCACAAACCGCCGCGCGTCGGCCTCCAGGTCCTGGATGTTCACGCCGATGACGAGCAGCCCCTTGTCGCGGTAGGTCTTCCAGGCGCGCTCCAGCAGCGGGGCTTCGTCCTTGCACGGCACGCACCAGGACGCCCAGAAGTTTAGGACGATCGGCCGGCCGCGCAGTTCCGCCAGGTCCAGGGTGCGGCCGTCCAGCGCGGGCAGGCGGAACGCCGGGGCCGGCGGCCGCTCGCCCCGCGCCAGCGCCGCGGTGAGGGAGCCCGACCGCCCGGTGCGCATCGTCGCCACGCCCACCACCACGAGCACCGCGACCAGCGGCACGATCCAGGCCAGCCGGAGAAGGAGACGCCCGATCTTCATCGCTCTTTATGGTCGATGGGGCGCCCGCAAGCGTCCATCCGGCGCAGGCCCGATTTTCGGCGCCTCTCCGGCATTCGCCCGATACGACAAATAGGCTCTTCAGCCGATGGGTGGGGTCGGGCGGCGCTGGTAGGCTGGGTCAGGAGGCGACCTATGGCCAAACCCGCGCAGCCCACCGCAACCAAAGTGAAGATCCTCATCGCCGACGACCACGCCATCGTCCGGGAAGGCATCCGGATGATCCTGGAGGCGCAGCCGGACTTCGAGGTGGTGGGCGAGGCGGAGGACGGGGACGAGGCGGTGCGGCTCGCCCGCAAGCTGGCCCCCGACGTCGTGGTCATGGACATCAGCATGCCGAAGCTGAACGGGGTGGAGGCGACCCAGGCGATCAGAGAGGGGCTCCCCGGCGTACACGTGCTGATCCTGACCATGCACGAGGAGCAGTCCTACCTGTTTCAATTGCTGCGGCTGGGCGCGGCGGGGTACGTCCTGAAGCGTGCGGCGGCGACCGATTTGGTGGAAGCGGTACGCGCCGCCCACCGCGGCGAGACCTTCCTCTATCCGGCGGTGGCCCAGAGTATCGTGCAGGACTACCTGGAGCGCCTCCGCACCGGTGAGGGCAGCGAGCGCTACGGCGGGCTGACCTACCGGGAGCGGGAGATCCTGGTGCTGATCGCCGAGGGGCTGACCAACGCGCAGATCGCGGAGAAGCTGGTCATCAGCGTGAAGACCGTCCAGACGCACCGCGCCCACATCATGAAGAAGCTGGACCTGCACGACCGTAGCCTCTTAGTACGCTACGCCGTGCGGAAGGGGCTGATCGCGCCGTAATCTCGCCTACGCGGTAATCAGGATCGCGAACCCCAGCAGGACGGTCATCGCGCCCAGCACGACCTTGGAGAGCGCGCGACGACGGATCGTCCAGTGGGCGATGCGGTTCAGGGCCGGACGATTCCCCACCAGCGCCAGCAGCGCCAGCAGCGGGGCGATGAACATCAGGTTGTAGAGCAGGAGATACCCGAGGCGGCTCCCCAGCGGCGCCGTCGCCAACAGGGCGAGGACCCCGACGTAGATCGCGCCGCTGCAGGGGACGGTGCACAGGCCCACCAGCCCGCCGGCGGCGAGCGCCCCCCACGGTCCGCTCCAGCCCATCACCTTGCGCAGCGGCGCGTAGAACGCCTGGGGCATCGCCAGCGCCGGGCCGAATCCCGGCAGGAAGGCGTCCTTCAAGGTCCAGACACCGAGGGCCACGACGGCCACGCCGATCGCGCGCACGGCCAGGTGCATCCGCACCAGCGGCGCGATGACGCCGATCAATCCCAATCCCAGCAGCAGGTACGTGACGAACATCCCGAACACGTAGATCCCGCCGATGCGCCAGACCCGCGGCGCGGCCCCGCCGATGGCCACGGTGCTGAGCACGATCGCCACGAAGGAGAGGAGCACGCTGAAGGCGCAGGGGTTCACTCCGTCGATGAGCCCGCCGAGCAGGACCGCGGGGAGGGTGATCTCGCTCACCCCGTCACCTCCAGCCGGCCGACCATCGACGGATTGGACCGCCCGCCGCAGCAGATGTCGCAGTAGAACTCGTAGACGCCGGGCCGCAGCGGCCCCAGCGTCACGGTCTGCTGGGCGCGGGGGGCGACCCGAACATCCACGCGCAGGGCGTCGATGGCGAACTGGTGCCACCCGCCGTCGGTGTGGAAGCGGCTGTCCGGGTTGACGATGGTCAGCGTGATCGGGCGGTCGGCGGGCACACGCACGCGGCCAGGCGAAAACCCGGCCATGGAGATGAGCAGGGTCTGCGCGACCGGCGAGGCCGGCGGCGCCGGTCGGTGCAGCAGCGGCGCGACGGCCAGCACGACCGCCAGCGCGACGATCACTCCGCCGCCGGCCAGCACCGCGATGATCCTTCCTTTGGATCGTCTGCCGTGGTCCGGCAGCGCCACGCCGCATCCCTCCCCCGGCAGGCCCGGCGGGCCGGCCCGTTAGCATGCAGGATACGGGCCCCCCGCCGGGGTGACTATCGGGCGGCGACTGTATTCCGGGGGCGCTCCGCCTCCGGGGTTCGGGCGGGCGCCTGATGGGGAATCAGCCGGGCGTCGGATGGTGGCCGCGTGGGAAGCGGACTACGCTCACTCTGGGAGCGGGGACCGGCCTCCGGGAGATGGATTCCCGGAGGCACCGTCGTAACCTCGGGGCCGAGCGTCGCCCGCTCCCCACAGAAGAGATGAAGCGATGATGTCCGTACCGGTCTCATCGACACAGATGTCCACGGGCCGCGCGGCGTTCTCGCCGCTGCGCGTCGTGATCGCCGACGCCTACGCGGCGACGCGAGAGGTGATCGGGCAGGTGCTGGCCGGTGACGGTGGCTTTCGCGTGGTCGGCGCGGCGGGCACCATCGACGAGACGGTGCGGCTGATCCGGGAGGCGCAGCCGGACATCCTGCTGGTGGACCCGTGGCTCTCCGGCCCCGCCGGACTGCCCGCGTGTGTGGCCGCCAAGCAGTTCCGCCCCGGCCTGCTCCTCGTGGCGCTCCTACCCGACGATCGCGAGGACTACATCCGCGCCGCCCAGGCCCTGGGCGCCGACGCCTCGCTGCAGAAGCGCCTGATCACGCGGGATCTCATGCCCGTCCTGCGGGAAGTCTTGAGTGCGCGGGGCAGCTGAGCGCACCGCGGTCCGTCCCCCCACGTTCGGCGCCAGCGTCAAGGTCAACAGAGGTGAGCCTGATGAGTGGATCGATCAGCGAGAAGATCATCCGCGCGCATCTGGTCGAGGGTGAGCCGCTCCCCGGACGGGAGATCGCCCTGACCGTCGACCAGACGCTGCTGCAGGACGCCACCGGGACGATGGCCGCGCTGGAGTTCGAGGCGATGGGGATCGAGCGTGTTCGCACCTCGCCGGCGGTCGTCTACGTGGACCACAACATGCTGCAGATCGGCTTCGAGAACGCCGACGACCACCGGTTCCTGCGCTCGTTTGCGGCGCGCTACGGGCTGCTCTACAGCCGGCCGGGCAACGGCATCTGCCACCAGGTGCACCTGCAGCGGTTTGCCGTCCCCGGGCGCGTCCTGCTGGGCGCGGACAGCCACACCCCGATGGCGGGCGCGCTGGGGATGCTGGCCATGGGGGCGGGCGGACTGGACGTGGCCATGGCCATGGCCGGCGAGGCCTACCGGCTGGTCATGCCCGAGGTGGTGCTGGTGCGGCTCGTTGGGGGTCTGGGCCCGTGGGTGGCCGGCAAGGACGTGATTCTCGAGTTGCTGCGGCGGCTCTCGGTAAAGGGCGGTGTCGGCAAGGTCTTCGAGTTCGGCGGGGATGGGCTGGAGCACCTGGACGTCTATCAGCGCGCGCCCATCGCCAACATGATCGCCGAGCTCGGCGCGACCGCCGCGGTCTTCCCCAGCGACGAGCAGACGTACAAGTTTCTCTGCGCGCAGCGGCGCGAAGGCGACTGGATCCCGCTGGCGCCGGACCTGGACGCCGTCTACGGCGAGATCATCGAGATCGACCTGAGCGCCCTGGAGCCGCTGATCGCCCAGCCTTCCAGCCCCGACGCCGTGGTGCCGGTGACCGCGGTGGCCGGCACGCCGGTGGCTCAGGTTTGCATCGGCAGTTGCCAGAACAGCAGTTACCGCGACCTGCGTATCGCCGCGGAGGTGCTGCGCGGGAAGACGGTGCACCCCGCGGTCAGTCTGACCGTGACGCCGGGCTCCCTGCAGGTCTATCAGATGGCCGCCGCGGACGGGACGCTGACCGAGTTGAGCCGCGCCGGCGCGCGGATCCTCGAACTGGCCTGCGGGCCGTGCATCGGGATGGGGCAGGCGCCGCCCACGGGGGCCGTCTCCGTGCGCACCTTCAACCGGAACTTCCCCGGGCGCAGCGGCACGGCGGAGGACCGCGTCTTCCTGGCGAGTCCCGCGGTTGCCGCCACCGCGGCCCTAACCGGCGAGATTAGCGATCCCCGCCGGTTGGGGCGGCTGCCGGAGATCCACGAGCCCGACGTCTATCCGGTCGACGACCGGCAGATTCTGCGGCCGTCGGCCGACGGGCCCGCCGGGGAGATCGAGCGCGGGCCCAACATCAAGCCGGTGCCCATTCCCGACCCGCTGCCGGCGACCCTCCGCGGCCCGATCCTCCTGAAGGTCGGCGACAACATCACCACCGATCACATCCTGCCGGCGGGGGCGAAGGTGCTGCCGCTGCGCTCCAACATCCCGGCGATCAGCGAGTTCACCTTCACCCCCGTCGATCCCGACTTCCCGCAGCGGGCCAGGACGGCCAAAGAGGCCGGCGGCGGGTTCGTGGTCGGCGGCAGCAACTACGGCCAGGGCAGCAGTCGAGAACACGCCGCCATCGCCCCCATGTACCTGGGCGTGCGCGCGGTCATCGTGAAGTCCTTCGCCCGGATCCACCGCAGCAACCTGATCAACTTCGGCATCCTGCCGTTGATCTTCGCGCGCGAGGAGGACTACGAGAAGGTAACTCAGGGCGAGGAGTGGGCGATCCCGGACGTACGGACGCGCCTGGCCCGCGGCGAGCCTCTGGTGCTGCGGCACATCGCGACCGGGCAGGAGATTCCGCTGCGCTACGCCTTCACGCCGCGGGAGACGGAGATGCTGCTCGCCGGCGGCCTGCTGCGGTTGATCCGGGACACGCAGCGGTCTCCCGTTCACTGAACGAGTCCGATCCGCACAACGGCTCTGCCGCACGCGCCGCGCTGCCGGGTGCGCTGCGTCGTCGTCCCCGTGGGCTGCTCCGCCTCTTCTTCAGAGTGCCTGTGTGGGTGCACCGCCTGGGGCTGGGCGGGTGGGAACGACTGCTCGGTCTCCAGTGGATGCTCATCACCACTACCGGCCGGCGCACCGGGCGGCCGCATCGCGTGATGGTGGACGTGCTGGGCTACGACGCGGCGACGGACACGTACCACGTGGAGGCGGCCTACGGCCGGCGCGCCGACTGGTACCGGAACATCCAGGCCCATCCCATCTTCCACGTCCAGGTGGGTCGGCACCGGTTCGCCGCGCGGGCGACGCCGCTATCTCCTGATCAGGGCGGAGAGCTCATGGTCAGGTTTTTTCGTCGCCGACCGACCTACACAAAGGCCGTCTTGCGAATGGTGGGTGTGCGCGTGCGGACGGAGGAAGAACTGAAGCAGTTAGGACGGTCACTGCTGCTACTGGCCGTTTCGCCGGTGGATCGCGCCCTCTAACCTCGTACTTTCCCTGCGGGCCCCGCTTCTATCCCCGGCAGAGTCTTCCTTTCTCCGGTCTCTTTCTACGGTCCCTTCGCCCGGACGTACTCCCGCACATCGATGTTGTAGACTACTTCCTCGACGGTGAACACCGCCCAGGGAGTGCCCTCGTCGAACCAGGTGACCGCGGCGACAATGGGCACCGTATTCCGCCCAACTGGGCCCCAGCGTAGGGCTGCGTTGACCCACAGGGTCTTGACTTCGCTCGCCGGACCTTTGTAGCGCATCGTTTCCAGGAAGCGCAGCATCCCCGTCTTGGGATCGAAGCGCGCAACGAAACGCTCCTCATGCTCGTTGAACGGCACCACTAGTACTGCTGTCACTTCGTCCACCGGCTCCCAGTGCACCCGCGGGTCGGTGACGAGAATTGAGGGCAGCCAGAGGGATTCGGCCCACAGACCCAGGTTCGCGGCCTGGTTCACCTTAGGCTCACCCTCAGTGACTCCAAAGGGCAGTTCCAGGCGGCTGTTGCCATCGAGGTAATGCTCGTTGACCTTCATCAACGGCCATCCGAAGATGGTCGCCTCGATGTAGTGCCGGTAACCGCGCCCGGCATCGTGGGTGAAACGGAAACGCCCCGGGAAGGTGATCCCGCGAATCCGCATTTTCGCCCGCCCGGTCATCACCGCAGACTTAATCACCGGCACGTTCTCGCCGTAGAGCTGACGGTAGAAGCGCTG
>Ga0209126_1000872_pt1 | contig 10337 bp, 12 predicted proteins | sample RifCSP19_1_FD_184024 | JGI IMG/M metagenome (GOLD analysis project Ga0209126, IMG submission 184024) | Soil microbial communities from Rifle, Colorado - Rifle CSP2_sed 19_1 (SPAdes) (version 2) | ecosystem: Environmental > Terrestrial > Deep subsurface > Rock core/Sediment | place: Rifle...
ATCCAGGGGAGCGCGGAGCGCCTGGCCAGTCTCGTCCCCCAGGTTGACGTGGTGGTGTTCACCAATGCGATCCACCTGGTTGCCGACAAGGTCACCGCGTTCGAGCAGGTCTTCAAGACACTACGCCGCGGTGGGGTCCTCGGCTTCAACACCACATTCTTCGATGGAGCGTATCCGGGCGAGACCCGCCGGTTCTACAAACTGTGGGTGCTCCGCGCGGTGCGCTGGCTCCGCGAGCGGGGGTACGATGTCAGCCGGGGGGTGAAGGCGACGGCGATGCAGTGGCTCACCGTCGATGAGTACCGGGCCCTGCTGCGCGCCGTCGGGTTCGCCGAGCCGCTCGTCGAGTTGCAGGAGAAGGCATTAAGCCGGGAGAGCTTGGAGGATATCGGACAGTTCTCGTTGTTTATCGAAGGCGCGCTACCCGGAGTGCCCCTGGATGTCGGCGCCGAGGCGTTGACGTACGGGGTCCGACAGGCGTTCGACGAGTTGAAGCTGTCCTATGTCCCCCGCAACTGGTTGCAGGTCGTGGCCCGCCGCGCGTGACGCTTGAATCCAGGATCGCGCTAGTCACCGGAGGCTCATCCGGGCTGGGCCGGGCCATGGTCGCCGCGCTGGCCTGGGGCGGAGCTCGGGTCGCCTTCACCTACCGATCGAACGCCGCCGGCGCCCAGGCGGTGGCGGCGGAACTTCCCCCGCCCGCAGAGGTCGTCGCCCTCCAGGGGGACGTCGGCGTTGAAGCCGACGTGGCTCGGATTGTCGCGGCTGTGGTCGCCCGGTTCGGCGGCCTCGACATCCTCGTGAACAACGCCGGCATCACGCGGGATGCGCTCTTGCTGCGCATGCGGCCGGAGGACTGGCAGACCGTCCTCGACACCAACCTCACGGGCGCGGTGCGCTGCTGCCGCCAAGCCCTCCCCCACCTCCTGGCGAGCAAAGCCGGCCGGATCATCAATATCGCCTCGATCGCGGGGATCGTCGGCAGCGCCGGCCAGGTCAACTACTCGGCGGCCAAGGCGGGGCTGATCGGCCTCACCGAAGTCCTGGCCCGGGAGCTAGCCCCCAGCGGCATCACGGTGAACGCCGTGGCCCCGGGCGTGATCGACGCCGGCATTGTCGCCGGGATGCCGGAGCAGGCGCGCCGAAGGCTCGTCGAGGTGGTGCCGATGGGCCGGATGGGTACCGCGGAAGAGGTGGCGGCGCTGGTGGTGTTCTTGGCCAGCCGCGAGGCGGGCTACATCACCGGCCAGACGATCGCCGTGGACGGCGGGACCACGACGGGCGGCCTGACGATGCCCGGCGCTCAGGCGACTGGCTAGAGAAGGCGCAGGACCGCCTCGATCTGGCGGCTACCGCACGGGCGAGCCTCACTCAGTCATGATGCGGATATCGGCGGGCGATCAAGATGGCGTTGTGCCCGCCGAACCCGAACGCGTTGGACATCGCCGTGTTGACGTGAGCCTCACGCGCCTTGTTGGGGACGTAGTCGAGGTCGCACTCCGGATCGGGATGCTCGTAGTTGATCGTTGGCGGGATGGCACCACGGTCGATCGCCAGCACGCAAGCAATGAACTCCACCGCCCCGGCCGCGCCGAACAGGTGGCCCATCATGGACTTCGTGGAACTCACGGGTACCTGCCGGGCGCGCGCGCCGAACACCTTCTTGATGGCCAGCGTTTCGGTGCGGTCGTTGTACGGGGTGCTGGTGCCGTGGGCGTTGATGTAGTCGATCTCGTCTGGGGCCATCCCCGCGTCCGCCAGGGCGTTGCGCATGCTGCGGGCGGCGCCGTCGGCCTCGGGGTCGGGCTGGGTGATGTGGTAGGCGTCCCCGCTCATGCCGTAGCCGACCAGTTCGCCGTAGATGCGGGCGCCGCGGCGCTCCGCCTGCTCCAGCGCCTCCAGGATGACGACCCCCGCCCCCTCTCCCATGACAAAACCGTCGCGCGTGGCGTCGAAGGGACGCACCGCGCGCTGAGGCTCGTCGTTGCGCGTGGACATCGCCTTCATGGCGCAAAAGCCGGCCACGCTGAGTTTGGTGATCGCCGCCTCCGTGCCGCCGGCGATCATCGCGTCAGCGTCGCCGCGCTGGATGATGCGCATGGCGTCGCCGATGGCGTTGCCGCCGGTGGCGCAGGCCGTGACCACGCTGCTGTTCGGCCCCTTCGCCCCGGTGATGATCGAGACGACCCCCGAGGCCATGTTCATGATCACGTTGGGGATGAAGAACGGGCTAACGCGATTGGGCCCCTTCGTCTCCAGAATGCGGGTCTGCTCCTCCCAGGTGATCGCCCCGCCGATGCCCGAGCCGATGACCACGCCCACCCGCGTGGCGTTCTGCGGCGTGATCACCAGCCCGGAGTCGTCCAAAGCCATCCGCGCCGCCGCGTAAGCGAACAGCACGAAACGGTCGTTGCGGCGCGCCTCCTTGCGGTCCATGAAGTCGGTGGGGTCGAAGTCCCGCACCTCGGCGGCGATCTGCGTGTCCAGCCCCGCGGGGTCCCAGGCGGTGATGCGTCCCACCCCGGAGCGCCCCTCCATCAGGGCGTTCCAGAACTTGTCCACGCCGATGCCCACCGGGCTGACCACGCCCAGCCCGGTGACCACGACGCGCCGCTCCCTGTCCTGCGCCACGCGCCTCCGCCGGGCTAGCCGCCCGCCCCGGCGACGTGCTGTTCGATGTACTTCACCGCCTCACCGACCTTCACGATCTTCTCCGCGTCTTCGTCGGGGATCTCGACCTCGAACTCCTCCTCCAGCGCCATCACCAGCTCGACCACGTCCAGGGAGTCGGCCCCCAGGTCCTCCACAAAGGATGCCTCCGGGGTGACCTCGGCCTCATCCACGCCCAGTTGCTCGACGATGATGCCTTTCACGCGGTCGAATACGGTCGCCATTATCCTTCCCTCCTCTTCGCGCGTGGCGTCATCCCCACCCCGCGGCTCACGCACGGCTGCATCTCCCTGAGTCTTAGCGCATCATCAGACCGCCGTCTACATTCAGGACGTGCCCGGTGACGTACGCCGCGTCATCGGATGCCAAGTACACCACGGCGTGGGCGACCTCCTCCGCCGTCCCCAGCCGTCCCAGCGGGACCTGCTCGAGGAAGGGCTGCACCTGCTCGGGTGCCAGGTGCGCGGTTATGCCCACGCCGATCAAGCCTGGCGCCACCGCGTTTACGGTGATGCCGCGGGAGGCGACCTCGCGGGCGGTGGCCTTGGTCAGGCCGATCAGTCCCGCCTTGGCCGCCACGTAGTTCGCCTGCCCGATGTTGCCGATCTCGCCGGCGATACTGGCCACGTTGACGATACGCCCGGCGCGCTGCCGGATCATCGGCCGCAGGGCGGCGCGGGTGCAGCGGAAGGCGGCGGTGAGGTTAGTGGTGAGCACCTGCTCCCAGTCCTCGTCCTTCATCCGCAGAATCAGGGTATCACGCACGACTCCGGCATTGTTGACCAGGATGTGTAGCCCGCCCAGCTGCGCCTGCGTCTCGTCTACCAGATTGCCCGGCACGCCGGGATCGGTCAGGTCTCCCTCGAGCGCCACGGCCGACCCGCCGCGTCCGGCGATCGTCCCCACAACGGCCTCCGCCTGGGCGCGGTTGGCGGCGTAGTGCACCGCCACCGCCGCGCCTTCCGCCGCCAGCCCCAGGGCGATCGCCCGGCCGAGCCCGCCGGACGCCCCCGTGACCAACGCGACGCGTCCGTCCAGTCGTCCCACTAGGACGGTACCTGCGCGCCCAGGCTCCGCAGCGTCTGCCCGAGGGTGGGGACGTCTTCCACGTGCAGCCCCGTCGCCGGCACGATCTTCTTGATCAGCCCGGACAGGCTCGTCCCAGGACCGACTTCGATAAAGACCGACACGCCCATCGCCGTCATGCGCCGCACCGATTCCTCCCAGCGTACCGGCGCGGCCACCTGGCGCACGAGCAGGCGGCGGATCTCCTCGGCCGGCCGCACCGGTTCGGCGGTGACGTTGGAGATGACCGGCAGGGCGGCGTCGGCCAGCGCCACGCGCTCCAGCACCGCGGCCAGCCGCTCCGCCGCCGGGACCATCAGGCTGGTGTGGAACGGGGCGCTCACGGCAAGCAGCACCGCCCGGCGCGCCCCCGCGGTCCTGGCCGCGGCCACCGCCCCCCGCACTGCGGCCGCGTCGCCGCCGACGACGATCTGTCCGGCGCCGTTGTAGTTGGCCGGTTCGACCACGCCGAGGTGGCGCTGCTCGGCGCAGAGGCGCTCTACCTTCTCCGCAGCCAGGCCGATCACCGCCGCCATCGCCACCTCCCGCCCCGCCGTCGCCTCCTGCATAAAGAGCCCCCGCTGGCGGACCAGTTGCACGGCGTCCTCGAAGCCCATCACGCCGGCCGAGACCAGCGCCGCGTACTCCCCCAGGCTCAGCCCGGCGACGGCATCCGGCCGCACCCCGTGCGCCGCTAGAGCCGCCGCGCAGGCCAGACCGGTGACGAGCACGGCGGGCTGAGTGTTCTCGGTGGCGCGCAACCGTTCTTCCGGCCCGGCGGCGCAGAGCGCCAAGAGGTCGAAACCGAGGACCATGCCGGCGCGGGCGAAGAGGTCCGCCGCCGCCGGATAGCGCGCGGCGATGGACTGCCCCATGCCGACGTACTGCGCGCCCTGACCGGGGAAGGCGAAGGCGATCATGCTACAGCGTGCCGCGGGGCAGCTTGGTCCAGCGCAGCGCCGCGGCGCCCCAGGTCAAACCGCCGCCGAAGGCCAGCAGAATGATCAGGTCGCCGGGGCTGATCCGCCCCTGCTCATAGGCCTCGTAGAGGGCCACCGGCACCGAGGCGGAGGAGGTGTTCCCGTAGCGCTCTACGTTGATGAAGAACTTCTCCCGCGGCTGCCCCAGCCGTTCTGCGGCGGCGTCGATGATGCGGATGTTGGCCTGGTGGGGAATGAAGCAGCTCACCTCGTCGAGCGAGAGCCCCGCGCGCTCCGCCGCGGCCTTGATGGCGCGGGGGATGCAGCGCACGGCGAACTTGTAGACCTCCCGGCCGTTCATGTGAATGAAGTGCTGCTCCCGCTCCACGGTCTCGAAACTGGCGGGCAGGCGCGACCCGCCGGCGGGGAGGTTGAGCAGCGGCCCGCCTGAGCCGTCGGAGCCCAGGATAAAGGAGAGAAATCCCTGTCCCGGTTCGGCCGGGCGCAGCACCACCGCGGCCGCGGAGTCGCCGAAGAGGACACAGGTGGAGCGGTCCTTCCAGTTGGTAATGCGGGAGAGGGTCTCCGCCCCGACAACGAGGACATTCTCTGCCAGACCCGCGGCGATGTACCCGTGCGCCATGGCGCAGCCGTAGACCCAGGAAGTGCAGGCCGCGGAGGCGTCAAAGGCGCCGGCCTTCTTCGCCCCCAGGCGGTCCTGCAGCAGGCAGGCCGTCGCCGGGAACACCATGTCGGGCGTCGCCGTGCCGACGATGATCAGGTCCAGGTCGGCAGCCGCCATCCCAGAGTCGCCCAGCGCCTCCACTGCGGCCTCGTAAGCCAGATCGGAGGTGGCAATGCCGTCCGGGGCGATCCGCCGCTCGCGGATGCCGGTGCGGGAAATGATCCACTCGTCGGTGGTGTCGACCATCCGCGCCAGGTCGGCGTTGGTCAGCACCTTGTTGGGGACGGCCCGCCCCAGGCCGACGATGGTCGAGCCGCGCGCGGCGATCACGCCTCCGCTCCGCCGGATTCCGAGGCCGGCCGCGGGCCCAGCGGCACCGGCACCGGGCGCATCCGCTGTTCGATCTGCGCCATCTCCGCGGCGATTGGTTCCACGATCTGACGCTCCGCGGCCTCGGCGGCCACCCGGATGGCGTTGCGGATGGCCCAGGCGTTAGAGCTGCCGTGGGCGATAATGACGATGCCGTTCACTCCCAGCAGCGGCGCGCCCCCATACTCCCGGTAGTCCATGCGGCGCCAGAGGTTCATGCCCCGCCGCTTCAGCGGGGCCAGATACAACCCGAGCAGCGGCCCGACCCCACCGCCGAGTTCGTCTCGCACCACCTGGCGGAGGGCCAGGGCGAGTCCTTCCATGAACTTCAGGACCACATTGCCGACAAACCCGTCGCAGACCACGACGTCGGCCAGACCGCTGAAGAAATCCCGCCCCTCGACATTGCCGATGAAGTTCAGCCCGGAGTCGCGGAGCAATTCGGCAGCGCGGATGGTTAGCTCATTCCCCTTGGTCGCCTCCGCGCCGTTGCTCAGGATGGCCACCCGCGGCGAGGGAATCCCCAAGACCCGGTGCGCGTAGACGTGCCCCATCACCCCGAACTGCAGCAGGTGTTTGGGCCGGCAGTCCACGTTCGCCCCCACATCGAGCAGGATCGCTGGCGTCTTCTGCAGGGTCGGGAGGATCGCCGCGATGGCCGGTCGATCGATCGTCGGGATGCGGCCGAGGGTCAGGAGCCCCGCGCCCATGGCCGCACCGGTGTTGCCGGCGCTAATCGCCGCCGCAGCTTTGCCCTCGCGGATCTGCTGCAGCATCACATGGATCGAGGAGCGACGCTTCTTGCGCACGGCCATCGCCGGCGACTCGTGCATCTCGATGACTTCGGGAGCGTCGACGATCTCGATCGGCAGGCGCTGGGCGCGGTGCGCCCGCAGCAGCGCGCTCAACCTGGCGGCGGGACCGACCAGAGCGATCTCGACGCCGAGCGCCGACGCCGCCCGCACCGCCCCCGCGACCACTTCGTCGGGGGCATGGTCCCCGCCCATGGCGTCGACGGCTATGCGCACGCCCACGCGCCCTGGCTCCTCTGCCCGCCCAGGGTCCTGGTCACGGGGTTACTTCTCGGCCGTCTCGCGCTCGATCACCGGCCGGCCGGCATAGTACCCACACGTCGGGCAGACCCGGTGCGGCACGGTCGGATTGTGGCACTGCGCACACTTCACGAGCGTGACCGCGGCGGCCCGCCACTGGCGGCGTTTCCGCCCGATCCGTGCCCGGGAATGACGTCGTTTTTGAATCCCCACGTCCTTCTCCTCCTCGTTGCGGTCGATGGCTGAGCGTCAGCCGGATCCCGGGCGAAAGCCGCGCAGTGTCGCCAGCCGCGGGTCGATCTGCTCTCCGCCGCAGCCGCAGGCGATCTCATTGCGGTCCGCGCCGCAGACGGGGCAGAGCCCCCGGCACGCCGACCGACACAACGGCACCATCGGCAGCGCCATCAGCAGGTGCTGCCGCACCGCTTCCGTCACGTCCAGCGTCGACCCTTCCAGCGTCAGGATCAGGTCGCCCCCGTCGCGCGGCCGCTGCGTCGCCGCGGTGCGGAACCCTTCGTGAAAGGCGCCCGCCAGCCGGTGCGGGAAGGAGCGCAGGCACCGGCCACAGGTCAGTGTGACCGTGGTGCCCACGGTCCCGTCCACCCAGACCGTCTCGCCGGCGCGGGTGAACCGGATCTCGCCTTCCACCTGTTGCGCGAAGAAGATCTCCGCCCCGCTTTCGACCGTTTCGGCGAAGGCCAGAACCATTCCCGCCGGTTCCTCCTGGCCGATCTCGTCCAGATCAACAATCACGGGCGTGCTCCCGGCAAACTCTAGTCATTCTATACCGGCCCGGCGGCTCGCGCCACAGGGAAAGGGTATCCCCGCCGGCGGGTCAGCGCTCCGACGTCTCCAGCATCGTCTTCCCTCGCTGGACGGCGTCGATGATGCGGGAGAGCTGCGCCTCCAGATTGGCGAGCACACGCGAGGCGTACTCTTCCGCGCCCCGCCGGATCCGCGCCGCCTCCTCCTCGGCTTCGGCCAGCACCTGCGCCTTCCGTCGCTCCGCCTCGGTCCGCACCGGGCTCTCGTCCACCAGTCGCCGGGCATAGGCCTCCGCCTCCATGATCACCCGCCGCGCCTCATCCGTGGCGCGCCGATGCAGCGCCTCCGCCTCCTCGCTCAGGCGCTGGGCCCGGTGCAGTTCCGCCGGCAGGTGCGCCCGGACCATGCGCAGGAGCCCCAGGACCTCCTGCCCGTCCACCATGCGCTTGTCCGAGAGGGGCACCGGCGCACCGCGCACCACCACCGCCTCGATGCGGTCGAGCAGGGAGAGGACCGAATCCATCAGCTCCTCCTCCGGCGCGCCGCCCGGGTGGGGCGGGCGGCGCGCCGGCGGCCCTGCACCCTCCCGTGCGCCGCGAGGCGGCGGGCCACGGAGGCAGGGACGAAGGCGGAAACATCCCCGCCCAACCGCACGACCTCGCGGATCAGCGTCGAACTGATCTGCGCGTAGGGCGGCGAGGGCATGAAGAAGGCGGTGTCCAGCCCGCCCAGGCGCCGGTTCATCACCGCCTGGCGCAATTCCTGTTCGAAATCCTCCACACCCCGCAGGCCCTTCACGATCACGTCCGCGCCGACGCGCCGCGCGAAGGTGACGGTGAGCCCCACGTAGGGGCGCACCTCCACGCCGCGGATGTGCTTCGTCGCGTCCCGCAGCATCGCCGCCCGCGCGGCCACGGGGAAGAGGCCCTCCTTGCGCGTCTCCTGCGCGAGGGCAACCACGACGCGGCCGAAGAGCGCGGCCGCCCGCTGAATCACGTCGAGATGTCCATTGTGCGCCGGATCAAAACTCCCCGGGTAGATTGCCGTCGTCACGGTCGGCCTCCTCTTTGCGGCTCCCGCCAAATTCCTGCTGCACACCGAACTCCCACAGCCCCGTCTCCCCGTAGCGGGCCGCGCGGACGCAGACGAGCCCCGGCGGCGTACGCGGTTCCTCCCGCCAGTGTCCCTCGGCGACAATTCGCGTCCCCGGACGCAGCAGCGCGCCAGCGGCCAGCGCGTCCAGCGTCTCCTGCAAGAGGCCGCGGCCGTAGGGCGGGTCGAGCAGGATGAGATCGAAGCGCCGTCCCCCCTCGGCCAGATCCCGCAGCGCGCTCCGGACATGAGCGCGCCAGACCTGCGCCCGCTCCTGCCACGCCTCCGCCCGCACCCGCTCCCGGATCTGGGAGACGAGCCGCGGATCGCGTTCCACGAACACCACGGCGCGCGCCCCGTGGGAGAGCGCCTCCAGGCCCAGCGCACCGGTGCCAGCGTACAGGTCCAGCACGTCCGCATCCTGCACCCGCGCCCCCAGACTATTGAAGAGCGCGGCGCGCACCCGCTGCGCCGTGGGACGCACCCCACCCCGCTGCCGGACCCGGCCCACGGGTCAACTCACCAGTATCAGACTGGAGTCGGCGAAGCGTGTCCGCACCGCCTCGCGCAGCCCGGCGTGCTCGGACCGCCGCAGCCCTGGATCCTGCTGCACAATCTCCGCCGCCACGTCCCGCGCTTCCTCTAAAAGAGGAAGGTCCGCGAGCAGATTGGCCACCCGCAAGTCGGGCAGCCCGTGCTGCCGGGTGCCCAGAATCTCGCCGGGGCCGCGCAGCCGCAGGTCCTCCTGGGCGATGCGAAACCCATCGCCGGTGGCCACCATGACCTCCATGCGCCGCCGCCCCTCGTCGGTCGTGGGCGAGGCGATGAGGATGCAGTAGGAGCGGTGCGCGCCGCGCCCGACCCGCCCCCGCAATTGGTGCAGTTGCGCCAGACCGAAGCGGTCCGCGTCCTCGATCACCATCACCGAGGCGTTGGGGATGTCGATGCCCACCTCGATCACCGTGGTCGCCACCAGGACCTGGATCCGGCCGGCGCGCACCGCGTCCATCACTCGATCCTTCTCCTCCGGAGGCATCCGCCCGTGCAGCAGCCCCACGGTCAGACCGGCGAAGTGTTCCCGCCGCAGCTCTTCCGCCAGCTGCGCCGCGGCCTTCGCCTGCAGTTTCTCCGAATCCTCGATCAGCGGGCAGACGACGTAGGCCTGCCGTCCCTCCTCGATCTGCCGGTGCACGAACTCGTACACCTTCGGGCGCGCGAGGGCCTGGCGCCAGTGGGTGGCCACGGGCCGGCGCCCCGGCGGGAGTTCGTCGAGCACGCTGACGTCGAGGTCGCCGTAGAGCGTCAGGGCCAGCGTCCGCGGGATCGGCGTCGCGGTCATGACCAGGACGTCCGGCGCGAATCCCTTGCGCCGCAGGCGCGCCCGCTGCATCACGCCGAACTTGTGCTGCTCGTCCACGACGACGAGCCCCAGCCGCGCGAAGCCCACCTCTTCCTCAATCAGGGCGTGCGTGCCGATGGCGATGTCCACCTCGCCGCGGCGGACCGCCTCCCGGATCTTCGCCCGCTCCGCCGCGCTGCGCCCCCCGGTCAAGAGCGCCGCGCGCACACCGAGGGACTCCACCAGCGGCCGGACGGACAGGTAGTGCTGCTCCGCGAGGATCTCCGTGGGCGCCATCAGCGCGCCCTGATAGCCGCCCTGCACGCTGACGAGCAACGCCGCCACCGCCACGATCGTCTTGCCCGACCCCACGTCCCCGT
>Ga0209126_1000874_pt1 | contig 10329 bp, 7 predicted proteins | sample RifCSP19_1_FD_184024 | JGI IMG/M metagenome (GOLD analysis project Ga0209126, IMG submission 184024) | Soil microbial communities from Rifle, Colorado - Rifle CSP2_sed 19_1 (SPAdes) (version 2) | ecosystem: Environmental > Terrestrial > Deep subsurface > Rock core/Sediment | place: Rifle...
GCAGGCCACGTTGGCATCGTTGAGGTCGCCCAGGTGATCTTGCAAACCCTTGATGACGGCGATGACCTCTTGCGCTTCTTCGCCGAGCACCTCGCTGAAGAATTCCAGCGTGTAACGCAGCTGCTTAAACTCGATGCGCAGAGCATGGAGCTGCTCGAGTGAGGCCGTATCCAGGATCGGCTCGTAGGCCCGGACGGCGGCCAGTCGGGTGTAGACCAACGCCGGGACAATGTGCTGCACCAGGTCGGGGGTGGGATCGGCGCGGGACAGCCGCCGCGCGCCAGCGCCCGGCGTCGCCAGGAAGGCCAGGAACTTGCGCTTAAACGTGGCGTAGCCTTCGCCGTTCAGGTGTTCCAACATGGCGGCGCGGCCCGTATCCCGCTCCCCCCGCCAGGCGTCCAGCAGGGGGTCCAGCCCCAGCTGTTGATCTTCAGGAAGCGTCTCCAAATAGCGCCCGGCTTTCTCCATAAAAACATCCAGGTCGCGCACGCGCCCCAACGCCCGGCCCGTGGCGCGCAATCCCTTGAGATGCGCCTTGATCGTTTTCGGTTCGAACCCATCCGCGAAAACCTCGAAGGCAGCGCGCATGCGGCGGGTAGCCACGCGCATATCATGCAAAGCTTCGATATCCTCTCCCAGGCGCGTGCCCGCTTCGTGGCGCAGCATCTCGGCGAAGTGGTAGGCCATGGCTTTACGCCCGGCTTCAGCCAGGGGATCATCCGGCTTAATTCCAGGGCTTTGCATAGACATCAAAGAGTCTAACTTTTCAACGTCAAGCTCTTCCTCCCCCTGGTGGGCGACGCGCACGAATACGGCTTGTTGGAACAGCTCAGCCCAGAGCTTGGCCCGCTTCTGGGCGGCGCGCGCATCGCTTGCCGCATAGGGCCCCTTAACCAGGATGTGCAGGGCGTGTGAGCCAGGATCGATGGCCTCGATGTGCGTCTCCTGGCTGCCCGACTGGTCCAAGCCTAGCGCAATTCGCAATAAAGCCGCCAGGATCAGCGCCTCCCGCTGAGGCTGAACGCCCTTGTTGAAATCGGCGTAAGCCCGGCGGCCGACCTTGCCACCCTGGAACTTAAGAATCGACTCCACAGTTTCCTGTCCAACTTCGTTTAAATTAGCCAGGGGGTGGGAGAGGACAAATATGTAGCCGGCTTTGTCGGAGTCAGTTTCCTGATCAGCTTCGGCTAAATATCCCAACAGGGCCGCCGTTTCGAGCAGCCAGCGATGGTCTTCGGGTAGATGATGGACAGGTTGAGTCGCGTCGAACAATGCCAGCGCCAGATCGCGCTGGTGTTCCACCCGCTGGAGATTAGGCGGGTAACGGAGGTGAATCTCCTCCAGCGTGACGGGTTTTTCTCCAGCCTCTTCAGCGCTACCTGAAAGGAACTGCTCCCCTTTTTCGCCAGGTTGGGTGGGCAAGTCGAGCTCAGTTTGTCCCTGCTCGGCCTGGACAGGCTGGCTGGCGCCGGCAGGACGACGGAAAGTTTCAGCGAAAATCTCCAACCCAATAACCCGAAAACGTCTCCGCCAGTAGCGAGTTTGACCAGGCGACAGGCCCACACGCCTGGCGACTTCCCTGGTGTCCAACCCGTCGTCATACAACAACAGCAACTGAGCCCGGCGTCGGATGGAGGCTGAAGCGCCGCTCATGGCCAACGCTGTCAGCTGGGATTTTTGATTTGCGTCCAAAAAAATTTCCATTGTTTATCCTTTATCCAATCCCATCCGCCGGTTAAGCAACCTGATCTGGGCATTAATTGGCTTATGTTTGGCATCCCGCTCCGGCCGGAGGTAAGCACCCTCCGGCGACATGCGGCGCACCTTGACGTTGTCGGACAGGTACTCGGCCAGGACCGTATCGCGCAGGTAGCGCACCAGGGCCACGTGCCCCACGGGGAAGAGCACTTCTACGCGGGCGTTGATATTGCGTGGCATCAGGTCGGCGCTGCCCAGGTAGATCTCCTCCTGGCCGCCGTTGCGGAAATAATAGATACGGCTGTGCTCCAGGAAGCGACCCACCACGCTGAGCACGCGAATGTGCTCGCTGACCCCCTCCAGACCCGGACGCAGGCAGCACATCCCGCGTACCACAAGGTCAACATTCACCCCAGCCTGCGAGGCGCGGTAGAGCAGCTGGATCATCTGCTTGTCTACCAGATGGTTTAGTTTGAATATTAGGTGCCCCTCATTGCCCTTACGCTGGTGCTCAATCTCACGCTCGACCAGCTCTGTCATGCGAGCGCGCAGGTTGATCGGCGCCACCAATAGCTTGCGGTATTCCTTCTTGGCCGAATAGCCAGTCAGGTAGTTGAACAGATCGGTGGCGTCCTCGCCGATCGAATCGTCGCAGGTGAACATGCCGATATCCTCGTAAACCTGGGCGGTGACGGCGTTGTAATTGCCGGTGGCCAGGTGAATATAACGGCGAATGTGCTCTCCCTCACGGCGCACCACCAGGGCGATCTTCGAGTGCGTCTTCAACCCCAGCAGGCCATAGATGACATGCACCCCCTCCCGCTCCAGCGCGCGTGCCCAGCCGATGTTGCTCTCCTCGTCAAAGCGGGCTTTTAGTTCCACAAGCACTGCTACCTGCTTTCCGTTCTCACGCGCTTCCAGCAGGGCTTTGACTACGGGGGAGTTGCGCCCGACCCGGTAGAGGGTCTGCTTGATCGCCAGCACGTCCGGGTCCTTGGCCGCCATTCGCAGGAAATCCACCACCGGCGTGAAGGAGTCATAGGGGTGATGAACCAGCATGTCGTGCTGCCGGATGGCACCGAACAGATTGCCATCATACCCCTGGCGCTTGAGCGGGGCGGGCAGCGCGGGCAGGAAGGGGGCATCCTTGAGGTCAAAGCGGTCGATATGGTATAAGCCCATCAGGTTGCTGATGCCGTGCGGCCCTTCCTGGGTATACACATCATTGCGATCCATCTCCAGGTTCTCGATGAGGATATCGCGGATGTGGGCCGGCATCTCGGGGTTGACCGTGACGCGCACTACCGAACCGAAGCGGCGCTGGCGCACCCCGGCCTCGATGGTTTCTAATAGATCGGAGGCTTCCAGCTCCTGGATCATCATGTCAGCGTCGCGGGTCACCCGGAAGGGGTGAGCCTCGACAATCTTTATGCCAGGGAAGAGCATGTCCAGGTTGGCGGCAATCAGCTGCTCCAGCCAAACGAAGTAGTGGTGATGGGGCACCGTCCCATCCCTGCGCACACTGCCTGAAGAGCGCTTGATGGGCACCAACCGAGGCAGGGTGCCCGGCACTTTAATGCGGGCGAAGCGGTCGTGTTTGTCGCGGATCAGCACTGCGATGTTCAGGCTGAGGTTGGAGATATGCGGGAAAGGATGGCCTGGATCGAATGCCAGCGGGGTCAACACCGGAAAGACGACCTCATTGAAGTAGGCGTTAACGCCCTCACGTTGCTTGTCAGTCAGGTTTGCATAATCGAGGATGTGAATGCCAGCGGCGTTCAGTTGAGGCAACAAGTCTTTGCGCAGGCACTCCCGCACCTGGGCCATGATCTGGTGAGCCACCTTGCGGATGGCGGCGATCTGCTCAGCGGGGGTTAGCCCGTCGGGCGGCAGGTCCACCACGCCAGCGGCGACCTGCTTCTTCAAGCCGGCCACCCGGATCATGAAGAACTCGTCCAGGTTGGAGCCGACGATGGCCAGGAACTTCACCCGCTCCAGCAGCGGGTTGCTCTCGTCCTGGGCTTCTTCCAACACGCGGCGTTGGAACTCCAGCATGCTCAGCTCGCGGTTGATGAAGAGCCTGGGATCGTTCAGATCGACCTGGGCAATGTCTGCCCTGATTTTTTCGGAGGTTTTTATTTCTTCCATAGCCGGCCTCCTTCGCCTCCTATTTGCTGGCTTTGCGCGATTTTCCTTTGCCGGACTTGGTTTTTCGGGTAGCACCGAATTTTACCTCAATAAAAGGATCATAATGCAGCTCCTGGCTGAGCTTATCTACCAGGGTTTTGAGCACTTTAATGCGCGCATACCATTTGCTGTTGCCTTCGACGACCGTCCAGGGAGCTGTAACCGTGCTGGTCTTAAGCAGCATCTCGTTGACCACGGCCGCGTAGACGTCCCATTTATCGCGATTGCGCCAGTCTTCGTCAGTGAGTTTCCAATGGCGCAGCAGATCTCCGGCGCGCGATTCGAAACGGCGCAATTGTTCTTCCTGGCTGATGTGGACCCAAAATTTAAAGAGGATCGTCCCGAAATCGACCAGCTGACGCTCGAACTGGTTGATCTCTCGATAAGCCCGCTTCCATTCATCTTCTGTACAAAATCCTTCCACACGCTCGACCATTACCCTGCCATACCAGCTGCGGTCAAAAATGGCGATCTGGCCGGCTTCGGGTAGGCGTCGCCAAAACCGATAGAGGTAGTGGCGGGTCGCATCCTCGCCTTGCGGCGCAGCGATCGGGTAAACCACATAACCGCGTGGGTCCAGCTTTTCCGTAACGCGCTTGATCGCGCCCCCTTTACCCGCCGCGTCCCAACCTTCGAAGACCATCGCAACCGGACGTTGTTGAACATAAACCTGGTATCCCAGGGCGTGCAGCGCCACCTGATACTTGATCAGGTCAAGGTCATATTGATCCCTGTCCAAAGAGAGAGATAGATCGACTGTTTCCAACATCGGTTAATCCTCTCCTGCCGATATCGACTCCAATACATTCGCATGGCGCTCGTCAGCAGATTCAACCGAAGGCGATTCCCAGAGGGCGCGATCGGGCAAGGCGTCCATGGGAGCCAGACGTCCCTCCAGAGCGGTGATAATGGTCTCGAAGATTTTCACCTGGGTGTATCGCCGGTTGGTGGCTTCGACAATCATCCAGGGAGCCCACTCCGAATCGGTGCGCTCGAAGGCTTCCTCATAAGCCAACAACCATTGCTCGTACTGGCGGTGGTGCTCCCAATCTTCGGGTTCCACATGCCAGGCGTTTAAGGGGTCTTTCGACAGGGTTTCAAACCTGCGCTGCTGCTCCTTCTGGCTGATATGGAGGAAGAATTTAATGATCAGGTAGCCGTCGTTGGCAAGGGTGTGCTCGAAATCGACGATATCCCGATAGGCGATGCGCCACGCAGCCTCGGGGATGATTTTTTCGACCCGTTCCACCAGCACCCTCCCATACCAGGAGCGGTCGAAGATGGCCCATTCGCCGCGGCCCGGCAACTTAAGCCAAAAACGCCACAGCCAGGGTCTTTTTTTCTCATAGGTGCGCGCCGCACGGATCGGGTAGAGCTTGAAGCCGCGCGGATCAAGGCGCTCGGTCAAGGCCTGGATCGAGGTGCCCTTTCCAGCTGCGTCCCAGCCTTCGAATAGGATCACCACCGGTATATTTGCGTCCCAGGAGGCTTTCTGCAACGCATAGAGGTGATTTCGCAATGTCGGCATGCGTTGCTTGAATTCTTTTTTGCTAATTTTCTTAGAGAGATCGATTTTTTCTAACACTGGGGCTCCGGCAACCGGTGGATAGTGGTCAGAACCAATCCCGAGAAGTTAACTGCCGATGGCTAGGTTAATTGTAAACCAAAATGACTGGAAAGCAGCGCGGCGATCCAGATGAATCGCTGATCAATTCACGTGACCAACGAGGGGGATTAAATTACGAAGCGGAGTTACGCAGCGGCATTGTTGGATGGGGCAGCAATTGAGCTGCTGCCCCATCCGATATATGGAAGATCAATTGCTGCCGGTCTGGACAACAGGTGGAGTCCCGCCAGCGAGCACAGCCTTCAATTGGGCCTGGCGAGCCAGGTCGGTGGCAGCCGCCAGGATGCGCAGAGCTTCCTCGGGGTTATGGAAGCCCATGCTGTTTTCAGCAGCAACAAAATCCCAGCGCAACTGCGCGGCGCGGTGAAGTTGGCGGGCCTCACCGATCAAAGTTGAATCCACGCCTTCCGCCGCAGCGGCGGATTCGATCGCCAGGATAGCGGCGACAAGGGCATCCTCGGTAGCAATCAGCGTGCCGTGCACCTGGTTCTGGATGATAGATACGCGGTTAGTCACGTATTCGACATCCGTATGGCATTGACCGCAGGCCACCTCGGCGTTAAGCAGCGGGCTGCGCACGTCGTGGGTGGAGAACTTGGCCGCACCATCGCGGGTGTAGGGCATGTGACAATCTGCGCAGGCCACCCCGGCATTGAAGTGCGTGCTGTTATTGGTGAACATCTCATATTCAGGGTGCTGCATCTTGATCATCGCCGCGCCGGATTGCGGGTGATCCCAGTCTTTGAACTGCAGATCGTTGTAGAATTGAGCGATGTTATCGATGTTCGTGCCATCCGCCCACGGGAAGGTCAGGTATTTACCATCGCCCTTAAAGTAATACTCAACATGGCAGTTAGCGCATACCACGGTGCGCATCTCCTGGCGGGTGAAGGTGCGCCAATCCCTGCCCTGGGCGATCAAGGCCTCCTCCAGCGCAGGGTTGGTGACGATCAGGCGCATGGTGTTGGCCTCATGGCAGTTGGCGCAGCCGATGGGTTGGTCGATCTGCTCACCCAACGCGCTGAAAGGAGTCTTGTCGTAATCCGCCATGCCCATCTGCTCCCACAGGCGTGGGTTGTCAGCGCTTTTGCACGAATAACAGGTACCCGGGGTTTTTTCGTTGATACGACCTGTGGCACGCACATCAACCAGGCTGTTCAAGTGGCCACGCTCTTCGTTATAGTCTATGCTAAAAGAATAACCGGCGAACAGGGTCAGCAAGCGCGGGTCATCTTCCAACTTAGAAAAGGGCAGGGAGCCGCCGAACGCCGTGCGCTCAGCATTGCTCTCGGTTTTCAATAAGGTCGAATACTGGTTGGGGTAATTTTCGCCCCATTTTTCCGCATTGGGTTCCATGGGCGTGATAGCGACCAGCGGAGTAAGGCCGCGGTTGGGAGCCGGCCGGCTGTTAATAAACAGCAGCAATCCAATCACGGCCAATGCCAGGACGGCGATGATGGCGGATAGGATGAGCGTTGTGCGTTTCATCGACTTTCCTCCTGATGTTGATAAGGTAACAATGAAACCCCGCGTTCGCCATGGGCAGCGCTGCGGTGGCAATCGAAGCAATAGCGGTCTGAGTCCGGCATGCCTTCGTTGGTGTTGGCGATGGTCTCAGCGTGGCAGCGCACGCAGTTCTCCTGGACGACTTCCAGCGAGGAATGCCTAGCGCGGATGGCGTCCGGGATATGGCCGAGGGCAAAGGCGGAAACATGGCGAAATCCGGATTGGGCTTTGACCAGGTATTTGGGGATAAAGGCGTGAGGGGTATGGCAATCGCCGCACACAGCCCATTCTTGATGGCCGGCGTGATACCAGCCTTCGTAAACGGCGTCCATCACGTGGCAATTGTTGCAGGTGGTTGGGTTGTTCCCCAGGTATGCGGTGAAGTCGGTGACGTATAACCCCACGCCGAGGACAAGGACGAGAGCGGCGATCCCGGTGATCAGAGCGAGTCTCATGGAGGTTACCTTCTGCCTAGATTGCCAAGTCAAAAGGCAAATCGCTGATATCCCGCAAGCGGCGACCGTCGACCATTATCTTGAATATATCAAGCTGATCCTCGTTTTTGACATCTTTAATCGACGCCTCGAGTTCAGGTAAGGCAAAGTGATAGACACAATCCAGGTCTCCAGTCCCCAGAGCAAGGGCAGCGATCCGCGTAGGTAGAGGTTCAGCAGTAACGGCGACGATATGAGGCAGAGGCCCTTTTCGATTTCGGATCAGATTTAGAGCTTCCGTGCGAGTATTTTGCGATCGATCGCTGCGGATAGTCCATTTGCAAGAAATGCTCGCATGGAGGATCAGGCGAGGAGCCGGACGATTTAATTGACGAAGTGGCGTTAGCGTGGCAATATCATCATCTCTGCCAATGACCGGTTGCTTTTTGTTGATTTCTTCATCAGAAACAGGCCGCCTGCCAATCACGATGTCGGGCTTTACAATATAGTCTCCCCCCAGTACAGATGCTAACTCATTATTCTTCCATACAATTTTTTCAAGATCCGCGAGATGCTCATATTGCTCGAAACCCGAAATCGCGGTCTGAATCGTTGTATAGTGCCACTCCCCGGGGCGAAGATGCTGCAAGGCAATGAAAGCTTCCTGTAAAAAATCTTTGGTGGATGTCTCAAAACGTTCTCCTGCTGTCTGCTCTTTAACCGCCTGTTCTCTGACTTCACAACCCAATCGTCTTACAACCCCCCACGCAATCGCACAGCTCGATTTATTGGATCCATCTGCGAAGTTGGGATATCCTTTCGGAGCGCGAATAATCTCTCGACAAATTTGCTGGTGATACTTTTGCCGTAACTGGGCGATAGTCATAATTAACCGCCAAAACTTGCCTTACATTTCAAGGTTTGATAAAGCCAATCACGTATTCTTCATGCATGCGCTGTTGAATTTGAGACTCTCGATCGATCTCGAGGCCGGCTGGCAACATGCGGCGATTGCGATCAAGGTTGCGGACGCCAATCGCTGGTACGTTAAAGCCGATCGAACGGCCGATATCCGCCAAGCAATTTTGGGTTTCTGTGTCTCGACCACGCATCTGCGAATTACCCACGACAACCATCGAAGCTTTACCTCGCTTTAATACCCGATACATCTCCCGCAAGACCCTGGTCATTTCGGAATAGTAACGATTCAGCACTTGTCCCTTTTTCTGATCAAGCGCGGTTATTCCAGTAATAATAGTGGAGGTATATTCTGGCAGTGGTTCAAACGCCACTTCAGTCAACACTTCTCCTCCAATATACTCGCCCCGCTTTGTACTAAGGTCTGCGATTGGATAACCCAGCCAGACCAGAGAAAACTTATGGGCGCGCATATAGTCGATGGCATTAGAAGCGTAGGGCGGTGAGGTAACAATCAAATCGACAAGATTGTCAGAAAGGGGGAGTTTTTGGGCATTGCCAAAGAAGACCTGGGCTGGGAGGGTTATTTCTTTGGGTCTCAACAACCCTTTGAGGTTACCCTGCACGCGCTTATCGAATTCACTGAATGGGGACCGCAGGCTCTTGGTGGCATATTTAAGGTTTGGAGGGGGGTTTTCTGTATATTCTATGCCTTCGAGAATCTCGCCAGATTCGGCATAAACGAGCTTGGCACGGTGTGGCCGGGTATGCGCAAGGTCAAGGGCGAGCGAGACACCGCCCGTTTTTGTGATAATGATGGCCGAGAGAGCTAAATTGAAAAAATTTCTCAAAGCTGGATCGGCAATCTTATTGATTTCCAGAATGAGCGCCATTAACGCCATCTGGGTATCCGTATCAAACCAATAATCGATGAACTGGCGTGTTTCTTTATCCCAGCGCGCTTCGAGAGCTAATAACATAGCGTTTGAACGCTCCGAATAGGCGATGGAAGCTTTTCTCACAATCTCTTTACTCGCTTGAAGAACCTTCAGGGGTTCGAGGGGAGTGATCTTGACCTGCGTAATTAACAGGGATAAAGGATCGATATCAAAACCTATAGCGCGCCGACCAGAAAGCAAAGCCTCCAGGATGGTTGTGCCCGAACCTTGCATGGGATCGAGGACGACATCACCAGGCCTGGTCAAGGTGTCGATAAACAAACGAGGAAGTTGAGGGGGAAATTTGGCAGGAAAAGAATGGAAGTTGTGCGAGGCGTAATTGCTTCCCTGGTCGTGGAAATCCAGATCCTGTTCGAGCAAGTTTACTACTTGCTCACGGCTAGATTGAAGCCGAGAAGTATCTGCCATAGGAAGGGAAAGCTGGATTTCTGACATATGATCAAACGCATCTGTTAGCTAGATTTTGGTGCGAAACTCGCTCAAACCGCCGTCCCCGGCGGCGATTCCTGCGCCGAGGACGGCGCAGGGAGCAGTTTTGCACCAGAACTAGCGAGGCTTTCTTCAGGAACGAACAGACCCCTTGTAACGTCTATGCTTTACATTATACAATAAGGATAAGCATCCAGCTAATGCAAAAAGAGGGTCGGGCTATGGCACACAATTTGAAGCGCATCTTTCGCCAATATCGATTCCTTGTGCTCGTTGTCGTATTATTGCTGGCATCTGCCAGTATTTTCCTGGTCATACGAAGTCGGCTGCGTTATGATTCAAAGGGGCAGCAGATCCCGATCGATGTGAGCACATCGACACAGTCTGGAGGTCTATCCGAGATGGAGGGTGATGAGCAGGGCGTAACCATTCAGCTGAGCGAAGGCCAGGCCCAGCCGCAGGCGACCGAAGCGGTACCACAGGCCACCGGTGAGCCGCTATCCGCTGAGGAAATCGAGAAAATCCTGGCGCGGCTGCCGGCGATGGCCATGGAGTACGAAGACCAGGTAGA
>Ga0209126_1000889_pt1 | contig 10258 bp, 14 predicted proteins | sample RifCSP19_1_FD_184024 | JGI IMG/M metagenome (GOLD analysis project Ga0209126, IMG submission 184024) | Soil microbial communities from Rifle, Colorado - Rifle CSP2_sed 19_1 (SPAdes) (version 2) | ecosystem: Environmental > Terrestrial > Deep subsurface > Rock core/Sediment | place: Rifle...
CAGACCAGTCGATCGGCAGGTCGAAAACCTGGCGTTCCCCCTGCAAATACTCGGCGATCTGCCACAGCGCCTCGCCCGTGCGCTCCTGGTCGACGATGACCTGGCTGAACCCGAGCCGCCGCACCGTCCGGACGATCGCCTCTGCCCTAGGTTCGATCATTTCGAGCGCGCCTTCGTCATTCGCCATCCGTCTTTCGTCTCCTTCCCCGATCTCCACAGCTACCAAGCCGCGCTGCGACACCGCCACCCAAACCGGGCCGAGGGGCGTGGATTCTAAGACTCCGATCCAGGCGTGGTTCATATCTCTCCTCATTCGTTAGCGGTGGATGGTAAAACGTTTGAACGTTCTCACGTTAAAACGTTCAAACAACTTAATAATTCGACACCATATCGATCAGCCCGCGCTCGCGCGCCCGGTACTCGCACCAGCGGAAGATGAAGGCCGACAACACGCCAAACACCAACGTCAGGCCGAGCAGGATGCCGAGCAGCTGGACATTGCTCAAGCCGGACAGGGTGGGGAAGGCCTCGGCCACGGAGCTGACCAGGGCGCGGCGCAGCAGTTCCAGCCAGTACGTGATCGGCATCAGATAGCCGAACCAGCGCAAGAAGGGGGGCAGCACATCCAGGGGGAAGATCGCCCCGCTGAACAAGTAGAGCGCACCCGCCACCCCTTCCCCCAGGAACCAGACGTGGTGGGCGATCAGCAGGCACACCCCGGCCAGCATAAGCCCCATCATGGCCAGCATGACCACCCCGATGACCAGGGAAACCAGGAACAGGGGCCAATTGACCGCCGCCAGGTCGATCCTCAAGTGTAAAAGCAGCACCCCAAATAGGATGGTGATGATGACAGACATACTCCCCACGACGAACTTGGCCACCCCGCGCCCGAAGAGGTAGGTGGGGATGTGGATGGGTGCCACGTACATATACTTCAGAGTTTTGTAGTGCTCGCGATCGTCGATCACGGCCCAGGAGATGCCAGCCATCACTGCCCCAACGTAAATATAGAAGGCGTTTCCCAGGTAGATGTAGGGGAAGATCGGCGAAGCGAAGTCGCCGCGCGTAATGATGCTGTACATGACTACCAGGATAGCGGCGCTGGAGATTGGCTTGACAATGGAATACACCGCGAAAAGGAAGGGATCGGTCCAGTTCGACTCGATCTGCCAGCCCAGCCAGGCGGCGGTCTTAAAAGAGCGTAGGAAAGATTGCTGATCGTTGATTGTCGATTTTAGATTTGTGGTTGACATGGATCACGTGACACGGAATGCGTAATTCGTATGACGACTGAAAACCAGGTATGAGTACTGACCATTACCTTCTACTTTCCGTCAACCGCCCTTCGCGGATCGCCAGGCGTTCCATGTAGGCCAGCAGGAAGCGCGCCCCGGTTAGGAAGACCAGGCATAAGATGACCAGTACAGCCAGCTCGATACTGACACTGAGAAAACCCAGGGCAGGCCCTGAGGGGAAGACCAGCTGCCGCATGGCGTCCAGTCCCAGGGTGAGCGGGATAATCGAGGCGGCCGCGGCCACCCAAAAGCTGAGATTCTTGATCGGGAAGTAAAATCCTGAGACCAGATAGACCGGCTCCTGGGCTAGGTTGGCGATATGCCAGGCCTCCCGGCTGAGCAGCAAGAACAATGAGGCGGACATCATGCCCAAACCATACAGGGCGACCATCGCCAGCAGGAAGACAGTGAACAGTTGCAGGAAGCTGACAACCGCGAACTGGACGTTGAATAAAAGGCTACCCAAGATCAGGATTGCGGCGGCGCGCAAGGCAGTCGCCAGCATGCCGCCCAAGGCCATGCCTAGCAGGATGGCCATCAATGAGTTGGGGGCTATGATGTAAAGAGACAGGTTGCCCTGTTCCTTCTCCCAATACAACTGGCTGGACATGCTCCACAACACGTTCAGCCAGAAGGCGGTCATCGCGCCCCCCACGACCACGAAACCGATGTATTCCTCCGGAGCGCCGATGGCGCGGTAAACGAAGACGTATGCTGAGACAGCCAGCATCGGCAATAAGACGTCAAAAAACATCCAGGATTTCTCGCGCTGCTGGCCGATCACGCGCGGATAAGCCCGCGCAATGATGGTCTTCAAGAAAAGCCGCCACCCGGAGGTCTTCTTGACGTGTCCCTCACCTACTGACCACTGGGCACTGGTCACTGGTCACTTCCTACCGAACTGCCCTCGACTTCGGCCATGCTGCTGCCGACCAGGTCAACAAAAACGTCTTCCAGTGTGGGTTCATTTTTATGCAAATTCATGATGCGGATATTGCCTGCGGTGAGTGAGCTAACCACCGCGCCCAGCACCGGCTCTTCAGCCAGGATGAACTCGAGCCGCGCCCCCCCGTCGATTTCCTGGTGAACGACCTTCTTGACACCTGGCAGAGATTCCAGGGTTTTGACGCCAAACCCGTTGAGCGGGCTGACTTCGAGCTGGAAGATGGCATCGCTTCGCAGGCGGTGTTTCAGTTTTGCAGGCGTATCGCAGGCCAGGACGCGCCCCTGGTTGATAATCGCGACCCGGTCGCAAAGTTCGTCGGCCTCGACCATGTAGTGGGTGGTCAACAGGATGGTGCGGGCGGAATCCGCGTCGACCCACTGGCGTATGAACTTGCGCACATCGCGCGCCGCGCCCACATCCAGGCCGAGAGTGGGCTCGTCCAAAAAGAGCACCTGCGGATCGGTAAGGAAACCCCGCACGATGTTCATCTTCTGGCGCAGGCCTGTGGAAAGGTCCGAGGACTTGGTATTAAGGCGGTCGCCCATGCCAACGATATCGAGCAGCTGTTTGATGCGGCGGTTCGCCTCGCCCGAATCCAGACCATAGAACTGTGAAAACATCCACAGATTCTCGCGCACAGTCAGCAAGCCATAGCCGGAGGCTTCCCCACCGGAGACCATATTGATGGTCGGACGGACTTTCTCGGGTTCTTTGGCGACATCGAAACCAGCCACCCAGGCCTTTCCCTTCGAAGGGGCCAGGAGGGTGGTCAGGATCTTGATCAAGGTTGTCTTACCGGCTCCGTTCGGACCGAGCAGACCAAACAGCTCACCGTGCTCGATTTGCAGGTCGACGTCGTGTAAGGCGACCAGTTCTCTCGGTTCGGACTTTTTACTGCCGCGGATCTTGTAAACCCGGCCTACTTTTTCGGTTCGAATGGCAAAATCCATAGAAATCCTTGGTTATTTAACAAAATTGATGGGTAATCGTAGGGTAATCGTAGGGTAATCGTCAAGCAAGGACAAGAGAATCCTGCTAATATTATTATCGAAGGGCGATTTCTCTTCTTCTCCTCCTTAGAGAGAGCCGGGGTCGGCGTCCCCGGCTCTCATGATTCTACCACCGGGGCAAGGGAATAGGAATCAGCCATCAGAATCTGGGCGGATTGCAAAGTCGATTAGTTCATAAATTACTTAACGAAATAGCGCATAATCGGTCGGTTTTCGGAGCGGCGGAGGACTTCGGCAAAGCCGGCCTTGCGAAAGGCGGACGCCATGCCGGTGAAGGCGTAGATATCCGGGGCGCTTTCCTTCTTGGGCTCGATCGGGTATCCTTCGACAACTCGGGCGCCGTGTTGGCCAGCGTATTTTATGGCCGCCCGCAGCAGCTGCACGGAAACCCCCTGACCCCGGTATGGCTTAGCGATGAAAAAGCACACCACCGACCAGACTGGCTGATCATCGACGCGCTTCAGGATCCGAGATCTTTCCAAAGAAGGGAAGGCTTCCCGAGGGGCAACCGAGCACCAGGCGATAGGCTTTTCACCTTCGTATGCCAGCAGCCCGGGGACCTCGCCGGAGGCGACGATGGCCTGCATGGCTTGTTTGTTCCCTTCGCCCTTTTGTCGTTCGTACTCAGCGCGGGTCAGACGCCACCACATGCACCAACAACCTCCAATCGCGCCGCGCGGGCCAAATAAAGTTTCCAGATCACTCCATCGATCTGGAGTGACCGGATAGATGGTCAGGTCTGGCATTTGATACACGCTCCTTATTTATGGGACGCTGATCAACGCTGATGTACGCTGAACTCATAATCTTTCTCATGTTTTGCTTGGCCTACGAAGTACGACCAGCTATTTTGATTGGGACACAGATTTCTCTGATTTATCCTTTTTACGAACCGAGGTGATCGTGCAAGAAGGCGACTGTCCGTTCCCAGGCCAGTTGCGCTGCGGTGGGATGATATGCCTCTGACCGGTCGGCCTCGAAGAACCAGTGTCCGGTATCCGGATAAATATGAAAGGTGACTTGCTTTCCGGCGGTCTGCATCTGCTTCTCAACCTTGCGCACCGCTGGGAGTGACTCAAACTCATCTCTCTCGGCGAAATGGCCCAGGAACCTGGCCTGAGTACCACTATAATCACCAGCTCTTTTTCCGTAGAAAAGGACGACAGCGGCAATGTCGCTGGGCCGGCTCTCGACCAGCCATAACGCCCAATAAGCGCCCAATGAAAAGCCGACCGTAGCGAACCGATCTCCCCTAACATACGGATGAGAGCGCAAGGCATCCGCGGCAGCAATGATCTCTTTCCTGACCTGGCTGCGGTCCACCTTAGACCTGAGACGCTTAGCCTGCTCGATGGTCGCGGTAGTCGCTCCATGGTAGAGGTCAGGAGCCAGAACGACGAAGCCCTCGCCAGACAGCCGGTCGCAGAAACTCTTGAAGAAATCGGTCAGCCCCCACCAGGCGTGTAATACGAGCACGCCTGGGCCTTCTCCCCGTTCTGGAGCTGCAAGGTATGCGGTCATCTTCCCACCATCGACCTGAAATTCTTCCATCCCTTTACCTCCGTAGGTTTGAAAGTCCTCAATTAAGCGTTAACGACCACGATCTTATTAACCGCTAAGACGTAAGGGTCGCAAAGATATCTTCAACTACCTTCGCGTACTTTGCGCCTTGGTGGTAAACAATGCGAGTAAATATTGTTAAGAACGCCCTCGTTCAATATCGAAAACCATGCTCGACGTAAAACTTCAAGAGCGTCAATGCTTCGCCCCAGCCGGCAACGCAGTTGATCAGGGCTTTTCTCCCGGAGGGGGTATCCTGGTAACCACGCTCCCGCAGGCGAATAATTGTACCACCTGCAGCTGGCTGGAAATCCACTTCAACCGTAGTAGGGTAAGCGGGATTGTCCGGATACCATTGAAAAACAAAGCGCTCCGGACGGCGCGCTTCCAACACCAGGCCGCCATCTTCATCTGTCACCCGATCTGGTCCCCAATCCACCCAGCGGAAACGGATTTCACCTCCTGGTTGGAGATCGACCGAAGCTCCTTGGGTAAACCAGCCGTCGAGCCCCTCGGCGGTGGTGAAGGCGTCATAAACTTGCTCCGAAGCAGCGCGCACGAAGGTGGAATGTTCGATTTGCATGTCTAACAAGTCATTCATGCGATCGCCTCTGCGAGGATATTTACATTTATTCCTGGCATTCCAGATAGCGGAAGCAATCCACAGTGTGGTCGTTCACCATGCCCACGGCCTGCATGTGGGCGTAACAGATCGTTGGGCCGACGAACTTGAAGCCGCGGCGGAGCAGGTCTTTGCTCATGGCGACCGAATCCTGCGTCTGGGCAGGAATTTCCTGAATAGTCTGCCAGGCATTCACTTTTGGCTTGCCGCCCACGAACTGCCAGATATAAGCATCGAAACTGCCGAACTCTTTTTTAACTTCGAGGAAGACCCTGGCGTTTTGGATGGCGGACTCAACCTTGCGCCGGTTTCGGACGATCCCGGGGTTGGTCAACAGATCTTCTATTTTCTGTTGGTCATAGAGGGCAATGGCGAGCGGGTCGAATTGGTCAAAGGCAAACCGGTAATTCTCCCGTTTTCTCAGGATAGTCATCCAGCTCAATCCGGCCTGCATCCCTTCCAGGATAAGGAACTCAAACATCTTGCGGTCCTCATGGATTGGGAGGCCCCACTCGCGATCGTGATAGTCGATCATCAGCGGATCAGTACCTACCCACGCGCACCTGGTTTTCATCTCGCCTCCTAATCTTGTACCGGATTACATAGATTTCAATGATTTTTCCATTGACCATCATTTTGAGTGGCCCGTGAAGTGCAATCAGCTTTTTTGCTCAAAGCCGTTCTCCTGCAGTTCAACTGCTGGACGAACGGCGGTCATCTCTTTTGATCCACACATATCTCTAAGTGTGTGCAGGTTTGTGAGATATGAGATGGACTAAATAAAATGTTTTGCCGAGGGTGGCAATTACACCCGGGTAAATTTTTGGAGGACGCTGTTTAATTTCTCGGAGGTGGTGTAAATAGCATCTGGGATTCTGGTTCGGGTCTTTTCCAAAGCTTTACCTTTTCCGTCCACAAAGACGATCGGGATAGACCGGGTCGCTATGGTTGACCGCAGGTAATGCGCCGTTTCGCGGCCGTGGGATGGCAGGCGGGACAGGTAGATGACGACCACTTGCGGCGGATCAGCCTTAATGGCATTCCCGGCGCGGGCGCCATCTTCGGCTTCGATCTCGACCTGCCAGCCAGCCTCGCACAATCTCTGGGCATGCTCTTCTGCCTCAGAGGGATTCCAATGTATAAGGAAGACCCTTCCCTTTGCTGGGGTCATGCGTTCTCCTCGGAGATATACTGATATTCTATCGCTTCGTCCTCTTCTGCGGGATCCTCTTCTGATTCATCTTCGAAATCCTCAACAACATCGGCATTTTCAATGGGTTGATCCTTCTCAAATTCAGTGCTTAATGATTGTGAGAGATTCAAGTTGTTCTGGCCAATTTGTTCAGGTTCAGAACCCTCCCCATCTGAACTCTCCATCAGGCTTGATTCCTCAAGAACCACTAATCCCCATAAATCAACGCAAATGCCGTGTGGCGTGCGGAAATAACCGATAAATAAAGATGAGCCAGTGGAGCAAGCTTGTGGCCAGTGTTCGAACTGGATTCCCCTCCGCTCTAATTCCGAAGCGGTTTGATAGATATCCTCTACCATGAATTGGATGCGGATGGAATCGGGTGGAGTGCTTTGTTCTCCCTCCAGAGTGGGGATCACTGCGAAGTAAAATTCCCCATTCGGGCTGGTGAACATGGCGTAACCCGGGTCGAAGGCGTTGATGGGCAATCCGAGAATGTCAATAAAGAAACCGACTTCAGCCGGGAAATCATCTACTTTATATTCCATACACTGCTTCCAATTATCTCCCCAGCTGAAAGGGAAGGGAAAGGCAGGTTTTTTCCACAGCTTTTGCCATTCAGCCTGGCTGGTAGCCCGCATGGCAATATCGATGCGTGCCTTACCATAAGCCCGAAATTTCGGATTGATATGGTGTTTCTTTACCGATTTTCTAAACATATCTCTATCCTCCGCGCAATTGTCGGGATCGCGTGTCGCTCATAACACATCCGGTGGGCCAGACCAACCGTAACGAGCCAGATCGATGCGGTCGTGATCATCGAATACTACCCCCTCGCTTTCTAAACGGGCGCGCTGCTCCTGGCTACCCCTGCGGATGCTGATCTTACCCTGGGCGTTGATCACGCGCTGCCAGGGAACATCTTCAGGACAGGTAGCCATGGCACCACCCACCCAACGCGCCCCCCAGGCAGCGTAATCGCGTTCAGCCATTCCCCCAGGTGGTGGGATCAGCGCTGCAATCTGCCCGTAGGTAGCAACCCTTCCCGGAGGAATCTGGCGTACGATCTCCCAAACCAGGGAATAATACGCCATCCGGTCGGGGGGAGAAGTGTAGTTGGGTGACATTTTTCAATCCAGTCAGGAAACCATAATTGGGTTTAACCGCAAATTGGCTGATGAAGCAGTCAACGTTGGATGGTATCTCGGCTCATCAGATCCCATATGGAAACGCTTAGGGCATAAATATATCAGAACGTATGTTCTATGTCAAGGGGGGAATTTCGATTGACGCGGGAAAGTTCACATGATAGAATGCTCACCGCACCGGGCGCGTAGCTCAATGGCAGAGCAGTGGCCTTTTAAGCCATTGGTTGGAGGTTCGAGTCCTCTCGCGCTCATTACTGAGCCTGAACTCCCAGGAACTAGTTCGCCTTTCTCAGAAGCTTTCCCCAAAGATCACTCTAATATCATTCTTATCTTATATATCCAAAAAATGGAGAGACTGATTAAATATCTCTCCATACTTGGATCTCCCCGATATCAAGCCGGAGTCTGCCATTGACTCTGGATGATAGAAATGAACACCACGCAAGTTCGTGGCTCAAACTCAGAACAAAGGTAGACATCGATGACCATTTTGCAACCTGTCCCCAAAATTTCACTGGATGAATTGCGAGAGGAAATCAGAAAAGAATACACCAATGTCGCCCTGGACCCTGAAAAAGATTACCATTTCCACACCGGGCGCCGCGCTGCCAGTCTGCTTGGATATGTAGAAAACCTGTACGCTGACCTCCCCGAAAGTAACATTGCCTCCTTCGCCGGGACAGGCAACCCGTTCTCTGTCGGTACTATCGATCCCGGCGAGACGGTCGTGGATGTTGGCTCCGGCGCGGGCTTTGATTCCCTCATCGCCTCAAAGATGGTAGGCCCATCAGGCCGGGTCATCGGGTTCGACATGACGCCGGAGATGTTGAAGAAGGCACGCGCCGGGGCTTCGGCGATGGGCGCAATGAACGTAGAGTTCCGTGAAGGATTGGCCGAATCGCTACCTCTGCCTGACAACTTTGCAGACGTTGTTATTAGCAATGGCGTACTCAACCTCACCCTCGATAAGACCGAGACGCTGCGCGAGTGGTTCCGCATCCTAAAGCCGGGCGGGCGATTGCAGGTCGGGGATATACTGGTCGAGCGCCCGGTACCCGCCGACGCATTGGAAGATATATCTCTGTGGACGGGTTGAATTGCCGGGGCTCTGCTGGATGCAGAGCTGATCCGCGCCGTGCGCGCCGCTGGTTTTGAAGAAGTACAAATTGTCCATAAATATAATAACTACGAGGATGTGCCCGATCCATCCGACGCGCTGGAGTTCGGCACCCAGGGCATCAGTTTCCGCGCCCGCAAGCCATTCTAAGCATGATCGCTGTCTCGAGCCTTCCACGTCCGGCGCTCATCTACGACGACGACTGAAGATTCTGCCGCTGGGCGGCGAGGGTCGTCGCCACGATCGACCGCCGGGAGGAATTGACCTTACTGCCCTACACGGATGCGGTGGTCATTGATCTTCTCGCTTCAGTGTCCTCCGAGAAGCGGACGGATTCCTGGTGGCTCATCCTCCGAGACGGCAGGCCCATCCCAGGCAATGGTGGAGGGGGCGTTATGCTCTTGAAAGAAGTCCAAACGCCTCGCTGGCTCGGCCGCTTGCTCGCCACCGTCCGTATGTCTCCCATCATCGACGCGCTGGATCATTTCTTAGCTCACCAACGGGGGCGGCTGAGCCGGTTTGTCCCCAACGGTTCAGCGCTACGTCGATATCCATGAAGGAGAATCGATGACCATCCTAAGCCGAGGTGATTCATGTCCTTCGAAGTCATCCAACACGCTCTTGCCATCGCCGCTCCACTCGCAATTATCGTTGGTGTCATAATCGCCCTCCTTCAACTTCGCGGTCAGAACCGCCTTCGCCAGTTCGATACCGTTATGCGGCTGTTCTTAACCTTCGGCCAGGAGACTTTCCTTCACCATTTTCGTCGCGTCACGACATGGAAGTACGAAACATACGAAGCTTTCCAGAAGCAGGCCACTGAAGACGACCACGTCTCACTCATGGTCGTGAGCGTGTTCTTCGAGAACATGGGTTTGCTCTACAAGCGCAGGCTCGCCCCTCTCGAGCTGCTGGACGACCTCCTTTCAGGTCCGATCATCTCTTGCTGGCAAAAGGTCGAGCCAATCTCGATCGGTCTCCGGGCTGAATATGGCCAACCTCAATGGGCCGAGTGGTTTGAATTGCTCAACGATGCAATGGTCGAGCGGCTTGCTCGGCTCGAATGGAAACACGCGAACATGAAAGGAGCTTGACGGATGGAATAAACCAAAGAAATAGTCATGAACGATCTGTACGCATTCAAACCCTCTGGAATCGCCAGGCGTCTCTCGAACTGAGCTTTGCCCAGTTCCACCAGCTTGCGCACATGTTTGTAGATCACATCGCAGAATTTCTCCAGTCCATGCCGCAGAGGCCTGTCACACCAGGGGAATCGCCAAAGTAGATCCGCGCCCTGCTGCGCAAAGGACTCAAAACTGCAAGTTAATAATTGTAAGGAGGCTTATTATGTTTATCGAAAGTACT
>Ga0209126_1000896_pt1 | contig 10201 bp, 11 predicted proteins | sample RifCSP19_1_FD_184024 | JGI IMG/M metagenome (GOLD analysis project Ga0209126, IMG submission 184024) | Soil microbial communities from Rifle, Colorado - Rifle CSP2_sed 19_1 (SPAdes) (version 2) | ecosystem: Environmental > Terrestrial > Deep subsurface > Rock core/Sediment | place: Rifle...
ATCCAGCGGTACTTACACTACCAGCTTTGGACCTTGATAAACTACTCGCAATGAAATTAAAATCTACCCCAGGGGGTCACGATGTACCTGGGATGTCCTTATTGATTTACCATCTGAATTGTCGAAAGGTATAAAAATGTGTTATTATACGACTCTATGAATAAGAAGCTGATGCGGGAAGGGTTGACTAAGTTTATTGCCTCTCTGGAGCTGGATATCAGCAAAGATGCCGGAGAGAAGATGACAGATAACCTTGAGAAGCTGTGGTCTGAAGTCCTTCTCTCAGGTTACACGCAGGACCCGTGGAGCGCCCTGAGCACACGTCAGGCGGCGGTGTCCTCTGACCCTGTGTATATAAATAAGATTCCATTTGTATCAATATGTCAGGACCACCTCCTTCCCTTCTCGGGTTTTGTCACAATAGGATATATCCCCGGAAAAGAGTTTGTTGGTTTGTCCAACATAGGGAAGCTCGTGCATATTTTGTCTGCCCGTCTCCATGTTCAGGAGAACCTCACTTCTGAGATCGCTGATGTGTTGTATAAGACCATCAGCCCTGTAGCAGTGGCTGTTTGCGTGGTTGCCCAGCACTATTGCATGAAGGCCCGCTTTCCTGCCCAGAATATCAGCGAAGTGGTCACGACAAGTTATCGCGGTGATTGCAATACTGGTGACTTTAAGAAGGAGTTCCGGAATATTATTGATCTGAGCGGAATAGCGCCGCTATGGTGGCAGCCGCAGGAATAGCTTATGTACGAGATTAAAGTAATATCAACATTCTCAGCAGCCCACAGCCTCAGAAATTACCCCGGCAATTGCAAGAACATCCACGGCCACAACTGGAAGATAGAGGTTGTGATGCAGAGTCTTAATCTTGACAACATTGGTATGGCCATAGATTTCAGGAGGCTTAAACAGGAGACGCAGGGACTTCTGGATACACTGGATCATACGTATATAAATGAGAACCCGCCATTCAACTCAATAAATCCCACGGCGGAAAACATGGCACGCTGGTTATACGAGAGCCTCTCAAAAAAACTAAACGATCAGAACGCAAAAGTCAGCCGTGTCAATGTTTGGGAGAATGAGAACTCATCTGCATCATATTTTGAGTAATTGCCCGCCATTTGCCGACAAGCCCTTTACCAATGGTTGACAACTGCTCAATACCGCTGTTATGATATTTTATACTGTAATATATATTTCTACTGGGGGAGCCTGAGAAGGCTGAGAATCTCTGATCCTGTACATGTGCAAACAAGCTAATGGTTAGTTGGTAAAATGTTGTTGATCAATTAATCAATGGTTTGATTCTCTTGAACAGAGGAGACGGGGATGACCCTTTGAACCTGAGCTGGATAATGCCAGCGTAGGGAAGTAGAGTGATGGAGCCGTACTTCCCTGTTTGTTAAGGGGTACGGCTTTTTTTATCAGGAGTCATTATGAATATAAGTATCATGATTAATGGGAAGCCTGACAATGTCCCGGAAGGAACTTCACTCCTTACCTTGTTGGATAATCTCGATATTGATCCGGGGAGGGTGGCAGTTGAACACAATATGGAGATAGTTAATAAGAATGATTTTAATGATACTGTTCTGAAAGAAAATGACACACTGGAAATTATTACATTTGTGGGAGGGGGAGTATGAACGACATCCTGAAGATTGCAGGCAGGGAGATTAGATCACGTTTGTGGGTAGGGACAGGGAAGTATAAGGATTTTGCAGAGACGAAGAAGGCTATTGAGGCATCCGGTGCGCATGTTGTTACTGTGGCTGTCAGGAGGGTCAATATTACGGACCGCTCAAAAGAGGGTCTCTTTGATTACATTGATCCTGAAAAATATATCATCCTGCCGAATACTGCCGGTTGTTATACGGCAAAGGATGCGATACGGACTGCGGGCCTTGCACGTGCCGCAGGTGTCTCTGACATGGTGAAACTGGAGGTCATAGGTGATGAGAAAACGCTTATGCCTGACAATGAGGCTTTGTTAGAGGCTGCAAAGGTCCTTGTGAAAGAAGGCTTCATAGTTCTGCCATACACAAATGATGATCCTATTATGGCAAAGAAGTTACAGGATGCAGGTTGTCATGCCATTATGCCCCTTGCAGCTCCTATAGGTTCTGGTTTAGGCATAAGGAATCCGTATAACATAAGGATTATTCTCGAGAGTGTTTCAGTTCCGGTTATTGTTGATGCAGGGGTAGGTACTGCCTCGGATGCAGCAATTGCAATGGAGCTTGGTTGTCATGCGATATTGATGAATACTGCAATAGCATGTGCGAAGGATCCGGTGAAGATGGCGTATGCCATGAAAATGGCAGTAGATGCCGGAAGATTGGCGTATTTGGCAGGGAGGATACCGAAAAAACTATATGCATCAGCGAGTAGTCCGCTTGAGGGGATGATTGAATAGGGTAGATTTCAGCCTGTATCTTATTGCTGATGTGGGACAGATTAAGGAAAATCTGATCTCTTCTGTAAAGATGGCGATAGATGGCGGGGTAAAAGCAGTGCAGCTTCGCGGCAAGGATCTCCCGGCCAGGGAGCTGCTGAAGATTGGGGAAAGGTTGAGACATTTGACCAACATCGAATCAGTAAAGCTCTTTATTAACGATAGGATAGATGTGGCAATGGCAATTGAGGCCGATGGTATTCACCTTGGACAAAACAGCATGCCGGTCAGATCAGCGAAAGCGATTTCAGGAGACCGGTTCATAATCGGAGTATCTGCTCATGGTTTGAAAGAGGCAGTGGAAGCAGAGCAGGGGGGGGCTGACTTTATTACAGTTGGCCCGGTTTTTGAAACAGAAAGTAAATTGAGATACGGTTCACCGATTGGATTAACAATATTTGCTGATGCTTGTAAGAAGGTCAGTATCCCGGTTTTTGCAATCGGAGGCATCAATATGGAAAGGGTCGGCAGCGTTATGAGGGAAGGTGCACACGGAGTGGCAGTTATATCTGCAATTTTGAAGGCTGAATCTGTCCATGACGCCGCTGTAAACATGTTAGATGAACTGAGGTCCTATTAATGTGTCGGAACACTACGTTCATCCTGAGCTGTGAGCTTGTCGAACAGTCGAAGGATTTGACCATACATCCTTAAGGTGATAGACTGTATTTACGTAACTCATTGAAGAATAAGAATTCTTTTGCATCCTGAGGAAAGGAGAATACAATGTCTGAGTCAAAGAAAAGCTATAGGGTTCCATCATCAAAAAAACCCATGGACGTGGCTTCGGCCAACAAAGTGGCTGAGTATGAGCAGGAGATTGAAAACCTTTGTACCCACATTAAGAACCTTGAAGATGAGATACAACGGTTGACAGAGTCAAGATACCGGTTAGATCAGGCATTCAAGCACAATGAAAAGCTTACCTCAGCCCTCAAAGAGGCAAAAGAGCAGATACAGGTGCTGAGAGAAGAGGTGGAAAAGTTGACGTCTCCTCCTGCAAGCTTTGGAGTCTTTTCTGAGCTGAATGAAGACGGTACATTAACAGTGTATGTCTCAGGCAGAAAGATGAAGGTTAATGCCCGTCCCGGGATTGATGTCAAGGTCATCCGTAAGGGGCAGGAGGTTATTCTGAATGAAGCCCTGAATGTAATAGAAATACGCGGGTATGATGGCCAGGGAGAGGTAGTCCACCTAAAAGACAGGCTGGCAAGAGACAGGGCTGTAATCACACTTCATGGTGATGAGGAGAGGGTTTCAGAGATTGCAGAGCATCTTCAGGATGTAAAGCTGAGTGTAGGTGATGTCCTGCTGCTGGATAACCGATCGGGCCTGTTGCTGGAGAAACTTCCCAAGTCTGAGATTGAAGAAGTTTGTCTGGAGGAGGTCCCTGATGTTTCCTATTCAGATATAGGCGGATTAAAGAAGCAGATTGAAGTTGTTATGGATGCCATAGAGCTTCCGTTAATGTACCCTGAGTTGTTTAAAGAATACAGGCTGCTCCCACCCAAAGGCGTACTCCTTTATGGCCCTCCCGGATGCGGCAAGACCTTGATTGCCAAGGCTGTTGCAAACTCTATTGCGAAGAGGCTGGAGTCTAAGGAAAATAAGGATGTAAGGAGTTATTTCCTGCATGTCAAGGGGCCGGAGTTATTGAATAAATATGTTGGTGAGAGTGAGCGGCAGATCCGCGAGGTCTTTAATAAGGCGAAAGAGAAGGCGGAAGAGGGTATGCCTGTAGTGGTATTTTTTGATGAGATGGACGCCCTGTTCAGGACCCGCGGCACAGGCATATCATCTGATGTTGAGTCAACTATTGTCCCGCAGTTTCTCTCAGAAATAGACGGCGTTGAGAGCCTGCGTAATGTGATAGTTATCGGCGCAAGCAACAGACAGGACCTGATTGATCCTGCCATTCTGAGGCCGGGCAGGCTCGATATTAAAATCAGGATAGACCGTCCGGACAGGGATGCTGCGATAGATATATTTACGAAATATCTTACCCCTGATCTTCCCCTTCATAAATCCGAGATAGAAAAGGATAATGGAGATACTAAGAAGGTCGTTGAGAGATTGATAAATATTACGGTTGACCGCATGTACAGTCTTGATGAGGAAAACAGGTTCCTCGAAGTTACTTATGCCAATGGAGAAAAAGAGATCCTCTATTTTAAAGATTTTGCAAGCGGTGCGATGATTGAAGGCGTTGTTGCAAGAAGTAAGAAACATGCCATAAAACGCATGATTACCGAAGGCGACGGCGGTATTAAGGGAGAGGATATACTGACAGCCATACAGGATGAATTTAAAGAGAATGAGGACCTCCCGAATACTACTAATCCGGATGACTGGGCGAAGATAGCGGGCAGGAAGAGTGAGCGGATTATAAACGTCAGGACTATCAGCGGAAAGACTAAAGAGACGAGACGGATTGAAACAGTGCAGACAGGGCATTATTTATAATTATCAGAAAAATCTCCCCTCCCTTGACGGGAGGGGATTAAGGGGAGGGTGAAGACAATCTGTAAACCCCCACCCTGCCCCTCCCCCGTGAAGGGGGAGGGAATAAGTTGTAGCCGTGTAGCAAGTTAAAGGGATATCATATGACAACAAAATTGCTCTTAGGAACTGAAACAGAATACGGTATAACCTCAAAGAAGCAGGAGGGCTTTGACCCGGTCACAGCCTCTCTGTTTCTTATAAATCACCTGCGTCCTTTTTCATCACTCAGGATATTATGGGATTATGAGAATGAGGACCCGCTTGTAGATGCGAGGGGATTTGTGGTGGAGGGCGAGAAAGAGAGGCCGTCACAGGAAGATAACTTCAGCCTCAATAAGCCTCTTGATAATGGAGGAAGACTTTATGTTGACGGCGCACATCCGGAATATTCCACGCCGGAGTGTACAAATCCACGGGACATCGTGGCCTATGAAAAGGCAGGTGAGTCGCTGTTACAACTCTGTCTGGAGAATGCCAACAGGGCACGGAAAGATGATGACACACTTTATGTGTATAAAAATAATACAGACGGTAAAGGTAATAGTTACGGTTATCACGAAAACTATTTAATGAAGCGGGCAACAGCATTTGAAAAGATTGTCGGGGGTCTTACGCCATTTCTCGTAACAAGGCAAATCTATGCCGGAGCCGGAAAAGTGGGGACAGAAAACAGGTCCTATCCGGCGGATTATCAGATCTCCCAGAGGGCGGATTTCTTTGAGACATTGATTGACCTCAATACCATGGCCAAGCGTCCCATTATTAATACCCGTGATGAACCGCATGCAGACTCAAAGTTGTTCCGCAGACTGCATATAATTGTTGGTGATGCCAATATGTCGGAGTTTTCTACTTATCTTAAGGTCGGCGCTGCAGCGCTTGTCCTGCAGATGATAGACAATAACCATGAGATAAACGGTTTAGACCTTGCAAATCCATTAGAGGCAATCAAGGCGATATCGCGGGATCTGACTCTTAAGAAGACAGTCAGGCTTGCTAATGGTAAGGAATATACAGCGGTTGAGATACAGAAGGCATATTTGGATGAGGCATACAAATATTTCAGTAAGCTGGAAAGAGATCCTAAAGTTGATGAGATCCTTTCACATTGGTCTGACACATTGGAAAAACTGGGGAAAGACCCGTATGAGCTGCATACTCATCTTGACTGGCTGATAAAATATGAGCTGTTGAATAATTACGCGCAGAAAAAGGGATTTGGCTGGGACAATCAGAGGCTTGCCATGATGGATCTGCAGTATCATGACATACGGCCTGATAAGGGACTTTATTACACACTATTAAGAGACGGATATGTTACACCATTCGTCTCAGAAGGCGCCATCCTTATAGCTAAGGATACCCCGCCGCGTGATACACGTGCATTTTTCAGAGGTACGTGTATAAAAAGATTCCCGAAGGAGGTATATGCAGCCAGTTGGACGTCGGTCCTCTTTGATGTAGGCAACTCTACTATTAAGAGGGTGCCGTTGTTTAACCCGCTGAGAGGGTCAGAGGACATCGTGGGTAAGATTATAATGAAGTCTGAAACAGCAGAGGAGCTTTTACGGAATCTTGCTGGATAAGGAGGAGCAATCATGGGTGCACAGGAGAGGGATAGGAAGAAATCCAAAGAGAAGACAGAAAAGACAGAAGAGGCGAAGCCGGAAGTTGTCGAAAAAGGTAAGAAGATAAAGGAAGACATAGACGATCTGTTGGACAAGATAGATGACGTGCTTGAAGAGAATGCTGAAGAGTTTGTGAAAAACTATGTACAAAAGGGGGGAGAATGAACTCGTGGTCTTCCAGCTTCTATGACATGATTGCAGCAGAACATCCGGCTTTGCTGCCGCAGTTTAAGCTTGATAACCTGATACGCAGTACAGAAGAAAGGGGTTATCGGGAAAATGTTCCGCATGGCACAACGGTCCTTGCCCTGAAATATAAAGATGGTGTGATAATCGCAGGGGACAGGATGGCCACTGAGGGATATCAGGTCTCTGCACGCCGCATTGAAAAGGTGTTCAGATGTGATGATTATTCTGCCATTGCAATATCGGGCGCTGCCGGAGTTTGTATTGAGATGGCGAAACTTCTTCAGGTCGAGCTTGAGCACTATGAGAAGCTTGAGGGTATACAGCTTACATTGGAAGGAAAGGCAAATAAACTGTCACAGATGATAAAGGGAAATCTGCCGCTTGCCATGCAGGGGCTGGTAGTCATTCCGATATTTGCCGGATATGACCTCAATAAGGGAGAAGGGCGCATATACAAGTATGATATTACAGGCGGTAAGTATGAAGAAATAGACTATCATTCAACAGGCTCAGGCGGTAAGGATGCAAGGAATACCCTGAAAAAATTATATTTACAGGATATGCCGGATGATAAGGCTGTTTTGGTTGCCTTAGAGGCTTTATATGATGCGGCTGAGGAAGACATCGGCACAGGCGGTCCTGATATGGTAAGGGGTATATTCCCCATCGTGAAGGTTATAAACAAGGACGGTATTACTGATATTGAAGAGACGCAGATTGAGGCGTCGTACAAGCAACTGATAAATAGCAGGCGTAAGGCGATAGCAAAGGAGAAATAGAGAATGCCACTTCCGTATTACGTATCACCCGAACAGATGATGCAGGACAAGGCTGAATATGCCCAGAAGGGGATAGCTAAAGGGAGGTCTATATTATTACTGGAGTATGAGAACGGGATATTCTTTTTTGCAGACAATCCCAGCGCCTCGCTGAATAAGGTTTCCGAGATATATGACCGGATTGCATTTGCAGGCGCAGGGAAATACAGTGAGTTTGAGAATCTGAGGAAGGCAGGAATCCGTCATGCAGATATAAAGGGTTTTTCATACAGCCGTGAAGATGTGACGGCGAAGTCCCTTGCCAATGCATATTCTCAGACACTTGGCACTATCTTCAGTCAGGAGATCAAGCCCCTTGAAGTGGAGATACTGGTAGCTGAAGTTCATGACTCGCCGGATGCAAATGAGATCTACAGGATAATGTATGACGGGAGTATTTGCGATGAGAAGGGGTTCACTGTGATAGGCGGAAGGGCGGATGCAGTCAAGATATACTTAAAGGAAAGATTTAAAACCGGTCTTTCACTTAAGGAAGCATTAAAACTTTCCACTGAGGCACTGGAGACAACCATAAATCAAAAGCTGGCTTTAGAGAACCTTGAAGTTGCCGTCCTTGACAGGGGCAGGAACGGACGGAAGTTCAGGAGAATCAGGATGGAGGAACTGCTAACGCTTATAGAATAACATTAATCTGAAAATCTCACCTCACCCCTCTTTTCCAAAGAGGGGGATAATTCCTCCCTTTGACAAAGGGAGGGTAGGAGGGATTTTCAATAGAAGGTCTATTATGCATAACAGAATTTACGGTCTTGAAAATGAATACGGACTGATCTTCTCCCCGCGGGATAACAGTACAATTCCACTCGAGAGGATACTCGGCTATTTGTTTGAGGGAATCATATCAAACAGCTGGTCCTCGAATGCATTTCTCACAAATGGCGCAAGATTTTATCAGGATACAGGGTGTCACCCTGAATATGCCACCCCGGAATGCGGCAATGTCGTTGACCTTGTAATCTATGACAAGGCCGGCGAGAGGATCATTGAGCAATCCCTCAGGATAGCAGAGAGGAGGATGCTTGAGGATGGCATCTCCGGTGACATCTTTATATATAAGAATAATACAGACTCAGCAGGCAACACTTACGGGTGTCACGAGAACTATCTTATTGCAAGACATGTAGACTTCTGGAGGTTCTCGGAACGTCTTATACCATTCTTTGTTACGCGGCAGATCTATACAGGCGCAGGCAAGGTTATGAAAGAGGCCGGAAAGACCAGTTTCTCCATATCACAGAGGGCTGCGCACATCAATCAGAAGATATCATGCTCCACGACCTCATCAAGGAGTATTATAAATACGCGGGATGAACCTCACGCAGATGCAGAGCGCTATCGCCGGCTGCATGTAATTGTAGGCGATGCGAACATGTCCGAGTTCACGACTTACCTTAAGGTCGGGACTACGGCCCTTCTGCTTGAGATGATTGAGGACGGTAATCCGGTAAGGGGGCTGGACCTCGATGATCCTGTGCGTGCCATAAAAGACATTTCGAGAGACCTTACCCTGAAGAAAGGTGTAAGGCTGGAGAACGGCAGGTCACTTACGGCTATAGAGATACAGAAGACGTACCTTGAGCTTGTGCAGAATTATTTTGCACACAAAGAGAAGGATGATATTGTGCAGGATATCCTTGCGAAGTGGGAGTATGTACTGGATAAATTACAGGATAATCCTGCGGTGTTGTCGAGGGAGATTGACTGGATTACAAAACATGAACTATTAAATACATACAGGACAAAAAAGGGGTGCGATTGGGATGACCCGAGGATCTCTATGATGGACCTGCAATACCATGATCTGAAGCGTGACAGGGGATTATATTATCTCCTCGAAAAGGAAGGTCTGATAGAAAGGATAGTTGATGAGAAGGATATAGAACATGCAATAGAATACCCGCCTCAGAATACGAGGGCGAAACTGAGAGGGGATTTTATAAGAATTGCAAATATGAAGAACCGCTCATACAGTGTTGACTGGACATACCTCAAACTCGACGGCTATGGCGAGGAGACCGTCCTCTGCATGGACCCGTTTGCCTCACATGACAGGCGTATAGAAAAGATGCTGTCCTATATCTTCTCAGGCAGATAAATAGGGACAGCGACTATTTATTTTCCAGCTTTTGTCTTTCTGAAAATAAATAGTCGCTGTCCCTATTTATCTCCTGCAATCTGCCCGTCCACCATTTTCAGTATCCTGCCGGCCTGGGTTGCGAGCCTTTCATTGTGGGTTACAACGACAAAGGTTGTCCCGGATACCTGATTGATATCCTTAAGGAGTGAATATACCTCTTCCCCTGTGTGGGTATCCAGATTCCCGGTCGGCTCATCAGCAAGTATTATATCAGGGGAGGTCATGAGTGCACGGGCAATTGCCACGCGCTGCTGCTCTCCTCCGGACAGCTCGCCGGGTCTGTGTGTCATGCGGCTGCTCAACCCCACATTTGCAAGGTTCTTCTCTGCAATGTCCCTTGCCTTTTTTCTGTCCATCCTCTGTATCATTGCCGGCATCTTGGTGTTCTCAATAGCTGTAAACTCCGGCAGGAGGTGATGGAATTGAAAGACAAAGCCAATCT
>Ga0209126_1000898_pt1 | contig 10188 bp, 7 predicted proteins | sample RifCSP19_1_FD_184024 | JGI IMG/M metagenome (GOLD analysis project Ga0209126, IMG submission 184024) | Soil microbial communities from Rifle, Colorado - Rifle CSP2_sed 19_1 (SPAdes) (version 2) | ecosystem: Environmental > Terrestrial > Deep subsurface > Rock core/Sediment | place: Rifle...
ACGGCGCTGGCGGCGACGCCGGCGCCCACGTAGGGCACATCGGCAAGCTCCAGGAACCCCTGGAGGGTGCCGTCTTCGCCGTTGGTGCCGTGGATAAGCGGGAAGACGACGTCCAGCCGGCGCAGAGCGCCCAGCGCTTGCGTGCGGTGCAGTATCCCCTCGCCCAGCGGCTCCTCCAGGGCGCGGAACCGCTCCGAGCGTATAGCGGTCAGGGCGCGCTCGGTGTCGGCCGGGGTGAGCCAGGTCCCCTGTTTCGTTACGCCGATGGGCACCGCCTGGAAGCGCTGCGCGTCCAGCGCCGCCATCACCGCCTGGGCGGAGACCACGGACACCTCGTGCTCCGCGGAGCGTCCGCCGAACAGGATGCCGGCCTTGAGACGCTTGCGCGCCATCAGGGCTCCCCCACCAGCGCCACTTCGTTCGCGAGCTCGATGCCGAAGCGCTCGCGGACCCGGGCGCGGGCGACGTCCATGAGCGCGAGGACGTCCGCGGCCCTGGCGCCGCCCAGGTTGAGGAAGAAGTTGGTGTGCTGCTCTGATATCTGCGCGTTGCCGATGCGGTGGCCGCGCAGCCCCACCTGGTCGATGAGCCACCAGGCGGGGTGCTCCGCCGGGTTCTTGAACATGGAGCCGGCGTTGCGGCCGCGGGGCTGAGCGGCCAGGCGCAGCGCGTCGTACTCGCGCACCCGCGCCCGCAGCTCCGCCGCGTCGCCCTTCTGCACCGCCAGGTCCACGGACAGGACGACGTGGTCCCGCAGGCCGCCGCGCGTGAACGCGCTGTTGCGGTACTCCAGGGCCAGCTCCTCCGGCCGCATCTCTACGATGCCGTTCTCGGGATCGACGATCCGGACGCCCCGGAGGACGTCCGCGAGCGACTTGCCGTAGGCGCCGGCGTTGTAGACGGCGGCGCCGCCCAGCGTGCCGGGGATGCCGCAGGCCCACTCCAGCCCGCCGTAGCCCGCGAAGGCGAGCCGGCGGGCCACGGCGGCGAAGCTGACGCCGCTGGCCACGCGCACCTTGAACCCGGCGCCGTTGGGCATCGGCCCTTCGACCTGGTCCGTCGCGTTCTCGATCACCAGCCCGCGCAGGCCGCCGTCCAGGAAGAGGACGTTGGAGCCGGCGCCGAGCATGAACGCGGGCACGCCGTGCCTGTGAGCGGCCCGCAGGGCGCCTCGCAACTGCCCCTCGTTGCGGGCGGCGAAGTAAACGTCCGCCGGCCCACCGATCCCGAAGGTAGTGTGGCGCGCCAGCGGTTCCTCCGTCAGGACCGGCCCCAGCGACCGCAGCTCGTCCAGGAACGTTTCGTTCATCGGCTCTTCAGCGCCTCCAGCACCATCGGCCCGACCTTCTCGACGTCGCCGGCGCCGACGGTGAAGAACACGTCTCCCGGCGCCAGAAGCGCCGCGGCGGCCGCCGCCGACTGCGCCAGGTCGCCGGCGTAGCGCGCCCGCGGCTGTCTGACCTCTCGCGCCAGCTCCTCCGCGCTCATGCCGGCGGAAGGCTCTTCACGCGCGGCGTACGTCTCGGCGATGAGCAGCACGTCGCAGTCCGCGAAGCAGGTGCGGAAGCCGTCCAGCAGGTAGCGGGTGCGGCTGTAGGTGTGCGGCTGGAAGAGGCAGACCAGGCGACGGCCGGGGAAGCGGTCGCGGGCGGCGGCCAGGGTGGCGCGCACTTCCGTAGGGTGGTGGGCGTAGTCATCCATCACGGTGACGCCGGCGGCCTCGCCGACCGGCTGGAACCGGCGTTTGACCCCCCGGAACTCCGCTACCGACCGGCGCATGGCCTCCAGCGGCAGTCCGAGGATGCTCCCCACTGCTATCGCCCCAAGGGCGTTGCTCACGTTATGGATTCCCGGCAGTCGCGTCTCAAACGTCGCGTAGACTTGCTTGCCGCATTTTACCACAAAAGTATACCCGTCTACACCCTTACTCGAAATCCCCTCCGCCAGCCATTCCGACGAGGGGTCGAGACCGTAGGAGACGACGTGGACGGGGAGGTTCACGTCGTCTCCCGCGGTCTCCCGAAGGATGGCCTGCAGTGCAGGGTCATCTCTGCAGGCCACGATGTAACCGTTTGGCTTTATCTGGGAGAGGAACTGGCGGAACGTGTCCTTCAGCCTCTCGAACGAGCCGTAGATATCCAGGTGGTCCGGCTCAACGTTGGTGACGAGGGCGATGTCCGGGTGGTAGTTGAGGAAGGCGGCGTCGAACTCGTCCGCCTCCACGACGAAGTCGGGCCCCTCGCCCGGCATCGCGTTGGTCTCGAGGCCGACCATCTCGCCGCCCACCATGAAGGTAGGGGAGCGGCCCGCCTGCCAGAGCATGAAGGCGATCAGCGAGCTGGTGGTCGTCTTGCCGTGGCTGCCCGCGATTGCGATGCTTCGCTTGCCCTCCATGAGGCGGGCCACCATCTGCGCCCGCTTGATCGTCGGCAGCCCGCGCCGGCGCGCCTCGATTATCTCCGGGTTGTCCTCGTGGGCGGCGGAGGTGTAGACCACAAGCTCCGCCTCGCCCACGTTGGCGGCGTCGTGGCCGCGGCTCACCGTGACCCCCATCGCCTCCAGCTTCTCCGTGAGCGGTGTCAGGTAGAGATCGGAGCCGGACACGCTGTGGCCGCGGGCGCGCAGGACCTGGGCGATCCCCGACATGTGGATGCCGCCGACGCCGACCAGGTGCACCCGCTGGGGTATGGCTTCCACCGCCGTCCTCATGACCCCACTAGCCCCAGGACGAGCTTGGCGATCTTCTTCGCGGCTTCCGGCCGCGCCAGCCGCCGCGCCGCCTGGCTCATCGAGTCCAGCCGGGACGCGTCGTGGAGCAGCGAGCCGACGACGACAAGCATCGAGCCCAGGTCGCGGTCGTCCAGGATGACGGCGGCGCCGTTGTCCGCCAGGTAGCGCGCGTTCAGCCGCTGGTGGGCGCCCGCGTAGGGGTAGGGGACGAGGACGGCGGGCAGGCCGACGGCGGGGAGCTCGCCCAGCACGGAAGCGCCGGCGCGGCAGAAGGCCAGGTCCGCCGCGGCCATCGCCCACGGGAACTCCCCATGAAGATAGCCGAACAGGTGATAGCGGGAACGGAGCTCCGCCGGCAGGCCCTTCGCCGCTCCGGCGAGCCACGCTTCGTCGGCGCGGCCGCTGACGTGGACGACTTCACATAACTCTAAGAGCGATCGCAGGTTGTCGGCGACCGCCCGGTTGATGCTGTGCGCCCCCTGCGAGGCGCCGGCGACGAACAGCACCTTCTCTTCGGGATCCAGCCCCAGCCTGCGGCGGCCCTCCGGGCGGCTCACCTCCCAGAACTCGTCGCGCACCGGGTAGCCCGTGACCTCGGCCTTGCCGCCGGGCAGCTTGCGCAGCGTCTCCGGGGCGGTCACAGCGATGCGCCGGGCCAGCCGGGCGATCGCCTGGACGGCCCAGCCCGGGTAGACATCCGGCAGGTACACGGCGATGGGTATCCTGCGGGCGCGGGCCGCCAGCGCCACCGGGAAGCTGGTGTAGCCGCCGGTGGAGAGGACGGCCTGCACCCCGAACTCCGACAGCGCCTTGCCGGCCTGCCTGACGCCGGCCGCCATCCGGGCGGCGTTGCGGGCGAGCTCCAGCGGATTGCGGCCCCGGATCGGCCCCGATGACACGTCGCGCAGCGGGATGTTCGCCTGCTCCGCCAGCGTCCCCTCGGCGCCCTCGCGCGAGCCGAGGTAGACCGACTCCAGCTTCTCGCCGGCGGGCAGCTCACGCTGAATGGCGGCGGCGATGCTCAGGGCCGGGTAGACGTGGCCGCCGGTGCCGCCTCCGCACAGGGCCAGCCTCATGCTGTCTCCCTCGCGGCCGCCGGACGGCGGCGGGCGTAGCGCTGCGCCCGCGCCTTGGGCCGCTCGCCGCCCCCGTGGCTGTAGCGGGAGAGGCTGAGGAGCACGCCCGCCCCTGCCATCACCGCGATGAGGGCGGAGCCGCCGTAGCTGAGGAAGGGCAGCGGCACCCCCGTCAGGGGGATCGAGCGTGTGATGCCGCCCACGTTGATCAGCGTCTGATAGGCGATCCAGCTCACGATCCCTATCCCCAGCAGGGTGCCGAACTGGTCCTTCGTTGCGAACGTCGCCTTCAGCCCCCGGAGCACGAAGAAGGCGAACAGCGCCAGGATGCCCAGCAGGCCGATGAACCCGAGCTCCTCGCCGATTATCGCGAACACCCCGTCCGTGTGGGCGCCGGGGACGTAGAAGAACTTCTGGCGGCTGACCCCCCAGCCCAGGCCGGTGACGCCGCCGCTGCCCAGGGCGATAAGCAGCTGGAGGATGTGGAAGCCGTTGCCCTGCGGGTCGGACTCCGGCGAGACGAAGGAGGTTATCCGGTCCAGCCGGTAGTCCTGCACCAGGATCATGAAGTAGCTGACGGCGACGCCGCTGGCCATGAGAAGCGCCAGGTGGCTCAGCGGCGCCCCGGCGACGAAGAACAGCGTGCTCGTCGTGAGGACGATGATGATCGCGGTGCCCATGTCCGGCTCCACGATCACCAGGCCGCCGACCACGCTCACCATCATCACGAACGGCACGAGGCCCAGGCTGAACTTGCTGATGTTCTCGCGGCGTCCGGCCAGCCAGGCGGAGATGTAGATGATGATGGCCAGCTTGGCGAACTCGCTGGGCTGGAAGGAGAGCGGGCCGAACTCCAGCCAGCGCCGGGCGCCGTTGCGCTCGACGCCGATTCCCGGAATGAGGACGGCCAGCAGCCCCAGCAACGCCACCACCATCATCGGCACGGCAAGGTAGCGGAGCTGGCGGTAGTCCAGGCGCATGAAGTAGACGAGCGCCACCATGCCCACGATCGCGTAGGCCGCCTGCCGCACCACGAAGTAGTTGGTGCTGCCATACTCCAGGTAGCCGACGGCGAAGCTGGCGGTGTAGACGGTGAGCAGCCCGGCCATCAGCAGCATCGCCGTGGCGACGAGCAGCAGGTAGTCCGGCTGGCCCGGTCGCAGGCGCGTCTCTACGGAAGCGATGGTTGCTCCTCCTTCACGAACTGCCGGACCAGGGAGCGGAAGTGCTCGCCACGGCGCTCGAAGTTCTCGTAGGCGTCGAAGCTCGTGCAGGCCGGCGAAAGGAGGACGACGTCGCCGGCGCGGGCGGCGGCGCGGGCGGCGGCCACCGCCTCCGGTAGCGTCTCCACCCGCTCCACGCGAGATGCCCTGCCGCTCAGTCCGGCGGCGGCCTCGCGCAGCGCCTCCGCCAGCTTCGGGGCGGCCTCCCCGAACAGGATGACCGCCCGGCAGCGCCGCGCCGCCTCCTGCGCCAGCTCTTCCAGGGGCAGATGCTTGTCGCGGCCGCCCAGCAGCAGCACCAGCGGCTCTTGGAACGACCGTATCCCCGCCAGGGTGCGCTCCGGCGTCGTGGCGATGCTGTCGTTGTAGTAGTCGGCGCCGTCCAGCGTGGCCACGCGCTCCAGCCGGTGCGGCACCCCGGCGAACGATTCGACGGCGGAGGCGATGGCGCCCGGCGTGACGCCGCAGGCGCTGGCCACCGCCGCCGCGGCGACGGCGTTCTCGCGATTGTGCGTCCCGCGCAGGCGGAGGGCGTCCAGCGAGAAGAGCGGCCTGTCGTAGCGGCCGCGGCGGAAGCGGGCCTCGCCGTTGCGGACGTAGACGCCGTCGCCGGGGATCTCGGCGCCCAGGCTGAACCAGACGCGCGTCCCGGCGGCCTGGGCGGCCATCGCCCGCGCCTCCGCGTCGTCGTAGCCGAAGACGGCCACGTCGTCCGGCGCCTGGAAGCGGTAGATGTTGCGTTTGAGGTCCACGTAGTGCTCCCAACTGAAGCGGTCCAGGTGGTTGGGGGTGACGTTCAGCAGACAGGCGACGTGCGGGCTGCGCGAGGCCATCTGGAGCTGCGTGTGGCTCACCTCCAGCACCACCCAGGTGTAGGCCCGGATCTCCGGCAGGTGGTCCAGCAGCCCGATGCCGATGTTACCGCCCACGAAGACCGGCTTCTCGTCCGCGCGGAACATCTCGCCCAGGAGGGCGGTGGTGGTCGTCTTGCCGCTGGAGCCCGTAACCCCGACGATCGGGCCGGGACAGAGCTCCATGAACAGCGTGAGCATGGACCAGACGGGCACGCCGCCGCGGCGGGCCTCCTCCAGCCCCGGCAGGTCCAGCGGCACCCCCTGGGAGACGAACACCGCGTCCGCGTTCCTCATCGTCCGCGGGTCGTTGCCGCCCAGGGAGAGGCGCACCGGCAGGTCCGCCACCTGCCGCACGCGCGCCGCCAGCCGCTTCCGCGGCTGGGCGTCGCTTACGGTCACGTCGGCGCCGCGAGAGGCCAGGTAGCGGACGGTGTCCACGCCCTCCACGCCCAGGCCCACGACGGTGACCCGCTTGTCGGCGAAATCCAGGTCGTACAGTCGGTCAAGGTTCATGCTAGACCTCCAACGCCAGGATCGTGCCCACGGTCGCTCCCAGGATGCCGATTATCCAGAACCGCTGGACCACCTGCGGCTCGCTCCAGCCCAGCTTCTCGAAGTGGTGGTGCAGCGGCGCCATGCGGAAGATCCGTTTGCCCCCTGTCAGCCGGTAGTACGCCACCTGCAGGACGTCGGAGGCGCCCTCCAGGACGAAGACGGCGCCGATGACCGGCAGGACCAGCCACTGGCCGGTCATGAAGGCGGCGGTCGCCAGCCCCCCGCCCAGGGCGAGGGCGCCGGTATCGCCCATGAACATCTGGGCCGGGTGGCTGTTGTACCAGAGGAACCCCAGCACCGCCCCGGCCACCGTGAAGCAGAACGTCGCCAGGAAAGTCTGCTCCTGGACCAGCGCGATGATCCCGTAGGCGCCGAAGGCGACCGCCGACGTTCCCGCCGCCAGCCCGTCCAGGCCGTCCGTGACAGCGACGCCGCCGGCGGTGAGGACGACGACGCCCACCGCGATCGGGATGTACCAGGCGTCCAGGTCGTAGCGGCCGGCGTAGGGCACGTTGGCGGCGCTCAATTCCAACTGCTGGTGGAGGCCGTAGGCGGCGGCGGCGCCGATGCCGACGAAGGCGACGAACTTCACCCGCTTGTTGAGCGCCTCGATCAGGCCGCCGCGCCTCTGCAGGGAGCCCAGGTCGTCCAGGAAGCCGAGGGCGCCCAGCGAGGCCATCACGGCCAGCGGCAGGCCTATGGAATGCCGGCCCACCAGGTTCGCGGCGGCGCTGAAGACGATGACCGCAGCGAGGATGAGCAGCCCGCCCATCGTCGGCGTGCCCGCCTTCGTCTGGTGGCTCTCGGGCCCCCACTCGCTGATCTGTTTGCCCACCTTCAGGCGGCGCAGCAGCCCCAGGAAGGGCGTCCCCGCTATCGCAGTCGCGGTCAGCGTCATCGCTCCCACGCTCAGGGCATAGATCATGGCGTCACCAGGGCGTTGACTACCGTCTCCAGGGCTACCGCCCGCGAGGCCTTCACCAGGACGTAATCGCCCGGCTTCAGCTCGTCGCGGAGGACCGGCACGGCGTCCGCGGGCGCGTTGAAGAAGCGCGTCTCAGCCGCGTCTGCCGTGATGGCCGCCTCGTACAGCGGCCGGGCCCGCTCGCCGACGACGAGGACGAGGTCGGCGCAGGCGGCGGCGCGCTCTCCCACCTGACGGTGGCCTTCCTCCTCGGCGGCGCCCAACTCCCGCATCTCGCCCAGGACGGCGATGCGCCGTCCCGGCAGCTCCGCCAGCAGGTCGAGCGCGGCGAGCATGGACTGGGGGCTGGCGTTGTAGCTGTCGTCCAGGATGGTCGCGCCGTTGGACGCCTGCCGCACGCGCAGGCGCAGGTCGGGCCGGGCCTGCCGCAGGGCGTCGGCGATCTCGGCCAGGGAGAGCCCTTCGGTCAGGCCGATGGCGGCGGCCGCCAGCGCGGGGTAGACGTGGTGGAGGCCGGGGAGCGGCGTCTCCACCGCCACCGACTCTCCGCTGTAGGTCAAGCGGAACGAGATCCCCTCCAGGCCGCGGCCCTGCAGGTCGGCGGCGCGCAGGTCGCACTGGGACGACTGCCCGTAGAGCAGGCTGCGCGCCTTCGTGCGCGTGGCCATGGCGGCGACCTGCGGGTCGTCGCCGTTGAGGACGGCCAGGCCATCCGGGGGGAGGGCCTCCACGAGCTCCGCCTTGGCGGCGACGATGGCGCCCATGGAGCCGAGCCGCTCAAGGTGCACCGGCCCGACGTTGGTGACGACCCCGGTCTGCGGTGCGGCGATGCGGCACAGCAGATCGATCTCTCCGGGCCCGTACATCGCCATCTCCAGCACGGCGCGCTCGTGCTCCTCCGTGAGATAGAGCAGCGTGAGCGGCAGGCCGATCTCCGTGTTCAGGTTGTCGGGGCTCTTCAGCACCCGGTAGCGGGCGCCCAGTACGGCGGCGATCAGCTCCTTGCAGGTCGTCTTGCCGACGCTGCCGGTGACGCCGATGACGCGGATGTCGTGGCGGGCACGCCAGTAGGCAGCGAGCCGTTGAAGGGCGGACAGCGCGTCGCTGACGTGGAACACGGCGACGTCGTTCGGGGCCTCCCACGGGCGCTCCACCACCAGCCCCGCCGCCCCCCTCTCCAGCGCCTCGCCGATAAAGTCGTGGCCGTCGCGGCGCTCGCCGTGGAGGGCGAAGAAGAGATCGCCCCGCTCCACCCGGCGGGAGTCGATGACGGCGCGACTGAAGCTGCGGTCGGCCGGGCCGCGCCCGGCGACCAGAAGTTCAGCCGTCCCCTGAACTACGCTGTCCACCGCGAGCATCGTCTAAGTCTTGCCGATCGTCCTATCTCCGCACGAGGTCCGCTTCCTGGGGCGGGATCTTGAAGTAGGCGAGCGCCGCCTGAGCCATGCGGCTGAAGGCGGGCGCCGCCACCACAGTGCCCCAGGGTGTGTCTTTTGGCTCATCGATCTTCACCAGTATCACCAGTTGGGGGTCCTCCAGCGGCGCCACGCCTATAAAGGAGGAGATATACGTCCCCTTGTAGCTGCCGGTGCCGGAGGCGATGTTGGCTGTGCCCGTCTTGCCCCCGACCTCGTAGCCCTGGATGTCCAGGTAGCTCCGTGGGATCCCCTGCACTACAACGCCCATCATGTCCAGCAGGGTGCGGGCGGTGTCCGCGCTGACTACCTGGCGGGCGACCTCCGGCTCGGAGACCTGCTTGTCGTGGGGCCCGATTATCTCCCTGACCAGCATCGGCTTCATGAGCTTGCCTTCGTTGGCCAGGGCGGCGACGGCCATCACCATCTGCAACGGCGTCACGCTGATCCCCTGGCCGAAGCTGTTGGTCGCCATGTCCACCGTCCGCCAGTTCTCGGGGTCGTTATCAGGCGTGCGGACGCGGCCGCCGACCTCGCCGCCGAGGCCGGAGCCGCTGGGCTCTCCGAAGCCGAACTTGAAGACGTAATCGTAGAACCGTTCCGGGCCCAGTTGTTGGGCCAGCCAGGCGGCGCCGGTGTTAAGGCTCTTGGCCAGGGTCTGCAGCACGGTCTGAGAGCCGTTAGCGCTGAGGTCCCAGTTGCGGATGGTCCAGCCGTCCACATTGACTACGCCGGAGTCGAACCACCAGGTGTTCGGGTTCACCAGCCCCAGGTCCACGGCGGCGGCGGTGGTGATCAGCTTGAACACGGAGCCCGGCTCGTACTGGTCCGTGATCGCCCGGTTGCGGAAGAGGGCGAGCTTCGACTCATCGCTGAGGTCGGGCTTCGTCAGGTCGAACGTTGGGCGGCTCGCCATCGCCAGGATCTCGCCGGTCTTCGGCTGCACAGCGATGATCGTGCCGCCGCTCGCCTTGTGCTCCTTGATCGCCCGGTCCAGCTCCCGCTCCGCCATCCTCTGGATGAACCGGTCGATGGTGAGGACGGCCTGTGACCCGGGCTGAGGGTCGCGCTCGCTGTGGCTGCCCAGCGCGAGTTGGTTGCCGAGGCCGTCGCGCTCGAAGATGACGGTGCCCTGGGCGCCGCCGACCAGAGACTCGAGGTCCGCCTCCAGGCCGGTAAGGCCGGTGTTGTCCCGCCCCACGAACCCAAGGAGCTGCGCCGCCAGGTTCCCCTCCGGGTGGACGCGCGTGCTGCCGCGCAAGAGCCGCACTCCCCGCAGGCCCAGCTCGCGGATCTTGGCCGCCGCTTCGAAGTCGAGGCTGCGCGCCACCGCGATCTCATATATCTCCGCCCCCTCAACCTCGCTCATCATCTTCTGGGGGTCACCCTTGGTCACGGCCGCGATCGCGT
>Ga0209126_1000900_pt1 | contig 10178 bp, 7 predicted proteins | sample RifCSP19_1_FD_184024 | JGI IMG/M metagenome (GOLD analysis project Ga0209126, IMG submission 184024) | Soil microbial communities from Rifle, Colorado - Rifle CSP2_sed 19_1 (SPAdes) (version 2) | ecosystem: Environmental > Terrestrial > Deep subsurface > Rock core/Sediment | place: Rifle...
AAAGCGAGAATCTTAAAGCCGGACTTGACCTATGAATTGTTAAAACCAGCTAACGAGGAGAAAAAAATTGATTCGCAGGAATGGCTGATGAGTCATACGATTAAAGCTCATACAAAAGCTGTAAAAAATAAATTCTGATTTTTTGCTAAGACGTAAGAATATTTTTTTGAATTCTACTTTCCAGTAACGAGCTAGAACAAAAAAAATATTCAAACTTGCTTATAATAAAATTATTTGGGCAGCGCACTAAGTCCTCATAATTAATAAGGTGAGAAGGTTATTATTTATTAGGTTAGTAGTGTTACTAAGGTTAATAAAAATCCATTTGTCTAGCCATTGTTTAGAACGCCAACTTTAGTAACATGAAATAGCTGGGATTATTTCAACCTTATCACATTATTTTCAAACAAAGATTATTGTCGGAGAGTGTTTGAATTGATGACTTGTTTAAATAACTCCGCTAGGAGTTAAATCTTTGTAGGAATAATTCGTCATCCCTTTAACAAGAACTCCGTGGGAGTTCAATATTTTAACGCTTAAGTAAACCGTAATAATCGTGTTGAATGATTTTGTATAGTCTACAAAAATTTTTCCAAATAATTTTGTTAAGTTTAACATGTTCAAAAAAGAAAATCTATGACTGACATTACGAAAAGCGATTTACTCGCCACCTTAAAAAAAATTGATGAACCCGGTTTCAACAAAGATGTTTTAATTCTTAATACAATTAAAATTCTTACCATTAAGGATCACACTCTTACTCTAAATTTGTTTTTACCAATTCCGGAAAACACAATCACAACCCAGCTCAAATCAAGATTTATATCTATTCTTAAAAAAGAATATCCAGATATTAAAAACGTTGAACTTCAGATTGAAGGCCGTGCTGCACATACTACCGAAGCAAAAAAAGATTCCATTTTACCCGGCGTTAAAAATACAATCGCAATTGCAAGCGGGAAAGGCGGAGTCGGTAAAAGCACAGTTGCGGTGAATTTAGCCGTTGCACTTGCAAAAGATGGCGCTGAAGTTGGACTTGTTGATGCTGATATTTACGGTCCAAGCATTCCTTTGATGTTAGGAATCAGCGGCAAACCAAGAATTTATCAAGATAAAAATTCCATGAAGATGATTCCATTGGAAAGTTATGGAATAAAAGTAATGTCTATCGGATTGCTTGTTGATGATAATGCTCCAATAATTTGGCGCGGACCAATGGCAAGCGGAGCCGTTAAGCAGTTTATGTCCGATGTTGAATGGGGAAATTTAGATTATTTAATTTTTGATCTGCCCCCCGGAACCGGTGATATTCAATTAACGCTTGTGCAAACAATTCCGCTTACTTCGGCAGTGATAGTTACAACACCGCAAGAAGTATCACTAATTGATGCGAGGAAAGCACTAAAAATGTTTAATCGAGTAAATGTGCCTGTTTCAGGAATTGTTGAGAACATGAGCTACTTCATTGCACCCGATACTAAAAAACGTTATGATATTTTTGGTGTTGGCGGTGGTTCTAAGCTTGCGGAGGAATTAGGCGTCCCGTTTCTTGGAGGAATTCCACTTAATCCTCAAATACGAATCGGCGGCGACAATGGTGTCCCCATTGTTTTTGACATGCCCGATGATGAACATGCAAAAATCATTATGGATATAGCAAGAAAATTAGCTTCTCAAATAAATCTGAATAAAAATAGCTCTCCCGATATTGAAATTCTTTTAGATGAAAATTAATTGTAAACTTTTAGAAAATGATTTTGCAAGACGAAATTATTAAAGCACTAGATTCAATCAGACCATTCTTACAAGCCGACAGCGGTGATGTGGAATTTGTTGAAGTCTCTGATGATGGAATTGTTAAAGTTAAGCTGACAGGCGCTTGCAAAATTTGTCCAATGTCGGTCATGACTCTTCGCGCAGGTATTGAAAGATCGCTGCTGCGACAAGTTCCCGGAATCAGACGTGTAGAAGCAGTTAGTCAATGAAGAAGAAAGCAAAGTAATGACTGATCAAACCCTTTCTAAAGTAAAAAAATATCTTCTTTGGGGATCAGCCGTATTGCTGCTCGGTTATTTGTCTTACCTTCTTTCTGATATTTTCATCATCCTTATTCTATCAATTCTTCTTTCAATAATTTTTGAACCATTCATAAAAATAATTGAACAGAAAGGAGCGACAAGGTTAACCGCTACAGTTTTGATTTTTATTATCGTGGGTTTTCTAATCTATTTAATTTTTTCTTATATCACACCGCAGCTTTCATATCAAATAGGGCAATTGATCGAAATCTTGAAAAATTTCTCAATTCACAATCAGATAGTTGCCATAGAAAAAGAAATTCATAAGTATGTTCCATTCTTTGCGGAAGGATCATTATCCAAAAATGTTGAATCCGCAATTTTATCTAACATAGTTAATTCCTTTAATGAAATTTCCACATTGCTAAGCAGCATAGTATATGTAATTGCAATTCTTGTAATTGTACCATTCATAACATTTTTCCTTTTGAAAGACAGCCGCAAGATTTTTAGAGGGATGTTGAATGTAATGCCTAACAAGTATTTTGAAATGTCGTATTGGATAATCAAAAAAGTCAGCTTGAACATGGGGAGATTTGTACGAGCATGGATTTTCGATGCTACATTCGTCGGCTTTTGCTGTGGCTTGGGTTTTTATTTTATTGGAATTGATAACGCTCTAACCTTAGGAGTAATTGCAGGCCTTGGGCATTTAGTTCCATACTTTGGTCCGGTTATCGGAGGAATTCCCGCCGCAATTATTTCTATAATACAATATGGGGATTTATCTCATATTCCTCCGTTATTAATAGTTATCGCCATTATTTATGCAATTGATAATGGGTTCGTGCAGCCCTATGTCTTTTCCAAAAGCGTTGAGATGCATCCTATTGTGATTATCCTCTTAATCATAGCGGGTGGACAGTTGTTTGGAGTTTTGGGAATGCTGTTAGCTGTTCCAACTGCAACAGTAATAAAAACTGCCGCTAAGGAAACCTATTATGCTCTTAAGAATTATAGGATTGCGAGATTGTAATTTATTATGGTAGGATAGACATTCCTGTCTGTCTCCAACAGAATGTAAAGATTCTTGTTTTTGTTGGGATAATAAAAAGGGGTTGTTTTTTCTTGATTGGACAAATATTCCAGTTTGTCCAATATAGAACATTTAAATTCATTGGTAGACAAGAATCCGCCTTAGGCGGACTGCCCTACTGACCGATTTCCTTCATCAAATTTTTTATCACATCCAACGATGAAATGCCTTCAGCTTCTGCATTAAAGTTTGTAATGATTCTATGACGAAGAACAGGAATCATTGATGCTTTTATGTCATCAATGTTTGGAGTGAATCTCCCGGTTATTATTGATCTGGCTTTTGCAGAAAGAACCATGTACTGTGATGCTCTTGGTCCTGCACCCCAGCTTATCCATTGACCGACCGAATTAGTTCCATCATTTGAGGGTCGTGTTTTACTTGCAACCTTAACTGCAAACTCAATAACATTATCTGCAATAGGAACTTTTCTAACTAAATCTTGAAATTCAATTATCTCTTCTGCCGAAATTACTTTATTAAGCTTTGGTACGTAACCACTCGTTGTTGTCTGTACAATTTTTACCTCTTCTTGAAATGAGGGATAATCAAGCCAAAGGTTGAACATAAATCTGTCCAACTGTGCTTCAGGTAAAGGATATGTTCCCTCTTGCTCAATTGGGTTTTGTGTTGCAAGCACAAAAAAAGGTTCCGATAAAGTATGTGTTTGTCCAGCAGTTGTAACTTTATGTTCTTGCATTGCTTCGAGCAAAGCTGCTTGAGTTTTGGGAGGAGTTCTATTTATTTCATCAGCAAGAATAACGTTTGCGAAAATTGGTCCGGCAACAAATTTAAAGTTTCTTTTCTTCGATACTTGATCTTCTTCAATTATCTCAGTTCCAGTTATATCGCTTGGCATTAAATCGGGAGTGAATTGAATTCTATTGAACTTAAGATCAATCACTTCGGCTAAAGTTTTTATGAGAAGGGTTTTTGCTAATCCCGGGACACCGACAAGAAGACAATGTCCCCTGGATAAAAGTGAAATTAACAGTTGATCAATTATCTCATCCTGACCAACGATTACTTTTGCAATCTCATTTTTTATTTTCTTTACGCTTTCGCTTAACCGTTCGGCTAATTGAACATCATCTACTGACCGATCCATATTGCCAAAAATACTTTCATAAAAATAATTTAATAAGTCACCTTATACATGTTCAGAGATGACATCTCTTATCCGAAGAAATAATTACATCAAATTTTGTTATTTCTATACTCATTGTTCGTAATTCAACTCAGTTTTAAAGATGTCATCTCTTAACGAATTACTTTTTTGAGTAACGTGAGTTAATAATATTGCAATAATTAAATACGAACGTCCCAATAAATTTTTTCTTTAAGCTTCTCAATCCACTCGCTGTACTTCTTCTGTTTCTTATAGTCTTCAGCAAGCTTTTTAATTTCCGGATAATCAATATCAAGATTTGCTAAGTGCTGCGTAATTCTTTTTTCAAGATAAACGATGTGGTAACCATAATTTCCTTCAGAGTATTCAATTCGTCTTGGAAAGCCAATCTCACCTTCCTTAAGCTTAGCTACTGCATCTAAAAGTTGTTTATCAATTTGACCAATGAAAAATGTACCAAGGTCACCGCCGAAGGGAGCAGTGTCGTTATCCTCGCTATATTTTTTTGCAAAATCACTAAAAGTTCCGAATTTCCGCACAATGCTGTCTCGAACATCAGTTAAGAATGATATCGTATTTAAATCTGCTTGTTCATCAAGCTTAATTTTGATAAGAATGTGACGGGTCTTGATAGACTCACCTCTTCTCTCAAGCATTTGAATTATATGATACCCAACCGGTGATTCCACAATGTCCGAAATTTGATTTGCTTCTAAAGAAAAAGCTGCTGCCTCAAACTCTGGGTAAAATACTCCACGCTTTACAAACCCGAGATCACCGCCTTGAACAGCGCTTCCGGGATCTTCAGAATATTTTTTAGCCATCTCTGAAAAATCAGATCCGTTTTTAATTGAATCTAAAATAGCTTTTGCAAATTGACGATACTTTTCTTTGTTAGTGCTGGATGCCTTTGGATTTCTATAAATGTGAGAAATTTTAACTTTCTCAGGAATTACTCCTAAGCTGTCTTTATAAGTGCTAAAGAATGTTTCAACTTCCCTTCTACTTGCCTCAATAGATGCAAAATTCTTCTCCTGAAGTTTTTGAATCATTAAACTTTTTCGAACTTCATCTCTTAGCTCGCGTTTGATTTTTTCAATGCTCATTCCGTAAATCTGTTCAACTTTTTCAATTGAACCATATTGTTGTTTGAAAACATTGAGCTGATAATCAATTCTACTTGCAACTTCTTCATCAGAAACCATTATGGAATCAAAATTTGCCTGAGCATATATCAGTTTTTCCTCGATGATTGCATTTAGAACTTGCTTTTGAAGTTCGGGAGAATTTGGATCAATTTTCCGCTGCCCAGCAACCATGTTGGTTTGGAATTCAAGTTCGCTTTTAAGAATAAATTCGTTATCAACTATGGCAACAATTTTATCCAATACTTCCTGTGAGTAAGAACTGATACTGAAAAGAATTGCAATGAGAATTATTTTTTTCATGATTTATTTTTATTTGATTTCAATCTCGTTGTTTGAATAAAGTTCCTCAATGTACTTATTAAAAATTTGCTCTCGTTTATCTGCAATATATCTTGCTTCAACTTCATTACGAATAATTTCGAATGGCGGATTACTTCCTCTCCGATAAATTTGTAATAAATTAACAACCGAATATTTATCGGCATTTTCTTCGATAACAATGCTGACTTCACCGGGGTCAAGCTCCTCAATTAATTTGAGAAGCTGAATAGGATAAATTTCTGTTTGAGATAACGCACTGCTTGTTTTATATTCAATCAGCGATTTATCATCTTCATAATTTTCGATCACATTTTCCCAATCCGTCTCAAATAACTTTGCCCGGAATCTTATCGCTGCATTTTCATTGGTAAACGACGCTGAGTTAAATACATAAATATTATCTTCTGTCTGGAACTCGCTTTTGTGAACGTTGTAAAATTCCTGTAGCTCAGTATTGCTTGGCTTCTTTAAGTTATTTTCCAAGTACAAGTTTAATAACATAGATGAAGCAAGCTCGCGGCGCGAATTATTTATAATTCGATTGAATTCATCTTTGTCAGCTATACCAGCTTTCATAGCTTCTTGATACAAAAGTTCCTTCTCAATCCATTTCTTTATAACTTCGTTTCGTGAAAAACCCCGTCCGAATAAAGAATCTAACTCGCTAATATCTTCCTCGGTTAAATAAGCATCATTAACCCGAGCGATAAATTTTTTTGTTTCCGGTTCTTTCTTACATCCGAAAAAAAATATTCCAATCAGTGCAGTTAGGAAAAAACTATTCCTTAAAAGCTTGTTCAAGCTTATCATAATGAATAACCGGGTTATACCTCTTTCTAAGACTATCAAGATATTCTCGTTCAAGCCGTTTACTTTCCGATTCCTGAAAAGCACCTGATACTTCAGCTTTTGCTTCATCAAAAGTTTTTAATCTCGATGGCTCTTTTGAATTGAGACGTACGATTGAAAAACCACCAGCGTTATTGATCAATGAAGAATATTCTCCCGGATTTCGCAGCTTATCCGCTTCCAAGGATAATTGAGTTGATTTAGCATCAACTAAATCAAACTTTCCTGCTTTTTCTTTAAAGCCAGGTCTTTCTGTGAATTTAGACGACAAAGTATCAAAGTTAGCACCGGAATTTAATTGGGTAAGATAAGCTTTTGCTAAAGAATCTTTCCTGGTAAAAATTTCGCTAAAGCTTACTCTATCGGGCCAAACATATTTTTCTTTATTATCCTGATAAAAGTTATAAAGCTTCACACTATCTACAGAAATGTTATTCCAGATTTCATCTTCCTGAAGCTTGAAAATAAAGATACCGTTTTTGTAATCATCCATCAGCGAGGCAAAAGATGTACTGGTTTTTTCCAGGTTCAAAGCTTCTTGTTCAAGAAGATCATCACCGCTCATTTTTTTGATAGCATTTGTAAGTAAATCAGAAGTTACTGCTCGATTCACATAATCTTGACCTGCGCTCATCTTTTGCCAGAAGTCAGATGCTGTCACAGCCTGTTTAGCGTAAGTATAAAGAGGCATATCTTTAATTTCTTCTAATTTAGTATTCTCTGCACCAACTTTTACCGAATCACTTTTCTCAAGAAATACGGAATAAGTTTGTCCATTTAGTTTGTAAGAATATTTATTCCGTAAGCTGTCAACAAGTTTATCGTACTGATCTTGATATCTTGTTTGTTTATAAATTTTCTTTATGTTTTCACGCTCTTCATCAAGCGATGGCATGGGAGCTTTTTCGGTAAGTTTAATAATGTGATAACCAAAATTCGATTTGACCACATCGGAAACTTCGCCAACCTTTAAATTGAATGCGGCTTCATCAAATTCCTTTACCATCATTCTTCTCTCAAAGAAACCCAAATCTCCGCCCTTATCCTTTGAACCAGGATCTTCAGAATATTTCGAGGCAAGTTCAGCAAAATCAGCGCCCGCATTCAACATCATTTTAACAGAATCAATTGTAGCTTTAGTTGCAATTGTATCCATTACTCCGCTTGAATTATTGAAGTCAACTAAAATATGGCTGGCTTTAATTTTAGGAATTCTCTCTCGTTTTTCTGTTACCTTTATAACATGATAGCCATATTTTGTTTTTACAACATCAGAATAAATTTTTCCGGCAGCCGTTTTGTAACAGGCATCTTCAAACTCAACGGGAAGAAGCCCGGCAGTTACATAAAAAATATCACCGCCTAATGGAGCAGAAAAATAATCTTGCGAATTTCGCTTTGCTGACTCTTCAAAGTTTGATCCTTTTTTTATGCTGTCTAAAATTGTAACCGCTTTAAGTCTTGCCGCTTCCTCACCGGTAGAATCGGGACGAACCATAATATGGCTTACACGTAATTCCCATTTTCTTCGATTGTACAATTCCTGAACACCGGGATCAACAATATTTTTTTCGAGAATAAATGTAACACCGACTTTCTTTTTGTAATCGTTAAGTTCATTCATCAGCTCAGAATCCTGTTCAAAACCTCTTACCGAGGCGTCGCGCAATTTCATTTTGAAGTTTGCATAAAGATCAAGAAAGTTTTTTAACTTGTTCAAGCTGTCTTTTTTAGCTTGTTCTAAACCGCCTGCATTTTTAATGTAGGCATCTTCAAACTCTTCCATTTTAACATTTGCATCACCCAATTCAGCCAAAACAATTTCAGAATGCTTGGGTGAACAAGAGACAAACAAAAAAGAAAGAACAAGTGAGAAATAAATAATTACACGTGTGATCATGGAAAACATCTCCCTTTGAATAGTTTAAGAATTTTTAGCGGACAATTTTAGTGATTGAGTGCTTGAAAATCAAGGTAAGTTGAAGTTCCGCAGCTAAAATTTCAACAGAAAAAGCCCTCTGTTATTTCGCTAATGTAATTTTAATTGATTTTTGAAAACTTTCTGTTTCTAATATAAGAAAATAAATTGCGCTTGACGGTGAAATTAAACTAAATTATTTTTTATGTAATAAATCATTTAGCTCTGGTTCCTGATTTTATGGTCGAATTCACCATGAGAACTTCATGTATTCCCGGTTCTCTTTCAAGAGCCAATATCATACCCATGGATTCATGCCCCATTAGTTTTGCGGGTTTAAGATTTGCAACGATCATTACTTTTTTACCTATCAAATCTTCCGGTGAATAACTTTTTGCAATACCTGCTACAATTTGTCTTTCTCCATTATCCAAAACTACTTTCAGCTTTAATAACTTTTCACTTTTTTCGATGCGCTCAACAGAAATAACTTCTGCAACTTTTAGTTGAACTTTCATAAATTCATCTATAGTAATTAGATCGTTCTCAGCAGCAGTTTCATTCATATTTAAACCTTTTAATTTTTCGATTTGCTTTTCAATTACTTCATCTTCAATCTTGGGAAAAAGAATTTCAGCATTATTTAACTTGTGTCCGGCGTTCAAATTTTCTTTTCCGCTGTTCTTCCAATTTATTGGATCGGCATTTAACATCTTAAACAATCTTTCAGCAGAAAATGGAACTATTGGATAGAATAATTCTGCGAGAGTATAAATCACATTCAGGCAAATATTGATTGTAGTACCGCATTTTTCATTATCAGACTTAACTGTTTTCCATGGCTGAGAATCGTTGAAATATTTATTACCAGCTCTTGCCAGGTTCATAATTTCAAAAACACCGTTTTTAACTTTAAAGTTTTCGAAAAGATCAGCAATTTTTTGCGGATGAGAATTCGCCAGTTCGATCATCTCTTTGTCAATCTTTTCAATTTTGTTTCGCGGAGGAACTTTACCTTCAAAGTGTTTATGAACAAATGTAAACGTTCTGTTTATTAAGTTTCCAAAAATATCGGCAAGCTCAGAATTATTTCTAAGCTGAAATTCTTTCCAATAAAAATCTGTATCCCGGTTTTCAGGCAGATTTGCTGCAAGTGTATATCTTAGTGGATCTGGAGGAAATAAATTTAAAAAAGCTTCTACATCAATCCCCCAATTTCTGCTCTTCGAAAATTTTTTCCCTTCAAAATTTAGAAATTCATTTGCAGGAACATTTTGAGGCAGGCAATACTTCTCTTTAGCTGATTCGTTCCAAGCTATCAATATTGCAGGAAAAATTATAGTATGAAAAACAATATTATCTTTTCCAATGAATGCGATATACTTTGTTTTAGGATCCAACCAATATTTTTTCCAAAGTTCCGGTTGATTTCTTTTCTGAGATAATTCTTTGGCAGATGAGATATATCCGAGAACCGCTTCGAACCAAACGTAAATAACTTTTCCCGCAGCGGAATCAATTGGAACTTTTATTCCCCAATCCAGGTCACGAGTTATAGCACGATCCTTCAATCCATCTTTAAACCAACCGCGGCAATATTGGAGAACATTGTCTTTCCAGGCAAATTTGGTATTCATTGCTTCAACATACTTTTCTAAGGCGGGTTGATACTTTCCTAGCGGGAAATAATAATGCGAGG
>Ga0209126_1000902_pt1 | contig 10160 bp, 9 predicted proteins | sample RifCSP19_1_FD_184024 | JGI IMG/M metagenome (GOLD analysis project Ga0209126, IMG submission 184024) | Soil microbial communities from Rifle, Colorado - Rifle CSP2_sed 19_1 (SPAdes) (version 2) | ecosystem: Environmental > Terrestrial > Deep subsurface > Rock core/Sediment | place: Rifle...
TAAAATATCCTAGAGCTTCAATCTCGACTTCATCACCTAATTCAAGTTTTTGTGAAATGAGTTTTGCAAAAATCTCAAGACTTGATCTTCCCTCCGATTCGGGAATTCCTAATCTCCGGGAAAATTTTTGTAATAGTTCTCTTGAGTCTATCATTTCTTTCTTTATTAAATTTTTTGGTTTACCATCTGTAAATCAAACCGAATATAAAATCACGAGGCATTTCCTGATATTTAACCCAGCGGTAATTTTTTCTATTCAATAAATTATTCAGCTCAAGAGTTAAATTAAAGTCAGACGCAATCTTATAAATGAACTTTGTTTGCAAATTTACAAAAGGATTTACAGAGTTGTTGTTTGAAATATCAGAGTATTGCTTAGACAAATAATTCAAAGTCAACTCTGAATTTAATCCAAAATCAAAATTATAACCGTAGGACAAATACGAATTCAAAGCCGGATGATAAGGTAAAATTTTCCCATCGCTCGTTTTTGTTTGATTTAGCTCGATGCTGCTGTAAAAATATCCATAAGGTCCAAGATGAAAAAGCAGATTAGCATATCCCGAATAGCTTTTTGAAGAAGCTTCGACAACATTAAACCTTCCTTTGAGTGCTGAGCTTTCAAAATACGGAAGCGTTTGGGACGAAAAATATTTCAGCCCTCCATTGATTTCATAAAATTTATCATAATCATATTTTGCAGAAACTTCAAATGAATTTTTCTTTTCATAAACAAGGTTAACAAAATTATGAATGTAAAAATACGGATTCATGTCTAAGAAATATCCATTCCCTAAAAAAACAGCATGAGGTGAATACTCAGCAAAGATTGAAAGCCGTTCATTTATTTTTGAGCCGAGAAATAAATAAGGATAAACTTCATCCTGATCATTAAAATTAGAATAGTTTAAACCGATTGATGCTTTCAGATTATCTTGATATGAATAACCTATAAATGGTCGTACTGCGACAAAGTCCTTTGTGCTTTCCTTAACGACGTCGTTTTTTAAGAATTGAGCTTTGTACAACGAATTTACTCCGAAACTAAAATCAGCAATGTTTGCTCTGAAGATCGCCCTAATGTTTAAGAGGTTTTCAGAATAAATATCATCCTGAAGAGAATGAATGTCATCGGAAAAATTTAGCACATAATTGAATTTCTCTTCCAATAAATTTTCAATATTTAATGCAACATTGCCTTTATTTAAATTTCTCTTGATGAACGGATCATCTGCGGCAAAAAGCTGATACGATGTTCTTCCATAGTCTCCATGAAATTGAAACTTAGTTCCGTTGAGCAGCATTGATTCATTTTCTAATTGATAAAAAACATTTATTCCGCCATTGATATAATATTGTTCGCTATTATCAACATCATTATACGCTCTTCTGTTTTTTCCGCTCGCTGTAATTTGGAAGATCCCATTCTCAAATGGGCTTGATAAAGAAAAATTCATTTCGGGTAAAGTGTAAATACCCGCACCGGCTTCTAATTTTCCCGTGAAATAATTTAATGAATCCGTCAAGCTGAATTGATTTCTGATCGGGTCGGACAATTCACTTAATGCCAAATCTTCAGTTGAATAACCTGGTTTAAGAAATTGTTCATTTAAAATTGGAATGACATCCGGATCAATTTTCTTTCCTTTTTGAAGAGTGACAACATCATTTCCGGTAATAACAAAATCAGGCAGTTCGACATTCGGGTTTTTTCCTTTATCATCTTGACCGAACACTTTGGAAGTCAATGCGAACATGAAAATAAATATTAAAAAGTTTTTCATTCTATTTCTCTCAATTTCTTTTGTGCCGTTTTGCCGATTTCATCACCGCGATGCTTAGAAATTACATCTCGATAAAATTGTTTTGCTTTTCCAAAATCTTTCAGTTTCAAATAACAATCACCCAGCATTAGAGTTGAGCGTGAGAGCCATTCATCATAATATGAATAGACTGTTCTAACTCTCACAAATGCAGAGATTGCCTCACTTGTTTTTCCCTGTTCGAATAAAGACATTCCCACATAATATTGCGCTTTAGCACCAAGTTCATCGGTCCGAGACTCAGCTAAACTTCTAAAATAAACTATAGCATTTTCATATCTTTTAGCGGAATACTCAATCAATCCAATTTCATATTTTGATCTATCTGCAAACACAGTCTCTCGATAATACTGAACTATTTCATCGAACACCTGATAGGCATTACTAATATCACCGCTGTTTGCATAAGTTGTTGCCCGCATAAAAAGAATCTCGGCAATTTGCGGTGAGTTCGATAGCTTTTCACTTCCCTTTTCATAAATGTTTAAAGCCAAATCATATTTTTTTTGCTGATTATAAATGTTTCCCATTTCAATCACTGATGATGCGGCTAAATCGCTGCCGGAATAAGATTCAAGAACTTTATTGAAGTTAAATATTGCCTCATCAAACTGATTCAGATTCTGTGCGGATTTACCAATATAATAATATGCATCTGCAATTAACTCACTCTTAGGATAGCTTGATGTAAATTCCTTATAGCTCATCTTCGCTTTTTCATAAGAACCTTGACTGTAATATATCTCGCCCTTCTTAAAAAATATTTGATCTGAAAAACTTAGCCCGGGATTTTTAATGATGAACTCATCAATCAATTTAATTGCTTTTTCGTCCTGGTTCTGAGCCACATAACAATATTGAATTCCATTTACCGCATCAAAAACATAATTTGAGGACGGATACTGATTGATAACTTTTTGGTAATTGACTATCGCCGAGTCATATTTATTAAGATTGAAGAAAGCATCGCCAATGGAATAGTAAACAATCGGATTTAGAGAAGAGTTGGGATATTTATTTAGAAGAACACGGTAGCTGTTAATTGCATCAGTGTAACTATTTTTTTGAAAGAAAATCCAGCCAACAATGTACAATGATTTATCAGCGTACTCGGATTCGGGAAAAGTACTTTGCAAAATTCTAAACTCGCTGATTGCCTCGGAGGTGTTTCCACCTTTGTAGAGTGCTTGAGCATATTGATAATGAACATAAGGATCTCTGGCTTTTTCTTCATTCGATAAAAATATTTCTTTGTAAATCTTTCCGGCAGAAACATAATTTTTATTTCCGTAGTAGCTGTCTGCAAGTCTTAAGCGAGCATCAACATTTCTTTTATCGTCTGAATTTTTCTTTAAGAAATCAGAGAAAGATAATATCGCATTTTCATAATCTTTAAGATTGAAATAAGAATATCCTTTTCCATACTGACTTAAACCGCTTAATCCCCTATCGTCTTTTTCAATTTTACCAAAACGTTTTAATGCTTCGCCGAAATTCCCTTTTGCGAAATAACTTTCTGCTAAATAAAAATTCATCTTATTGTGATTGAAGTTCGGATCTTTTGTCTCAAGATCAATTAAGTTTCTAATCGTTTCGTTATACTGTTTTAAATGAAATGAACTTATCCCCAAACCTAATAAAGCATTAGAATGAATATCGGAGAGTGTATCAGCAATGCTGAGTGTTGTCTTAAAATTTTCTTTTGCTGCCGAGTAATTTCGATTATTCAAATTCATTTCGCCGAGTAATAAATATGCTTTCGATCTAACACTAGCATTATCAGAATCAACTGATTCTAAAAGATATTTTTCCGAGTCCTTGAACTTATCACTGGTAAAATAAATTCCTCCGACTTCATATTTTGCATTGCTTACTAAATTTGAGCCCGGATATTTTTGATCAAATTCTTTGAAGATTGCCAATGCTTCGCCCGTCTTACCGGCGTACCGTTTTGATACTGCTTTCCAGTAAAACGAATATATTCCGATACTATCATCACTTAAAGATAAAGTGTTGAAGACTTCATAGGCATCATTAAATTTTTCTTGTTGAAAATAAGACCAGGCAAGTCCGTACTTTGAATTTCTCAGCAAATCTGAACCGGGATAATCTACAATAAATTTTAGGAAAACATCTTCAGCATTTTGGAATTCCGAAAGTCTGTAGTGTGCATTGGCGAGCAAGTACAAAGCTTCGGAATGAGTATCAACCGGTAAAGTTTCAATAGCGGGATTGTTAAGTTCAAGAACTGCTGCTTCATATTCCTTCAATTTGAAGTAACAAAATGCAATTCTGAATTGAGCTATCGGAGCAAACTTACTTTCCTTATAAAATGAAAGAAGCTGATCGTAATATTCGACGGCTTTTTGATATTCGCCTTTTCTTTCATGTACATTCGCTAATGTGTAGATTGAATAATCAATGTATTTGTTGCCTTTTCTTTTTGCGACTGCATCTTCTAAAAATTTTATGGCATCATCAATACTTTTTTCTTCAACATAAGATTCACCAATCCAATACAAAGACGGTCCGAAGTACTGGCTTGATGGATAATCATTGATTAAAATATTTAATCTATCTCTCGACTGATCAAACTTTTTAATATCGTAATAAATCAATCCCAATTTATAAAGGGCAGCATCTCTGAAAGTTGACCATTTATAATTATTAACCAGAAATTCGAATCTTTCTTTTGCCGCATGTCCTTCACCTAAATTCAAAAGTGATTCACCTGAATAATATTTTGCAGTAGAGAACATTTCATCAATTTCATTGTACTCCCTGAAGAAACTTTCGAAGTAATTATTCGCTTCTACATAATCTTTATTCTCAAATGCCTTCATTCCAAGGTTAAATTTCTCAGCCACAGATTGCGGGAGTATCTGAGAAGAAAGAAATATCATTAGGATGGAAAATAAGGTTGCTTTAGTCATAAAATTGAACTCGCTAATGCAAAAGAAATAAATCCGCCAAACAAGCTTGCAGCAAAGTTGACTGCATCATTGTTTAACCACCTATATCCTTTTATGTGAACAGAATTTTTTCCGCAATGAGATTTACTTTCGATTTTCTTATTGCAAACGGTACAATTAAATTTTCCTTGCAAAGTTGAACCCAAAACACTATCAAAAGTGCTTCCTAAGAAACCAGACAAAAATATTATCAAAATGATTTCACTTATATTATTTAACCATGGTGTTACTGAAACTGAGATTGACATCGCACCTAAAGCTGCACCCATAAAACCGATTAACGAAACTCCGCCGGAAATTCCTTGTTCAACTTGATGAAAATTAATAATGTTAAAAGTTTTTGTGTTAAACATTGTTCCTATTTCGGTTGCCCACGTATCCGAACAAACTGCAGCTATTGCTGAGACGTAAGCAATATAAAAAAGTTCCGAACCATGTAACTGATTAATCAATACTAATATTCCAGGAAATCCACCATTTGCTAAAACTTGAACTTGATCCCGTTCATCACTCTTCGGAAAATACGAGTCAACCTTTGGATTAATTTTCTTGCGAAATTTTGATAGCAAACTCGAAAGAATAAAAAATGTTAGAATTGGAATTGTCCATTTAACTTGCCCGAAACTGAAAATAATCCATGCTAAAAAGAAAGTAGCAATTGCACCACTCAGATTAAGCAGCTTAAATTTGTAAGAAACTACTGAAATAATTAATCCAAGGATTACACCTAAAACTAAGTTCAAAATCATCTATTTAGATTCATGGTTAAGAAATTGATAATTGTTTCAAATTATTAGGTGGTTAAAAAATCAAAAAACTCTTTTTAATCCGTGACAAATATAGGTTTTTAGTAATTTTAAAAGCAAGCTATTTAATGGAATATACAAACTCACTTAAAGCAAAGTCTTAAGCCGTCATTTTGGAGAGTTAGGATTAAAAGGGAAATTTCGATATGATAAATTGAGAAAGGTTACTAGATAAATAGATCCCTCCAGCTTTCCGGAGGGATTATAAACTAATTATAAAACGAATTATTGTAAAAGAGTAAGTTCGTACTCAGCAGTTTTTTTGTACTGCGGATCAACCTTTGCATTATTAAACATTTCTTTCGCTTTTTGTGTATCACCTTTAAACTTGTAAGCAATACCCATGTAATAATAAGGTCCACCTTTGCTAATTGATGATCTATATTTCATAGCACTTTCGCTAGCTGTGAGAGATTTGTCATAATTTCCAGTCTCGGAATAAAGTTTAGCAAGTGAAAGATAAGCTGCATCGTAATTATCGTATCCAACTGATTTTGTAAGATACTCAATGGCTTTTGATGAATTGCCATTTGAAATTTCATTCGTACCGAGTTTAGCGTAAGCTTTTGCCATATTTTTCTTAACTGTATTTTTCACGCTGCCATTTGTTGAAATTTGCAGCACCTTTTCAAAATTTGTTATTGCCTCGGATAACTTTCCCATCGAAAAAAGAACACCGCCAAGAGCATTGTACGATCCATCAAAATCAGATTTTAACTTGATGCCTGCTTCAAATGAGTTCTTAGCATCTTCAAGTTTGGCGGCTTTCTTTTGTGCAATTCCTTTTTGATAATAAATTCTATAATCCTGTTGAATTTTTAATGCATCATTGTAGCTTGTGATGGCAGCGTCATAATTTCCTGCCTTTAGTTTTTCATTACCTGCGTTATAAAGCTTTGCTGCCTCAGGGTTCATGTCTTGTGCATGGAGTGCTAAAACTGAAACCACAAAAAGAATTATAGTCAATGCTGAGAAAGAGACTTTTTTCATTTTTATCCTTTTTTTTATTTGTTAATGCAAGTGCGGAAGACGGGACTTGAACCCGTACGCCAGTTACGGCACTACCCCCTCAAAGTAGCGTGTATACCAGTTTCACCACTTCCGCAATAATTAACGCCAAAAATATAGCGGAAGGGTTAGAAAATCAACTGCGTAGAAATTTTTGCACTTTTTTTAGAGATAATTTAATCATTCCGCTGCTTTTTGAGTCGTTCTCTGAACAGTAAACCGCTGATTTCATTTCGAAATCGTTCCTCGAACACAACGAGTTTTGCCATTTGTTCAGTTGTCAGGATTTCACTTGCATCTTTAAAGAAATTCTGCCGTTCACGCATTATATTCTCTTGCAATTGCAGATATTCATCTATTAATTTTTTAAGAATCGGATCATAATTTTCTTTTTGATCTTTTATCATCTCATCAATTTGATCAATTTTTAATCTGCCAGTTTCATTAAATCCTTCAATTTTTCTCATGTGTTCAGAACGACGCGTAAAGAACTTGATGCCCGTTTCTTCATCCATTTGAAGAATTTCGATCAACTTAACTTTTTTTAATTCTTCCATTTTCTGCATTGGTTTCATCCGTTCATGCCTTTGCGCAAATGCAGATGTGAGAAGAATAAATATTGATAGAACGGTCAGCAAATTTTTGTGTAACATTTTCCCTCCTAAAAAAATTTTTTGTTTAAAATTTCATTGTAAATTATGTCGGCTTCTTCCGGTTTAATCTCAGAATATATGTTCTCAATACTAATTTCTTCAGCCGAAACCACCCAATTTATATCTGTCTCTTCAAGATTCAACTCTGAATAGATTAGATCAGAAAAAAGCGAATCAGAATATCCATTAAGCTGCTCATTATTTATGGTTGATAGACCGTTTGAATAATAATCAAGTATTTCAACCGCTTCAGTTTCGTTAAGTGTAGAGATAATTTTATCTGCAGAATTATTTTCAGATGTTTGGAATGGATTGAAGAACAACAAAACAATTGCCGCTGATGCAACTGCAGTGAGTGCAAAGGCAGTCTTAATTTTGAATGACTTTTTATTTACTAAGATGGTCTCTCTGAATTTAGGAACCAGATTAATAAAATAATCTTCGTTGGTAAATCTTTGTTCATTTACTTTCAAGCTTTGCAATACATTTTTATAATGCTGGAATTGATTTGAAAGTTCAGAAGACTTGCTCAACTCATCTTCAAAAGATTTTCTTTCCTCGTCATTCATTTGATTATCGAGGTAAAGAATAATTCTTTTATCTATTTTCATAATCTTTCATTAGCTCCAAAATTTTATTTACTCCATGAAAATAATTTGCTTTTAATCCACCTATGCTTTTCCCGGTTAATTTAGATATCTCTTCGTATGAAAGTTCATCATAATTTCTCATAATAAAAACTTCCCTTTGTTTGGCTGGAAGTTTTTGAAGAAATTTATCAATTTTCTGAATTTTTTCTTTCATCTCAAAATCATTAATGATATCCTCATTACCGTCGACTATGTCGGCTGCAGGATCATCAAAAGAAAATACTTTTCTCAATGATCTCTTCCGCAAATAATTTAAGCTTCTGGTCGAGACAATTCGGAAAATCCAGGTGTACAGCGAAGACTTAAATCGAAAATCTTTAAGCTTGGTATAAATTACCAAAAGAACTTCTTGAACCACTTCATCGGCATCCAGATGATTTCCGGTCATTCTTCTTGCATGCCAGTAAATCTTGTTCTTATACTTATTAATGATTTTATTGAACGAAGTTTCATCTCCATTCAAAAAAGCTCTAACTAAATCATGATCTGAAATATCTTCTGGCATCCGCAATATTTTTCTTAATTATTTGACAATAATTACTATCTAGAGGTTTAATAACCAGCGTTTTAAACCTAAGCAATTTTTCTATTGTCAAATTAGTGAAAAGTTAAATTCCAAAACCAATAGGAGGTATAAAATGAAAAACATCGTAAAAAAATTCATGCTTGTTGTTCTCTTCTCGACTTTCATCACGCCATTAGCTTTTTCACAGCATGGAGAGGGCTGGAATCTGAAAATATTAGAAAGCAAGCTTAATCTAACCGATGCCCAGAAGGATCAAATTGAAAAATTACAACTTGATCATCAAAAAGCTATGGTTGATCTTAAAGCAAAGTTAGATAAAGCTAGAATCGAATTGAGAGAAGTTACGAGTAAAGATGACTTCAGCAGAAGTGAATATCTCGCAGGGCATAATAAAATGGCGAAATTGCGAGAGGAGATTCAATTATCTGCTGCAAATCATAGGATGGACGTTCTTGATTTGATGAATAAAGATCAAAGAAAAATATTAATAGAAGAACGTAAATTTGAAAAGAGAGAGAAATATTTTAACCGAAAAGGACGCGGCGGAAATGGTTTTGATGATCCAAAAGATCGCGAAAGAAAAAGAATTCATTGGTAATCGGAACTGAGTCACTCATAATTAAGATTTTGAGCCGGTGAAAGCCGGCTCCTCACATTACGGAACCTAAAACATAACCGAACGTCTTAATAAGAAAAATCAAAGGAGTTCTTATGCTCAAGACAAAACTTTTTCTGTTTACAGTTCTAAGTTTATTTGTACTTACTGCTTCATTCATACAAGCTCAAGACAAAAAGGTTTTTAAGTTCAAGAAAGATGGGCCAATGAATTGGGAAATGAAGGGTAACCTCAATCTTTCTGATGAACAAAGGAAACAATTTGATGACCTTGAACTTCAGCATGAGAAAATAATGATTGATCTCCGCGCTGACCTTGAAAAAAGCAGATTAATGAAACGTGAACTTGTCAATAAAGCTAACTTCAGCAAAAATGATTACCTATCTGCTGAAGAAAAAATTATGCAGGCAGAAAATAAAATCCACATGGAAAAAGCTAAACTAAAAATGGATAAATATTCTTTGCTTGATGAAAAACAAAAGAAAATTTTTATAGATGAACGCGAACATGATTTTATATTCAATTTCGATATGGATGGATTTAAAGATGGAATGCGAATCTTTCGAGAGAAGATGCATAATATATTACCTTGCCCACCGGATGTGGATGATATCGAAAAGGATATTGAAATCGAAATTGATGGTGAAGAGATATAAACTCATTAGATATACCAGTCCGCCTATGGCGGACTGGCATATCTATAAAATAGAAACAGCTAATTTTACCTTGGATTTGTCGGTCTTATATCAATCTCACTTACCATTGCTCGAATAGGCATTTTCAAAACCAGAGCAACAGTTTCAGCCACATCTTCAGAAAGTAAAATATTCTTCTTCTCGGAAATTAAATCTCTATTCATATTAAAATTAGTATCGACAGATCCCGGACAAATAGCAGCAACACGAATATTATACTCTCTCACTTCAAGCATTAAAGATTTTGTAAAACCCATTAACGCATGTTTAGTTGCACTGTACATTGTACCGCCAACAAAAGCATTCTTTCCTGCAAGAGAAGAAATATTTATAATGGAACCGCTACGATTTGCTATCATATGATCAATAACTGCTTTTGTAAAGTTGTACACTCCGTAAAGGTTTACATCA
>Ga0209126_1000909_pt1 | contig 10123 bp, 9 predicted proteins | sample RifCSP19_1_FD_184024 | JGI IMG/M metagenome (GOLD analysis project Ga0209126, IMG submission 184024) | Soil microbial communities from Rifle, Colorado - Rifle CSP2_sed 19_1 (SPAdes) (version 2) | ecosystem: Environmental > Terrestrial > Deep subsurface > Rock core/Sediment | place: Rifle...
ATCAACAAATAGTTTAATATCTCTTACCTGTGTCGTTGGATTACAGCTAACGTATACAATTTTTTGCGGTGCAAGTTTAATCACATTATTCACTGTGTTTACGTGCATACCAGCGCGCGGCGGATCAATCATGATGACATCAGGATTTAGAAGTTTATCCTTTTCAATTAATGGAAGGAAGGATTTATAAAGATCGACACTGAAGAATTGTACATTCAAAATATTGTTTAACTCAGCATTTACTTTTGCATCTTCAATTGCTGATTCAACTGACTCAAAAGCAAATACTTTTTTTGATTGTGGTGAAACGAAAATTGCAATTGTTCCTGCACCGGAATAAAGATCATAGACAATTTCATTACCAGTAAGCTCAGCAAAATCCAAAGCTGTTTGATAAAGCTTCTCCGCCTGCAATGTATTCGTCTGGAAAAAAGAGTTTGCGCTAATCCGGAATTTATATCTACCAATTTGATCATAAATAAAACCCGAACCATAAACTACTTTTTCATAATCACCAATGGCAATAGCTGCCTTTTTTTTGCTGATGTTGTTAATAACCGTCGTAACATCGGGCACTTCCTTTAGCAATGCATTACAGTAATCATTAATCAATTCATCATTCTCTTCGAAAGTAACAAGGTTTACCATTAAATCATTTGTCTTTTGAGATTGCTTGATGACGAGGTTTCTCAAAAATCCAACGTGAGTTTTAGTTGAATAAACCGTTGTGATCTTTTCCTTGAAATATTTCCTTGTGAAGTTTAGAATTCGATTACTTGTTTCGGACTGTAAAAAGCATTCATCTACATCTAATACTTTATCAAATATTTTGGGAATGTGAAGTCCTAATGCAAAATCTTTATCAATCTTTCCTTCATTTTCAAGTTCGGATTTGGTGAGCCATCTCCTATCGCCAAAAGAAAATTCCATTTTGTTGCGATAATAGAAAACGTTCTCCGATGGAATGATTGCTTCAACTTCAAAATCGGAAAAACCGCCAAGCTTATTAAAGATTTCCACAACCTGCTGCTGCTTATATTTTGTTTGAGATTTGTAATTCAAATCCTGCTGCTTACATCCGCCGCAAACACCAAAAAATTTACATCTTGCATCCGTTCTCTCTTTGGATGGAATAATAACTTCCAACGTAATTGCTTCAGCATAAGAATTTTTTATCTTGACAATTCTAGCTTTTACAGTATCACCGGGATATGAACCATGAACAAACACTACATAATTTTTTTCATTTGGTTCATCAGACTTCAAACCAAGCAATTTGGATTTAGAAACTTTTGCAATTCCTTTTCCTTCAAAAGCGTATTTCTCTATTTGAAGTTCAACAATATCTCCTTTTTTCATATTCGTTTTAATTTATCTCGATGATTAGTTTTGCCACTAATTTCACTAATTAACACTTATAATTTAATTAGTGGATATTCGTGTTATTCGTAGCAAGATTTTAACATCAGCATTTTAAATCCAATATATTTATCCGCACCAAGCTTTAAGTACGCATTGGATTCGTGACTGATCTTGTTCAACAATTTTTTATAATAACTTTTCTCTTGTCCACTTAGATTATGAATGTTTGCTTTTAATTCTACCGCCGCAGTTTCATAAAAACTTTTTAAGGATGAAGAAAGATCTTGCTCATGAAGAACCAAAAAATTTCTTTCGGTGTAATAAGTTGAGTATGAATCGTTGAGTAAAGGATGAATTTCCGATGACTCAAAAATATCTTTAATAAATACTGGACATTCTTTTTTTAAAGATGTTATTTCTCCAACACATAGAACACCATCTACTTTTAGAATTCTTTTTATCTCTTTAATGATTCTGCTTCTGTTCGAAGATGAGATTGATCCTTGTGCATAAACAAGATCAAACTCGTTATTATTGAAATCCGTGTTATCATATTCCATCATCTCAAGAACAATTCTGCTCTCCTTGCCGAGATTCAATCTCGAGTTCATGAGAGAATCGAAATCATTCACAATCATTTTCACAGAAACAGCACCGGAACCAATCATCTTCTCGGCAATCTTTTCACTTCCAGCACCAATGACTAAGACGTTCCTGTCGGAAACTATAAATTTACTTTTTAGAATTCTAAATTGTTTAAATCCTGCCGGTAGAAATATGTTTTGGGTTTCCTGCATTCATGTTTCAAATTTTGTGAGCAAAGTTAACGATTATTTTATAATCGTACTTTGCCTTTAGCATTCGCAAGCAGTATTTTTGATTAAATAATTTTTGGGATGACTGCGGAGTAATCATGCTGAACGACATAAAAAAATATTCTCTTTTTTTTATCTTCATACCTTTTTTAGCTTTTCCTCAAACCAAACGCGCAATAACTATTGATGACCTTTGGGCAATGAGGCGAATTGGAACGTACGACGTTTCTCCCGATGGGAAGACGTTGGCTTACACTTTAACATCCTACACTTTCGAAGCAAATAAAGGTAACACAGATATTTATTTAGTTGATTCTGATGGAAAAAATCTTAGAGCACTTAAAAATTCAGAAAAAAATGAAAGCGAACCAAAATTTTCTCCGAATGGCAAGTCAATTGCGTTCATAAGAGACGGACAAATTTGGCAATGCGATATTGATGGCTCAAACGAAAATCAATTGACAAATATTTACACACAAGCATCTGGTTTTGAATGGTCAACAGATGGAATGAAAATACTGTTTATTTCATCAGTATATCCCGAATGTAGAACTCAAGAATGCAATGAGCAAAAAGATAAAGCTAAATCAGAAAGCAAAGTAAAAGCAGAAATTTTCACTGAATTGATGTTCCGTCATTGGAACAATTGGCGTGGACAAAAACGCAGTCATTTATTTTTACTTGATGTCGAAACCGGAAATTTTTCAGATTTGACTGAAGGAAATATAGAAGATGTTCCACCGACTGCACTTGGTTCTTCAAACGATTACAATTTTTCTCCTGATGGCGGTGAAATTGCTTACTCGCTTAATCCGGAATTTTCTAAAGCAACTAGCACAAACATTGAGATTTATCTTTTAAGTTTAACTTCTCCCCAAACACCCAAACTTATTTCAACAAGCAAAGGGGTTGATTGTCAGCCTGTTTATTCGCCAGATGGTGAGTGGCTTGCATGGACATCAATGAAGCGTGCCGGATTTGAAGCTGACAAAAAAGATATAATTTTATTTAATCGGAAATCCGGTACTACAGCAAATTTAACTGAGGATTTTGATAGGTCAATTGATGAGATCATCTGGTCGCCTGATTCAAAAGTAATTTACTTAACTGCCGGAAATGAAATTAACAGTTCTATTTACAAGCTAAATATAAAACCTGGTGAGATTGAGATATTTCATAAAAATAATTACAACACCAGCATACAATTATCAAAGGATGGAAAAAATCTTTTCTTTCTTAAACAAAGATCTGATTTACCGGCAGAAATTTTTTCTCTAAGCACCGATGGGAAAAACACTCTTAAAAGGATAACATTTTCCAATGAAGAAATTCTATCTCAGCTTGAAATGAATTCTGTTGAAACTTTCTGGTATGATGGAGCAAATGGAGATAAAGTTCAATCAATTTTAGTCAAACCTCCATTTTTTGATGCAAGTAAAAAATATCCGATGATATTTTTAATTCACGGCGGACCTCAAGGTGCTTGGGAAGATAATTTCCACTATAGATGGAATCTTCAAGTGTTTTCCAGTGCAGGTTACGTAGTTATTGCACCCAACCCACGAGGCTCAACAGGTTACGGACAAAAGTTCTCAGATGAAATTAGGAATGATTGGGGCGGTAAGGTTTATATTGATTTAATGAATACTTACGATTATGCAGTTAAGAGTTTTTCTTACATTGATGCAAATAACACTTTTGCGGCTGGTGCTTCTTATGGCGGATATATGATTAACTGGATCGAAGGACACACAGATAGATTCAATGCGTTATTTTGTCATAATGGTTCTTTCAATCTTGAAAGCAAATGGGGAACGACGGAAGAACTTTGGTTTCCCGAATGGGAATTTGGCGGGACTCCATGGGAAAATAGAGAGGCGTATGAAAAATGGTCACCGCATCGCTATATTCACAATGCAAAAACACCAATGCTTATTGTTCACAGCGCATTTGATTTTCGTTTGTCTGAAGAACAGGCATTTCAACTTTTTACTTCGCTTCAGCGTCTTGGAGTAAAAAGTAAGTTCTTATATTTTCCCGATGAAACTCATTGGGTTACAAAACCGCAAAATGCAAAGTTGTGGTGGAATACAGTTTTTGATTGGTTTAATGAAAATAAAAAATAGGATTGTCTATGGAAAAATATGATTTTGAGAAAGAGTACAGTATTAATGAGTTAGATTTCGGCGGAGAGACCGAGGACCAAGCTTCGGGAAAAGTTAAATTTGTTGAGGATAATCTTTGGTCAAAGCTCGGGCGCGCCGGTAAAAAAATTACCTTTGCCAAAGATGTCAAGGCATTGTTTTATTACATGCGAGATTCATACATACCATGGTATCGTAAAGCAATTGTTGTTGCAGGATTGGTCTACTTCATCGTACCGCTTGATGCGATCCCCGATTTCGCTCCAATAATTGGTTATCTTGATGACCTTGGTGTAATCACATCACTGCTAAAATATCTTGGGAAAGAACTTGTTCCCTATTACAAATTTTAATTTTTATACAAACCCAGTTTCTTAGACCGAGTTTTACGAACCGAGAAACTGGGTTTGTATGTTTTAGTGAACTAATTCATTACTAAAAATAAATTGTGAAAAATTATACAGTAAAAAAAAGCGAAATTCTATTTAGGGGAAAAGTATTCGATCTTCAAGTTGATGAAATCGAATATGACAGCGGCAACAAAGGAATTAGAGAAGTTGCAGTTCATCCCGGAGGTGCGGTTGTAGTTCCTGTGAAAGCTGATGGGAAAATTGTAATGGTAAATCAATTCAGATATCCGTTCCAAAAATTTCTGCTCGAAATGCCCGCAGGTAAACTTGATAAAAATGAAGAACCTCTTAATTGCGCTGTCAGAGAATTAGAAGAAGAAACTGGATACAAAGCTAAAAATATTTTCAAGCTTGGATCAATCTGTACTACACCGGGCTTTTGTACAGAAGTACTTCATATTTTTCTTGCTAAGGATTTAACACCGGGAAATCATAACCGCGAAGAAGGCGAACATGGCATGGAAGTGTTTGAATTTACTATCGAAGAAATTGAAAAGAAAATACTTGCCGGAGAAATAGTTGATGCAAAAACGATTTGCGGAGTGCAGTTACTTAAACTTTATAGAGAGAACCCGTAACAAAACAATCTTATTCCTATCACTAAGGATATCGTTCCTTCAGTAAAACATTTATCTATCTCATATTTTTTCTCGCCAGGACAGTAAATTTAAATGTTTTTTGACTAAATTACTTCTAGTTTGATTCAAAATCTATATTTTACCGCTATAGCAAGATTTTTCTTGATTTCTAATATAAAAACACCTAAATTTGAATAACCATATTATTAATTACTGCCATGACGGGAAATATGACTTCAAAGCAAATTGGTAAGGGAATCACCTTTTTAAGGAAGCAGGCAGGTCTAACTCAGAAACAATTAGCAGATCTTGCTGGAGTCGGTAAAACTGTTGTTTTCGACATAGAAAAGGGAAAGGAAACTGTTCAATTAAATTCATTATTAAAAATTTTTTCTGCATTGAACATAAAAATAAAACTATCTAACCCGTTATTAAATCGAATGGAAAACTCAGATGAGAAAAGCTAGGATAAATAATTTCGACTTATTCGCCGGCGAGTTAACTGAACTTGAAAAAGGAAAACGATATGAATTTAAATATTCGAATGAATATGATGGACCACCTGTTTCTTTAACAATGCCCACAACGCAAAGAAATTACTCATTTGATATTTTCCCTCCTTTTTTTGAAGGACTGTTGCCTGAAGGAATTCAGCTTGAGGCATTGCTGCGCAAAACCAAAATAGATCGAAATGATTTGTTCTCTATTCTGATTGTGACAGGAAAGGATTTAGTTGGATCAGTAACTGTTGAGGAAATAGAATGAACATTTGCCCAATCACCTATCAACCATGTGGTGAAGAAAATTATTCCGCAGATGGTTTAAAACTACTTTCAAGAAATTTAACTCAGTTAAATGATTTACCCTTGACACAAGAAGAACAACTAAGAGAATCTGCAGCTAGAGCAGATAAGATGTCGCTACAAGGTGTTCAACCAAAACTTAGCGCACGATTAAATGTTAAAGATGGAAGATTTGAGATTGTGGATCGAAACGGAGAGTATATTCTTAAACCGCAAAATAATTTTTATCCTGAGTTACCTGAGAATGAATCCCTTACAATGAAATTAGCTCAGATGGTTGATATAGAATTACCCTCGAGTGGGATGATTTATTCTTCCGATAGGAAACTCACATATTTTATAAAAAGATTTGACAGATATGGAAGGAACAAGAAATTGTCTGTTGAAGATTTTGCCCAATTAGCCGGGAAAAGCAGAGATACGAAGTATGATTACAGCATGGAAAAGATTATAGACCTTATTGATACTTATTGTACCTTTCCTGCTATCGAAAAAGTCAAGCTGTTTCGATTAACAATTTTTAATTTTCTAATTGGCAACGAGGACATGCATTTAAAGAATTTTTCACTCATTACAAGAGATAACAAAATTGGGCTATCGCCAGCTTATGATTTGTTAAATACAACGATTGTATTACCGAAAGAAGCAGAAGAAATTGCATTGCCAGTAGCAGGAAAGAAACGGAATTTAAACTTAAAAATTTTAATTGATTACTTTGGGAAAGAAAGATTGAATCTGAATGACAAGGTAATTTCGCAAGTGCTCGATAAAATTAAGTCTGTATTTGATAATTGGGAAGAGTTGATCAAAATCAGTTTTCTCTCCCCGCCGATGAAAGAAAAGTATTTTGGTTTATTAAAAAATAGAAACGAAAAACTTGGTGTATAATAATTTTTGAATTGGCCCAAAATTTTATTCTATCACTTTTTGTTTAATAATTCATTCATTTTTATAAAAAGCTCTTCCACCTCCACATCAAACCTCTCACCGGTTTTTCTAATCTTCACTTCACATTTATTTTCTTTTAATTTCTTCTCACCGATTACAATCTGAATCGGCATTCCTATCAAATCTGCATCATTAAATTTAAAGCCGGCAGCAGCATCTCTATCATCAAAAAGAACTTTAATTCCATTTTGCTGAAGCTCATTGTAAATTTTTTCTGATGTCTCAGCTACTAATTCATTCTTCATGTTCAATGCAATTAAATGAACATCGAATGGAGCAAGAGGTTTTTCCCAGATAATTCCTTTATCATCATGATGCTGTTCTATAAAGCATGCCATTATGCGGTCGACTCCGATTCCATAGCTTCCCATAATGATAGGATGTTCTTCCCCTTTCTCATCAATAAATTTTGCACCCATCGCCTCTGAATATTTGGTACCGAGTTTAAATATATGTCCAAGCTCAATTGCACTGAATACTTCAAGATCCTTACCGCAATTAGGACAACCTTCGCCCGACTTAACAATTCTTAAATCTTGGTACTCAACATTTTTTATATCACGTAAAAAATCTATTCCGCCAATGTGATAATCATTTTTATTTGCACCGCTGAACATGTTGTTTACATTTTTCAAACGATTATCAGCGATTATCTTTCCGTCAAATCCAACGGGACCAATTGAACCGGCATCGGCTCCGGTAATTTCTTTAAGCTCATCAGGATGAGCAGGACGAACATTGCCTCCCAATCCGCCTAAGGCGGACTCAAGTTTAGTTTCATTCACTTCGTCATTGCCAAGCATTAAAATTAAAACTGCTTCGCCATTGTAAATATAAATTCGTGACTTAGCGCATTGAGTTTCATCAATTTTTAGAAAAGCACAAAGCTCATCAATGCTTTTTACATTTGGTGTGGAGATTTCATAAATACTCTTGCTTTTAGCATCCCGCTTTACTCCTTCAACTCTTGAAGCTGCCACTTCTACATTTGCAGCATAACCGCATGACTCGCAATAAGCAACAGTATCTTCGCCTGCTTCAGATTTCACCATGAACTCTTCCGAACCTGTTCCACCCATTGCACCGCTTGATGCACCAACTATAAAATATTTTAATCCGCATCTGTCAAAAATTTTTCTATAAGCTTTATCGTGAAGATCGTAAGATTTATCCAATGCTTCCCAGCTTGTATCAAACGAATAAGAATCCTTCATTAAAAATTGTCTGCCGCGTATAACACCGCTTCTCGGTCTGGGTTCATTTCTAAATTTGGTTTGAATCTGATACCAGATTTGCGGCATGTCTTTATATGATTTAACTACATTACGGGCATGATACGTCATTATCTCTTCATGAGTTGGAGCTAGAACATAATCACGATTCTTAATATGAAAAAGAATATCACCGAAAGCTTCAACTCTTCCGGTTTCTTCCCAAATTTCTTTTGGATTTAATGCGGGCAGATGAAATTCCTGTCCTCCGATTGCATCCATTTCTTCACGGATTATTTCCGATATCTTTTTTATTACGATATATCCCAGCGGTAAAAAAGAATAAATTCCTGCTGAAATCATACGTATCATTCCGGCGCGAAGCATAAGAATATGACTGGTTACAACTGCATCATTTGGAACTTCCTTTAAAGTTGGAACGAAGTACTTGCTTAATTTCATATTAATTCTTCTGATTAATTTGGTTTGAATGTTGCTAAATGAGGTGCTAAAATAAAGATTTGGAGATGGTTATCAAAATAAAAACGATTTTCGTTATTGCTTAACTTTTTCAACTAAATAAACCCTATCATTTCTTCTAACTAAGGAAGGAATCTGGAGAGTAATTTCATCAGATTTTTTTGCAATAGATTTTTTTTCATCATTCACTTTCATATTTCCAATTTCAATTTCGAGAACACCCGTGCTCTCACCAATAATCAAAATCTTATCTCCCACTTTAATCAAACCGGTTTCTAAAAGAATGTGTGCAACTTTAGGTTCTTTGAAATAGTTGAGAACTTTTCCAACAAAAACTTTTCGAGTAGTGGCTTTGCTGCCGTAAATATCGGCATATTCTTCAGAGCTTGGTACATCAAAGTAAAATCCAGAAGAAAATCCGCGGTTGTAAACTGTTTCTAATTCAGCCAGAAATTCTTTCTTTTTCTCAGCAGTTAATTCTCCTTCGTAATAAAGATCAATAGCCCGTCTGTAAACTGAAACAGTTGTCGCAACATATTCGGGACTTCTCTTCCTACCCTCAATCTTAAATGAATCAATTCCGGCTTCAATCAACTTATCAATAAACTCGATGGTGCATAGATCATTTGGCGACAGTACGTAATCTTCACCGACAATCATAGATTTATCAATACTAGGATCATATACTTCAAATTCTCTTCTGCATGGCTGGATGCATTCACCACGATTTGCACTTTTACCAAAAAGGTGATGGCTTAAAAAACATCTGCCGCTAACGGAAATACACATAGCTCCATGAATGAATGCTTCCAATTCAAGTTTTGTTTTCTTCCGTATTTTTTTGATTTCTTCGAGCGAGCATTCTCTTGCCAAAACAATTCTAACTGCACCAAGTGATTTGAAGAATTCAGCACTGAGAGAATTTGAGATAGATGCTTGAGTTGAAATACAAAATGGCATTTTTTTCTTTTTGCATAATTGAGCTACCGCAAAATCCCAACATATAACTCTATCAATTCCGGATTTTTTTGCACAATCAATAATTTTCTTTAACTCTTTAATTTCTTCTTCATAAACAATTGTGTTAAGAGTTAAATAGGATTTTACTTTATGTTTTTTACAAAAGCGGGAAATCTTCGGAAGGTCCTTTAGCGTAAAGTTCTGGGCTTTAATTCGCATGTTCAACTTATCAACCCCGAAGTAAATTGCATCGGCACCGGCACTGACTGCGGTGATAAGCATTGTCCAATCACCGGCCGGAGCCATGAGTTCAGGGATATGGGGAGTTGGTTGTTGGAGGTTGGATGAAGCTGATTTATGAATATAAGATTTTTTTAGAATCATCAATCAACTATTCTTCTTAAGATAATTT
>Ga0209126_1000911_pt1 | contig 10114 bp, 7 predicted proteins | sample RifCSP19_1_FD_184024 | JGI IMG/M metagenome (GOLD analysis project Ga0209126, IMG submission 184024) | Soil microbial communities from Rifle, Colorado - Rifle CSP2_sed 19_1 (SPAdes) (version 2) | ecosystem: Environmental > Terrestrial > Deep subsurface > Rock core/Sediment | place: Rifle...
CGCCTCTTCGCGGAGCGGGCCGCCCTGAGCAAACCCGACTTTGCGTTATCCGGCGGCAATGCGCTGGCGGTAGCGCAGTTGGTCCGTCGATTGGATGGTATCCCGTTGGCGATCGAGCTGGCCGCGGCCAGACTGAGGGCCCTTTCCGTCGAGCAGATCGTGGCCAGATTGGACGACCGCTTCCGCCTGCTGACTGCCGGCACCCGAACGGCCGTGGCCCGCCACCAGACGCTCAAGGCCACGATGGACTGGAGCTATGAGCTATTGTCCGAAGCCGAGCGTGCCATGTTGCGCCGCGTCTCGGTCTTCGCCGGCGGGTGGACGCTGGAGGCGGCGGAGACTGTCTGTTCCGGGGAGGGCATTGAGCCCCGCGAAGTCCTGGATCTGCTCGCCCTTCTTGTCGATAAGTCCATGGTGCTCGTCTACGAGGAAGATCACGGCGCACCGCGCTACCGGCTGCTGGAAACGGTACGACAGTACGGGCGGGAGCGCCTCGTGGAGTCCGGCGAGGATGAGGCGGTGGGTCGGCGCCACCGCGACTGGTACCTGCGATCCGCGGAGGAGGCGGAGCCCGGACTGCAGGAGCCCCAACAAGAAATCTGGCTCGACCGCCTGGAGGCAGAGCACGACAACCTGCGGGCGGCGCTGGAGTGGTGTCGGACTCGAGAGGACAATCCCGAGTATGGTCTGCGGCTGGCCGGAGCACTGTGGAAGTTCTGGGAGGTGCGGGGGTACTGGAGCGAGGGTCGGGCATGGCTGGAGGGCACGCTCGCCAGAAGCGGCGAACTGATGAATTCCCTGCGCGTTAAAGGTCTAAATGGCGCGGCCTATCTGGCGTTCTTCCAGGGTGATTACGAACGAGCGGCCGCGCTCGGTGAAGAGAGCCTGGCATTAAGCCGAAAATTGGGAGACAAGCGCGGCACCGCCTCCTGCCTCAACATCTTGGGACTCGAAGCCTGCCGGCTCGAACGGTATGATCGGGCGGCGGCGCTGGGCGAAGAGAGCCTGGCGCTGAGCCGGGAGGTCGGTGACCGCTGGGGCGTTGCGGACGCGCACGCCGTGATGGGCCTGGTGGCGCGGGGCCAGGGGGATTACACCCGCGCGGCGGCACTGCTCGAGGAGAGCCTAGCCCAGGCGAGGCAACTCGGCGACAAGTGGCGCGTCGCCATCGTGCTGAACAACCTGGGACTCGTCGCCAGGGAGCAGGGCGACTACGACCGGGCGAAAACGCTGCTCGAGGAGACCCTCGCCCAGTTCCGGCTCCTGGGGGACAAGTGGGGCATCGCCTTCTCGCAGAGCAATCTGGGGATCGTGGCGTGGAACCAGGGCGACCACGAACGGGCGGACCTGCTCTTCAGGGAGAGTCTGCTCCTCCGCCGGGCACTCGGGGATAAGCGCGGCATCACCACGAGCCTGGTCGGGCTGGCGGCGGTCGCCGCGGCGCGGGGCCAGGCCGAGCGATCCGCGCTGCTGTTTGGCGCGGCAGAAGCGCTGCGTGAGGCGATCCGCGTCCCCGTCCCCCCGTTCATCCGTGACGAATACGACCGCCGCGTGGCGGCTCTGCGTGCCACCATGAAAGAGCAAGCGTTTACTGAGGCGTGGGCCGAGGGCCGCGCGATGGGTATGGACCAGGCCATCGACTCAGCGCTCGGCGAACCCTGAAGGCGTAGACTACCACAGGGGCATGCCTGACCGGCCCAGCGGGACCGTCACCGCCGCGAGGGTCCGCTCAGGGTCTGAGCATTTCTGTTGGGGGATCGGCGACGCCGCGCGCAATGGTCGCCAGGTAGGCTCGGGCGGAGTGCACGGCTCGGGCACGGTGGCTGATCGTGTCCTTGATCTTTGCGCCCAGTTCGGCCATCGTTCGACCGTACTCGGGAACGAGGAAGATCGGATCATAGCCGAAGCCGTGGCCACCGGCCGGGCGGTCGGCGATGCGGCCCTCCACCACCCCTTCAAACGTGCGCACGCTCAGGTCGGGGAAGGCGATCGCCAGCACTGCCCGGAACCGCGCCGTGCGGCGCTCGGGCGGGACGTCCCGTAGACGCGCCAGCACGGCGATGTTGCGGTCCGCGTCGGTGGCCTGGTCGCCCAGCCAGCGGCTGGAATCCACGCCCGGCGCGCCTACCAGTACGTCCACCTCTAACCCCGAATCATCGGCCAGAGCGACATGCCCCGTGGCGCGGGCGACCGCCAGCGCCTTGCTGACCGCGTTGGCGGCGTAGGTGGCACCCTCCTCGGGCAGGGGACCGATCTCGGGGAAATCCAGCAGCGACTTCAACTGAATCGGCAGGTCCGCCAGTAGAGCGGCGAACTCGCGCACCTTGCCGGGATTGTGGGTGGCCAGAACGATCGTGAGTGGCGCAGTCAAGCGTCAGCGCGGGATGGCCGCCAGGACTTCGGCCAGCGCGGTCTTCTGCTCGGCGATCAGCGTCTTGATCCCCTTCTCCGCCAGCGCCAGCAGCGTGAGCATCTCCTGCCGCGTGAAGGGCAGCCCCTCGGCCGTGCCCTGGATCTCGACCAGGCGGCCGGACTCGGTCATCACCAGGTTCATGTCCACGCGGGCGCGGACGTCTTCCTTGTAGTCTAGGTCGAGGACGAGTTCGTCATCGACGATGCCGACACTCGTCGCCGCGATGAACTCCCGCAGCGGCCACCATCCCAGGGCGCCTGTACGGCGCAGGAGGTGCAGCGCATCCACCAGGGCGACGAACGCGCCGGTGATTGCCGCCGTGCGCGTGCCGCCGTCGGCCTGAATGACGTCGCAGTCGATCAGGATGCTGCGCTCGCCAAGTTTCTGCAGGTCCACGGCGGCGCGCAGCGAGCGGCCGATCAAGCGCTGAATCTCCTGCGTGCGTCCGGCGGGCCGGCCGGTCTCCCGCGAGGTGCGCTCCGGGGTGGCGCGGGGGAGCATCCCATACTCCGCCGTGATCCACCCCTGCCCTCCGCCACGCAACCACGGCGGGAGCCGCTCCTCGACGGTGGCCGTGCAGACCACGCGGGTGGCGCCCAGCGTAATCAGCACCGAGCCCTCCGCGTGCGGAATGAATTGCCGCGCGATGGTCACCGGCCGCAGTCCGTCGGAGCGACGGCCGTCCTGGCGGGGCATGCGCGCTCCCCCCTAGACCTCGTACGTATGCAGTTCCTTCGCGATGAGGATCTGCCCGCCGAACTCCTTCGCCGCCGCGGCCTTCGCCTCCTCGGCGTAGTCGCCGGCCGGGGTGAAGAAGTGCGTGAGGAGGAGCCGGCGCGCGTCGGCCTGCGCCGCAATCTGAGCGGCCTGGCGGGCGGAGAGGTGGCCGACCGCAATGGCGCGGCCCTCCTCCCCCGGCGGGAGGGTGTTCTCACAGAGGAACAGGTCGGCACCGTCGGCCAGGGCGCCCACGACGGGCGAGGGGCCGGTGTCGGCGGAGTAGGTGAGGACGCGCCCCTCCGCCTCCACCCGCACGGCAAAGCAGGGGACGGTGTGCGCGGTGGCGCCGAAGCGGAGCACCAGGGGCCCGATGCGGGCGGCGGTGCCGCCGACGATCGGCAGGAAGTTGAAGCGCTCGCGGAAGGCCGCCCCCGACTCTTCCCCCATCCATGCCGGCAGAGTGTTCATCGCCTCGGGCGGTCCGAAAAAGCGCAGCGGCGGAGCCACCTCGGGAAGCCGGCCGAACTCCAGCGCCTGCTTCAGCACAAACAGGTCGAGGACGTGGTCGGGATGCAGGTGGGTGATCACCAGCGCGGAGAGATCGAAGACGGAGGCCACCCGCTGGAGGTTGGCCAGCACGCCGGTGCCGCAATCGATCAGGATGCGCTGCCCAGCCGCCTCCACGAGGTAGCCCGGACAGGCACCCTCCGCGGGAGGATAGGGACTCCACCGGCCCAGGACGGTCAGGCGCACGCCGGCCGCCTACAGGCCCGCCGGAACGGGATAGATGGCCAGGAAGCGCATGATGCCGCGGGCGACGGCCGTGGCGATCCGCTCGCGGAAGGCGTCTTCGCGCAGGCGCGCCTCTTCCTGGGGGTGGGAGAGGAACGCCACCTCCACCAACACGGTAGGGACAGCGTTCTCGCGCAGCACCAGGAAGTTCGCCGTCTTGATGCCCCGACTGGGCAGACCCAGGGCGCGGGTAATCTCATCCTGGATCATCTGCGCCAGCGAGAGGCTCACGGGCGACAAGTAATATGTCTCCGACCCGTTGACCGTCGTCTGGGCGTTGGCGTTGGCGTGGATGCTGACAAAGACGCTGCCGCCCCGCTCCCGGCCGATGCGCGGCCGGTCGGCCAGTTCGATGAAGACATCCGTCTCGCGGGTCATGATCACGCGGATGCCGTCTTCCACCAACAGGCGGCGCACCCGCAGCGCGACGTCCAGCGTGACGTGCTTCTCCATCAGCCCGGTGGGTCCGATGGCCCCCGGGTCTTTTCCGCCGTGCCCGGGGTCGAGCGCGACGGAGTGCCCCCGCAGCGGCGCATCGGTGACCGAGATGATCAGCACGCTGCCGCCGGCCTCGGCGCCGATCGTGTACGCCACCTTGCGTTTCAGGGTGACGACGACGCGCGCAATGTCGGGGTCGGCCTGGAACTGCGCGGCGCGCACGTTCTCCACGACCGCGCTGTTTACCGGGATCTCCTGTTTGACGGGGATGAAGACCGCGTCCAACAGGTCCACGACCAGGCGGTCAGGCTCGACGAACTCGCGGACCGCGTACTGCATCGTGACCGTGCCCTCGACGATGACGCGGGTCACGCCGCTCCCTTGCTCCACACGCACCTGCATGATCTTCAGGCCTTCCCCGGAGGCGCTCGGAGCGGTGGGGCTCGGCGCCGGCACCGGAGGGGCTCCCGTTCCGGGATCGCCGGCAGGCGAAGGCGCGGGCGTCGGAGCCGGGGTGGGCGCGGCCGGAGCGGGGACGGCAGGTGCAACCGCGGCGCCGGGGGCACGCACCACCTGGCCGCGCGGCCGGACCTCGATAGTCAGGTCGAACGAGGTCGTGCTGTCCGCGACACGCACGTCCACCGGCTGCGTGAGGTCCAGGACGACGCGGGTGATCGGCGGCTTGGCCTGGAACTGCGCGATGCGGATGCGCGCCACGCCCGCGTCGTTGACCGGCGTGTCCTGATCGGGCAGGCGGAAGACGGCGTTGCGCAGGTCGATGACCATGCGGTCGGGGTTGGTGAGCTGCCGGGTCTCCGCCTGTAGCGGACCGGTGGCGCGGGCGATCAGCCGCAGCATCCCGCCGGGGCGCTGCACGGTCACGCCGCTGAGAACCGAACTGACGCGGAGCGCGTTCTCCTCCTCGTCAAACTTGACCCACGCCCCCAGCAGGCCGAAGATCGCCTGAGCCGGAATAAACGGGATGTCCCGCAGGACCACCGGGGCGATCGGCAGCAACCGCTGGTCGGTCCCCATGAGGGCGTAGGGATCGTTGATGCGCAGCCGGAGTACTGCGCGTGTGCGGTTGCTGATGACGATGGCCTTTTCGTCCGGCAGCCAGACCGCCGACGATCCGAAGGGTTCAAAGATGCCCGGCACCGGCACCATGAGCACGCCGTTGTGCACGATGGGTGACGCGGCGAGGGAGACGTCCTGGCCGTTGACGATGAGGCGGACGGGAGATGATTGTCCGGTGGCGCTACGACTCGGTGATGCGAGGAGCATCACCGCCAGGAGCAGCGCTCCTGTATGCTTCATTCAGCACCTAATTTTGTCCCTGCCTCTCCCGACAGGGAACATAGGTTCGAGTCCCGGACAGATGAATCCTGCCGGGATTTGGATCGATTCATGAGTGTGCCTCCGTTGATGCACCTGGACGCCAACATCGCCGCCGATGACCTGCCGGCCATCCCCCGCCTGGCCCGCGCCGCGGAGGCGCTGGGCATCGCGGGCCTCTGGTTCAATGAGATCGCGCATGATCCGTTCCTCGGCTCGGCGCTGGCGGCCGAGCACACCACCCGGGCGGCCATCGGGACGGCGATCGCCCTGGCCTTCGTACGCAGCCCCACGTCACTGGCCTATCTCGCCTGGGACCTGGCCCGCCTTTCCGGCGGCCGCTTCGTCCTAGGTCTGGGGACGCAGGTTCGGGCGCACGTGGAGCGCCGCTTCGGCATGCCCTGGGAGCGCCCTGCGGCCCGCCTGCGCGACGTCGTCGGCGCCGTGCGCGCCGTCTGGCGCTCCTGGCGCGAGCGGACGCCGCTGCGCTATCAGGGCCCCTTCTATTCCCTTTCCCTGATGACCCCGTTCTTTACCCCACCGCGATTCGACGGGACGATTCCGATCTACCTGGCAGCGGTCAACCCGGCGATGTGCCGGCTGGCCGGCGAGGTCGCCGACGGCCTGCACGTGCACCCCCTCCACTCCGCGGCCTACCTGCGTGACGTGATCATCCCCGCGGTGGAACGCGGGCTGCAGCGGAGCGGACGGACGCGGGAGTCGTTCACCTTGGCGTCCAGCGTGATCATGGTCACCGGGGACGGCGAGGCGGGAGCGCGTGACGCGGCGGAAGCGCGGCAGACGATCGCGTTCTACGCCTCCACCCCCTCCTACCGGGGCGTGCTGGCCCACCACGGCTGGGAGGAGGTGGGCGAGCGCCTCAGTCGGCTGGCCGCAGCGCAGCGTTGGGCGGAGATGCCCGCGCTGATCTCGGACGAGATGCTGGACACCTTCGCCGTGATCGCGCCGGCAACCGCGATGGCCGCGCGCCTCCGCGAGCGCCACACCGGCCTGCCGGACCGCGTCAGCCCCTACCGGCGCTTTGACCCCGACGATCCCCTCTGGCTCGCCCTGGCTCAAGGTCTGGGCTGAGCCTTTGGCGCAGGGGGATCGGCCGGCGCGGGCACAGCCGCGCGTTCACTCCACCCGCACGACCTTGAGCAGGTTGGTGGTCCCCGACTGGCCCATGGGATAGCCGGCCGTCACCACGATGTCATCTCCGGGCCGGGCCAGACCGGTGCGCCGCGCGGCATCTTGCGCCGCGGCGATGACCTCGTCGAAGTCGCGCACCTCCGGCATGACCACGGGATGCACGCCCCAGACCAAACGCAGGCGGCGCAGCGTCGCCTCACTCATGGTCAGCGCGAGGATGGGGCGGTGCGGGCGAAACCGCGCGACGCGCAGCGCGGTGCTGCCCGTGGTCGTGGCGGCCACGATGACCGCCGCACCGAGAGTCTCCGCGGCCTGCACGGATGCTAGAGCAATCGCCTCCGCCGTGCTCCGCTCCACCGTCCGCGCCCGCTCGCGCAGGATGAGATCGTACGGCAGCGCCGCCTCGGCACGCTCGGCGATGCGGGCCATCGCCGTGATCGCCTCCACGGGAAAACGGCCGATGGCGGTCTCCCCAGAAAGCATCAGCGCGTCCGTCCCATCGAACACGGCATTGGCCACGTCCGCCGCCTCGGCCCGCGTGGGGCGCGGATTCTGCACCATGCTCTCCAGCATCTGGGTCGCCGTGATCACCGGTACGCCCCGCCGGTTACAGGTGGCGATCAATGCCTTTTGGATGATCGGGACCTCCTCGGGGGAAGTCTCCACCGCCAGATCCCCGCGGGCCACCATGATCGCGTCCGCCGCCGCCACGATTTCGTCGATCGACTCCAGCGCCCGGCGCCGTTCGATCTTGGCCACCAGGCGGACCGCGCCGCCGCGCCGCTCCACGAACTCCCGCACACCGCGGATCTCATCCGGCCCTTCCACGAAGGAGAGCGCCACGTAATCTGCGCCCTGCGCTACGCCGAACTCCAGATGACGGAAGTCCTCCGCGGTGACAGCGGGTACGCTCAACTGCACCCCGGGCAGGTTGATCCCGGCGTGCTGCCGCAGCCGGCCGCCGTTCAGGACGGTGCAGATGACCTCCTCGCCCACGATCTCCTGCACCTGCAGGGCGATCTCTCCGTCCTGGAGGAAGGCGCGGTTGCCGGGACGGACGTCGCGGGACAGCGCCGGGTAGCGATAGGGGACGACCGGTTCACCGGCGCGGGCAGCGGGAGATGGGCCACCGTCGGGGACCAGCCGCACGGTGTCGCCCACGCGCAGGTCGACGGCACCGCCGGGCAGCGGCCCGGTGCGCAGTTTGGGTCCGGGAAGGTCGAACAGCACGGCGACCTGCCGCCCACTCTCCCCAGCCAGGTCCCGCAGCAGCGCAAGCGTCCGGGCGTGCTCTTCGTGCGTGCCGTAGGAAAGGTTGAACCGGGCGGCGTCCATTCCGGCGTCGAGCAGGCCGCGGAGCACGTCGCGTCCTGTGGTGGCCGGCCCCAGGGTGCAGACGATCTTGGTCTGGCGGATACTCACTCGTCCATTCTATGCTATTGCCACCAGTATTCGGAGGAGGCGGTGCGGTGATCCTGAGGGTGGTGGTGTTCGGCGCCGGCGCGGCGCTGATGGGCCTGGAGATCGTCGGCAGTCGCGTGCTGGCCCCCTACTTCGGATCCTCGGTTTACGTCTGGGGTAGCCTGATCAGCATCTTCCTGGCGGCGCTCAGCGTCGGCTACTACGTCGGCGGGCAGGTCGCGGACCGCTGGCCCCGCGCCGCGGTGCTGGCCACGGCGCTCTTCGTTGCCGGCGGGCTGATCATGGTGCTACCGCTGGTCTCCCGGCCGATCCTGGAGGCCTTCGCCGCCTGGGACCTCGGCCCGCGGATGAACCCGCTGCTGACCTCGATCTTCCTCTTCGCCCCGCCGAGCATCCTGTTAGGAATGGCGTCGCCGTTCGCCGTCAAACTCGCCGCTACCGACCTCTCCACCGTGGGCAACGTCGCCGGAGCGCTCTACGCCATCTCCACCGCCGGCAGCATCGCCGGGACGCTGCTCACCGCCTTCTTCCTCATCCCCACGTTCGGGGTGCGGATGATCCTCTACATTCTGGGCGGCTCGCTCGTCGCCTTCTCCGCGCTGCTGGTGGCCGGCGTGCGCGTCCCCCGCGCGGCGCGCCAGGTCGTCACGAGCCTGGCCATCGTCGCGCTGCTGGCGGGGCCGGCCTGGACCGCTGCCCCCGCGCCCCCGCCGTCCGGCGAGCCGAAGATCGTCTTCGAGAAAGACACCGTCTACCACCGCATTCGCGTGGAGGACTACGCCAACGTCCGCTACCTCCGTTTCGATCGGTCGTCGCAGGGCGGCATGTACCTGAACAATCCGTTCGAGAGTCCCTTCAGGTACACCGACTACGCGCACGTGGCCTGGATTTTCAACCCCGAGATCAGACGCGTGTTAGTGATCGGGCTGGGGGCGGGGTCGATTCCCAAGCGATTTTGGCGCGACTATCCTGGCGTGGCGGTGGATTCTGTCGAACTCGACCCGGTGGTGGTCGACGTGGCCAAGCGGTTCTTCGAGGTGAAGGAGAACGCCCGGCTGCGGATCGCCGCGCAGGACGGCCGGATCTTCCTGCGCCGGAGCGACGCCAAGTATGACCTTATCGTGATGGACGCCTACTTCGCCGAGGGCATCCCCTTCCATCTGGCCACGAAAGAGTTCTTTGAACTGGCGCGCGCCCACCTGACCCCTAACGGCCTCATCGCCGCCAACATCGTCGGCGCGCTGGAGGGAAGCGAGAGCAAACTCTTCCGTGCGCTCTATAAGACGTACGGCCAGGTGTTTTCCGGACTCTATCCCTTCCCCGTCGCCTACATGCCGCAGCGTGACGGCGACGGCGTGCGCACGATCATTCTGGTGGCGACAGCGCGGTCCGGCATGACGCGGGCCCAGATCATCGAGGCCGGGCTGAAACTCAAGCGCGGCAAGAAGGTAACGTTCCCCCTGTACGATACCTTCGTCACGGACCACTACGACCGGCCCATCCCCACCTCCGACGTTCCGATCCTCACCGACGACTACGCCCCGGTGGACATCCTGCCGGTCTACGGCTGGGAACCGGAACGCCGCTGACCTGTGTCTGAGTTCGTCGCCGAACTGCAGCATTGGGTGCCGATCACCCGCTACGTCGTCACCGGCACGCGGTGATCATCGCCGCGCTGCCGGATCCGCCGCCGCAACTACAGATCATGGAGATGAACGACTGGACGGTGAGGGTGGCATAGGAGAGATCCGCACACCCCGCGAATCTGCTGAGGCGAACCCACCATGCTGCCAATCGCGGTGCAGACGCAGGGACTCTCCCGGCGTTTCAACCTTCACGTTG
>Ga0209126_1000913_pt1 | contig 10113 bp, 7 predicted proteins | sample RifCSP19_1_FD_184024 | JGI IMG/M metagenome (GOLD analysis project Ga0209126, IMG submission 184024) | Soil microbial communities from Rifle, Colorado - Rifle CSP2_sed 19_1 (SPAdes) (version 2) | ecosystem: Environmental > Terrestrial > Deep subsurface > Rock core/Sediment | place: Rifle...
CGGGAGCCCTGATCGCCGAGCACACCAGCCGCCTGCACTTCGGTACTGCCGTCGCCATCGCCTTTGCGCGTAGCCCGGCAAACCTAGCCTATACCGCCTGGGATCTGGCGCAAGCCTCCCAGGGACGGTTCATCCTGGGGTTGGGCACCCAGGTCAAAGCCCACATCGAACGCCGCTATGGGATGCCCTGGCCGGAATCCCCGGTCAAGAAATTACGCGAGCAGATCGGGGCGATGCGCGCTTTTTGGCAGACCTGGCAGACCGGGGAGCCGCTCAACTTCCGCGCTGAATATTACAAGCTGACCTTGATGTCGCCTTTCTTCAACCCCGGCCCGATCGAATACCCACACATCCCCATCTATATTGCCGGGGTCAACACCGGGCTGGCTCGCCTGGCTGGCGAGGCTGCCGATGGTTTCGTCGTCCATCCATTTCACTCCCCGCGCTACCTGCAGGAAGTGATCCTCCCGGCGATCGAACTTGGGGCCGAGAAAGCCGGCCGGTCGCGCAGCGACGTGTCCATTTCCGTGACAGCCTTTGTGGTCACTACTCCGGAAGAGCGCCTGTTCGCACGCATGCAGATTGCCTTTTACGCCTCTACGCCTTCTTACCGTCCAGTGATGGCCTTGCATGGCTGGGAGCGTGTGGCCGAGCAGCTGTCTGGCCTGGCAGCCCGCGGCCAGTGGGATGAAATGCCGGCTTTGATTGATGAAGAGATGCTGGCATCTTTTGCCGTGGAAGTGCCTTCACCCGAACTTCCGGCCGCTCTGGCAGAGCGCTACCACGGCTTGGCCGATCGTCTGGGACTATATATGCCCTTCATGCCTGGCGAGCGCGACGCCTTCTGGAGGGACCTATTAAAGAAAATTTGACGAACGAGGAGAGCCTCCCCTACCCCCTGTTCACTTATCCCCTTGATTATCATGGATGAAGAGGCTTTTTACACACAAGAACGCCTGCGTATGGTTGAAGAACAGATCCAGGCGCGCGATATTTACGATGAGCGCGTGCTGGAGGCCATGCGCAAGGTGCCACGCCATCGTTTTGTCCCAATAGAGCACTGGCACCTGGCCTATGCGGATTGCCCGTTGCCCATCGGTCAAAGCCAGACCATCTCCCAACCCTATATCGTCTCTCTGATGACTGAGTTGCTCCTGCTCGGTGGAAATGAAGTTGTTTTGGAGATCGGCACAGGTTCTGGCTATCAGGCTGCCATCCTGTCTTTGTTAGCGCGCCAGGTTTACACGATCGAGCGGCATAAACGCCTGGCGACCCAGGCGGCGATGGTTCTCGCCGAGCTGGGGTTGACCAACGTTCATGTCCACGTCGGGGATGGCTCCCTGGGTTGGCCGGAACATGCTCCCTACGACGGCGTCATTGCCACGGCCGCCGCGCCCAGAGTGCCTAAACCTCTGCTCGAACAGCTGGCCGATGGCGGCCGCCTGGTGATCCCGGTCGGAGGCCGCGGCGGGCAGTACTTAGAACGCTGGCTCCGGCAGGGGGAGAAATTCGTGCATGAGCAGGGCGTACCGGTGGCGTTTGTGCCCTTGCTTGGAGAATATGGTTGGCAAGAGACTTCATGGGAGTGGCAATAAGCCCAATATTCGGTTTGGGTATAAGTTGGGGCGACAGTCCAACTGTCGCCCCAACGTTTAACCTAAACCCGGTTGATGGTCACGAAAACCGTCGGCCGGCGCTTGGTTTCGTTGTAGAAAAAGGCTTTGATCGTTTGTTCGACGTCGTTTTGCAGGTTGCCGTTGCCCCTGGTGACTGTCTCGCTGATGCGGCGGCGGGCGATCGCCAGTAGGTCTTCGGCGTCGCGTTTGTAAACAAAACCGCGCGTGATGATCTCCGGCTCTTCGCGCAGGCAGCCTGTGCTCTTTTCCAGCATCAGGCTGATCACGACGATGCCATCCCGCGCCAGGGCCTCGCGTTCGCGCACCACGCTCGGACCGACATCGCCCACTCCTGAGCCATCCACAAAAACGTAGCCGCCCGGGACGCGCTCCCCCAGACTCATCCGGCCGCCTTCGAACTCAATCACCTGTCCGTTTTCGATGACAGTAATATTCTCTTCTGCGATGCCAACCTCGGCAGCGAGCAGAGCGTGCTGGCGCAGATGGCGGAGTTCACCATGGATGGGGATAAAGTATTTCGGCTTCACCAGGTGCAGCAGCAGCTTCATCTCTTCCTGGCTGGCGTGGCCGGAGACGTGCACTGGAGCGATCGGCTCGTAGATCACGTTTGCGCCGCGCCGGAACAGGCGGTTGATGGTGCGGTGCACGCTCTCTTCGTTCCCAGGGATGGGATGGGATGAGAGCACGACCGTATCGCCTGGGATGATGTCGAAGTGGCGGTTCGTTCCAGTGGAAAGGCGGCCCATGATCGAGGAGGGCTCGCCCTGCGTGCCGGTGGACATCAGGACGACCTCTCCCGGCTTCATTTTGAGCGCTTGTTCCACACCTACCACCAGATCATCCTGGATGTTCAGGTAGCCCAACTTGCGTGCCATTCTGGCGTTTTCAACCATGCTCGTCCCGACAAAGGCCATCTTCCGCCCGTGACGGCGCGCCGCGTTGGCCACCTGCTGCATGCGTGAAATCAGGGAAGCGAAGCTGGCGATGATAATCCGTCCGGGAGCAGAATCGAAGACCTGGTCGAAGGCCGGGTCAATCACGCGCTCTGAGGGGGTCCAGCCCGGTTTGTCGGCATTGGTCGAGTCGGACAGCAAGGCCAGAACCCCCCGACCGGAGAACTCGCCCAACTTGGCATAATCGGTAGGCCAATTGTCTACCGGCGTATGGTCAAATTTATAATCCCCCGAGTGTATGACCAGGCCGGCGGGGGTAGTAATCCCCAGCCCGACCCCATCTGGGATCGAGTGGCAAACATGGAAAAACTCAACCCGGAAAGGACCGATCTGCGCCTGCTCGCCTGCCTGGACTGTGTTTAATACCGCCTTCTCGCGCAGGCCACCGCGGGCTAGTTTAACCTCCAATAAGCCACGCGTGAGCGGGGTAGCGTAGATCGGCGCGTTAATTTCGTCCAAAACGTGCCGGATGGCGCCTGTGTGGTCTTCATGACCGTGAGTGATGACGATCCCTCGCACCAGGTGGCGCTTATCCAGCAGGTAATTGAAATCAGGGATGATGTAGTCGATCCCCAACATATCGTTTTCGGGAAACATGATGCCTGTATCTACGACGAGGATATTATCCCCGTATTCGTAGACCATCATATTCTTCCCCACTTCCCCCAGGCCTCCCAGGGGAATGATTCTTAGTTTTTTATTACTCATACTTAAATATTTTCCTCTTGTACAACCATCCCGCCTGCGTGAGCCGCGAACTTCCGATCGTGCTCTACAGGTTAGGATGAAAATTTTATTTTATTGTTTTCCCAAGTAAGAAAGAGCTACCGAGTTAAAAGAAAAATACCCCTCGGGACTAAACCAGCCGGGGCATGCAATCTTTATCCGATATCCACAAGTAAATCAAGGTTTCCAAGGAAAGCGGTGCAGAAAAGCAGGCCGGAGTCCCGGCCGGGTGTTAATCTCCTCTTACGCAAGACATTGTAGCACGAGCAGCTAGATTTGTCAAAGGCCCGTACCATGTCAAGTTGGGTTGAACTCAGCGCAAGGTGCGGAATGATCGCGGGGCTGTTGGTATATGGGGTAGCAGTTACACTGACGTGTCATTCCAATCTGGGGCAGCAGTTGCGCTGCTGCCCCAGCGTTACGGTAGCGTTGCGAATTCAGGAAACCCGTCAGCGGTTTAGTATTCCGGCATCGGCGGGGGAGCCATTTTTTCCTTTTCGGGGACATCGGTGACCAGGGCTTCCGTGGTGAGGATCATGGCCGCGATGGAAGCGGCGTTTTCCAATGCGCCGCGCGTCACCTTGGCCGGGTCGATCACGCCGTCCTTGACCATATCGACGTATTGCTCGCTGAGCACGTTGAAGCCGATGTTGAGGTTCTTTTTCGCCTTCTGCTCGCGGCGGACGGTTTCCAGGATCACGGCGCCGTCTTTGCCGGCGTTCTGGGCGATCTTGCGCAGGGGCATTTCCAGGGCTTTGCGGACGATGCTCACGCCAACCTGGGCATCCTCATGTCCCATTTTCATGCCGTCCAGGGCAGTCATGGCGTTGATCAGGGCCACTCCGCCTCCGGGCACGATCCCTTCTTCGACGGCGGCGCGCGTCGCCGAGAGCGCATCTTCCACGCGGTGCTTCTTCTCTTTCAGCTCGGTCTCGGTGGCTGCGCCTACGCGAATGATGGCAACGCCGCCGGACAGCTTGGCCAGGCGCTCCTGCAGTTTTTCGCGGTCGTAATCGCTGGTGCTCTTGTCGATTTCGACCCGGATCTGCTCGATGCGGCCTTTGATCTGCGCCGGATCGCCTTTCCCGCCAATAATGGTCGTATCGTCTTTGGTGACCACGACTTTTTCGGCTCGACCCAGGTCGGCGATGACCGCGGTTTCCAGCTTGCGGCCGGTCTCTTCGGAGATCACGGTGGAATTCGTCAGGACAGCGATGTCCTGCAACATGGCCTTGCGTCGATCGCCAAAGCCAGGGGCTTTGACGGCGACCACATTCAGCATGCCCCGCAGCTTGTTGAGCACCAGGGTGGCCAGCGCCTCACCATCCACGTCTTCGGCGATAATCACCAGCTCACGCTTGCCAACCTGCACCATTTTCTCCAGGACGGGCACGATGTCCGTAGCGGCTGAAATCTTCTTGTCGTAGACCAGCAGGTATGAATCGGCGACCGAGGCATCCATACTCTCTGGGTTGGTGATGAAATACGGCGAGATGTAACCCCGGTCGAATTGCATACCTTCGACGTACTCGGTCTCGAATTCCAGACCCTTGGACTCTTCGACCGTGATCACGCCGTCCTTACCCACTTTGTCCATCACACCTGCGATCAGTTCGCCGATGGCGCGGTCCTGGGCGGAAATAGAGGCGACGTTGGCGATTTCCTCTTTGGTCGTGACTTCGATCGCCTGGTCATTGATCTTCTGGGCGACGGCCTTGGTAGCCGCCTCGATCCCCAACTTGAGCAGCATGGGGTTGAAACCGGCAGCCAGGTTCTTCATGCCTTCCGACACGATAGAGTGGGCCAAAACGGTGGAAGTGGTGGTGCCATCGCCGGCGATGTCATTCGTTTTAGTCGCGGCTTCTTTGAGCAATTGCGCGCCCATGTTCTCGAACGGGTCTTCCAGTTCAATTTCCTTGGCGACGGAAACACCGTCATGGGTGATGGTGGGGGAGCCGAACTTGCGGTCGATCGCCACATTGCGGCCCTTCGGGCCAAGCGTGGTTACTACTGCGGTCGCCAGGATGTCCATGCCGTGCTGCAATCGACGGCGGGCTTCTTCTGAGAATACAAGTTGTTTAGCAGCCATAGATCTTACTCCTTATGTTAGGGATAATTAGTTTCCTAGGACAATTGCCAGCAAATCGCTCTCGCGCAGGATGAGCAACTTCTTACCGTCCATTTTGATCTCTGTGCCAGAGTACTTGGCAAAGAGCACGGTATCACCTTCTTTGACATCGAGCGGGATGCGCTTCCCGCCTTCATCGCGGTCGCCCGGGCCAATCGCCAGGACCGTCCCTTTCTGGGGTTTTTCCTTGGCAGTCTCTGGAAGGACGATACCGCCGGCGGTTACTTCCTCTTGCTCGATCGGTTCGATCACGACGCGGCTGCCTAAGGGTTTGAGAGTTATCGACATACTAGCCTCCTGTTAGGGGTGGAATAAATTTTGGTAAGCTACATGCAGAGAAGTTAGCACTCGACGCATGAGAGTGCTAACTCATAGCCAGATCATACCTAAATTTTTTGAGAAAGTCAAGGGTTTTGGGAGGATTCACTTCTAAGAAGACCCTAAGGGTTTCCGGATTGGCTTTAATATTACAGCGCAAGGTCGAGAAAAATGTGCGAGATTGGGCAGATAAACCGCCCCATGATGAACAAATTTTTCGCGTTAATGCATTATCCCTTCAGTACAATTCGTGGATCTGGTGTCTCCTTTCGGAAGCATCATTAAAGCAGGCGGCGATATGCCGCCTGCTTTAGATATTTTGGCAGTTTGCGAGGGTTATTACCGGGCGGTCTGGAACAGTTCTTTCAATGCGACCACGATCGCCGCTCCAGCGACGAAGGCTACCACAAACGGAAGGACGAATGATAAAGCAGTCCCGACAACGGGTATTAAATTTAGCGCCGTTGCGGAAAGAGTTAACGCAATCGAAGCCAACAAAAAGCCTCGCGTATCTTCCGCGGTGACATTGAGAAGGCCGACGATCACACCAAGGATCGCCAGCACCCAGAGAGCCCATCCAGGTTGAAAGAAAAGCCCGGCGAGCACGGCAAGAACCAGGCCGATGATAAAAGCCCATTTCCCAATTGATGCAAGTTTCATTTTAGCCTCCTTTGAAAAAAGAAATAGCAGGTAAACCTTGATACGAACCATCTTAAAAGATGGTGACACGTATCACATATAAGAACACTAATCCCCCATAGAAGTTACAGGTTTCTATCTATTTTTTGGCAACGCAGAAGTGCTGTAATATTAATTGGCTGGGATTTCGTGCAATGCAGGCAGCCTAATCGACCAGCCTCCGTTGAAAACCCTCAGGGTCTGAAGGCGCTCTTTTAAGGCGTTGGTGTAGTATTGGTACTACCCACCAGGTTACAGATCGTGATGTTCTCGTCGATGATGCCTTTAAAAATGGGATCATCAGGATATTTAGCGCTTACTTCCCCAAGTACCTCGAGCGCTTCCGGACAGTAATTCTGGTTGGGGCGGCTCAAGGCAGCCAATACCGAGCCGTATTGCACGTAATAGAAAGCCACTGTCCCTGAGGTGAGCGGTAAGCCCTGCACTTCTACACCTTGCCCCTCCATCAACTCTTGTGCCACCGTGTTCGCCTCGGCGCTGCAACCCCGCACGGCGCACATAAAGGCCAGTTGAGCGCCCTCGAAGTTACGCGCTTTGGTGTAGATCGTGCCTAATTGGCCATAGGTGTTCGGATTATACGGGTTAAAAGTCAACGCTTTTTCGGCATTGAGGGCGGCAACAAAAAATTCGCCATCCCGAGTGTAGGTTTTTGCAATTTCGATATAGGGGACTGGGTCCTTGATCCCCAGCTGTTCGTTGATCTTGGCAGCCTTCTCAAATTCATCCAGGGCGCGGTTGTGCACCTCAAGGCTGAGAAAATTCCGGCCGATGAAAATGTACAGGAAAGTCAGATTGGGGTCAATCCTGGCTGCCTCCTGGTATTTTTCAATCGCCGCGCGATACTGACCGAGGGACTCCAACACATAACCGAATACGCGCTGGACATCCATCGAATTTGGATCGATCAGAGCAGCCTTTTGAATGGTCTGTTCCGCTTGCGACCATTTTTGCTGGTCGACCAGGATTTCAGCGAAGAAGGCCAGGGCCAGGGCGTGCCCGCTGTCGAGCTGCAAGGCGCGTACCGCAGCTGCCTCGGCTTCGTTGAGTGCTGCCTGGCGTTCGACCTCGCTCAGTAAGGGGCTGGCTGCATACCAGTCCATGACCAGCGCCCGGATGGCGTATAAGTCAGCGTCATCGGGTTGTGCGACGACCGCCTGGTCAACTGAGTTACGCGCCGCTTGCATGCGCTCGAATCTTTCTGCATCAGTGCTGAGCAGGCTGGATGAGTAAGTCTGGACACGTGCCAGCTCTGCCCAAACCTTGCCGTTCAACGGATCGACCTGGACCGCTTCCTGGTAGGCGGCGATCGCCCCATCAATGGCGCCGGCTTTGAATTGGGCTTCCCCCTCCAGGATATGCGAATTCGCTGTCCGGGTGGGCGTGGGCGTAGGCAGAAACATGGGCTTTACCTGGCCACTCTCCATCCGCAGAAGCAGCCAGATACCCCCGATGATCAGGCACACCCATAGCAGTAGGCGATAAGGGTTTGTCTGGCGTTTCTCCGGGCGGAAGTGGGGCTTTTGACCGGTGATCTCACGGTTCATGGTTGGCTTTCAGGGGTCGCCGTTCCTTCGGCCTCGCTACCTACCCCCGCTCCTGTGGGCTCTTCAGAAACGGTTACTTCCAGCCCTTCCTGGCATACGATCAAACCTTGCTCAGCATTGTAGACGTTGATCTCGTCATCGGGGATCCCGCTGCGGATAGCCTGGAAGATGGGGACAGCATCTGCGCACCGATTGAGTTTTGCCAGAGCCAATCCATAGATGGCATAGTATTCGGCGACCGTGCCGTAATTCAATGGCAGGCCTTCCACGACTGTGCCGTCAATGAGCGCTCCGCCTTGGATGGCCAGGGAGAGCTCGGTAACCGCTTCCTGCAGCTGATTGTTCTTATAGAACATCACACCCAGGTTGGCGTGCAACTTCGCATCGTGTGGGTCGACCTTGACCGCCTGGTCTGCATATTGTACAGATTGGCTGAAGTTTCCCACTGTGGAATAAGTGCGCGAGATTTCGAACGGCGCCCTTGGGTCGGTTGGATTTAGCGCGTAGGCTTGAAGGAAGGCCTGTACTGCCTGATCGTACTCGCCCAGATAATGGTAGTTGTAACCAAGGGCTAAGTGCAGGTCAGCGATCTTATCGTTGATCGCCAGGGCGGCCTTATATTCCTGGATCGCCTCTTGCCAGTTTCCGGTGTTCCACAGCACATAGCCGCGCGCCCGCCGCGCTTCCAATAGCGAGGGGTCGATTGACATGGCAATCCGCGATTCCTCTGCCGCTTTGTCGATGGAGTTGATATCTCCCTGGCCAACGAGTGCTTGATCCATCAAGATTTCTGAGTAGACGGCATGCGCAAAGGCACTATTCGGTTCCAATTCCAGAGCTTTCTTCACCGCGGCTTCGGCCTGGGTGTAATCGCCCAAGAAGTCCAGCGCCCAACCCTTTAAGGTATGCGCCATCGGGTTATTATTGTTTAAAATCAGCGCTCTATCGGCACTCTCTAGTGCGTCCTGGTATTTGCCGGTGTAGATTTGGGCGCGCGCCTGCGAAAGGTAAATCGAGGGGTTGTCGGGATCTACAGCGATCGCTTTCACGTAAGCGGCAATCGCCTGAGCCCATTTCCCCTCTTTAAAGACCGCATCTGCTTCGTTGATAAAGGATTCAGGGTTGCGGGTTGGCGTCAGCGTGGGGATGAACAGGGGCGGAGTAATGGGCACCACAACCTCGTTAATATAGATGGCTGCACCGATCAAGAGCAACAAGACGATTACACGCCAGGGGTTGCTGCGCCGTCCCCGTTTGCGCACCATGTTCCATTTACTGCCTTTCAAGTACATAAATTCATCTTACCATCCTCATTCGGAGGGCGTCAAGCCGTCTACTCATTTTCTTGCCAATCCTTCTGCTTGGGGCTAGAATCATGCAATCAGGAGCAAAGGTATGCGTTTCGACGTATTCACTCTCTTCCCCGAGGTCTTCGAGCCGTATTTGCAGTCCAGCATCCTGCAGCGCGCCAGCCAGCGCGGGATCGCCGAAGTGCAGTTGCACAACATTCGCGATTGGGCCAGCGACCGCCACCACATCACCGACGATGAGCCATACGGCGGCGGCGGGGGGATGGTGATGAAGCCAGAGCCGGTATTTGCTGCCGTGGAGGGTGTCTTAGGCGCTCCCCCAGCCTGCCCTGTTATTTTACTCACTCCCCAGGGGCGAACGTTTACCCAGGCCTTGGCTGGGGAATTGAGCCAACAACCGCACCTGGCCTTGATCTGCGGGCGTTATGAAGGGATCGACGAGCGCATCCGCCAATACCTGGTCCATGATGAAATCTCGATCGGTGATTATGTGCTCACCGGCGGGGAGTTGCCCGCTCTGGTGCTGATCGACGCTGTGACTCGCCTGATTCCAGGAGCCTTGGGAGATCCCGATGGAGCCTGGGATGATTCCCACGCCTCGGGTCTGCTTGAATATCCCCATTACACCCGCCCGGCGGAGTTCCGTGGCTGGCGTGTCCCGGAGGTATTGCTCTCCGGCGATCACGCCCGCCTGGCTCGCTGGCGACGGGAGCAAGCCTTGCTGCGCACCTGGCGGCGGCGACCGGACTTGTTAGCCACAGCCTCGCTATCCGACGCTGACCGGGATTTTCTGGCTCG
>Ga0209126_1000918_pt1 | contig 10075 bp, 10 predicted proteins | sample RifCSP19_1_FD_184024 | JGI IMG/M metagenome (GOLD analysis project Ga0209126, IMG submission 184024) | Soil microbial communities from Rifle, Colorado - Rifle CSP2_sed 19_1 (SPAdes) (version 2) | ecosystem: Environmental > Terrestrial > Deep subsurface > Rock core/Sediment | place: Rifle...
CCCGCTCTTCACGCCCCGGCCGCTCGGGCCGCTCCTCGACATCGCCGAGCGGACCGGGGGCGCGCTCGACGAGGCCCTTGCGCGAGGCGCGAAGCCGCACGAGGTGGTCGACGTCCTTCTTCGCGTGCTGCAGTCGCCCAGGCCGATCATCATTATCCTCGAGGACGTCCACTGGGCAGACGAAGCGACCCTCGACGTGCTGCGCCTGGTCGCCCGCAGGGTCGAGGCGGTGCCGGTTCTCTTTGTGGCGAGCTACCGGGACGACGAGCTCGACCGCTTCCATCCTCTCCGAACCGTCCTCGGGGACCTTGCGACGTTGCCCGCAGTCAGCCGGCTGCGGCTGTTGCCACTCTCGCCGGCATCGGTGGAAGCGCTCGCCCGGCCGTACGGCGTTGACGCCGACGATCTTTACCGCAAGACCGGCGGCAACCCGTTCTACGTCACGGAGGTGCTAAGCGCGGGCGGGGCGGAGGTACCCCCGACCGTGCGCGACGCCGTGCTCGCGCGCGTGGCGCGCCTGCACCCGGCTGTGCAGAGGCTCCTCGAGTACGTCGCCATCGTCCCGGCGCGTGTGGAGCTCTCCCTGCTCGAAACGCTGGCCGGCGACGCCTTCACAGGCCTTGACGAGTGCCTGTCGTCGGGAATGCTGCAGGTCGAACGCGCTGCAGTCGCGTTTCGTCACGAGCTCGCCCGCCTCGCCGTCGAAGACGCGATCCCCGGACATCGCCGGATCGAACTCCACCGCAGCGTGCTGTCTGTGCTCGCCGGGTCCGCCGCGCCGGATCCGGCCCGGCTGGCCCACCACGCGGAGGCGGCCGACGATGCGGAGGCGGTCCTCCGGTACGCGCGGGCGGCTGCCGAGCGCGCGGCGCTCGCCCATGCGCACCGTGAGGCGGCGGCGCAGTACGCCCGGGCGCTCCGGTTCGCCGAGGACCTTCCGCTGGAGACACGGGCGGACCTTCTCGAGCGCCGCGCCTACGAGTGCTACCTGACCGACCAGTTCGATGAGGCGATCGAGACGCAGCGGCGCGCCCTCGAGTACCGTCGAAGGCTCGGCGACCGGCTCAAGGAGGGAGACTCGCTGCGCGTGCTTTCCCGGCTGCTGTGGTGTGCCGGCTATACGGAGGCGGCGGACAAGGCGGGCCAGGAGGCATTGGCGCTGCTCGAGCGGTTCCCGCACACCCACGAGCTCGCCATGGCGTACAGCAACCTCTCGTCGCTCTGCATGAACGCGGAGGATCCCGAAGGAACCCTAGCCTGGGGCACGCGCGCGATGGAGATTGCGCAGCGTCTCGACGACCGTGAGGTCCTTGTCCACGTGCTCAACAACATCGGCACGATGGAGTTGCTGATAGGAGCGCCGGAGGGCAGGGAGAAGCTCGAGCGGAGCATTGAGCTCGCCGAACAGGCGGGGCTCGAGGAGCACGCAGGACGAGGGTACATCAACCTCGCCTGGGCGATCGCGCGCACGCGCGCGTATGCGCTCGCAGACCGCCTCACGGCCGGGATCGAGTACTGCAGCGAGCGGGGCCTCGATCTGTGGTGGCTCTACATGATCGTCTACCGCGCCCGCCTGGAGCTCGACCAGGGCCGATGGACCGAAGCCGCCGACTCCGCCGCGTTCGTCCTCCGCCATCCCCGCAGCGCCGCACTGCTCCGCATCCTCGGGCTTGTCGTGCTCGGGCTCGTGCGCGCGCGGCGGGGAGATCCGGAGCACTGGCCGCCGCTCGACGAGGCGCGCGCGCTGGCGGAGCGGACCCGTGAACTGCAGCACACCGCGCCCGTCGCGGCCGCAAGGGCCGAGGTCGCATGGCTCGAGGGCCATGCGGGGGCCATCGATGACGACACCCGCCGCGCGTTCGAACGGGCGCTGGGGGTCGGCGATCCATGGACGACCGGCGAGCTCGCCTACTGGCGCTGGCGCGCCGGGCTGCTCGAGGCGCCACCGGCGCGCGCCGAGAAACCGTATGCCCTCCAGATCGCCGGCGAGTGGGAGCGCGCCGCGAAGCTTTGGACTGAGATGGGCTGCCCGTACGAAGCGGCGCTCGCCCGCGCGGACGCCGACGACGAGGCGGTTCTCCGCCGGAGCCTGGAAGAACTCCAGCGTCTCGGCGCTCGGCCCGCTGCAACGATCATCGTCCGCCGCCTGCGTCAGCTGGGGGCGCGAGACATCCCGCGCGGCCCCCGGCCGGCCACGCGCGCCCATCCTGCGGGGTTGACGTCTCGAGAGATGGAGGTCCTCGAGCTCATCGCCAAAGGGCTGCGCAACACCGAGGTGGCCCAGCAGCTTCACCTGTCTCTCCGGACGGTCGACCACCACGTCTCTGCGGTCCTCGCGAAGCTCGGGGTCCGAAGCCGCACGGAGGCGGTGGCCGAAGCGGCCCGCCGCGGATTCCTCACGCCAACGTCGCAGGCCCACGCCTGAGAAGGGGCCCGACGCTAAAGCGCCCGCCGCGCAGCCCCCTGCGCTGTAGTCTCATCGGACCTCGAGAAGGCCCACCATCCCGGCCTCTCTGTGCCCTTCGATTGTGCAGGCGAAAGGGAACCGGCCGCGCACCCGGGGGAGAAACGTCAGCGTGGCCGTCGCGCCGGGTTGCAGCCGCACGAATTCCACACCGTTCGCCTCGACCCGGAGCGCCGTGTGCACGACGACCGCGATCGTCTTGTACAGGTAGACAGTTTCGAACTGGTGGGCGATCTGGCCCTGGTTTGCGAGGACCAGCTGCACCTGGCGGCGGGCGGGCAGACGAACAACCGCCGGGCGAAAAGTGAACTCGGTCATCTCGACCCGCGCCACGAGGGGCGATCCCGCATTGACCTGGACTGGAACGAGAAGTAGCAACACAAGGAGAAGATGGCGCATCACCGCGAGTGACCAGGGGGAGAGCGGGTCGCTCTCCCCCTGAAGGGTCCTACTCCTCGTTGAAGGGGGTCAAGAAAGGGTTGAACTCCCCGAAGACCCCGTCCGGGTTCGGATACCAGATCCACAGGTGCAACGTGACGAGCGGCGGGTGCCAGAAGGAGAATGCGGCTCCCGTCTTGGAGTTCGTCTTCGCGCACTTCGCCTCAGCATTCGCCAAGACGAACGCGCCGTCCGCGTAGTGGCACGCCGCCCCGAATGACCCGTAGCGCGCTCCCCGGAGCGGCACCGTGGCGGGTTTCTTCGGCCAGACCCATTCGATCGCCACCAACTGCCAGGCATCGCCCCGCCGCACATAGACAAGGATAGGCGGCTTCGTGATATCGAAGCCACTTATCTTGGGGTTCAGGAAATGATACCCCATGTTGGGAATCATGGGCGTGATGATCGTGTAGCCGTCCGCCTTGGCCCGCGCGAGATCCGTGGCGTATTTCGCGGTGGCGAGACGGGCTTGGGCGAGTTTGGCCGCGACATCGGGGCTGATGGCGGCCCCCGCCGCCTCCGCCCCGACCGGTGTCTGTGCCTCCAGCGAGATCCCGACGATCATCACAGCCGCCAGCATCAGAGCCAACTCCTTCAATGCCAGCTTCCTCATTGCCACACCTCCTCGGCTCTGCCGGTTTTCACAGCCTTGGTCACCGTGAAAGACTAGGGATTTGAGCGCCGTGACGCATGGGGAACCTCGCCTATCTTGCGGGAGGCGGGCACCCATCTTGTCGTGCACCGCCCTCAAGCGTGCGGCCAAGTCCAAGCCTGACACCCGCACGGGCGACGGCAGACCCTTCCGCTGCAAATACGGCAGCCGCTCCCGGCAAACTAGGCGGTCTTCCCGATGCGCATTCTCAACGGCGCCTGGCAGAATCGAAGGCAGAGCACCGACACCGTCGAGGAGGTTCGAGCATGCCACGCTACATCGTGGAGCGAACGTTCGCGGACGGTTTGGGGATCCCACTCACGGACGCAGGCGTTCAGGTCTGTCTCGGGGTCGTGGATCGGAATGCCGACCTCGGCGTCACTTGGCTGTTCTCTTTCGTCAGCGAGGACAAGCAGAAGACTTTCTGTGTCTACGATGGACCGAACCCCGAGGCGATCCGTCAGGCCGCCCGGCGGAATGGCCTACCGGTGGATCGGATCACCCGAGTCACAGTGCTCGATCCATACTTCTATCGCTAGGCGCCTGAGAGCCGGGCTACTTTTTGAGCTTCGTGATCTTGGCCCCCTCGAGCGTCAGGTTGTACATGAGGCCCTTCTGGCCCACCACGAATCCCACGATCGGCTTGTTCAACTTCGAGGAGTCGATCGAGGCCCCGGCCGCAAGGTCCACCAGCACCACCGACCCATCCACGCCCACCTGCCAGCCATCGCTCGCCTGGAAGTCCTGGAGAGCCTTGTCCTGCAGGAACACGATGATGATGTCTTTCTTCTGCGCCCCGAACTGAATGCCGATGGAGGCGGCCGCAATGCTGTAATACGCCACGGTCTTGCCGCGGATGCGCAGCGCGCCCTCGCCATATTCGCCGCCGACGCCTATGCCCGCCTTGATGACATCCGCGAACACCAGAACGCCCCTGGCGGTCTGGAGGAGCTCCCGGGATCCCTTCACCTGTTGGGTGAACCGGTTCAGCACCGCGGTCACGCTGGCGTCGATCTCCTGGGCCGATCGGGCAGAGGACACGCCCGGCAGGATCAAGATACTCACCAGACCGAGACAGACTGCCCACGCGATGCTCCTGTAGACCTGCCGCCGCCTCATCGCTGTTGCCTCCTTCACTGTGGCATCCCTTTCCATCATTGCGCGGATAGACCCCGTCCGGTTTCAGTAGCCGGCGAGGTCCCTTTCCGCGTCTTGAACTACCATCCCTTCCGCGGCGTGGGTGCGGGCGGACGATGGCCGCTGCAGGTTGGCTCTCCCCGGCCCCGCTTCCTCTGTCCGCGGCAGGGCGCCGGGGGCAGTCGCCCGAACCTCTTTCGCACCCGTGACTCCCTGATGCCGCTTCGTCTCCGGTTTCCCTGGATCCATGGGCAGTCGCTCCCCGACGGGGTGCGCGCCGGCCGCCGCACCATTTCCCCGGAGCAGCGGGCGGACTACGTGCGGCGGATGTTCAGCGCCATTGCGCCGCGCTACGACCTGACGAACACGGTGATCAGCGCGGGTCTGCACCTCCCCTGGAAGCGGCGCACGGTGGCGGCCCTCGGCCTGCGGATGGGGGAGCGGGCGCTCGATTTGTGCTGCGGCACCGGCGACCTCGCCCGGATGATGGCGGAGGCGGTCGGACCAAACGGCTCCGTGGTGGGCGTGGACTTCGCCGCGCCGATGATCGCCGAAGCCGCGCAGCAGGCCGCCCCGAGCCCCCGCGACGGCGCCCCGCGCTCGTCTCGCCGCGCCTTCCTCGTCGGCGACGCCATGAGCCTGCCGTTCGCTCCGGCGTCTTTCGATGCCGTCGCGGTGGCCTTTGGGCTGCGCAACGTCGCCGACCCAGCCGCGGCCCTTCGGGAGATCCACTGCGTGCTCCGCTCAGGCGGCCGCCTCGCCATCCTGGAGTTCGCTCGGGTGCCCAATCCGGTGTTCCGCGCGCTCTACGACCTGTACTCCTTCACGCTGCTCGCGGGACTGGGGCGCCTGGTCTCGGGTCATCCCGACGCCTACTGGTACCTGCCGGTTTCCGTGCGCCACTGGTTGGATCAGGCGGCCATGCTTCGACTCCTCGGGGAGACGGGCTTCGTTAACGCCACCTGCCGGAATCTGGCCCAGGGCGTCGTCGCGATCTACCGGGCGGAGGCGGGGGCGCGCGGTGCCTGAACTCCCCGAAGTCGAGACCCTGGCCCGGTACCTCCGCCGGCGGCTGGTCGGCCGGACGATCCGCCGCGTGCAGATTCTCACACCTGCCACGATCCGGTCGCCTCGGCCGGACCGCTTTGCCCGCGCCCTCCGTGGCCGGACCGTCCAGGGGATCGACCGGCGGGGGAAGTACGTCCTGGTGCGCCTCGACCGCGGCCTGGTCCTCGTCATCCACCTGCGCATGACGGGGGATCTGGTGATCATGCCCCGCCGCCGGCTCCTACATCCTCACACCAGGGTCGTCCTGGGCTTTGACGGATCAGACCTGCGGTTCGAGGACCAGCGCCGGTTCGGCCACATGGACCTCCTGCCGGCCAGCGCGGTCCCCTACTTCGAGCCCCTGCAGCGGATCGGCGCGGAACCCCTCGACGGGGCCTTTACCCCGGAGCGATTCCGTGCCATTCTGAAGCGCCGGCGGGGTGCGCTCAAGCCACTGCTGCTGCGCCAGGAGGTCGTGGCCGGCATCGGGAATCTGTACGCGGACGAAATTCTCTTTCAGGCCAGGCTACATCCGGGGCGGCGGGTGGAGTCTCTGAGGCCGCAGGAGGTGCGGCGGCTCTACCTGGCGACCCGGCGCGTCCTGAGGCGGGCCGTTCGAGGGTTGGCCCGCGCAGGCGAACCCGTCGGCGCGCTCCTGGCTGTGCGGGAGGAGGGGGGTGCCTGTCCGCGCTGCGGCAGGCTTCTCGCCGCCACGCGCATGGGCGGGCGCGCCACATACTTCTGTCCCGCCTGCCAGCGCTAGCGCAGGCGGGGCGGCGGGTGCGTAGAGTGCAGGGATTCTGGGTAGACAATCGATGACGCGAGGTGGAGCCATGGGCGAACACGAACGCACCGGGGTCTTCCGCCTGGGCCCGCCTCCGGTCCGGGACCCGCAGGAGATCTTCCGCTACACCTACCAGGCCCTGGCGGAGAAGGGGTACAGTCCCGTTGATCAGATCGTGGGGTACCTGCTCTCCGGGGACCCGACGTACATCACGAGCCACCAGGATGCGCGCACGGTGATCCGGCAGGTCGACCGGATCGTTCTTCTGGAGGAACTGGTTCGCACCTACGTCGAGACGAAACTGCCGCCGTAATCGACGCATCAGACGAAGCGGGCGACGCAGCGAAATCGAGGAGGTAGTCGTGGAACGGATCGTCATCACCGGCGGTCGCCCCCTGCGCGGGGCCGTGAAGGTCTCCGGCGCCAAGAACTCCTCGCTGGCCATCGTGGCGGCCGCGTGTCTCGCTCCCGACGTCTCGGTGCTGGAGAACGTGCCGCACTGTCAGGACGTCCTGACGTTGAAGCAGATTCTGGAGGACCTGGGCGTCCGCTTCCAGATCGCCGGCAGCCGGATGGCCATTGACGCCCGCGGCCTCTACCGCACGACGCCGCCCTACGACCTCTGCCGCCGCATGCGCGCGTCCTTCTACACCGCAGGGCTGCTGCTGGCACGGATGGGTCGCGCCGAGGTCCCGCTGCCCGGTGGCTGCTCCATCGGCACGCGCCCCGTGGACTTCCACATGCGCGGATTCGCCGCGCTGGGGGCGGAAGTGACCACCGAGCACGGCTACATGAAAGCCGGATTCGCCCGCCGCGCCCGCGGCGCCCAGTTCTACGTCCCGCGCAGCAGTGTGGGCACGACGATCAACCTGATGATGGTGGCGAGCACCGCCCGCGGCACGACCGTGCTGCAGAACGCCGCGCGCGAGCCCGAGGTCGTCGACACCGCGGTCTTCCTGAACCTGATGGGGGCGAGGGTCCGCGGCGCCGGGACGGACACGGTCACGGTCCGCGGCGTCCCCGCCCTGCACGGAGCGCAGTACACGATCATCCCCGACCGGATCGAGGCCGGCACCTACCTCCTCTGTGGCGTGGCCACGCGGGGAGACGTGATGGTCGAGGGTCTGATTCCCGAGCACTTCCAGGCGCTGCTGACCAAGTTGCAGGAGGCCGGTGCAGAAGCCGTCGTCGAGCCCGACGGCGTGCGGGTGCGGATGAGCGGTGACCTGCAGGCCATCGACGTGGACACCGCGCCCTATCCGGGGTTTGCCACCGACCTGCACCCGCCGCTGGTGGCGGTGCTCGCCCGCGCCCACGGCACCTCCACCATCCGGGAGACGATCTACGACTCTCGCTTCGGCTACGTGGAGGAACTGCGGCGCATGGGCACCGACATGCGCGTGGACGGCGACACCGTGCACGTCCGCGGCGTGGAGCAATTGACCGGCGCGCCGGTGGAGGCGCGGGACATCCGCGCGGGCGCCGCCGTCGTCATCGCCGCCCTGAGCGCGGTCGGGACGTCCGAGATCACCAATATCGAGAATATCGATCGGGGTTACGAGGGGTTGGTCGAAAAGCTGCGGCCTCTCGGCGCCCTGGTGGAGCGGGTGACGCCGGAAGCCATCCGGGAGGTCGTCTAGCGGACCGGCGGCCGCCCGGCCGCCTGCCCGATTCGGTCGGCTACGGCGGTCGGCTGAAACGGCTCATGATGAGCCAGAGGAAGAAGGCCACGGCGCCGACCCCCAGGATGAGCAGGAAAAACGTGCCCTGCAGCTCCGCCCCTGGCTGCGGCGGGCCCGCCTGCAGAATCGCGAGGAGTAAGGGAAGCATCCCGGCCCACCTCTTGGCCTAAACCATTCCTATATACCCAACTTCGACGCCCTCTCGACCTACACTTTGGCAACAGGCAGGTACCAGTTACCGCCAGCGCCGCTGGATGTCTGGCGGGTCGTGATCAAAGGTCCGCGGGGACGTCGGAAACGACGAAGCGGTACTTCCCGCCAGGCGTCTGTTCCAGGCTGTTGAAGTACTCGATCGAAAAGGCGAGCTGGCCGTTGAGGAATTGCTCCAACTCCGCGCGCAGGGCGCCCTCGTCCTCCTCTGTGTAGCCGGTGCCCCGGACGACCTGCGCGACCACGGCGTCACGGCGTTCCTGATAGAATCGGATGCCGGCGATCTTGTCGCGCCACCGGGCGGTCGCCACGAACGAATTCGGCAGGTAGAGGTGGCCTGTCGGGGTGACCAGCATGTCCTTCTGCCGTCCCCCGAGAATGCGCCAGGTCGGCAGCCCCCGGCCACAGGGACACGGTTCGGCCTCCAGGTACCCCATATCCCCGATTGCGTAGCGAATGAAAGGAAAGGCGCGGTTCCACAGATTGGTCACCACGATTTCGCCCGCTTCGCCCGGTGCGCAGCGCTGCCCATCGCGGAGGATCTCCGCGATCCCCATCTCGGAGGCGATATGCAGGCGGCCCTGCTCGCATTCCCCGGCAAAGACCACATACTCCCAGTTCCCGTAGCTCTCGGCGACCGGTGCCGCAAACGCCTCCGAGAAGAGCTGGCGCAGTTCGGGGAAGATCCGTTCCCCGCCGGCAAAGACTACCTGCGGGCGGATCTGAAACTCGGGATGCTTCACCAGGTACAGGCACAGGAAGCCCAGCAACATCGGCGTACCGGCGCGAATCGCCTCCGGCTTGAACCGTGCCAGCTCCTGAGCCACGGCTGCCCGCCGCCCAGGATCGGGACTGGTCAAGTTGACCTGCAGGGTTTGGGCGTTGGGGGCGAGGCGGCTGACCGTCTCATAGTCCAGAGCGCCGGAAGGAAGGCGGAAGAACTCGGCGCCGCGGATCTCGGCTACCCGGTGCCGGAATCCAATCCCGTGCCAGCCCCGGAATCGCCAGAGGGCGGCGTTGCCCACATTTAGGCTGTCCCGGTCCTGCAGGAACTCCAGCCGGGCCCCTGTCGTGCCGCTCGTCTTGCCCGGCGTCGGACGGAACCGGTGCGCGTTGGTCACGACAATCTCGCTGTGGTGCGCATGCACGTCCTGCCGGCGCAAGACGGGCAAGGCGGCCAGATCGTTCAGACCATGGATGTCGGTTGGGGTAATCCCGGCCGCGTCGAAGGTCCGGCGATAATAGGGAGATTGGGCGAAGGCGTGCGCGATGAGCGCGCGCAGCCGTCGCTCCTGGAAGAGCCGCAGCCTCTCTGCGGAGTACCACTGGCTACGCTGGAGCGACCAGAGCCTGGCCATGAAGCGCCAGTTCATGGGGGAAGCCCCCGGCGTTTCAGACCTCGGATGGCCATCCGGCCACGTTCACCCCTTCCCGCCGGCCTAACCGGCGGCGGTGACCGGGTTGGCGAGCCAGTCGTGCTCTTCCTGTCTTTACCGAGGCGTCTCGCAAGGATCGAAGGTCAAGAAGCGGCGTCCTGACAAGCGGAACGCTGGTGGGCGAGGCAGGGGTTGAACCTGCGACCCCCTCCGTGTAAGGGAGGCGCTCTGCCGTTGAGCTACTCGCCCGACGCCGAGTATAGCACCGGCGGGCGACTTCGGGGG
>Ga0209126_1000919_pt1 | contig 10072 bp, 8 predicted proteins | sample RifCSP19_1_FD_184024 | JGI IMG/M metagenome (GOLD analysis project Ga0209126, IMG submission 184024) | Soil microbial communities from Rifle, Colorado - Rifle CSP2_sed 19_1 (SPAdes) (version 2) | ecosystem: Environmental > Terrestrial > Deep subsurface > Rock core/Sediment | place: Rifle...
TATCTATGTGGCAGATGAGATTATATCAAAAGTAATTTTGACCAAAATTGAAACTTAACTATCCAAATTACGTTAATTAACACCGGAAGAAACCTTTAAACAGTGCTATAATCGTCGCTTTGGGGCGGGATTCACTCTTTGGAGATCCCCTTGTCTAAAATTTTATATTCATTAGGAGAAAGCTTGTATGGCTCAAAATCGCAAGGCTGGAAAATTAATTACACCCTATGGGGGTAAACTTGTCAATCTGTTAGTTGAAGGGGAGGAGCGGGAGGAATTGCTTGCCCGTTCCAGCCGCCTACCTTCCCTCCAAATTTCCTCGCGCTCCCTGTGCGATCTGGAACTGCTGGCGACCGGAGGATTCTCTCCTTTGGATCGTTTCATGGGCAAAGCTAACTACGAGCGTGTGCTCACCGAAATGCGTCTGACGAATGGGATTCTGTTTCCTATCCCAATCACCCTCGCTGTCGACGAAAATGCTTTGCCTAGCTGGGGAGAGCAGATCACACTCAGTGATGCCAGCAATAATACAATTGCCGTCATGCAAATCGAAGAGGTCTATCATTGGGATGCCCAGCGCGAAGCGCGGCTGGTGTTAGGCACTACCGATCCTCGTCATCCCTTAGTTTCAGAAATGAGCCAGTGGGGGAAGGTTTATGTCTCTGGCGCGTTAAAGATGATCGATTTGCCAAAATACTACGATTTTATCGATCTACGCCTCACCCCCACTCGGGTGCGCGCCCGGCTGGAGAAAATGGGTTACGACAAGGTCGTCGCATTCCAAACCCGCAATCCCATGCACCGCATCCACGAAGAACTGACCAAGCGGGCTGCCGAGGAGGTGGGTGGGAGTTTATTGATTCATCCGGTAGTTGGGTTGACAAAGCCAGGGGATGTGGATCACTATACCCGCGTACGAGTCTATCGGACGCTGGTCGAGAATTATTACGAACCGGATCGTACCATTCTGAGCTTATTACCACTAGCCATGCGCATGGCTGGGCCGCGCGAGGCGATCTGGCATGCCATTATCCGGCGAAACCATGGGGCAACCCACTTCATTATTGGTCGTGACCACGCCGGTCCAGGCCAGGACAGCAGCGGAAATCCGTTCTACGGTCCATATGAAGCACAGTTGATGTTAACCCAATATGCTGACGAAATTGGCGTCCAGCCGATCGAGTTCAAAGAGCTGGTATACCTGGCCGATGAAGAACGATACGAAGAGCAGAACAAGGTCCCTGATGGGACGCGTATCTTCTCTATCTCCGGCACTCAGGTTCGTGAAACTTACCTGGCAAAAGGAAAACTACTTCCGGAATGGTTTACACGGCAAGAGACCGCAGAGATATTGCAGGAAATGTATCCACCGCGCCATAAGCAAGGCGTATGCTTGTGGTTCACTGGTCTAAGCGGCTCTGGGAAATCCACTACCGCGGAAATCGTCACTTCCTTGTTGCTGGAGCGCGGCCGGCAAGTCACGTTATTGGACGGCGACGTGGTGCGTACGCACCTCTCAAAGGGTCTCGGTTTCAGCCGCGAAGACCGTGATACCAACATTCTGCGCATCGGTTTTGTGGCTGGCGAAATTGCTCGACATGGCGGGATGGTAATTACAGCTGCTATCAGCCCGTATCGCGCCACACGTAACGAAGTCCGCAAAATGGTTGGCGAGGAGCGCTTTGTCGAGATTTTTGTGGACACCCCGATCGAGGTCTGCGAGCAGCGCGATGTCAAAGGGCTGTATGCCCGGGCGCGGCGGGGACAGATCACTGGCTTCACTGGCGTAGACGATCCCTACGAGACTCCGGTTAATCCTGAGATCACCCTGTTCACTGTGGATGTTTCCCCAGAGGAGAATGCCCGCAAGATCATCGCCCTCCTGGATGAGCGGGGATTCTTGCTCCCGGACGGCTGGAACGGCCGCAACAATGGCCACCAGGAAGAGGCTGTGGTTGTAGAAGCCAATGAAGTTTAAGAGATAATTGGTAATATGGCTGAACTGCCCGAGCTATTCGATTTGACGGGGCGGGTGGCAGTTATAACTGGTGGGGCTGGCCTGCTGGGGGAACAGTTTTGTCATACATTAGCCCAGGCTGGCGCGCAGGTCGTGATTGCAGAATTAAACGAGGAGGCGGCTCAAGAATTGGCCGCCTCTCTCATCCGTCGCTGGCCGGTCGAAAAAAACAGCAATACTGTTCAAGGACAGCGCGCCTTAGGAGTGAAAACCGACGTAACTTCGAAGACATCAGTACGGCAGATGGTCGAGGTAACCCTGGATCGCTTCGGTCGCCTGGATATACTCGTCAATAGCGCGGCACTTGACCCCAAGTTTGATCCCCAGCACAGCGACTTTCGGCAAGGGACTTCAGCTTTTGAGGATTATCCTCTCGAAGCCTGGCAACAGGCCCTGGATGTCAATCTGACTGGCATGTTCCTGTGCTGTCAGGCGGCGGTGATTCCTATGCTGGCTCAGGGGAAAGGCGTTATAGTTAATGTCTGCTCGATGTACGGGCTGGTCGGCCCAGATCAACGCATCTACCAAAGACAAAACCAATCCCCTCAATACAAGCCCGTTTATTACTCGGTCAGCAAGGCCGGCGTGCTAGGAATGACGCGTTACCTGGCGACGTATTACGCCGGAAAGAATATCCGGGTGAATGCCCTCACCCCCGGTGGAGTATATAACGGACACGATGAAACCTTTGTCCAGGCGTATTCGGCGCGTAGCGTCTTAGGGCGGATGGCAGAAAAAGATGAAATGAATGGGGCAATCCTGTTTCTCGCCTCCGATGCGTCAAGTTATATGACCGGGGCGAATTTGGTTATCGATGGGGGCTGGACGGCCTGGTAATGGACACCGAAGTCCTGGCGATTGTCCCGGCAAGAGGGGGTTCCAAGAGCATCCCACGCAAGAACATCCGCCTGTTTGCCGGGCACCCTCTAATAGCGTACAGCATCGCCGCAGGACTTTCAGCAGAGACGATCACGCGCGTGATCGTCTCAACCGATGACGTCGAGATTGCGGCGATTGCCCGGATGTATGGAGCAGAGACTCCCTTCCTACGCCCGGATGAGCTCTCCCAAGACAATACGCCAGACATACCAGTTTTTCAACATGCTCTTACCTGGTTAACTGAGAAAGAGGGTTACAGACCGGAAATCGTGGTGCAATTGCGCCCAACTTCTCCATTCCGTAAGACTGTCCACATCGACCACGCCGTCCTGCGCCTCTTGGAACACCCGGAGGCCGACTCGGTTCGGACCGTCTGTATCCCTTTTCAGAATCCATTCAAGATGTGGCGGATAGGTGTAGACGGTTACATACACCCCCTGCTCGAGAATGGGATTCCCGAACCGTATAACCAACCACGCCAGAGCCTCCCGGAGGTTTATTGGCAGACTGGTTATGTCGACGCAGCCTGGGCGGATACGATCCTGGTCAAGAATTCAATGACGGGCGAATATATCCTACCGCTGATTATCGGGGCTGAGGAATGGATCGACATCGATTCGCCGGACGATTGGCGGCGGGCAGAACGGTTGTTGGAAAATGGTGAGATAACAATGGGGGATCTAGGCTTCGAGGTTGTGAAACGTGAAGCGTGAAAACTGAAACGCAAGTTTACAAATCACGCTTCACCTTTCAATCAGAATTATTCCCGCTGAAAAACAGAAATTGGAGGCTTGCATGCCAGTAATAAAGATTGGCGATCGCCTTGTCGGCGACGGTCAGCCTACTTATATTATCGCTGAGATCGGCGTCAACCATAACGGCATTCTCCCCTTGGCGCTGGAGCTGATCGATGCGGCGGTCGGCGCGGGGGCGGATGCGGTCAAGTTCCAGAAGCGCAACCTGGATAAACTCTATGCCAAAAAGTACTTAGATAACGCTAATTCGGGAGAAAAAACCCTGCGTTACCTGCTACCCATCCTGCAGCGTGTCGAGCTGACGGATGACGACTTTCACCAAATCGTGGATTATTGCAAGAAGAAGCACATCACTTTCTTATGCTCTGCTTTTGATCCGGAAAGCGCTGATTTTTTGGATCACCTGAGCGTTCCTGCTTTCAAGGTCGCCTCGGCAGACCTGACGAACCTACCGTTGTTGGACCACCTGGTGGAAAAAGGAAAGCCATTGATCGTCTCGACTGGGATGTCTCGCATGGAGGAAGTTGAAGTCAGTGTAAATTTCCTCAAAGAGCGCGAGGTGGAGTTTGCCTTGTTGCATTGCAACAGTACGTATCCCGCGGCCTTTGAAGACATCAACTTGCGTTTTATGGATCAATTGCGGCAATTTGGGGTGCCGGTCGGTTATTCTGGCCACGAACGTGGGATTGCAGTGTCAACGGTCGCTGCAGCTTTGGGAGCCAGCATCATCGAACGTCACATCACGCTCGACCGAACGATGGATGGTCCCGACCACGCTGCCAGCCTGGAGCCGCATGGCTTTAGAAAAATGGTGCGCGATATCCGCCAGATTAGCTTGGCGCTGGGCACCGGCGAGGAGAAGTTTATATCACGTGGTGAGATCCTTAACCGCGAGGTGCTGGGCAAAAGCCTGGTGGCAGCCCGCACAATCCAACCTGGCGAGATGATCACTCCCGATCTGGTGACTGTCAAAGGTCCGGCCCTCGGAATCTCGCCGCAGAAATATCCGGAATTGATGGGCCGGATCGCTGTTCGGCTGATCGAAGAAGACGAACCCTTCCTGGATCGGGATCTTGGCGTTGAAATCGTCTTGGATGTGGATCATACTTTACATATGGATTGGGGTTTCACAGTACGCTTCCGCGATTTCGAAGAATCGTTGGTCCTTCAGCCGCGTATGTTGGAGTTCCACTTCACCGATCAGGACCTGGATGAACATTATCCGGGTGGGGATCACGAGCTGAAGCTGGTCGTTCACGCGCCTGAGTTCTTTGAGCGCACCCTGGTTGACCTGTGTGCTTTAGATGAGCACCATCGGAGCCAATCGGTGGCTTTGATCCAAAAAACTATCCGCTTAACGCGGGAAATGGCGCCGCACTTTGTTGGAATCCCGAAGGTCGTCGTGCATACGGGTGGGATGAGCCTGGATCATCCGATCGAAGATCGCCAAGCGCTCTATACTAACCTGCGCAGATCTGTTGATCAGCTCGACACGGCAGACATAGAATTTCTCCTGGAAAATTTACCTCCCCACCCCTGGTATTTTGGCGGGCAGTGGTTGACTAACGCATTCATGGATGCCTACGAAATCCGCGATTTCATTCAACCTTTGGGTTTGAACATCTGTTTCGACACATCGCATTCCAAGCTGTATTGTAACTGGGCGCATATGGACTTTTACGACCAGGTGAGAGTGCTGTTACCCTACACCCACCACCTGCACCTGGCGGATGGGGCTGGATTGGATGGTGAAGGTCTCCAAATCGGTGAGGGGACAATCGATTGGGTGCATTTCTTTAAATTAATTGGTGCAGGTAGACCAGATGGCTACCAGGGCACTATGATCCCGGAGATCTGGCGAGGTCACCAACGCGGGAGTGAGGGATTCTTGATCGCTATCCAACGTCTGTCGGAAGCGTATTTTAAGGCGCAGGAGAGTGATGCGATTGAGGTAAAAGGAATACGGGGGAGGTGAGGCGTGGAACGCAAAACGCGAAATGTGATTCGTGAAGCGTGAAAAGATGAATGGATTGGGTAGGTATTCACGAGTGAAAAGGGGGGTGAGGGAAATGCATGGACGTTGGCGCTTGTTCCAGGTGACACGACAGGTGGTGAGTAAGGCGCGTCCAAGACCGGGACAACCTCCAGTGGCATTCTTTGTCGCCTCCACCCGTTTGAGCGGCTTGAGTTTGAATTCAGCCTTTGCCTTCTTGACCGCTTGTGGGTTGCAGCTGGCTGGCGTCCCGGTGGTATATTTTGCCTGCCAGGCTGGAATGAGTCGCTGCGTCCTGGGGACAAACCGGGAAGACCCAACCAAACCTCCCCCTTGCGCCGGATGTACCGCCCAATCTCGGCGCCTGTTTGCGCATGCGCCAACAGTGTGGTTCAATTTTAGGCTGGACAAAGCCCTGGAAAAAGCCTTGCGAGATCTGAGTGTAGAACAGTTAAGCGCTTTTGCACACAGGCTCCCGACATCCTTCGGTATCAGCTCCGCTATCCCTTTGGGAGAATTAACTTTGCCCTCCCTTCGCTGGGCGCTACGCCGGCATCAAGTGAAGGACGATGAGCCAACCCGTTTTCTATTGCGCCAATACATTCTTTCGGCTTGGCGGGTGGCGATCGAGTTTGCCGATTTTTTGGCGCGCCTTGAACCTTCCACGGTTGTGGTTTTCAATGGGATTTTATACCCTGAGGCTACTGCGCGTTGGGTGGCCCAGCAACGTGGTTTGCGTGTGGTAACCCACGAAGTCGGGTTCAGGCCTTTCTCTGGTTTTTTCACCGATGGACAGGCTACGGCCTATCCCCTCCATATTCCGCAAGATTTTGAGTTATCCCCCGAGCAGAACGCTCGACTGGACGCTTACCTGGCGCAACGTTTCCAGGGCGATTTCAGCATGGCGGGCATACGCTTTTGGCCGGAGATGCATGGCTTGGACAAGGAGTTTAACCAACGCGCGGGACAATTCAAGCAAATCGTCACGGTCTTCACTAATGTGGTTTACGATACCAGCCAGGTGCATGCAAATACGGTCTTCCCGCAGATGTTCACTTGGCTGGAGCTTGTACTGGGGATCATCCGTGCTCACCCGGAAACCCTGTTTGTCATACGCGCTCACCCGGATGAAATGCGTCCCGGCAAGGAAAGCCGCGAGAGTGTGCCATCCTGGATCAGGGACAACCATGTCGATGTTTTGCCGAATGCAATCTTCGTCGACTCAAACGAGTATCTCAGTTCTTATGAATTAATCCACCGCTCCAAGTTCTCCATGGTGTATAACTCCTCGATCGGCCTGGAAGCGGCTCTGCTGGGGAAAGCGGTGTTATGTGGTGGTAAGGCACGCTATACCGCTTATCCTACTGTATTCTTTCCCCAGACTCCTGAAGCCTATCACCAGACGGCGGAGGAATTCCTAGGATCCCCTCACCCAATAGAAGTTCAGGCAGAATTTATCCGCAATGCCCGGCGATTCATGTATTACCAAAATTTTCGAGCTTCACTACCTTTTGATGAATTTCTGGAGCAGCATTCTCTTCCTGGATTCGTTCAACTGCGGCGCTTTTCCTGGCAACGGCTGACCCCGGAAAAATCACCGACCATGCGAACACTCTTTAACGGGATTGTGAGAGGCGAACCCTTCTTATTAGATGAGGCATAGCCATCTTGGCAGAAATTATTGAAATCTTATCTGTAGCGCTGCTTGAGCAGGAGAGGCAACATGTCGCTGACTTGAAACACTTGGCGAGATCGTTGAAGCTCGAGTTTGGCTGGCATTATTTGCTCGACCTGACCTGGATTCTGAGCCAGCTGGAGGAGATCCGTGGAAAGCGGATTATGGATGCTGGGGCGGGCGTAGGGGTCATGCAGTGGTATCTGGCGCAGCAAGGGGCGGAGGTGTTAAGTGTAGATCGAGAAAGCCGGGCGCATCTGTCAGATCGCTTTCGGCGACGTTATCAGGTTAAGGGTTTACGGTCTGAGGATTTGTTACCCGTTGATCAGGGGCAAGCACCTCTTACTGCGCGGACAACGAAGTCGTTCAAGAAAAAAGCTCTCAGTTTTGTCGATATAGGTATGGACATAGTTGCTAGGGGATTTCCCAAGCCGGCTGATGACAAACAGGGCTGGGTTACGATTTATAACCAGGATCTTAAAGAACTGGTCGACATTCAGGATGATACGCTCGATGCAGTGGTGGCGGTCTCAGCTCTGGAGCACAACGCTCCCAACGATCTGTCGAAAGTAGTCGCTGAACTAATGCGGGTTCTCAAACCAGGGGGCTTGCTCCTGGCGACTTTAGGCGCGGCAAAGGAACAGGATTGGTTTCACGAGCCATCACAGGGTTGGTGCTACAGCGAGGGTTCACTGCGTCGCGCCTTTGGCTTCCCTCAAGAAGTGCCAACGAATTACGGGCAATTCGACGAACTCTTCGAGCAATTGCGCAATTGTGATGAGCTGCGCGATAACCTGGCAAGGTTCTACTTTCGATCCGGCGACAATGGTATGCCTTGGGGCATTTGGGATCCCCAATACCAACCAGTGGGCGTCTGTACGATAAAGCGACATGCGTGAGAAGTCGGTCTCCTGGCCAGTGTTCAAACATTGGCTTAAACTCGGTCGCTGGCGGATGCGCCGGTCAGTCACGGCACTGCGCTGGGGAATAGAGGAACTGGCCAAGTCTCCGGCTGTGCTTGGAAATGCCATGCCGAAATCCGGGTCTCACCTGATCATCCAGGTGTTACAGGGATTGACACACCTGGGGCCATTCGTAAACCCGGGATTTCCGCCGGTCAATCGAACAGAGGATAATCGGAACCTGCCAGTCGAAACCGTACTGGCTAACATTCATGCCATGCGTCCGGGCGATATCGGGTATGGTTATTTGCATGCCCGCCAGCCTTTCATCGAGGCGATGACCAGACAAGGAAGGGCGATGGTTTTTGTATATCGTGATCCCCGCGATATGATCGTATCGCATGTCTTTTATGCCACGGAGATGCATCGCGGGCACGGAATGCACCGTTATTACACAGAAGTCCTGCGGACTATGGAAGAGCGGATCAACGCTGCGATCGGAGGTGTAGACGAGGATGGGTTTGAATTAAGCAATATCAATGTGAAATATGAGCGCTACCTGGACTGGCTGCAAATCCCTGAAGTCCTCGCTCTGCGCTTCGAAGACTTGATCCTGGATCGGGATAATGCCCTGGTGTGCTTGTTGAAATATCTGGAACAAAGAGGCTTTTCCCCCAGAATGACGCAAGAACAATCGGTTTCGACTTTGAAAGAAGCGATTGCCCCTTCTCGCTCCGGAACGTTCCGCAAGGGAAAGCCTGGCAACTGGCAAGAGTATTTCACGCCGGCCAATAAGAGGTTGTTCAAGGAAATGGCAGGAAACTTGCTGATCCAGCTGGGTTATGAGAAGGATTATGGATGGTAAGGGTATTGGCTCGCAATTAAATCCAAACCAGCCTCGAGTTCCGTGTTTGGTCGTGATCCTAGCATATAATGATGAGGCATGAAAAATATTGTAGCCTTAGTACCAATGCGGCATGACTCACAACGTGTGCCTGGGAAAAATTATCGATCCCTGGCTGGGAAACCACTGTTTCACCACATCATCAGCACCTTATTGGCCTGCCCGGAGGTCTCTGAAGTCGTGGTGGATACCGATAGCCCAACGATCATGGCTGGGCTGAGAGAACATTTCCCCCAAGTGCGTATTCTGGAACGGCCAGATTTCTTGCGTGCCGGCGATGTACCGATGAATGAGGTTTTACTCTACGATACATCCCAGGTGGAGGCTGAATTCTACCTGCAAACGCACAGCACCAATCCTTTATTGCGATCGCAGACCATCTCACGGGCGATTCAAACGCTGCAGGCGAACATTTCGAGCTACGACTCGCTGTTTTCGGTGACTCGTTTGCAAACGCGCTTGTGGGATGCCCTTGGCCGTGCTATCAATCACAACCCAGCAATCCTGTTGCGGACACAGGACTTGCCCCCCGTTTTTGAGGAAAACTCTTGCATATATATCTTCACCCGCCGGACCTTAATGAGCCGCCACAACCGTTTGGGAGAGCGGCCTTTAATGTTTGAGATGGAAGTATCGGAGGCGTGGGATATCGATGAAGAGCTGGATTTCCAGATTGTAGATTATATAATAAATAAGGAGATACGGGAGATGGGATAGGGAGATCCCCCTGTCCCTTCTCTCCTGGCCTCGAGATCGCTCCAGTTTCGGATCGTTTTATGCCGACCGTTCTTTTTACTGCGCCTTATATGATCCCCTACCTCGATCGGTTCTCTCCGATCCTGGAGGCCTATGGATTGGGATTAATCGTCCCTCAGGTGCAGGAACGCCTCGATGAAGATGAGATATTGTCTTACGCTGGTCAATTCGATGGCACCATCTGTGGGGAT
>Ga0209126_1000920_pt1 | contig 10071 bp, 8 predicted proteins | sample RifCSP19_1_FD_184024 | JGI IMG/M metagenome (GOLD analysis project Ga0209126, IMG submission 184024) | Soil microbial communities from Rifle, Colorado - Rifle CSP2_sed 19_1 (SPAdes) (version 2) | ecosystem: Environmental > Terrestrial > Deep subsurface > Rock core/Sediment | place: Rifle...
GGTCCTGGACCGGGTGGTTGGCGCCGTGGTGGCCGAAAGGGAGCCGCCGCGTCTCGGCGCCGGCCGCCAGCCCGACGAGCTGGTGGCCGAGACAGATGCCCAGCAGCGGTCGCCCGTCGGCGATGGCGGCGCGAGCCAGGACGACAGGGCCGGCGAGGCGCGCCGGATCGCCCGGCCCGGGCGAGAGCACGAGCCCGGCCACCTCGGGCGCGAGGAGTGTCTCGAGCGTGGCCGTGTGCGGCAACACTCGCACGCGCGCCCCGCGTCGCCGCAGGCCGCGCACGACGTTCGCCTTCAGACCGAAGTCCATGACTGCGACGAGTAGCCCCTCCCCCGTCCCGATGTCGTACGGGTCGGTCGCCGACACCTGGCCCACGAAGTCCTGGTCCTCCCAGCGCGGCAGCGCCCGTGCGGCCGCCACCGCCGCGTCGGGGTCCGTCTCACCGGGCGCGGTGACGACGGCACGCTGCGTGCCGGTCTCGCGCAGGTGGCGCGCCAGTGCCCGGGTGTCGACGCCGGCGATAGCCGGCACCCCGGCGGCGCGGAGCAGATGGACGATCTGCCGCGCCCGACCGACCACGGCGGCCGTCGCGTGCGCCACCACGAGGGCCCGCAACCACGGCCGCTCCGACTGGTCGTCCTCCACGAGCCGTCCGTAGTTGCCGATGAGCGGGTAGGTCATGACCACCACCTGACCGGCATAGGACGGGTCGGTGCAGACCTCCTGATAGCCCGTCTGGCTGGTGTTGGCGACGAGATCGCCGCCGGCGGTGACCGGGGCGCCGAAGGCGATGCCGGGGAAGACCGTGCCATCCTCGAGCGCCACGAGCGCCGGCCCGTGGGACCCGATACGCGGATCGACGACGGCGTCCGCGGGAACGGGGATGCGCGAGGCGACAAGCAGCCCGCTCATCGGCGATCGGCCTCCGCACAAGGAACGACCACCGGGCCTCGGGGGCACGGTGGTCTGCGTCGCGCGTTCAAGCGTCCTCCTCTCCCGGCCTCTCGGGACCGGTCCCTGCGGCCTCTCAGGACCGCGATGAAGGGAGCGCCCCTAGCCTAGCAGAGGGTGCATCGAGGCGTCCGCGCGGGCGGGGCCATTACACTCGACGGATGGATGGGCTCGGTCGGGCCGTCGGTGACGCGCTCGGTGGCATCGGCGACTCGCTGTCCGGGCTCATGTCCAGCGTCGTGGGCGCGTTCTCCGCCGCACTGCGCGACCTGGCTGAGATCGTGCCCGGGGGAGTCGTCGGCGTCGCGGTCGTGATCGGGATCGCGCTGGCCGGAGGCTGGCTGCTGCTGCGCCGCGCCTGACCAGGATGGCGGGTACACGCCGCAGCCGTCACATGCAAGAGGAGATCCCAGAAGGATGACCGACTACGACGTGGAGGCCCTGCGCGCCGAGTTCCCCGCCCTGGCCCTGGAGCAGCACGGCCGGCCGGCGGCCTACTTCGACGGCCCCGGTGGGACGCAGGTCTCGCAGCGCGTGATCGATGCGGTCACCCGCTACTACCTGACCTCGAACGCCAACGACGGCGGCGCCTTCCTGACCAGCGAGCGCAGCGACGCCGTCGTGGCCGAGGCGCGCGGCGCCGTAGCCGACCTGCTCGGCGCCGCCTCGCCTGACGAGATCAAGTTCGGCTACAACATGACGACGCTGACCTTCCACATCAGCCGTTCCATCGGCGCCACGCTCGCGCCGCGCGATGAGATCGTCGTCACGACGCTCGACCACGAGGCCAACGTCTCGCCCTGGCGCCGCCTGGCCGACGACCGCGGGCTGGTGGTGCGGACGGTAGACATCCACCCCGATGACGCCACGCTGGACCTCGACAGCCTCGACGCCGTCCTGGGGCCGCGGACGAAGCTCGTGGCGGTCGGCCTGGCCTCGAACTCGGTGGGGACGATCAACCCGGTGCGCGAGATCGCGGCGCGGGCGCGGGCGGTCGGCGCGCTGACCTACGTCGACGCCGTCCACTACGTACCCCACGGCCCGGTCGACGTGCGTGCCCTGGGCGCCGACTTCCTCGTCACCTCGGCCTACAAGTGGTTCGGGCCCCACCTCGGCGCGCTCTACGGCCGCGCCGAGGTGCTCGACGCGCTACCGGCGTACAAGGTGCGGCCGGCCCACGACCGGTTCCAGACCGGGACCCAGAGCTTCGAGGGGATCGCGGGCACGCTCGCCGCCGTCGACTACCTGCGCTCGGTGGGCCGCCGCTACGGGGAGGTCGCGGCCGACGCCGGCGAGGGCGGGAGGCGGGCCGAGATCCTGGCCGCCATGCGCGCCATCCAGGACTACGAGCTGACGCTGGCCGCCCGGCTCCTCCGCGGCCTGACGGCGATCCGCGGCGTCCGCGTCCACGGCATGGCGGAGCCGAGCCGTCTGGCGGAGCGGACGCCGACCGTGGCCGTGACCATCGACGGCGTCTCGCCGCGCGAGGCGGCGCAGGCGCTCGGCCGCCAGGGCATCTTCGCCTGGGATGGCGACTTCTACGCCCGGGCGCTGATCGAGCGATTGGGACTCTACGAGACGGGCGGCGTCCTGCGGCTCGGCATCGTCCACTACAACACCGCCGCCGAGGTCGATCGGCTGCTCGAGGCCCTGGAGGGCATCGCCGCCGACCGCGGCGCCCGGGTGGCGGCCGGCTGAGCAACGAAGCGCGGCGGCGTCCAGGGGGGATGGAGCGCCGCCGCGGGAACCAGCATGCACCACATCGGGCGGCCGCGCATCCTGCCTCCCGAGGTCGGCGGCGCGGCGGGAACTCAGCCGTCCGGCGAGCGCTTCCGCTCGACGGACCAGCTCAGAGAGGCGCGCCGTCTCAACACCGCGCTGTTCGCGGACATCTCGGGCTTCACGCACTCGCACAACAGGTCGATTCCGAGGAGCTGCTGGAGATCGTGGACCCGCTCGTGCGTGCCCTGAGCGACATCGTCGCCCGGTACGAGGGCTACGAAGAGAAGTACGCCGGTGACGCCATCGGCCATTCGGCTTGGTGCATTCGAGCACCGAGGCAGCCCAGACGCAGCCGGTCTAGCTGTCACGGCAGAGCTGGACAGCCGAGCGGCCGGTCTCGTGGGCAGCCTATGGAGTCGCGCTGGCTGCGACTTTCGGCCGGTCCGAGCTCCAGCCACCGTGCACGAGGATGCGGAGCCCGTCACTCGGCCCAAGAACCCCCGCGCGATCCTCGACGATGTCGGCGAGGTAGCGATCTTCGGCGTAGCTCACGGCCATCTTCCCCACGTCATCCAGCGACGCCGCGAGACTGGCACATTCGCGCTTCCGCGGCAGCTCAGCCCCGTCCCATGAACGAACGGACCCGGTCCGGCGTGATGACGAAGATCTCGCGCGGCCCCGGGCGCGGATAGGGCGCCCCGACGTACCGCTCGGAGAGCCTGTTGATGAAGGCGAGTCCCTCGTCGTCGCGGATCTCGGTGACGCGTCCACTAATCGCGAGGCGGCGCCACGGGTTCTCCGGGTCAACCACGGAGACCGCGATGTTCGGGCGTAGGCGCACGGCGCGGCTCTTGGATGACCCGGTCGGCGAGATCGTCAGGATGTGCTCGCCGTCGTAATCCACCCACATGACGTGGGTCACGAGCGATCCATCCGCTTCGGTCAGGGACACGTGCGCGAGCACGTTCGTGCGCAGCAGGTAGGCGAGTTCCTCGGGGATCGCTTGCACGCTGGCACCTCTTGCCGAACTGCTCGACGTCGCGATCGCGCCTCGGATCGCCGGTCGGGCAAAGGTCTCGAGAGCACCGGTCATTGTAGCCGTCGCCCGTCACCATCAGATCATCGTGGCGGTGGAGTGGCGCCCCGTCGGCGCCGCTCGAGTGGCCGGCCGAAGCGCGGATCGATGCTCTCCGCTCTGTAGCTGAGCTACACCGGCGCGGTGACTGAGCGTAGCCGACGGCCAGCGAGGAGGCCGACGAGGGCGAGCTGCCGGTAACCCTCGGCGAGCTTCGCGGCCACGTCGCGCCGCCACCGGCTAGGTGGTACGGCGGGTGGTACAGGCTCGAATCGAACGGCCCCCCGGTGGCGTCCGGAGGGCCGATCCGTGCGTGAAATCCTGGTGAGCCGCGAAGGACTCGAACCTTCAACCAGCTGATTAAGAGTCAGCTGCTCTACCATTGAGCTAGCGGCCCGAAGGCGCGGATTCTACCGCAGACACGCGTCGCGCGGCGCCAAACGCCCCTCCCCCCGTCAGCGCCGCGATGTGGGCGCGCCGGCGCCCGCCGGCTCCGGCTCCAGCAAGCCGAGGCGATGGGCCATCGTGACCGCCTCCACCCGCCCCTCGACGCCGAGCTTGCCCAGGATGTTCGAGACGTGGACGCTGGCGGTCTTGGGGCTGATGAAGAGGACCTGGCCGATCTCCCGGTTGGAGCGGCCTTCGGCCACCAGGGCGAGCACCTCGCGTTCCCGCTCCGTGAGGCCGAAGCGCGACGTCGTCCGGGCCGCCGCCGCCGTCGTCGGCAGCGGGATCCGCGCCCGGCGCGCCAGCTCCTCGATGGCGTCCCGGAGCGGCGCCGCGCCGAGGCCGGTCGCGACCTCGTCCGCCCCGCGCAGCGCGGCCGCGACCGCGTCCCGGCCGCCCCGCCGGGCGAGGAACGCCGCAGCCAGGCGGAAGCGAGCGTAGGCGACGAGGTACACGCGACCCTCGGCCTGGGCCGCTGCCTCGGTCGCTCGCCACGGACCCGGGTCGGGCCGAGCCCGCAGGCGCGACGCCTCGGCCGCGATGAGGGCCGCTTCGGCGCCGTGACCGGGCGACGTGGGGATCGGCCCGGCCGTCGGCAGGTCCGGCGGCGAGAGCAGCTCGGCCGAACGAAGCCGCCGCACGAGATCCTGGATGCGCCGAGCAGCCGGCCTCGCCGCCTCGATCGACCCGTCGGAACGCCCGGCCGCGGTCTCGAGCAGATCGGCCGCCGCGCGCAGCCCGAGCGCCGCGAGCGAGGCGACCGAGGCATCGGCACGCGGCAGCTCGCCCGCATCGAGCATGGCCATGACGCGGTCGAGCGCGGAGCGGGGATCAGCCTGCCATACGGCCGCCTCGGCCTGGGCGACCGCCAGCCAGCCGAGGTACGGCCGCGCCCCGACCTCGTCCTCGATGGCGCCCAGCGCCGCGAACTCGCGTGCCGCCTCCGCGAAGCGGCCCCGTGCGACGTCGAGGCGGCTACGCACGACGAGCAGCCACAGCTCGATCGCGCCCGCCGCGCCCCGCTCCAGGGCCCGGCGCGTCAGCGCATCGGCTTCCGGCCAGCGCCCCAGGCGGAAGAGGGCGTGGGCCGCGTTCCCCTCGAGCTGCGCCCCGAACGTCCGCTCGACGCCCAGGCGCGCGGCCAGCTCGATGCCCTCCTCGGCCACCTGCAGGCTCTCGGCGACGCGACCGGCATGATCGAGGATGGCCGCGAGGTGGTTGTAGGCGAGGGCGAGGCCGGTGATCTGGCCGATGCGGCGCGCGATGAGCCAGGCCTCGCGCACGCTGGCGAGGCCCTCCTCCACGCGGCCGGTTTGCACGAGGTCCCAGCCGAGGACGCCGAGCGCGAGCGCCTCCTCCTCGTGGGCGCCGACGCGCTGGGCCAGGGCAAGGGCCTCACGGGCGAGGCGCTCCGACTCCTCGATGCGACCCGAGAACAGCAGCAGGCCCGCCGCGTGACCGAGGACGTTGGCTCGCAGCGCGCTCGGCGGATCCGCGGGCACGAGGCGGACGGCCTCGAGCGCGTCGGCCAGCGCCGACTCCTGATCTCCCGACTCCCAGAGGTACCAGCGCAACCGGCTGTGGAACAGACCCGCCCGCTCGGGATCCGCCGTCTCGTCGAGCGACGCCAGCGCCGCCCGGGTCAGCTTGATGGCGCGTCGGTGGTCGCCGACCAGGGCGGCCATGGCGGCCGCCCGTTCGCTGACCGCCAGCCGGTCCACGGGCACGCGGTCGTCGGCGAACGGCACGCTGTCCCAGAGCTCGAGGGCGCGCTCGAAGTGCCCCTGCGCTTCGCGGAACGCATAGACGCGCTCGGCCGCATAGCCCGCCTCGATCGAGGCGTTCAGGGCACGCCCCGCGTCACCGGCGGCGTCCCAGTGATAGGCCAGCTCGGCGGCGGACGGCCCGGGTCCGGCCGCCGGCGTCTCGGCCAGCGCGTGCGCGAACGCCGCGTGGAGGCGCCGTCGTTCGCCGGGCAACAGGCTCGTGGCCACGACCTCCCGCAGCAGCGGGTGCCGGAACGCGTAGCCCTCGACGCCCGCGCCGTCGGCCGGGACGAGGATGCCGCGTTCGACGGCTTCACGGAGGGCGTGGATGGTCTTGCGGTCGGGCTGCGCGGCGACCCGCACCAGCAGGGCGTCGTCGATCGTGCGGCCGGCGGCGGAGGCGATGCGGACGACCTCGCGAGCCGGTTCGGAGAGGCTCCCCAGGCGCGCCACGAGGATGTCGCGGAGCTGCGCCGGAAGCGCCCCTCCCGCGTCCGCAAGGTCGGCCAGCTCCTCGACGAAGAAGGGGTTGCCGGCCGTTCGCTCGATCACGCGGTCCACCAGCGTCGTCTCGGGTGGCCGGCCGAGCAGGCCCGTGAGCTGGGCGACCACGTCCTCGCGACCGAAGCGGTCCAGCTCGACGTGCTCGACGCGCTCGTTGCGCTCCAGCTCACCGAGGAACGGCAACAGCGGGTGCCGATCGCCCAGGTCGTCAGTGCGAACGGTGATGAAGAGGACCATCCGCCCATGGCGGATGTTGCGCGTCAGGAACGCGATGAGGTCGAGCGAGGCGGCGTCCGCCCACTGGAGGTCCTCGATGACGACGGCGAGGGGCCGCTCGGCGGCGATCCGCTCGGCCATGCCCAGCAGCAGCTCGAACAGACGCACGCGCGCCAGGTGGCCCTCCTCGCCCAGTGCCGCCCCCGCCGCCGGGCGTGCCTCGCGACCGCGCGGCTCCGTGGCCAGCTCGGGGACGAGATGACGCAGCTCCTCGCGGGCGGGACCGATGATCGGCCGCACGCGATCCGGGGGAAGCGCCGCGAGCAGCGCCCGCAGCGCCTCCACGAAGGGCAGGTAGGGCATCGTGCCCCCGCTCAGCTCGAGACAGGCGCCGCCGATGACCAGCCAGCCCCGCTCGCGCGCCTCGGCGCCGAGATGCGCCACGAGCCGGGACTTGCCGATGCCCGCCTCGCCCGAAACGACGACGACTCTCGGTTCGCCCGCCCCGGCGAGGTCCAGCGCGGCACGCAGTCGGGCCAGCTCGAGACGCCGCCCTACGAACGCCGTGTCGATCCCGGTCACGCCGGGATTATCTGCCCCCCGTCGAGCCTGCGGCCGGCGATCCGGGGAGGCCCCCGCCGCTCAGGCGAAGGCGACGCCCTCCGCCCGGACGAGCTCGTTGCGCAGTCGCCGACGGGCGCGGCACAGCAGCGTGCGCGTCGCGCCGTCCGATCGCCCCATGCGGGCGCCGATCTCGGCGCCGCTGAAACCGGCTGCGGCGAGAAGAAGCGCCTCGCGGTCGGTCTGCTCAAGGCAGGCCAGGGCCGCGCGGAGCTGCCGGCAGTCCTCCCGGCGAAGCGCGGCCGACTCGGCCGAGTCCGCCACGTCGTACACGAGCAGGGAGGATCGCTTGCGCTCGGCCACCTGCAGTCGCCGGCCGCGACTCATGGCCAGGTTGGACCCCACCCGTCGAAGCCAGCCATGAACGCTCGTCGGCGCGCGCCCGGCGTGAACCTCGCGCACGAGGCGGGCGAAGGCCTCCTGCGCGATCTCCTCGGCCACCAGCCTGTCCCGGGTAAGGAAGAGCAGGTAGCCCTCCAGGGCCGCCCGATCCTCCTCGTACGCCCGTACCAACATCAACTCGGCCCCTCCACCTGGCAGCGCCCCCACTCCAGGAGTCGCTGCCAGGGCCAGATCCGTCATCGTCGTCCTCCGGTCCCAGCTCGGCCACCTGCCGACTGGGATGGAGGCTGCATCTAAGGCGACGAGACGCACATCGGTCGATCGCCTTATCTCGCCCGGTTCCCCCTCCTCATCTGGTGAGGCTCGCGCACCTACTCGGGCTGGTTGTCGATCTGGGCGCGCTGGAGTCGACCCGAGTAGTCCACATAGACTGCCTTCCACTCGGTGAACGTGTCGAGTGCCGCATGGCCCGCTTCGCGATGGCCGTTCCCGGTGCCCTTCCAGCCGCCGAAGGGCAGGTGCGTCTCGGCGCCCGTGGTCCCGGCATTGACGTAGACGATGCCCGTCTCGAGGTCGCGCATGGCCCGGAAGGCGAGGTTCACGTCGCGCGTGAAGATGCTCGCCGAGAGCCCGAAGCGGGTCTGGTTGGCGGCCATGATCGCAGCGTCGTAGTCGGGCACGCGGATGATCGAGAGGATGGGGCCGAAGATCTCCTCCTGGCCCAGGCGGTCCATGGGCTCGATGCCATCGAAGACGGTGGGGGCGAAGAAGTGGCCGTGCTCGCAGCCGGGGCGATCCGTGGCGGATCCGCCGCCGATCACGAGGCGGCCCTCCGCGCGGCCGACCCCCGCGTAGGCGCTTACCTTCTCGAGCGCGGCAGCATTGATGAGCGGGCCGACGTCCGTGGTCTCGTCCAGCCCGGGGCCGAGGCGGAGCCTCGCGGCGCGCTCGGCGATCCGGCCAACGAGGTCGTCGGCCACGGCCTCGTGCACGATGACCCGGCTGCAGGCGGTGCAGCGCTGGCCGGTCGTGCCGAAGGCGGACCACACGATGCCGTCCGTGGCCAGTTCGAGGTCGGCGTCGGGCATGACGATGACGCCGTTCTTGCCGCCCAGCTCGAGGGACAAGCGCTTGAGGCGCCTGGCCGCCGCCTGCGCGATGGCCGTGCCCGTGGCGTTGTTGCCGGTGAAGCTGATGACCGGGACGTCGGGGCTCTGCACGATGGGCAGCCCCACGTCCTCGCCGGAGCCGGTCACGAGGTTGACCGTGCCGGCCGGGAAGCCCGCCTCGTGCATCAGCTCGACCAGCAGGACCGCGCAGTGGGGGGTGTCCGAGGCCGGTTTGAAGACGACCGTGTTGCCGGTCACGAGCGCGGGCATCATCTTCCAGCAGGGGATGGCGATGGGGAAGTTCCAGGGCGTGATGATGCCGGCCACGCCGATCGGCTGGCGGATGCTCATGGCCCACTTGTCGGGCAGCTCGCTGGGTACGGTGTCGCCGAACATGCGGCGCCCCTCGCCCGCCATCAGGAAGGCGATGTCGATGCCCTCCTGCACGTCGCCACGCGCCTCGGCCAGGACCTTGCCCATCTCGCGCGTCATGGCCCGTGCCAGCCGCTCCTTGTGCTCGGCCATGAGGGCACCGAAGCGATAGAGGATCTCGCCGCGCTTGGGGGCCGGGGTGGCGCGCCAGGCCGGCAGCGCCAGGTCGGCGGCCCGGATGGCGGCCGCCGCGTCCGCGGCGTTCGAGGCCTGGAAGCGGCCCACGACATCGCGCGTGTCGGCCGGGTTGACGCTCTCGAAGGTGCGGCCGGTGACGCTCTCGCACCACTCGCCGCCGATGAAATTGCCGTGGGTGGTCGGCGCCGCCGCGCCGGTGGCCTCGGGGGTCTGGTCGATCAGCTGGCTCATCGGCGGATTCTATGCCCGGTGTTCGACTTGCAGACAGCCGCTCGTGGTCGGCCCGGCCGGTCGTGCCACCCGGCTGATGACGATGGCGGCATCACGTTGATCGGCGGTGGATGCAGCGAGCAGCCCGCGCGAACCGCCTTGTGCTTGGATCGGCTCCATGGACGACCGACCGGCGAACCTGAGCCACATCGACGAGCCCACCCTACGGGCGTTGGGCGCCGACCTGCTGCGCGCCAGGCGGGGCCGGGGGTGGTCTCAGCGTGACCTGCAGGCCGCTTCTGGCATCCATCAGTCGCGCATCTCGCGGGCCGAGCGAGGCCTGGCACCCGGGATGCGAATCACTGCGGTCGCGTCGCTGCTGGCGGCGCTCGATGCGGAGGTCACGCTCAAGCCGCGGTCTCGGGCCAACCGGGGCTAATGCCTTCATTTGCATCACCGCCGTGGTGGCGAAGCCGACGGCGACGCTCGGATCGCGCGCGACACCGATCCGGAGGCCGACTGGGCTCCCTTGGGCCC
>Ga0209126_1000922_pt1 | contig 10045 bp, 7 predicted proteins | sample RifCSP19_1_FD_184024 | JGI IMG/M metagenome (GOLD analysis project Ga0209126, IMG submission 184024) | Soil microbial communities from Rifle, Colorado - Rifle CSP2_sed 19_1 (SPAdes) (version 2) | ecosystem: Environmental > Terrestrial > Deep subsurface > Rock core/Sediment | place: Rifle...
TAACGGCTTCGGCCGTCTGATTTTGGCCGATTTAGGGCCAAAAAGCAATTGAAATCGCCACTACGAAAGGTCCAAGTTTCGAATCTGTGATTTACTGAATTTTAATTAGTTCAGACATACAGCCGGGGTACACGGTGACCGATTCCACAAACAACCTCGTAATTGACAGTTCCCCAACGATGCCCAATCTCTTCTGCTGTAATCCTGCTTTTCTCTTGAGAGCCGAGGATCACGACCTCATCGCCTTCCTTTGCTTGTGGGGCACCATCGATTTGAATAGTGATTTGGTCCATGCAGACCCGACCGACGACTGGGACTTTACGGCCAGTGACTAGGACCTGGTTGCCTGGCTGTCTGCGGAATCCATCCGCATAGCCAACTGGGATGGTCCCTATACGCTCATAAGCACTGGTGATGTATTCATGCCCATAGCTGACACCCCGTCCAGGAGGTAGCAACTTTACCTGGGTGAGGATAGACTTCCAAGATAACGCAGGTCGAAATTCAGGGGGTAATTGGCAATCTTTCGAAGGGTGTAGACCATACAGGGCAATGCCGGCACGCACCAGGTTGAAACGGCTATTCGGGCGTGTCATGCTAGCTGCCGAATTGGCTGCATGGATGAAAGGGGGATGAATTCCAACAGCGGCGAGATCAGCTACTGTTTGTAAGAATATTTTTTCCTGAATCATACTCGGTTCAGGGTCTGCCTCGTCGGCGCGAGCGTAATGCGTGAAAACACCTTCGAATATGACATTCGCTTTACTTTCGATGTACCGGGCCAAAGCAAGCACATTTTGCGGTTGAATACCTAGCCGGCTCATCCCAGTATCTACTTTAAGATGTAGCTGAGCAGCTTTGCCGATATTAGCTGCCACAGCCGATATCCTCTCGACTTGATCTTTGTCCCAAACGGCAAGCGAAATCCGATTGTCGATCGCCTCTTCCAGGCGCCCTGGTGACGTGAATCCCAATTCTAAAACTGGCGAATCGAGACCTCCCTGGCGAATCTCCAGGGCTTCTTCAATTCTTGCTACTCCGAACCAAGATGCTCCACCCTGGATTGCAGCTCTGGCAATAGGGATAGCGCCGTGACCATAAGCATTCGCCTTGACAACTGCCATCACCTGCACACCAGTATGCTGGCGAATTTGTCGGACATTATTTTCGATGACTGCTAAATCAACTTCAATCCAATTTGAATAATTTTGACCGTCTTCCATATGTTAGTCACTCTGATTTGAGGTTTAATAACAGGATTGGGTGGAGCGCTTTTCTCCGTGTGCCATCTTCAATCTGAGATTGGCATGAGACGCCAGGGGCAGCAATGATAGTATGCGGGGATGCACCACGGATAGCCGGAAAGAGGGATAATCCCCCTACCCTCATGGAAATATCGTAATGTTCGCTCTCGTAACCGAATGCGCCAGCCATACCACAACAACCGGCGTCGATCACCGAGACCTTATATCCTACTGCTTCAAGCATGACCACCGTCGCTGCAACACCAACGGGATAGCCATCCTCTGCAGGAGATTGAGCTTTTTGGTAACAATGACCATGGAGTAAGACGGTCGTCCCAGTAGTTCTTAATGTAGAATTTAGTTCGGCTATACGCAATATTGGTGATTTCTCATCCCCTCTCGGGCGGACGAGAAATTCATCGATCAGATAAGTACGTTGAGTCAGCGCTTTAACTTTTTCGTCGCCTGGCAGTAAGTCCAGGTATTCTTCTTTCAAAGTATAAATCTCAGAGGGTTCAACACCAATCACCGGGATAAGATCATCGGGGTCAAGTCGCTTGATGGCCTGCAGGACCTTGAGCGCGTGCCGGCGAGCCTGCTCCAGAAACCCCTTGGAAATCAGAGTGCGCCCAGTGCCGATGACAGGCACTATCTTGGCCTGATACCCAGCGGCACTTAATGCCCGCAGCGCCGCCATCCCAACATGCGGATGATAATACTCGGTAAAAGGATCGGAGAGGAAAAGCACAGGCTCAGGGCAAGATTTAGGGGACAAGGGATTCTTGTGGTATGAGTGCTCGCCTAAATATTTTGATACTAAAGTGCTAAAAGAATGCTGGCTCAATGTGGGCAGTTGGCGGTTGGAGGATAAACCTAGGAATCGCTCCCCTACCCTACCGGTTAGAAGGTTACAGAGAATAAAATTCACTAACCAGGGGAAAGTTGATCCAAGGTGTGCAAGTAATTCGATGTAGGCAAATAAATAATCTCTTAGCGGATGGTGCCTTCCAGATCCGGAAGAATAATAGTATTGGAGAAATTCGTATTTAATCTTGGCCATGTCAACGGCTGAAGGGCACTCGGCTTTACAGCCCTTACAGGCAAGGCAGAGATCTAATGCCTCCTTCAAGACATCATCAGTGATGGAAGATTGTTGCAACCTGCCTGAAAACATGGCCCACAACAAGTTGGCTCTTCCCCGCGTGCTGTGCATTTCATTTCCTGTTGCTTGGAAGGATGGGCACATTACTCCATTTGCTTTTCGGCACACGCCAGCTCCGTTGCACATCTCAACGGCTCCCAGCAATCCACCCTGGCTGGTAAAGCTCAGAAAAGGTTGCCAGGTTGTGACTCGGCGCTCTGGACCCATACGCAAATTAGTATCCATACCAGGGGAATCCAGGATTTTTCCAGGGTTCATAATCCCCTCTGGATCAACAGCTTGCTTTAATTCCCGGAAAGCTGCCATTACTTCAGGCCCATAGGCTTGCTCCATCCATTCTGAGCGCGCCAGGCCATCACCATGTTCGCCACTCACCGCGCCGCCTAATCTCAATACCAGTCCAACCGCCTGTTCAGCGATCGAACGCATGGCTGTGATCCCTTGAACTGATTTAAGATTCAAGATCGGCCTGATATGCAAGCATCCAGCTGAGGCATGGGCGTAAAAATCGCCATGCGTACTGTGCTCGCTTAAGATGCGCTCCATTTCGCGGACAAATATCCCTAAACGCTCTACCGGGATTGCCAGATCCTCGATGAACGGGACTGGCTTGAAATCACCCGTTCGCGACATTAAGATCCCCAATCCGACTTTACGCACAGCCCACACCTGACTTTGCGCTTTGGCGGACTCCGCTAATAAGGGCGGATTTCCTTCAACTACAGGCAGAGACTGAACTTGTTTGTGCAACTTCCCTCGATCGTCGCCAGCGAATTCGAGCACCAACATGCTGGGTGAATCTTGTCCTGAGCGTTCTGACTTCCCAACATGGGATATTAGCGGGTTTAGGAAGGCCAGCTGGTGGGCGTAGGCTGGCACGCTACGTGCCAGCTGAACCAAGGTTTCCGGGATGAGTTCGATGGCAGATGGACCGAGTTCGAGCAGATCAGGGACTGCATCGCACGCGGTTGCCAGGCTTGGATAAACCAGGATAGCCAAGAGAGTATAGCGAGGCAATGGCAACAGGCGGACGGTCGCCCGGCGAATGACTGCCAGCGTGCCCTCAGAGCCAGCCAGAAGAGGGGCAAGATTTAGGGTGTTAGAGTGGATAGGGGGATAAGGGAGAGGCGAGGATGATCTATTAGAATCTTCCCACTGATTACTAACTTCTGCCCACTGGGGTGGCTGAGATGAGGACCAAGGAAGTAAGTAATTCAGGTTATAACCGGAAGCGCGCCGCCAGGTGCCTGGCCAGTTTTGACGAATAGCATCAGCATAGTGGTCACGAATGTGGATGGCTGCCTGGTAAAAAGCAGATTCAAGATTAAAGTTTAAGCTCGCTCGCCGGTATGCTTCTTCTACCGTGACCGGCTCAAAGGTAGCCTGTGATCCATCTGCCAGGATAACTTCTGCGGAGAGCAGGTGGTCGGCCGCCATACCATACAAGATTGAGTGCGCCCCGCTGGCGTTATTGGCCATAACGCCGCCGAGAGTAGCGCGCTCGGCAGATGCTGGATCTGGGCCAAACTGCAATCCAAAAGACCCGGCTGCTTTGTTTAACGAGGCCAGGATAACTCCTGGCTCAACAGTAGCCGTTCTTTCTTCCGGATTTATCTCGACTTGGTGGTGCAGGTACCGGGAGCAGTCCAAGATGAGCGCCGGCCCGATCGCCTGGCCGGCCAGGCTGGAGCCGGACCCACGGGCTAGAATTGGAACTTTATAAGAAGCAGCGATCTCGACGCAAGCAGTTAATTCATCTATCGTGCGAGGAAAGGCAACGCCTAAAGGTTCAATCTGGTAGATGGAGGCATCAGTGCTATAGAGGATGCGCGTGGGTTTGTCGAAGCAAACTTCGCCGGTGATGGCCTTATTAAGGGCATTGTTTAGCAAAGTATTACACATAGGACTTACGCAGTTGACCGAAGCATGATGGTTGGATGAGCGAGATACTGACGCATAGCCGAGCGAATGATGCCCGTCTTCGCTTCAAACCAAGAGATACCAAAATGCAAGCGATGAACCTCCAGACGAACAAAAGCCCGAATGGCCAGACCGATATGGTTGCGCTGCGAGGCTTCCAGTCGACACTGAGCCCGTTCGACACCCGTAAACTGTTTGAGACCCCGATGGTAGACCTCGATTTGCCAGGCATCCAGAGCATAGAAGGCAGCTTCTTCAATGGTCATATCCAGCCTGCTGGTCGCCCAGTATTCTGCGTCGCCGTTTGTGCCGACCGTCCGGAACACCTTCACCCAGCCATAGCCCTTGAGATGCACCAAACGTCCCTGGACCGGAATAAAGATCTCTCGAATGGCGCGGTTGCCACTGCGGTCGATGCTGACTTCCCGGTTGCTCTTGAGTTGGGTGAGCCAGTACCACTTCAGGCCACGCAGCAGTTTGAGATTGGGCAGTCCGCTGTACCAACTGTCAAAGACGGTCAATTCGGGCCGAAAACCCCGTTCGGCCGCCTGTTGAACCATGTGCTGAAAATGATCGTTCTTGGTCAAGCCATCCTGCGCCTTGTTATACAAGCGAAAATCGCAGGGCAGCCGACATTCACGATCTGTCCACACCATCGAGATCAAGTTGATCCCCTGAACCACCCGTCTGTGCTTACCCGACCAATGCTGCGTCACCAGCGCCATCTGCGACGCATATGGCTTATCGAGCGTCGTGTCATCGACAACCAGCACGCCTTTCTCCCGTTCCACCAGCGGCTCAACTTCTTGCCACAGCATTTCGCTATCTGGCGGCAATCGCATCAGCAGTCGCGTATAGGCGTCGTGCGCTGGCGCTTGTTCTTCCGCCGGATGGGTCCGCGAGGCTTCAACATGGCTAAACACCTGTTGCGCTGCGATGAGAAAGTTGATGTAGTCCATTTCGTCACATTTGGGTGGGTTCATGCCCCAAGTGTAGCATGTCCACCGTCAACTGCGTAACTTCTAACACATTCATTTCAGACTCGCATCCGGAGCTCCCTATCTTTTCTGATTCTTCTTCATAACTATAACGTAAATGATGCCTAGATGCAATCTATTGAACTGTGATCTCAGGTCGGTGATCGCTAGATAATTGTCACATTGACGCGACTTTTGAATTGGGATACACTAACCGAACTTCAGCCGACTGCCTATGGCTTAAAGCTTAAGCAGTCGGCGGATATCCGTATGCTGTTCACATGTTCAAGGAGAATAAAACGAATATGAGCATCAGCCAGCTCGCCAGGTCAATTTCTGACTCACCGACGTTGAGGCTCAATGAAGAAGCTCGGCTTTTGCGAGAAATGGGACGTCCGGTGATCCATTTAGGGATCGGCGAGCCGAAGAACAAAGCCCCGATTACGGCTATCCTGAGCTCTGCGGCCAAGTTAAACTCCGGAGAGGTCAAGTACACCCCAACCGATGGCACGCCATCCTTGAAGAAAGCCATCATCCGCTATACAGAAGAGAATTACAACAAAGTCGTTGCCCCCGAGAATATTATTGTCACCAGCGGTGCGAAACAATCTCTGTATAATGTAATGTACGGCATTATCAACCCGCAAGATGAGGTGATCATCCTCGCCCCCTACTGGGTCAGCTATCCTGAGATAGTGAAAATGGTTTACGGAGTGCCAGTGATCGTTGCTTCAAAGGATGGAAGCTTCTATCCACGGATGGAGGATATTTTAGAGGCGGTCAGCTCGTACACCAAGGCGATTATCGTTAACAGCCCAAACAACCCTTCGGGCGCAGTCTTTCCACAAGAATTCATCGGTGAGATAGTAGAATTCTGTGAGCGCAAGGGGATTTACCTCATCATGGATGATATCTATCACAAGCTCGTCTTCGATGGAGTTGTCGCTGTACCTGCATATCAATTCACGCAGAATGATATCGAATCCACAAAGCTGATTATCGTGAATGGGGTATCGAAATTGTATGGGATGACTGGCTTTCGCATCGGGTGGTTGATCGCCGGTCGCAAGCTAGTCAAGGTAATGACAAACGTCCAGGCCCAGATCACCTCCTGTCCCGCAGAAGTCCTACAGGCAGCCGCCGAAGGAGCCCTGAATGGGATGCAGAGCTATGTAGAAAGCTTACGCTTAACCATAGAGAACAACCGTAATGTGGTCATGCAGGAACTCAAAACTTTTAATGGTATCCGGGTAGTCAAGCCGGAGGGCACATTCTATTGCTTGCCTGATTTCAGGGCATATACCAACAACTCAGTTGAGATGGCTGACTTCTTATTGAAAAAAGCACTCGTGGTAACTGTGCCGGGTAAGGAATTTGGCATGGAAGGTTATCTGCGTTTGAGCTATGCCGGCAGCGTTAAGGATATTACCGAAGGCATCGCCAGGATGAAGTGGGCGCTCGATCCCGCCTCCCCGAAGGAAATCTACATGGGAGATAGAAAGATGACCAGGGATTGGCTATGAATAACTTGTTGAATGTCAAGACTCCTGCAGAAAGGCAGGCTTTGGTGCTTCAGAGCGATTTCGGTCTTAAGAACCACGGCTTGACAAATTTACGCCTTACTTACTGGAATCTACCCCCAGAGGCGCTGTATGAGGAGATCGTTTTTCGCACCGAGGGAATCATTTCGCAACAAGGTCCAATCGTCGTAAATACAGGTAAACACACCGCCAGGGCAGCCAGTGACAAATTCATTGTTCAGGAACCAACCACGCAAGATAAAATTTGGTGGGGGCAATACAACCAGCCTTTCAGTCCTGAGAAGTTCGATGAGTTATATGCTCGGTTGCAGGGTTATCTCCAAGGGAGAGATTTATTCATTCAGGACTGCTATGCCGGTGCCGACCCACGCTATGAAATGCCGATTCGGATCATTACTGAACTTGCTTGGCATAGCCTGTTCGCCCGAAATATGTTTGTGTTGCCGGCATCGACAGAAGAATACCACTATCATGTCCCCAATTTCACGGTCATCTGTGCCCCATTTTTTAAAGCTTTTCCTTCTATAGATGGAACCCCGGCGCAAACATTTATCATTCTCAATTTTGATCAACGACTATGTATCATTGGTAACACAGCCTATGGTGGGGAGATCAAAAAAGCTATTTTTACTGTTCTGAATTATTTGCTTCCCTTAGAGGGGATCATGCCGATGCACTGTTCGGCTAACATGGGCAAGGATGGCGACGTAGCTTTGTTCTTTGGACTTTCTGGAACAGGGAAGACAACCCTATCAGCCGACCCCAGGCGAAGTTTAATCGGAGATGATGAACACGGCTGGAGCGACGAAGGAATCTTCAACTTCGAAGATGGATGCTATGCCAAAGTGATCCAACTTTCACCCACTGCCGAACCACAAATTTACGCCTGTACCCGCAAGTTTGGAACTATTCTCGAGAATGTGGTGTGCGACCCGGTGACTCGAGTTATCGATCTGGATGACGACACTATAACTGAGAATACCCGCGCATCCTATCCGCTCAATTATATCGATCATGCGGTTCCGGAAAAGATTGGCAACCATCCCAAGAACATCATTCTGCTTACCTGTGATGCCTCTGGGGTGATGCCGCCAATCGCCCGCCTATCCATTGAGCAAGTACTTTATCACTTTATCTCTGGTTACACATCCAAGGTGGCCGGCACCGAGATCGGCCTGGGCAAAGAGCCAGAGATCACCTTTAGCGCCTGTTTCGGTGCACCTTTTATGGTCCACAACCCGAGTTTTTACGCCGACTTATTGAAGCAGAAAGTCATTCGGTATGGTGTGAACTGCTGGTTGCTCAACACAGGTTGGGTAGGTGGCACCTACGGAATTGGTAAGCGGATCAGCATTCATGATACACGGGCAATGCTAAACGCAGCTCTTGACGGATCGCTCGGTAATGTAAATTTTATTATGGACCCGATATTCGGATTCCAGGTTCCGAAGTCTTGTCCGGGAGTAAATGATAAAGTGTTAAATCCTGCCTCAGCCTGGCCGACTCATGAAATCTACATGCAAAAATATCGCGAACTTGCCTCGCGTTTCAGGGATAATTTCAAGAAATTTGCAGACGAATGCACCCCCGAGGTGAGAAACGCCGGTCCCCGTATTTGATCACAGTGCCCAAGCGAGCAAAATTCCCAAGATGGCGATAATAACCCCCAGGTGGAGGAGGAGATTTGTTGTCGCAAACCAGCCAGCTGATGGAAAGAATTGCAGTACAGCATTAATAAAAACCAATAGAACACCGACCATAGGGAGTAAACCCTTGCGGTGGGCCAAAAAGTCCGATGCAGTATCCAAGATTTGATTGAATTTTTTCAACATCATGTGTCAAAATCGGTCATAATTTCGGTTTCACATAGGGTTTGTAACGCCCCATAAGGCGAGCTGGTAGCCCTCCCTGGATGAGAACTCCTCCCTGGCGGTGTTCGATATAATCCACTTGACCTTGCTCGTGAATAATGGAAATCAATCCGCCCTCTTTATAAGGCAACAGAACCGTTATCTGAATAAAGTTCTCAAAGAGTTGTTCGCTAACCACCTGGAGAAGATCAACTATGCCTTCCCCTGTCAACGCTGATATTGCTACTGAATGGGGAAAATTGGCCAATGCCTGGCGAGCTTTTTCGGGGTTAGATAACTGATCTATTTTATTCAAGGCTATCAAGACCGGAATATGGTCTGCTTCGATTTCTATTAAAGTTTGGTAAACCGCCTTTGCCTGAGCCTGAGCATTTACATGGGTGATATCCACAATGTGCAGCAATAAGTCAGCTTCTGCGATCTCCTCAAGCGTGGCACGGAATGCGGCAACTAAAGTTGTAGGTAATTTCTGGATAAATCCCACTGTGTCCGTAAACAAAGCCAAATGTCCTCCCGGTAGCTCGACCCGCCGAGTAGTTGGATCGAGTGTAGCAAAAAGCTGGTCGGCTACATACACATCTGCATCTGAAAGCCGGTTGAGCAATGTGGATTTTCCTGCGTTGGTATAACCGACCAGCGCGATCACCGGGATGCGCGACTGTTTCCGCCGGGTGCGATATTGTTGCCGGTGGATGCGCACTTTTTCTAGCTGCTCTTTCAGGGTGCTAATCCGCCGGCGAATGTCACGCCGGTCAACCTCCAGCTGTGTTTCGCCAGGACCACGCAAACCCACACCGCCAACGCCTCCCGCACGTCCACCACCACCCCCAGCTTGCCGGGCAAGATGAGTCCAGGCCCGAGTCAAGCGTGGTAAACGATATTCGTATTGGGCTAATTCTACTTGTAACGCCCCTTCGCTTGTATTTGCGTGTTGGACAAAGATATCGAGGATCAAAGCGGTCCGATCCAGGACGCGAATATTATCGCTAAAAGATCTTTCCAATTCACGTAAATGACGTGGCGATAATTCTTCGTCGAAAAGAACTACATCAGCCTGAACTTCCTCAATCAGAGCCTTGACTTCCTCGACTTTACCGGTGCCGATAAAGGTTTTCGGGTTGGGGGACTCCAGGCGTTGGGACGCTTGACCAACGATGTCTAATCCAGCAGTATTGGCAAGCAAGCTCAACTCAGTCAGTGAATCCTCAAGCGTGAGGTACCCGTCGGACTGACGGAGTTCGACGCCGACCAAAAACGCGCGTTCGCGTGGTGGAGTGGTTGGTTCAGATGTTTTTGAAGGCATAATAGCTCAAATCTGGCTTATTTGATC
>Ga0209126_1000926_pt1 | contig 10024 bp, 5 predicted proteins | sample RifCSP19_1_FD_184024 | JGI IMG/M metagenome (GOLD analysis project Ga0209126, IMG submission 184024) | Soil microbial communities from Rifle, Colorado - Rifle CSP2_sed 19_1 (SPAdes) (version 2) | ecosystem: Environmental > Terrestrial > Deep subsurface > Rock core/Sediment | place: Rifle...
ATGGCTAAGGACAGCCCTCCCAGGCCAGTGAGGAGCGGCCCGATGTATGTCCAGCGGGCGCGCAGTGCCACGGCCCGCTCCACAGCGATCAAGGTCCCCAGGAAGCCGGAAACCATCAGCGGGCCATGGGCAATAGGCAGGGCGGGCTGCAGGGCAGGCCAGCGCCATCCCAGGCGCACCAGCCCGGTCCAGATGGCGGTTAAGAAGAGGAGCAGGGACAAAGCGATCAGTGGGAAACGCAGTCTACTCTGCATTATTTCTAGGGCATCTCTTTGAGTAGAAGCAGAAGCATTACCAGCGGCGTCCTGGCGAAGACGCTGTGGGGGAGCTGCGGCGGCATGCGCAACCAGGACCCCAGGTGAGCCTCCATCTGATCTTCGCCGAGGGTCAAGCGCGCTTCTCCCTGCACAAAGAAAAGCAGGGCTGCCTGGGAGGCGGTGTGCTCAGAGAGTTCTTGCCCCTGGGCGAAGCCGAACAGGACCACCTTCACCTGTTCATCGCTGTAGATCGTGCGGCTGATGATGCTATCGGGTGGGATCTCCGGGATTTCGGAGGCCAAGTTTTCAAAGAACGCATAGGCCGAATTCATGGGTTTAATGCTCCTTGTGTTGAAATTAATAGCTGTCAGCCCTCAGCGGTCACCAGTCAGCGATCGGTTCTGGACTCACCAGTGATTACCTTTCCAATCCTGTGAGTTTATACCACATCTTTCTTCATACCGGAAATCCGAACCGTCCCAATATTTTAAGCCAAGTGTATGTTTCCCATGCCGATCCACGTGCTATAATCTCTATAGGCGCGGGTCAGTCAATCTCGTCCCTCTATCCCGGCTTCCATCCATTCCTCTCGTTTCACGCTTCACGATTCCATGTCCTTCGTCCACCTTCACGTCCACTCTGAATACTCCCTGCTCGACGGATTCAGTAACATCAAGAAGATGGTGAAGCGCGCCAAGGAAATGGGCATGCCAGCCCTGGCCTTGACCGACCACGGGACGATGTTCGGGGTGATGGAGTTCTACAAGGCGACCACCGAAGCTGGACTCAGGCCGATCATCGGAGTCGAGGCTTATTTAGCCGCGCGAGGAATGAACGAGCGCGATCCCCAGCTGGACAAGAAATCCAGTCACCTGTTGCTCCTGGCAGAGAACGAGATCGGTTATCGCAACCTGCTGCAGATCGCCAGTGCAGCTCAAATGGAGGGTTTCTACTACTATCCACGCATCGATCACGAGTTCCTGGCCAAGCACGCTGAGGGACTAATCTGCACTTCTGGCTGCATGTCAGCGGAAATCCCACGTCTGATTCAGCAGGAAAGCCTGGAGGCAGCCCGCCGCCAACTGGACTGGTACTACGAAGTCTTTGGGGCGGACAATTTTTTCCTGGAACTCCAGGAGCACGACATCGAGGAAATCGAGCGGATCAACAAAACCCTGCTTAACCTGGGCAAGCGTTACCAGGCGCGTTTCGTCGCCACCAACGATGTGCACTATATCAACCCGGAAGATGCCCGCTTGCAGGACATCCTGCTCGCCATTCAAACTGGCTGTGTGCTCAGCGATCCAAACCGCATGCGGATGAGCGATCAATCGTTCTACTTGCGCAGCCCAGAGGAGATGGCAGCCATCTTTACCGAGGTGCCCGAGGCGATCAGCAACACCTTGGTCATCGCTGAGCGCTGCAACATAGACCTGGGCTTTAAGGGTTATCGCCTGCCCAAATTCGATGTGCCGCCGGGTTCTAGCGCCGAGACCTACCTGCGAAAACTGTGCGAAGATGGTATTGAGCAGCGCTACGGAACTCGCAGCCCCGATCCGCAGGTGCGCCAGCGCCTGGAATACGAACTGGGCGTCATCCACCAGATGGGGTTCGACACCTATTTCTTGATCGTGTGGGACCTGTGCCGGTATGCGCGGGAACGCGGCATCTGGTACAACGCACGCGGATCAGCCGCCGCTTCGATCGTGGCCTATACACTGAATATAACTCTGGTCGACCCGTTACACCATGGGCTGATCTTCGAACGATTCCTTAACCCGGGGCGCATCTCGATGCCCGATATCGACCTGGACTTCCGCGACGACAGGCGGGCCGAGATGTTGGAATACACTGCTGACAAGTATGGCAAAGACCAGGTTGCCCAGATCATTACCTTCGGCACTTTGGGAGCGCGTGCCGCCATCCGCGATGTCGGCCGAGTCATGGACATCCCACTCAGTGAAGTCGACAAGGCCGCCAAACTGATCCCGAACATTTCTGGTAAGACGGTGAGCATCGCTGATGCCTTGGGAGAAGTCCCCGAATTTAAGCAGCTCTACCAGTCTAGCCCATATTTTCAGGAGCTGATTGACACAGCCAGAGAGATGGAAGGTGTGGTGCGGAACGCTGGCACCCACGCGGCGGGCGTGATCGTGACCGATAAACCGATCATTGAATACCTGCCGCTGCATCGCCCGACAGGGAGTTCGGCGGAGGACAGCCCGATCAAGATCGTCACCCAATTTGAAATGTCGCACCTGGAAGCGTTGGGGCTGCTCAAGGTGGACTTCCTGGGGCTGGCTACCCTGACTATCATGGCGCGCGCCTGCGATCTGATCCGCGAGCGGCACGGGGTGGATTTAAACCTGCAAAGTATCCCTACTGATGACCCAGCTACATACGAGCTGCTGGGTCGAGGCGACACAGCCGGCGTTTTCCAGGTAGAAGGCTCGGGTATGCGTCGTTACCTGATGCAGATGAAGCCGAAGACTCTGGATCACGTGATCGCCATGGTGGCACTTTTCCGTCCAGGTCCGATGGACTTCATCCCTGGGTATATCCGCCGCATGCACGGGGAGGAGGCAGTTCAATACCAGCATCCCATGCTGGAATCGATCTTCAAAGAGACTTACGGCTATCCCGTTTATCAAGAACAGTTGATGTTCGTCGTCATGAACCTGGGGGGGTATAGCGCTTCGGAGGCGGATGACTTACGCAAAGCTGTATCCAAGAAACAAAAAGACCAGCTTCTCAAGCACCGCGAGAAATTCGTCGCCGGCGCGGTGCAGCAAGGCATCCCTGAAGAGACAGCTGGAGAGATTTTTGACGACTGGGAGGAGTTCGCCCGTTACGGGTTTAACAAGGCGCATGCAGCTGATTATGGGGTACTCGCCGTCCAGACTGCTTACCTGAAGGCACACTTCCCCGTCGAATATATGACGGCGTTGCTCTCGGTCAACTTGAACAATATCGACGAAGTGGCATTGTACGCAGCCGACTGCCGCCGGATGGGGATCGCTGTGGCGTCGCCTGATGTGAATATCAGCGGGTGGGATTTCACAATCGAGGATCATGCGGATGGTAAAGCGACGATCCGCTTTGGCCTGGGGGCAATCAAAAACGTTGGTCGCGGTCCAGTCGACGCCATCCTCCAGGCGCGCGCTGAAGGGGGGTCTTTCAGTGATATCAATAATTTTATCCAGCGGGCTGACCTGCGTCAGGTGGGTAAGCGCGCCCTGGAATGCCTGGTGCGCGTGGGCGCGCTCGACCGTTTCGGCCCACGCCCAGCTTTGTTACAGTCTCTCGACCATTTCATCTCGGTCAGCGCCTCTCATTTTCGCGCCGCAGAAATTGGCCAGATGAGCCTGTTTGGGTTGCACAATGGCCTGAAGGATGAGATCACGCTTCCCAAATCGACGACCGAAATTCCACGCCGTGAGCAGCTGGCCTGGGAGCGCGAACTGATCGGCCTGTATGTATCCGACCACCCGCTCAGTCCGGTGATCGAGATCCTCAATGAGGTCGTTACCCACTTCTCCAGGCAGCTGGCGGAAGCCAGCCATAACGAGCGGGTGCGCGTGGCTGGGATCATCGCTCGCTACCGGACACATCAGACCAAGACCGGTAAGAGCATGGCGTTTGCCACCCTGGAAGACCTGCAAGGTGAGATCGATCTGGTGATCTTTCCGCGCACCTGGGCCCAAGTTGCTGAGCTGGTCAGCTCCGATAAGGTCGTATTGGTGGAAGGGCGGGTTGACGCGCAGGGCAGCGAGCCCAAAGTTCTGGTGGACACCCTAACTACGGATTTGAAATTCACCACGGCTCTCAAACCGTTGCCACTCCCCGTCGCACCGCCACTCCCCCAGGATATGCTGCTCCCGGAAGATTTCGATGAAGGAGAAACTGTGGAGAAGGGGAACTCAGGTGATGCAGAGGAGATAGCAGTCCCAGCCGCGAGCGCACGGCGTGCGGCAAGCCCGCCAGAAGAGAAAAGCGATGCGTCTGAGAATTCGGTGACTGACTTTCCTCTTGTGATCCAGGCCACCCAGCAGATCGCTGAAACCGCTGAACAAGGCTTGGTTTGGAAGGCAGATTGGGACGCCGCCTGGGAGGAGGACACGCCTCCACCCCCAGAGATTTTCCCGCCAGATTGGGAACTCGCTAACGCTGTGATGGCCGCCGTGGCCGATCCGGCAGGCTCCATAGAGCTGGCCGAGGAGCCGCCCTCTCCTGAACCACCACCTCTCGCCACTCCATCCGGTGAGCCAGCCGACTCCAGTGAGGCGTCCGGGGAAATTCTCCCAGCTGCTCCGGTCGAGGTGAGCGAAAACGTCCCCGCGGGTGTGCTGCCCCCCTTTATCGTCTCCCCGTTGCCGCCTGCCGATGGTGAGGCCGTTCACATGATCACGATCGTATTACGCCCCACGCAGGATAAGATCCGCGATAACCTGCGCATCCGACAGGTCTACGGCACACTGATCGCTTATCCTGGGAAAGATCGCTTCGCCTTCCATGTCTTCGAGCGCAGCCGCGGCTATTTAATTGAGTTCCCCAACTTCACCACTGGCCTGTGCGCAGAGCTGATCAACCGCTTGAAGGCCTTCCTCCCCGCCGACCAGGTGCGCGTCGAGCCGATTACATTCCAATAGTTTCTAATCGCTAGTCATGATAAACAAGGGCTTCATCTCGAAACTCTTGTAGAGCGGGCGCAAGCGCTGGATGTCATAGTGCTTTTCGACGTTGACGTTCTTCTTGGAACTGATCACCACGTCGAGCGGCACGTTATCATAACGCCCGTTCTTCAGGACGACCAGCCGCCCATGGATCCCACCCAGGGCCAGGTCCAACGCCAGGTTGCCGTAAGCCATGGGGACGATCGAATCGATCGCATCCGGATCGCCGCCGCGCACCATGTAGCCCAGTTTTTGATTGATGACATTGACCGACTTGCCTTTGTTAAACTTAGCGGAGCGCTCCTTTAATTCCGAAGAGACCAGGTCGCCGATCCCCCCCAGCTTCTTATGACCATAAGCGTCGAGGGTCGAGTCGGTAAACACCATCTCTCCCCCCTCGAACATGGTACCTTCCGAAACCAGCACCACGGAATAATGGCTAGGATTCTTGTTGCGGTCGTAAACCAATAATTCCGTCAGGAGATCGATATCAAATTTATACTCCGGGATCACACAGCGGTTGGCCGCTCCGGCCATGGTAGGCAGCATGGCTGTAAAACCGGCATAGCGCCCGAAAACTTCCATCACCAGGATGCGTTCGTGCGATCCGGCAATGGTGCGCAAGTTATTGGCCAGGTTAATGGTGCGGGTGACGCAGGTGCTGAAGCCGATACAGTAATCCGTCCCTGGGACGTCGTTGTCCATCGTCTTGGGGATAGCGATCACCCTCAATCCTTCCTGGTACAGGCGGACGGCGTAGCTGAGCGTGTCATCCCCGCCAATGGGGATCAGGTAGTCAATGCCGAGAAAGTCCAGGTTTTTCACCACCTCAGGAGTCAGATCATTCATCTGATCTTTGTAAGTATCCTTGAGATGTTCAGGGACTTCCGCTTTCCTCACATGGCTGGGGCGAGCGCGGGAAGTGTGTAAGAAGGTGCCGCCAGTCCTTCCCGCCCGGTTGACGACTTCTTCGGTCAGGACCTGGAAATGTTTGCTGTTATCGGCGTCCTTTGCGCGGATGATCTCCATGGCGCCGGCCCAGCCGCGCCGGATGCCGATCACCTGGTAGCCTTCGCGCAGCGCGCGGATGGTCACGGCGCGGATGGCTGGATTCAATCCAGGAACATCACCCCCGCCGGTGAGGATCCCGATCACGCCGCCTTTCTTTTTAATGTTTGGCATAAGTAACCTCTATTACTGGAATTCGGCGCATATTGTACCCCTTTTTAAGTTTAAATCCAGGTAGGTTCTTGATAAATCCCAAAGACTTCCTTCATCACCCCGATGATCTCGCCCAATGTGGCGTAAGCGCGCACGGCATCCATAATGTAAGGCATGGTGTTCTCAGTTCCCTGGCAGGCCAGGCGCAGCCGGTCCAGGGCTTGCCCGAAGCGGCCGCTGTCGCGTTCCTTGCGCAGCGCCTCCAGGCGGTTCACCTGCCGTTTGTAGCCCTGGGGATCCATTCTTAAGATGGGGATTTCGTAAGGTTTGAGGTCCGGGTAGGCGTTGACGCCGACGATCCGGCGCACATTTTCGTCGATCTCGCGCTGGTAGCGGTAAGCGGCGTCGGAGATCTCGCTCTGGAAGAAGCCTTTGTCAATGGCGGGCAGGACACCGCCCAGATCGGCGATGCGGCCGAAGTATTCGTAAGCCTGGGTCTCGATGCGATTGGTCTGGCTCTCGACAAAGAACGATCCACCCAAGGGATCGACTGTGTTTGCAGCGCCGGATTCCTCGGCGATGATCTGCTGCGTGCGCAGGGCGATGGTGACGGCATGCTCAGAAGGCAGCGCCAGGGCTTCATCCATGCTGTTGGTGTGCAGCGATTGGGTGCCGCCCAGCACCGCAGCCAGGGCCTGGAGGGCAACGCGCACGATGTTGTTCTCGGGCTGCTGTGCGGTGAGCGAGACACCGGCGGTCTGGGTGTGGAAACGCATCAGCCAGGCGCGCGGGTCTTTGGCACCGAAAGTCTGACGCATCTCGCGCGCCCAGATGCGACGCGCGGCGCGGTACTTGGTGATCTCCTCGAAGAAGTCGTTGTGGGCGTTGAAGAAGAAGGACAGGCGCGGGGCGAACTCATCTACGTCCAGCCCGCGCTGCATCGCCCATCGCACGTATTCCATGCCGTCGGCCAGGGTGAAGGCCAGCTCCTGGGCGGCAGTCGACCCTGCCTCGCGGATGTGGTACCCCGATATGCTGATCGTGTTCCACTCCGGGACTGTGGTAGTTCCATATTCGATCGTATCCACCACCAGGCGCATGGACGGCTTGGGCGGGAAGATGTACTCTTTTTGGGCGATATATTCCTTGAGGATATCGTTTTGGATGGTACCACGCAGCTGATCGAGAGGGACACCCTGCTTTTCGGCAGCAGCGATGTACATGGCCCAGACGATGGCGGCGGGAGAGTTGATCGTCATGCTGGTGGACACCTTGTCCAGCGGGATGCCGTCCAGCAAGATCTCCATGTCCTTGAGGGAAGACACGGCGACGCCACACTTGCCAAATTCGCCCAGGGCGGCGGGGGAGTCGCTATCCAGGCCCATCAGAGTCGGCAGGTCGAAGGCGACCGAGAGTCCGGTCTGGCCTTGTTCGAGCAGGTACTTGAAGCGGGCGTTGGTCTCCTCGGCGGTGCCGAAACCGGCGAACATGCGCATCGTCCACAATTTCCCGCGATGTAGGGTAGGGTGGATGCCACGCGTGTAGGGATATTCGCCGGGTAGAGCCAGGTCTTCCAGGTAATCCAACCTGGCCACGTCGAGCGGGGTGTACAGGCGCTCGACCGGCTCGGAGGAGGCGGTGATAAACTGAGCCTGGCGTTCGGGCAGGCGCGCCAGGTAATGTCCCAGGGTGATTTCTTCCCACTTTTCCAGCGATTGACGCAATTCTTCGAGCTTAAGGCGATCGTACATGGATTGCTCCTTTGGTCGCAGCTCCACTCAGTCAAGTAGTCGGATAGTCTGGTAACCGGAAGACTTAACCCTAGCTAGTTTCTGGTGCAAAACAGCTCCCGTCGTCGTCGTCATACTTACCGCGCAGGAAACGCCGCCGGAGACGGCGGCTTGAGCGAGTTTCGCGCCGAGATCTAGCTAACCTTACATTTGGCTGTCGAAATCTAAAAGATTATAGCACGCCTATCCCCTGATAACTAAGGATGAAATGTATTTGACGCTGGAGGCGAGGGCGTGGTAGAATTTCACCGCTCATGCCCCCATCGTCTAGGGGCCCAGGACGTGGCCCTCTCAAGGCCAAAACAGGGGTTCGATTCCCCTTGGGGGCACTGGGAAGATCGCCGGGAATTCCGGCGATTTTGATTAACTTTAGGACTTACGCAGTTGTGGGGATGGGAAACCACGTGCTATAATTTATGCAAACCGATCAAGGTTGAAACCATGTTAGAACTTGGTATACTTAAGCACAATTACAACGAGCTTAATCCGGGGAAATCACGAATGTTGACATCAACACCGGGGAGGAACATGTATTGGGCGAGTCCCACACACTGTAGTTTAGCAACACTATTCATGGTTATTTGAAGCTCTGCACGGGCTGATTGATCTGTACAGAGCTTAGTTAAAAACCTATATCCCGTCGAAACTGAAGACGAATTGTCTGGGTGGTATTTGGATAAGTCGGTGTAGATCGACAACACAACAACCTGACACATGCAAACGATATTTGGAGGAGGTGATCATGAGCGCTGTTCGACTGCATGAAAATAACAGACCCGATGCCTTCCTGCTCGGGAACTATCGAGTTCGCCTGTTATCTCTAAGCCTCGTCATTGGTATACTCGTGGCAGCCTGTGGTCTGGGTTCAATGTCCGCCGGTCCTTCGGCGAACCAGCCGGCTGCAAATAATGGTAACAATAGCACGCCAGGATCGGATCAGGGCAATTCGAGCAGCCAGGTTGCTCTGCCGGGTACAGAGGAGTTCGGTCTGACGAAAAAGGAACTCGTGACCAGCATCGAGGCGGTCGAGTCCTTGATCGCTGAATGTATGCGCGCAGCCGGGTTCGAATATATCGCGGTGGACTATGGAACGGTACGCAAAGGCATGGTTGCCGACAAATCGCTTCCTGGCCTTAGCGAGCGAGGGTATATCGATCGGTATGGGTTTGGCATTTCGACGCTGTACACCGGCCTGTCCCCGCAGCTCGCTGATGTGGCTACACCGGCCAAGATCGGTTTGGGGGAACAAAACGTACGCATTTTTAACGCGCTGTCGCCCGCCGATCAGGTGGCCTATAACCACACGCTCTTCGGCGACCACCCCGAGGCGACATTCGCGGTTGCACTCGAGATCGAGGACTTTTCCCGAACTGGAGGCTGCACCCGCAAAGCCATCGAGCAGGTATTCAGACCTGAGCAGTTGAGCGCCACCTATTACAACCCAAAAGATGCTCTGATCAATCAGGACCCACGCATGGTAGCCGCCCTGGCAAAGTTCAGCGACTGTATGCGCGCAGCGGGATTCGACTACAGTCACCCGGACGATCTCGAGCCTGATATCCGGAAGCGCCTGGATGCCATCACAGGCGGACTGCCTGTAGAGGCGTTGTCGGCGGATGCCTTGGCTGCCCTGCAAAAACTTCAGGCTGAAGAGCGCGCCTCGGCTGTCGTCGCGTTCGACTGCGCGGAAAGGTATTTCGAGCCAGTGGAGGCCTTGATCGAGATCGAAATGTATGCCAATCCTCCTAAGTAAAGGCGATGAATAGAAAACGGCTTTTGACAGTCTTTATCGTCCTTGGGGTGGTGGTACTGGCTTCTGCAGGAATCTGGATTGCGGGCTCGAGGATACAATCTCCAGCAGAGGCGGCCGCGCGCATCGCTCCACCGACCCCCTCGCCGATTTTAGTCCCAGTCGAGGAGCGCGTGCTGGCGTCCAACGTCGTGACGCGCGGCACAGCCCGCTTTGGATTGCCTCAATCCATATCGCTTGTTCCCTCCCCCCTGAAAACGGAAGTTGGAGTGATCTCCACGCTCCCTGCGCGAAACACGCAGGTACAGGAGGGAGATGTCCTGCTCACCGCTTCTGGTAGACCGGTCTTTGTGCTGCAAGGGATGATCCCGGCCTTCCGTGACCTGACCACCG
>Ga0209126_1000932_pt1 | contig 10008 bp, 7 predicted proteins | sample RifCSP19_1_FD_184024 | JGI IMG/M metagenome (GOLD analysis project Ga0209126, IMG submission 184024) | Soil microbial communities from Rifle, Colorado - Rifle CSP2_sed 19_1 (SPAdes) (version 2) | ecosystem: Environmental > Terrestrial > Deep subsurface > Rock core/Sediment | place: Rifle...
CACGAAACTGATCAGGGGGACAATATAGGTAATAAAGGATGCCTTTAAGAAGAGCTTGGGCTGCATGGCCACCTCGACCCGCTCCCCGATATGGGCCCCCAGCATGTTCTTTGCCTCGATCACCGTGTTACTCCCCACATCGCCCGGCTTGCACATGGACTTGGAGGCACACCCGTCACAGGAGCTCCCGCGAACGGCCCTGACCTTTGCCATCCCGTCAAAGACCTCAACGACGACCCCCTCTTCAATCATCCGGTTATCCATGAGAGCCCTCAATATCCTTCAATAACTTATATTCGATGCTGTCCACCAATGCCTGCCAGCTCGCCTCAATGATATTCTCTGAGACGCCGACCGTCCCCCACTTCTTCTGTTTGTCCCCCGATTCAATCAGCACACGGACCCTCGATGCCGTCCCGCTCAATCCCGTGAGCACCCTGACTTTATAGTCAATCAGATGCACCTCTTTCAGCGCAGGATAAAACTTCTCCAGGGCCTTTCGCAAGGCATGGTCTAAGGCATTAACGGGGCCATGCCCGTCTGCGGCCGTATGTTCAATCTCCCCAGCCACCTTCAGCATGAGGGTCGCCTCAGAGATCGGGGCCTCGTCTTCTTTTCTCTTCTCCACGATCACCCTGAATCCTATCAGATTAAAGAACCTCTTGTGCAGGCCTAAGGAACGCTTCATCAGCAGTTCAAAAGACCCCTCTGCCCCCTCGAACTGATATCCCCTGTCCTCCATCTCCTTTAAGACCTGTAAGACCTCCTGCAGTTTTGGGCGGTCTTCCTGTTTTACGATAATCCCATACTCCCCTGCCTTGTGCAGGATGGTGCTGATGCCGGAATAGTCGGAGACGAGGGTCCTCTGGATATTGCCGACATCTCCGGGCCGGATATGCTCATAGGTGGTGGGCTTTTTTCTGACAGCATGGACATGAAGCCCCCCTTTATGGGTAAAGGCGCTGTCGCCTACATAGGGCTGATGACGATCGGGAGGGATATTGGCAATCTCACTGACAAAGTGGGACACCTCCCGGAGCCGCTGTAATTGCTGATCAGAGATACACCCGATCCCCAATTTCAGTTTCAGGTTCGGCAGGATGGAACAGAGATTCGCATTCCCGCACCTCTCGCCGAGACCATTGATCGTCCCCTGGACCAGTGCTGCCCCTGATTCCACAGCAATGATGGAGTTTGCAACAGCCACGTCAGAATCATTGTGGGAATGGATGCCGAAGCGGGCCTTGACTCCTCGCCGGGTCTCCCTGAATATCTTTCTCATCTCCTCCGGCATCGTGCCTCCATTGGTATCACAGAGGACGAGCCAGTCTGCACCGGCGCGCAGGGAGGCCTTGAGGGTCTGAATAGCATATTCCGGATCGGACTTAAACCCGTCAAAATAGTGCTCCGCATCAAAAAATACAGACTTCCCTTTGGACTTCAGATAGACAATGGAATCTTCGATCATCTCGATATTCTCTTTGAGGCTGATGCCGAGGGCCTCCTTCACCTGGAAGTCCCAGCTCTTCCCCACTACCGTAACATAGTCTGTATCTGCCTGAAGAAGGGCCTCTATCGTGGGGTCTGTCTTTGCGCTTGAAGACGCCTTTCGCGTACTCCCGAAGGCAACGATCTTTGAGGTCTTCAGCGAAAGTGCCTTTACCTCTTTGAAAAATTTGGTGTCCTTGGGATTCGCACCTGGCCATCCCCCCTCGATATAATGGACCCCAAGGCTGTCCAATTGCCCGACAATCCTCAGCTTGTCCTCAAGGGTAAAGGAGACATCCTCAGCCTGGGCGCCGTCCCGGAGCGTTGTATCGTATATCTCAACCTTCTTCATAGAATAATCTACTGCTGCTCCCCTTCCAGCTCAAATGCCCTGTGCAGAGCCCTCACCGCAAGCTCCGCGTACTTTGCATCAATCACGCACGATATCTTGATCTCTGAGGTGCTGATCATCAAGATGTTAATCCCCTCCTTCGACAGGACAGAGAACATCCTGACCGCGACTCCTGAGTGGGACCTCATGCCCACGCCCACGGCTGAGACCTTGGCGATATCTTCCTTGACCTCTAATTCCCTGGCCCCAATGTCCCTGACAACACTGCGCATCATCTCTATGGTTTTCTTAACATCCGGACGGGGAACTGTAAAAGAGATATCTGTCAGGGATTCCTGACTCACATTCTGAATGATCATATCCACTACAATATTTGCGTCTGCGACAGGACCAAATATCTTCGCAGCAATCCCTGGTCTGTCAGGCACACCGATAATCGTAATCTTTGCCTGATTCCTGTCACAGGTCACACCGGAGACCGCCACCTTTTCCATCTCTGCATCCTCCTCTGTCAGGAGTGTACCACTCCCCTCTTTAAAGGTTGATAATACCCGTAGCTTGACCCCATGTTTTGCCGCATACTCGACAGACCTGTTCTGTAAGACCTTGGCGCCAAGGCTTGCCAATTCGAGCATCTCTTCATAGGAGACCTTGTCCAGCTTCCTGGCCTCAGAGACGATGTTGGGGTCTGCGGTAAATACCCCCTCGACATCGGTATAGATATCGCACAGATCGGCCTTCAGGGCCGCTGCGATGGCCACAGCGCTCAGGTCCGATCCCCCTCTCCCCAGCGTGGTGACATCCGACTCCCCGCTGATACCCTGAAACCCTGCAATGACCGGTATGATCCCCTGTTTCAGCGCCTCGCGGACCCGTTCGCCTCCCACCCGTTCTATCCTCGCCCTGGTATGGACACCGTCTGTCACAATCCCGACCTGCCGCCCGGTAAAGGCCTTGGCAGGATATCCCATACTGTTTAATGCGATGGAGAGAAGGGCTATGGTGACACGCTCGCCGGACGAGAGCAGGACATCAACCTCCCTCTCTGCCGGCGCCTCAGAGACCTCGTGGGCAAGGGAGAGGAGCCTGTCTGTCTCCCCGCTCATGGCAGATACGACCACAACCACGTCATGCCCCTCATCACGCGTCTTAGCCACTTTGCGGGCAACGTCTCTGATCCGCTCGACATTGCCGACGGACGTCCCGCCGTATTTCTGAACAATCAACATAATCGTTACGTTAGGTAGAGTAGAGAGCTGGTTATGTAGTTTAGGTTTGCCTATCAGTTTCTGCCCCTTTCGTTCGGCAGTGCCTCAGTAGCCATACCATGCTATATTGCCAGTCCTCCCTCATCAAACCGTGCTTGCGGTTTTCCCGCACACGGCTTTCCGATGTCCTTCATCGTCAGGCATACGCCTTACTCCAAACCGCTGTGGTCGGCACTTTGTATAGACCATACTTTTCATACAGCACCCTGTCGGTATACCGCTTAAGCCCTGTCTTCCTGTCTCTGATTTTATGTCGTCTGTACAAGTGTGTCCGCAACCGAAGTTGGGCATGCTCTTTAACGTGCTTGAGGACTCTGCTGCAGTTGCGGTAGTGGAAGTAACCTACCCAGCCTTTCAGTGTCGTATTGACCTCTTTGACTATCGCTTTAAATGGCACAGGGCCCATGTTTCTACTGGTAAGCTCTGTGATGCGGGTCTTTATCTTCCTTATGGATTTCTTCGATGGCTGCACATGGGGATAGCTCTTCCCTGTGCGCCAGTTCTTCCGCATTTGTAAGTCAAACCCCAGAAAGGTAAACCTCTCTTTCATGGCATTTACCACCCGGCTCTTGGTCTCGTTTAGCGAAAGTCCCAGTCTGTCTAACACCTGCTTTATTATCACCATTGCTCGCTCTGTCCCTCGCTTGCACAGCACAACAAAATCATCGGCATAGCGCACTATGCGTGCGCCAAGCATCTTCTCCAATTGATGGCGTTTCCATATCCTGTCCAATAGGTGCAGGTAGAGATTGGCCAGTAGGGGTGAGATTACTCCTCCTTGCGGTGTGCCTTTGCGGTTCCCTTTGCCTCCACCAATATTCCTTTGCTTACCATCCTTACCTTCTTCTATGACCGGGGCCTTGAGCCACATCTGTATCAGGTGGAGTATTGCACTGTCACAGATACGCTCCGCTACCACGGCCATGAGCTTGGCATGGGGGATGGTGTCAAAGTATTTTGATAAATCGGCGTCTATGACCTCCGCATATCCTCTGTTGAGGGTGTACGATACGTCATCTATGGCATCGTGTGCCGATTTCTTCGGCCTGAACCCGTAAGAGGACTCGCAGAAGTCGGCTTCAAAGGTGGGCTCAATGACCAGTTTTACGGCCATCTGGGCTACCCTGTCTCGGATAGTAGGTATTCCCAAAGGACGTTCTGTACCGTCTCCTTTGGGTATCATCACCCGCCTTACAGGGCTTGCATGATAGGTCTTGCTCATGAGTGCTTCTTCCAGCTCCGCCAGAAAGGCGGATACCCCTTCTTGCTCTTCGATTGCCTTAAAGGTTACACCGTCTATCCCAGCACTCCCTTTGTTGGCACGGACAAGGCTGTAGGCATGACTGAGGATGTCGGCCCGGCATACCTTGTCATATAAGGCGTAGAAGCGGTAGGTTGGTTCTTGCTTGGCCTTACGGTATAGCTTCCTCTGTAGTGTCCTGATGTTCTCAGGGGTTGTTAGCATTTCTGCAATCCCCTTCTCCTCCACTCTTTGGTTGCGTTAACAAAGCAGGGTCCCTTCCCTCGGACAGGGTTATGTTGTCCCTTGTCCTCTAACGGTACTACGAACCCCTCCGACTCCCGATACAGGCCAGCATGATTTCGTTTCCTTATACACACCGGTTGACACTCCTCTTGTATCACCATATCGGGTCTCCAGCACTGGACTGCTTATCTTCCGCTACATACCGCCCCTGCTACCCCGGAGGTCTTCACAGGTTGCTTCCGTTATCTTAACCTGTGAACTTCGGCCTTCCCCTTGTGTCCACAGGGTCGGCTCCCTCTTTATTAGTATTGACGAGGCTACTTATAGGTTCACTTTCGTTGCGGCCTGCGGCTTTGCCAATTGGGAACTTACGACCCCTGATTGCTCAGACGCCGCTCCCATGTACTACCGGGGTGAAAAGACAATTCCCCCAGACGGGACTTTAACCCGTTAGATAAACAGTTGTTACTGCGTAGGGACACTTCCCATATTTTCAGACATAAAAATATGGGAAGTGTCCCTACTTTCCTATTAGCCTATCAATCAGCCGGGTCCCATCCTCAACAAAAACACCGCTCTCAGAGGCGCTTGCCTCATCATAATACCTGCCGGAGTTCTCTGTCTCACGGCTGTCATACAGGATAAATGGGACAGGCTCCGGTGTATGCGTCCTGATACTGACCGGGGTCCAGTGGTCGCATACGATCAGGACCCGGAACGGACCTTTTGCCTGCATCCCTTTCAGGATAGTCCCCACCACCTTTTCATCAAACTCTTCTATGGCCTTTACCTTTCCCCGGACATCCCCGTTGTGACCCGCTTCATCCGGGGCCTCCACATGCACGTAGACAATGTCCTTCGTCTCAAGTTCTCTTAAGGCATATTCCCCCTTGCCCTGATAATTCGTATCCAGATAACCTGTAGCGCCGGGGACATCGACAATATCAAATCCCGCATACTTGCCGATCCCCCTCATCAGGTCCACTGCCGCGATCATGGAGCCGTTCAATCCATATTTACTGTAAAACGTCTGTACCCGGGGCGCCTTCCCCTGCCCCCAGAGCCAGATTCCATTGGCCGGCTTCTCTCCTCTCGCAAGACGCTCCCTGTTCGTTGGATGGGATGAGAGGACCCGCAGGGCCTTCTCCATCATATCCTTCAGGACATCCACTCCTTTACCCGTTGGAAAACGGCCGGCGAGGGGCTTGCCAGTAAAATCATGGGGGGGCGTACACTGAACCTCCGTCTCTCCCCCCTTCCATACAAAGAGGTGCCTAGCTGATCCCCGGATAAAACCGGAAGAGATCACTCCCCAACGCCTTATCCAGGCTCAATATGAGTTCTCCCGCATCCTTCGTGCTGATATGGCCGCCACTGTAGTCTGCCATGATGACATCCCCTGAAAGGTCAGAAGAGATATAATCGCCACCCCTTGTCAGGGTCACCAGATTGCACCGGTAGGCGACATCCTCCTCCGAGAGTGAGACACCGATGCTCGCCGCCTCAAGAGGGGAACGGCCTGTATAATACTTAGCCGGATCATATCCGAGCAGGCTCAACTGGGTCACATCGCTTCCGGGATAGAAACCATCCGGTGTAAGTTTCACGCGTCCAACGACCCCTTTCCCTGCAAGATGGTCCATGTTCGGTTTATGGGCCGCCTGAAGGGGGGTCTTGTTATTCAACTCAGGAACCGTATAATCCCCCATGCCATCACCCACAAGAACAATGTATTTCATGATGAATACCCCAGCACCTTTAAAACCTCTCCCTTGTCTGCCTTGACCGTCACAGGCCGCTGGGAGAGCTTGATCGCCATATCCGTATCCTTGAGTCCATGACCGGTGAGCGTACACACCACCCTCTCGCCGCCGGCGAACAGCCCCTCTTTATTCTTTTTGATAACCCCTGCCACAGAGGCGGCTGAAGCCGCCTCGCAGAAGACCCCTTCCAGGGAGGAGAGCATCTGGTACGCCTCCATAATCTCTTCGTCTGTCACCATATTGATCTCCCCCTTGGATTCGGATGCAGCCTCTACCGCTGTCCTCCAGCCCGCAGGATTTCCTATCCTTATCGCCGTCGCAATGGTATGAGGGTTCTCGATGACATGCCCGAGTACGATAGGCGCGGAACCTGCCGCCTGGAATCCCATCATCTTTGGCAGCCCGGAGATCTTCCCCATCTTGCAGTACTCCCTGTAACCCATCCAGTAGGCCGTGATATTACCAGCATTCCCCACGGGGAGGAAGTGGTAGTCCGGATATCCCATGAGATGATCACAGACCTCGAATGCCGCTGTCTTCTGCCCTTCCAGCCGGTAGGGATTGACAGAGTTGACAATGGTGATCGGATATTCATTTGAGATACTCTTGACGATCGTGAGGGCCTCGTCAAAATTTCCCTCGATCTGGACAACACAGGCATGATGAATCATCGCCTGGGCCAGCTTCCCGATTGCAATCTTCCCCTCCGGGATCAGGACAAAGACCTTGAGCCCGGCGCGCGCCCCATAGGCCGACGCCGACGCCGAGGTGTTTCCGGTGGAGGCGCAGATGACTGCCTTGGCCCCGGCCTCAACGGCCTTGGATATGGCCATGGTCATGCCGCGGTCTTTAAAAGAGCCCGTAGGGTTTGCCCCTTCAAATTTCAGATAGAGCCCAATGCCGGGATTAATCGCATCCCTGAGATTTTTGCAGGCAATAAAAGGGGTATTCCCCTCGTTCAGGGTAATCACCGGCGTCTTGTCTGTCACAGACAGATATTCTCTGTACTGTTCTATCACGCCTTTCCAGTGCATAAAACTCTCCCCAGTTTTTCTCAATCTAACTTCTTGCCTCTTGCTTCTTACTTCTTGCTTCTTACTTCTGACTTCTCATTTCCCTTCCTCCACCCGTATCATGGTGGTCTTCTCCGATACCGCATCGAGTCTGTTGATCTCCTCAAGGGCGCTCTTGACATTTCTTTCAACCGCCTCGTGGGTCATCATGACCAGAGGGACATTCCCCCCGTCACTCCTCCCCTTCTGGATCACTGAGGCAATGCTGATCTGATGATCCCCGAGAATGCCGGATATCCTTGAAAGCACACTCGGCTTATCCTGGACCGTAAACCTGAAATAGTACATGGATTCGATCTCATTGATGTCCATAATCCTCAGGGGCACCCTCCCCTCCTCCCTGAAGGCGGCCGGCGGGACCCTCCCACTGTTTCCGGTGAGGATATTCCTGGCCACATCCAGGATGTCCCCGGCCACGGCGCTGCCGGTCGGGAGGTCTCCTGCACCCCTCCCGTAAAACAGGGTGGGGCCTACGGCATCGCCGGTGATATAGACCGCATTAAATATCCCCTCAACCGTGGCGATCAGATGGCTGTTGGGCACCATCGTAGGATGGACCCTGGCCTCGATGCAGCCGGCCCTCATCTTGGCGATCGCAAGGAGTTTCACCCGGTAGTTCAGCTCCGTTGCATAACGGATATCCACCGGTGAGATCCCGGATATCCCCTCTGTATAGATCGCCTTAAAGTCCACAGGGGTGCCGAAGGCGATATTTACAAGGATCGCAAGCTTATGGGCCGCATCGATCCCCTCAATATCCAGCGCCGGGTCTGCCTCTGCATATCCAAGCGCCTGTGTCTCTCTCAGCGCCTCTTCAAACCCTTTACCCTCGCGGGTCATCTTCGTCATGATAAAATTGGAGGTGCCATTAACGATCCCATAGATCGACTCGATCCGGTTCGCCGATAATCCTTCCCTGATGGCCTTGATGATCGGGATGCCCCCGCAGACGCTCCCTTCGAAGTAGAGGTCCACCCCGCGCCGAGAGGCCGCACGATACAACTCTTCACCGCTGACGGCCAGGAGGGCCTTGTTCGCTGTCACCACATGCTTCCCATTCTCGATCGCCTGAAGGATGTACCCTTTTGCCGGCTCAAATCCCCCGATCACCTCAACGACAATGTCGACATCAGGATTTTCAATAACCTCACGGATATCCGTAGTGATCACCTCAGGCGATAGCCCTGCCGGCAAGGACTTGTTCGTGTCCTTCCTGACTATCCTGACGATCTCTACAGGGACGCCGAGCCGCCTCCGGATAAGGTCACCATTCCTGCGCAGTATGTCCACCACACCTGAACCGACCGTTCCGAGACCAATAAGACCTATGCCGATCTTGTTTTTCATGCGAAAATCCCGGCCCATCTTACCTGCTCAACACCTTTTTGATCCCATGCACGGCCTGCCTGATACGGGGCTCATTCTCCACCAGCGCAAACCGGACATGATCATCCCCATATTCACCGAACCCAACGCCAGGAGACACGGCCACTTTCCCCTCTGTGAGGAGGAGCTTTGAGAACTCCAGAGACCCAGCACTCCTGAAGGCCTCTGGTATCTTCGCCCAGACAAACATCGTTCCGAGGGGCTTCTTGACGGACCACCCGATCCGCTCTAATCCGTTCACCAGGACATCCCGGCGCCTCCGGTAGGTGTCCACTGTCGCCTTGACACAATCCTGCGGACCATTCAGGGCAAGGATGGCTGCAATCTGTATAGGCTGAAACACCCCGTAATCGAGATAGCTCTTGATCTTCGTAAGGGCGCCTACCATCTCCCTGTTCCCGACGCAGAAACCGACCCTCCAACCCGGCATATTATAACTCTTGGATACGGAGAAGAACTCCACCCCGATATCCTTTGCCCCGGGAACCTGCAGAAAACTGGGGGCCGTATAACCGTCAAAGACAAGGTCTGCATAGGAGAGGTCATGAATGACCATTATGTCATTATCCTGGGCAAAATCAACCACCCTTTTGAAAAATCCGATGTCCACGACCGCGGTCGTAGGATTGTGCGGAAAGGAGATGATCAGCATCTTTGGCCTTGGCCACATCTCCTTGTAGGCCCTGCACATGTCCTCAAAGAAGTCGCTGTCCTCCCGGAGGGGAATGCTCTTGATCTCCCCGCCCACAATAATCACGCTATAGGGGTGTATGGGATACGTGGGATTAGGGGCCATCACAACGTCACCCGGGTTAATCGTGGCTAACGCCAGGTGGGACAGCCCTTCCTTGGCCCCGATGGTGACCACGGCCTCTGTCTCAGGGTCCAGGTCTACATTGTACCTTCGCTTATACCAGTCAACGATTGCAACCCTGAGCTTTGTGATCCCTTTGGATGCCGAATACCTGTGGTTCTTCGGATTCCTTGCCGCCTCTGTCAGTTTGTCCACGACGTGGGGAGGGCTTGCCAGATCGGGATTCCCCATCCCAAGGTCAATAATGTCCTCCCCCCGCCGCCTCGCCTCTATCTTCATCGAGGTCACAATGCTGAAGACGTAGGGCGGAAGTCTTTTTATCCTGCTGAATTCTCTCATAAGGTTCTCTGCTCCGATTTTTATTGCAAATACTCAAAT
>Ga0209126_1000933_pt1 | contig 10005 bp, 14 predicted proteins | sample RifCSP19_1_FD_184024 | JGI IMG/M metagenome (GOLD analysis project Ga0209126, IMG submission 184024) | Soil microbial communities from Rifle, Colorado - Rifle CSP2_sed 19_1 (SPAdes) (version 2) | ecosystem: Environmental > Terrestrial > Deep subsurface > Rock core/Sediment | place: Rifle...
TTTAATTGTGTCCCCTCTTTGTGCTATCAGCGCGCCACTTTTTCCATATAATACACCATCGATTCAAACAGGATATATCCGTCTGTACCGCCGAGTATCCCCTCCCCGCACCGCTCCGGATGCGGCATCATGCCGAGCACGTTTCCCTTTTCATTGCACACCCCGGCAATGTTCCCGATCGATCCGTTCGGGTTGACCTCGTCAACGGGCTTGCCGTCACTCCCTGTGTACCGGAAGACGATCTTATTATTCTTCTGCAGGTGGGTATAGGTCTCCTGGTCCACATAATAGTTCCCCTCGGCATGGGCAATGGGCATCCTGACGACCTGATTCTCAACATAATTGCAGGTAAATGGGGTATTGATATTGTCCACCCTCAGATAGACATCCTTACAGATAAACTGGAGGGACCGGTTCCTCAGCATGGCCCCCGGCAGCAGCCCTGCCTCTAAGAGGATTTGAAAACCGTTGCAGATCCCCAGTACAAGCCCCCCTTGCCGGGCAAAGTCCTCTACCGCCTTCATGACCGGTGAGAGGCGCGCCATGGCCCCAGTCCGGAGATAATCGCCGTAGGAAAAACCGCCGGGGAGGATGACTGCATCATAACCAGAGAGGTCCTTCTCCTTGTGCCAGACAAAGTCTGCGGATTGGCCGATGACATGCTTTGCCGCATGATAACAATCATGGTCACAATTGGAGCCGGGAAATACAATGACGGCAAACTTCATAGTTAGTCGATTATAGCAGGAACTCTACCCCCGGGGCAAGACACAAAATGGGTTTGGAGAAAGCGCCTTACTGGGCGGGTGGGGGGCCGTTTGCACGGCAGGGATAAAGATGCTATATTTGTACTGTCAGCAGTCAGGAGGGAGGGGAAAATGCTCAAGACCAGAATAAAATGCACCTACGATGAGTATGCGGCCATGAGTGATGAAAAAAGGTATGAACTCATTGAGGGGGAACTGTATATGGTACCGTCACCGGACTTTTACCACCAGACTATTTCAATGAATATTTCCCATCCGCTAAGAAAATTTGTTAGAGAAAAGAACCTGGGGATTGTCTTGTATGCCCCCTTTGACGTCGTCCTGTCAGAGACCGATGTGCTGCAGCCGGATATCCTCTTCGTCTCCAAAGAGAGGATGGGGCAGATGACGGATAAGAACCTCAGGGGAGCCCCTGATCTGGTGATTGAAATCCTCTCCTCCTCTACCCGGGAGAGGGACAGGCTCGTAAAGAAGAGACTCTACATGGAACATGGGGTGAAGGAATTCTGGATCGTTGCCCCGGATAAACGGACGGTGGAGATCCTGGTATTAAAAGAGACAGGCTTTGAGACCTTCGGTATCTTCTTTATGGAAGACGAACTGACCTCCCCCCTATTGAAGGATTTCAGGCTTCAGTTAAAAGAGGTGTTTGTTTCATAACCTGTAATACCCCTTATACCATTCAACAAACCTCTTGATCCCCTCTTCGATGGGCGTCGATGGCTTAAAACCAACATCCCTCATCAGGTCATCTACATCCGCATACGTGGCCGGCACATCCCCGGGCTGGATAGGGAGGAGGTTCTTTTTTGCCTTTTTCCCAAGGGCCTCTTCCAATACCTCAATAAACCGCATCAGCTCCACAGGGTTGTTGTTCCCTATATTGTAAATCCTGTACGGGGCGGGACTTGTTCCGGGATCAGGGAGATCTCCTGACCATCCTGGATCAGCCTCAGCGACCTTGTCCGCGACCCTGACGACACCTTCCACGATGTCGTCAATATAGGTAAAATCCCTCTGCATCTTTCCATAGTTGTAAACATCAATGGGCCTGTCCTCAAGGATGGCCTTTGTAAACAGGAACAGCGCCATATCCGGACGCCCCCAGGGACCGTATACCGTAAAGAACCTGAGCCCGGTGCAGGGGAGTTTATAGAGATGACTATAGGTATGGGCCATCAGTTCGTTGGCCTTCTTGGTGGCGGCATAGAGCGATACAGGGTGATCCACATTATGGTGAATGGAGAATGGCATCTTTGTGTTGGCGCCGTAGACCGAGCTGGACGAGGCAAATACCAGGTGCTTCACATGGTGATGCCTGCATCCCTCCAGGATATTGATAAATCCGACGAGGTTTGAATCCACATAGGCATACGGGTTGACTATGGAGTAGCGCACCCCGGCCTGGGCCGCGAGGTTTATAACCCGATCAAATCGCCCTTCCCTGAAAAGCGCGGAGATCCCGCTTCGGTCTTCAAGCGCTGTCTGAACGAACCTGAAGCCACGCCTCCCTTCCAACTGGGCCAGCCTGGCCTTTTTGAGCCCCACATCATAGTAGTCATTGAGGTTATCAAGGCCGACCACCTCATCTCCACGCTCCATGAGACGCTTAGAGACATAAAACCCTATAAAACCTGCGGCGCCTGTTACAAGGACCCTATTCATCGAAAATACCCTTTCAAATCCCCCCTTGGCCCAATCCCCCTCAATCCCCCTTTAATAAAGGGGGAAGAAAATTTCGCGTGAGTCAGCTCTGCAATCTTGAAATAAAGATATCAACATTTTTACGGAATACAAAGAGGGCTGTGTCCCTGGGCGAGTTCCTGATCGCCGCCTCTGCTGACCTTTTTATCTCTGCTGCCTCTACATTATATTTCCTTGCAACAAAGATAGCATCCTCTATATCCTCTTCAGTAAATCTCCTCAATTTGGCAATGATAAAATCAAGCGGGTGGAGAACCTTAACTTTCAGGAATTCATCTCGATATATCTCGATAGCCCTTTCTCTGTAACCCTGCGGCATAGCAACAACGGACCACCCTGAGATATTTTCTCCCATATCTGCCGGGATATTGTTTGCCTTTAAGAAGGTGAATACCTCCTCCATTTCCCCTTCTACCTCTGCATCGACATCAATCGTTGCCCTGTCTTTCATCCCATAATGCTGGAGGGCTAATCCCCCCAGGAGGAGGATCTGTAAGCTTATCTTCCTCGACCCTGCGAATTCCCTGAGCAGTTCTATAACCCTTTCAAGCGCCACCGGCGACAAAGTTTATGGCCTCCAGAAACTTTCTGTATTCTCTATCATCTATCTTCCCTCTCCGCAGCTCTAATGGTCTTCTGCCTGTAAACCCGTCTATCATGGTCTTGAAATTACCATACCAGAGGCACGCTTTGTCATAAGCTATCCTGATCTCTGGCACCTCAAGATAAAGCTCCCAGGAAATGCGGTCATTTAAAAGGATCTCCAGCCATAACATGCTCAACCCCTTTTTATTCCTCAGCGCCTCCTCTAAAGTCTCATCTCCGGTGTAGAAGGGGATTATCCTCAATTTTTCTTTAACCATGTCCTGCACTATTCCTTCTCAAACAAACCTCTCAGGTTGACTGCATTTTTCGCCATAATTTTAAATTTGTCTTCGTCTATATCTGAATCATAGGCGTGACGAAAGAAATGTTTATCCCAGACAGAACCCAATGCCTTAAGTCCCGAAATTACCCTCTCTTTCTTTTCCTGCCTGAGAAGATTCTCCCTTTCCTCCTTTTCCATAAGATATTTCTTTACATTCTCTAAAGGTTATCTTACTTATAAGCTGAATCATGATCTGGGTGGAGCGATAGAAATCGCATAAACTGTACTTCCCTGTAAACCAGTGCCCTGAATCTCTGACTTATACGGATAGAATATAGACGTTGCCCCCCAGGGCCAATTCTGGATTGAATTGACTCCCATCGTAACCCTTTATCTTTATATACATCTGTCCATGTAAGACTTTTTATCTTCTTCAGGGTTTCCAGTATTCGTAGGGCATCTTCTTTCTCGAGGTTAAACAAATCATCCTGGAATACTGGATTATTTAAATCTAAAAGAACTTTATCTGATTTTGCCACTTAATTTACTCAAATCGGTCTCTGAGGGTTTGTTTTCTTCTGCCCATTTGATCGCGCTGTCTATCCTTGATTTTGCCGACTCTTCGTGCATCCACATTTCACTATCTGGAATAATGCTGGCTGTTTTGATGAGCCACACCCCTTCTTCAATTTCTTCTATAATAACATGCCTTCCCGCATATTCCTTTCCAAGGGATATCTGGCCACTTGCGCCTACGGTTTTAATTTGAATCTGCATTTTAGTGCCCTCCTAAAATCATATTGCATGATAGCATCATATCAGGATGATGTCAAATTACCTATGCCTGCCCTTTTTCCCTCTTTCTCGCTACAAGTAATATTCCAATTCCCAATGGCAACGATTTGAAAAGATTGTCAAAGCGAAACAAATTCCCAAGGATTGCCGTGGTCCATCGGCTAAATCCGACCCTTACGACGGTATCTTCAGTAGACATTGTTCCATTCCTTTTTTCTGATACATGCCTTGCAAGTTTAAGAAATATAAACCGGTGATAAAATCTCAAAAGAGGAAATCCCCAGTAAAAAACAGACTCTACATTGAAGGATATTTTATTAAAAAGCCTGATGAGGTCCTCTTTGTTATAACGGCGCTTATGGCCGGCTATGTCATCCGATATATCCCATAGATCAGGATTGGCTGGCACTGTGATCAGGCAAATCCCATCAGACTTTAACAGCCGATAAAATTCCTTTACTGCGGATGAATCATCTTCTAAATGCTCTAATACCTCAGCCGCAATTACTGCATCAAATATCCCATCCGGGTAGTCAATATGTTCGGCATTGCCTTTTTTAACAAACGACCGTGTTGCCGATGCAAAAGCGCTTAACAATTCATTGGTGCGACTGACACATTCCTGTGACATATCAACCCCATTAACCTGATAACCATGCTGTGCAAGTTGTAACAACAAACTGCCAGTGCCGCATCCCACATCCAGGATTTTTCCACCTTTGAGTTTTTTCAGGATGGTATTAAGGATCATTTTCTCGCGAAAATAATGCCTCGGTCCAATTATCTGCCAGCTACCCCATTGAAATTCTCTTGCAGAATTTACAGCCTTTAACCCACTTATCATACTTTAATCCTGATTAGTCAATGTTCATGTTCCCGCTCTTCTGTCCTGTCCAGGCGTAATTGCGCTATCTGCTCGGCGATTAAGGCCATCATAAATATAAGCACACCATTACTTATCAAAAGTGCAGACATGTTTGTAAATCTGTGTTCAGTGATAAATGTGTAGATATAATACCCAATGCCGAGCCCGAAGAATGACACACTGACCGGCAGGAATACCCGGAAGGGGGAATAGAGGGTTGCGATCTTTAACATGATCAGAAAAAAACGTACGCCGTCTTTAAGCAGCTTGACCTTGCTCTTTCCTTCCCTCTTCTTCGCTACGATCGGGATAAAAGTCACGCTGTGGCCGGATCGGATGAGAGAAAGTGTCAGTGTGGTAGGATATGAGAAGGTATTCGGCAAGAGATAGACAAACCTCTTTGCGATGTCTGCCTTGATGGCCCGGAAACCAGAGGTAAGATCTAATATCTCCTTTTTGGTCAGATAGGTGGCGAATCTGTTGTATATGGCGTTAGCAACGTCCCTGTGAACAGAGGTCTCTGATTCACCTGTCCTTGCGCCTATAACCATATCATATGTGCCGATCTGCTCTATAAGCCTGGGGATATCTTCAGGTTTATGCTGTCCATCCGAGTCCATCATCACGATGACATCCCCGGTCGCCGCCCGTATCCCACTCTTGACAGCAGCGCCATTCCCCATGTTGTAGGGATGCCGGAGGACCCTGGCACCGGCCTCCTCTGCCGCCTTGCCTGTGTTGTCCGGAGAGCCGTCATCTACAACAATGATCTCGCATCCGCTCCCCATGACCGACCGCACCCCCTGAATGACGGCACCGATCACTCGTTCCTCCCTGAACGCGGGGAGCACTACGCTAATCTTCTGCTCATTCATTTTTTATCTCCCAATTCCCCTTACCACCCCAGCGCCGTCTTTGCCATCCTCCGGGTCTCCCTGTTGATTAAAAACACCAACAGTATAACAATTTCCACACCTATCAACCAGAGTCTTGACAAAAGGGATACCCCGATGGCCACCGGCATCGGGATAAAAAGGCTTAAAAGGATCGTCAAGACCCCCTCACGCACCCCTAAGCCGGCAGGCATGAAAAAGGCTAAGTAACCGGCAGTAAACGAGATCGCATATATACCGATCAGGATTGGAATATAATATCCTCCCAGCGGGTAAAATGCCCGGATAAACAGGTAAAAGGCGACCCCTGTCACTACCCAGTGGAGCGAATAGTAGCCGGCAAGGGTCAGCATTTGATCAAAGGAGAGCGAAAGATGGATGGGTCCCCTCCCGAATTTAGCGAGGACTGGGTTCATAATTTTAAGAAACGGCCTCGGATGAAGAAACACAAAAAAGAGGGGCAGTAGAAGGACTGCAGAAAGTACCCTCAGCACAGAAGTGGTATCAGTCCAGAAAAGGATTGAGACAGCGAACACAAGGCCAGCAGACACAACCGGGTAGGCCTGTTCTAACAGGACACTCATACTTGAGCGCGAGTCAGGGATCCCCTCCAGCCTGCAGAGGTATACCCTGCCAAGGACCGACCACACACCTCCGGGAATATACCGGCCGAAGAGGGAAAGGAGAAAGATTGAAACTCCTTTCCCTCCGGCTATCTTCACCCCAAGCATTCTTAAGACCATGGTCCATCCGTAGGCCCCCATGAGGTAGACCCCCAATAAAAGGAAGATAGACCCAATAAACCACGGGGGGGAGGGGGACCAATCATACCCGGATATCTTATCCCATTCCCTGTAGGCAATTTTACCAATAAAAAAGAATATGATGGAGACTATAACAGTACCAACAATTTTTCTATATAAAACCTTCATCGCCTCTTCAAACCCGGATTTTCCTTGCCATGAGTAAAATCCCAATACCCCATGGGAGTGAACCAAAGAGATTGTCAATTCGAAACAGATTGCCCAAAATAATTGTCATCCATTTACTCAATCCAATCCTCGTAACAGTATCGTTAATAGATATCTCTCCTCCACTTTTATTCTCTATATGCCTTGCCCACTTAAGGAAAACCAATTTATGATAGAGACGCATCAGAGGGAATCCCCAGTAAAAGACCTTTTCTACCTGGAAAGAGTGTCCTGTAAAAAGCGGAATAAGCCCATCTCCAGAATATCGCCTCTTATGCCCGGCCATTTCGTCCCATTTATCCCACAATCGGGGATTGGCCGGAACCGTAATGAGGCAAACACCACCTGGTCTCAAAACCCGCCAGAACTCTTTTACAGCAAAATGGTCATCTTCCAAATGCTCCAATACCTCACCTGCAATTATTGCATCAAAAAAACTATCTGGATAATCTATCTGTAATGCATTTCCTCTCTTTACCTCTCCTCTACCATTCAATTGTAAAAGGTTCAAGCGACGCGAGGTGACCTCAAGACACTCATCTGACATATCTATCCCGCAGACATTGTAACCATGCAGTGATAGTTTTACAACAAGGCTTCCTGTCCCGCAGCCTACGTCAAGAACGCGACCTTTTATGACCGCATTTTCCAGATTTCTCAAAATAAGCCCCTCTCTGTAATAATGTCTCGGGCCACCGATCTCCCATGTCCCGTAATGTACTTCTTTAGTCAAGCGCATCGTAGGCTCCAACCTCCCGAAACTTGCAGAAAAGTGATTTATAGGCATCGACCCCATTTTTCCGCAGCCCCTCAATAATCACCCTGTTCCTGGGATAACCCTCCTCCATAGAATAGGTGCCAAAATAGCAGATGCGCAACTCTTCTTTTCTACCTCCACCCCATGAAAATTTCATCTTATGAACCAGATAAATATGTTGTGTATTATAGCATAGAATTACTCAAATCCAGCTATGACGGATTCGTAAAAAGTCTGAACATACGATCCTTTCGTCATTCCGACGAAAGTGGGAATCCAGTCTTTTCAATGTGCTGCAAAACCTCTGGATTCCCGTTTTCACGGGAATGACGACTTTTTACGAGGCCCTCATAAAGTAGTTTGCAACAAATTTGCAACAAAGTCTTGACAAACACATCAAGATTAACGTATTAATAACGTTCACGTCATAATTATTACCCAGGTATGGGCAATTCCAGAAGGAGGATTCCGCCATGGCGCTGACAGATAATTTAAAAAGGCAGCACAAAGAATTGTTGCAGGTGGCAACCGACTTGGCGGCCATATTACAAGTTGACAAACTGGCAAAAGATTCCACTGCTGCCCGCACCCTGTTATCCATCCTGGCCGGTAAATTATCCGTTCATTTGCAGATGGAGGACAAGTCACTCTATCCCCATCTTCTTTCCCAGAAAAACGAGCAGCTCGTTTCGTTAACCACTAAGTATATCAATGAAATGGGAGGGATTAAAACGAGCTTTGATACCTTCTCAAAAAGGTGGCCGAATTCGGCCAGGATTCAGGAGAACCCGGAAGGGTTTATCCGGGAAACCAAGGGTGTGATCGATATACTGTTAAACAGGATGTCGAAAGAAGACAGGGAGCTATATCCGATGGTGGATCATCTCTTGTAATAAAACCGTTTGCCGCCTAAACCTTGAAGTACTCGACATTTTTCTTCAATAAGGAGTCCTGGATGTTGAGGTTACTGACCATTCTATCAAGTTCCCCGGTGAGAGAGACATTTTTTTGGGTTTCTTCTTTCATGATTGTAATCGCTGTTATAATATTCCTAAAGGCCTTTTCCTGTTCAGCAGTGGATAGCGATACCGAGTACATCTTTTGAGCCACGTCCAGTATGACCTCATTGATGTCTCTGCCTCTCTTCGATTGTTCAGCCATCAAATTCGTAATCTTCCAGACGACACCCCTTATCTCCTCACTTGAACGAGATATCTCCTCTGCTGCAATGTCCTGTTCCGCTGTTGCCTTTTGGACATCTTCTACCATCAAGTTGATCCGCTGGATAGCTTCCGCTACCTGAGTCACACCCATTGTTTGTGCCTCCGTGACCCTCTCTATTTCCTTTGCCATGTCAAGGGATAATCCTGCACTTTTCACAATCTCTGTTAAGGCCTGTTCAGCATTCCTTGACAGATGAACACCTTCTTCAACCTTAACTAAACTGAGTTCCATAGACTCTGCAGTAGCCTCTACCTCCCCCTGTACCTTCCTTATAAGTCCTTCAATCTCTCTCGTTGAGGATTTAGTCCTCTCGGCAAGGTTTTTTATTTCTTCGGCTACAACGGCAAAACCTTTCCCTTGTTCCCCTGCCCGGGCCGCCAGGATAGAGGCATTGAGGGCAAGAAGGTTCGAAGTATCTGCCACCTCAGCGATAACATTTATTATGCCCCCTATCTCTTTTGATCTTTTGCCGAGCCCTTCTATAACACGGGCTGTGGCAGAAACCTCATTCCTTATCTCTTCCATTCCACCTCTCGTCCTTTTAACACTCTCCATTCCTGAGGCTACTGCCTCCTCTTTAACCTTTCCTGCCAGAACAGCCTGTTCTCTGGAGAGCAAACTGACCTCCTTGATACTATAGCTCATCTCGTCAGTCGCTGACACAATGTCCTTTGTCTCTTTAAAGAGGGTGTTGACATACAGGGCAACCTGTTTCAGGGCTGCTGCGATCTGGTTTATGGATGATGCCGTAACATCCACTGATCTGGCGACTTTTCCCGTATCCTCTGCAGTCTCATTAATCATTGCGAACATTTCCTGTGTTGAAACAGATGCACTCTCAGTGGACAATGTAAGCTTTTCTGCGTCTCCTGCTACCCCCTTGATTAAAGCATTCATCTCCTCCACAGAGGAAGAGACTTCCCCTATCGCCTGAAACTGTGTTTGTGCAGATATCTGGATATTTGCGGAGGAACTTTCGATACTATGAGCAGTGTTAGAAACCTGATTGGATGCCCCCGATGTCTGAGAAACCATTGTTTTAAGCCTCGTAATCATGTTCCGCATGGAAGATAGCAGAAGGCCTGTCTCGTCCGCACCCCGGACCTTTACCTCTATTGTCAGATCACCATTGGCCAAGCAGTCAGCCGCAGCCACCGCCTC
>Ga0209126_1000943_pt1 | contig 9969 bp, 9 predicted proteins | sample RifCSP19_1_FD_184024 | JGI IMG/M metagenome (GOLD analysis project Ga0209126, IMG submission 184024) | Soil microbial communities from Rifle, Colorado - Rifle CSP2_sed 19_1 (SPAdes) (version 2) | ecosystem: Environmental > Terrestrial > Deep subsurface > Rock core/Sediment | place: Rifle...
GTCCCTGGTTCACGCCGTCCAGGCCCTCCAATCGCTCGAGGAGGATTGAGGGCCAGGAAAACCCGATGGCGTTCCCGATATCCCCCGAAGGCCGTTTCCTCGTGCCGGACCACATCGTCCGGGAAACAAACGGAGTGCACGTCCTCATCGACCGGGAACGGGCGAACTGGATCTGCCTGAACCGGAGCGGCATGAAGATATTCCGCCTGCTCCCGGGGAAAACGGCTGCGGAAGCCGCCGCCGGATGCGCGGACGCCGGAATCCTCCCCGCCGGGGAGAGCGAGAGCCTGCTGCGCAGGTTCACCGCGGACCTCGCAAGGAAGGAGTTCCTCTCCACCGAGGCGATCACCGGGGAGCTCGTCGCGCGGACCGGAATCCTTGCGCCCGAGAAGCTCCACGAGGTCTGGGTCGTGACCAACTTCGAGTGCAACATGGCGTGCAGACACTGCTACACCTACGAGAGGGTGGAAAACGACCGGAGACGCTTGGGGAAAGATGCGCTGCTTGCGATGATGGACGAATGCCGGCAGCTCGGCACGGAGGTGTTCTACCTGACCGGCGGTGAGCCGCTGCTCCGGGGGGACCTCCCCGACCTGATCGAGGGGGCGACTCGACGTTCCCGGGCGATCCTCTTCACCAACGGAACCCTCATCACGCCCGACCGTGCCAGGCTGCTCTCCCGCTTCCGGGACCGGCTGGTGGTCCAGGTAAGCCTCGAGGGTCCGGACGAGGAGTCCAACTCGTCGCTGCGCGGGAGGGGGACCTTCGCGAAGGCGATGGAAGGGATCCGCAACCTGCTGCGGGAAGGAGTCCGGGTCGGCGTGAGCTCCACCCCGACCCCCGGGACCGCCCGCCGCATCCCCGAGCTGACCCGGCTCCTCTCCGGCACGTCCGAGGGACGGCACTGCGTCGACTACCATCACATCATCTACGTCGTCCACGCCGGCAACGCCCGGCAGGGGGACACGGCGAAGCTCGCCGCCTCCGATCTCATCGACGTCGTCATACGGTGCAAGGAGGCCGTCCGGCAGGCGAAGAAGGAAGGAGCGAGGACGAAGCTGAAAATCACGAACGACAAGATCTTCGAGGCGATCGCCTCCAACGGCCCCCGGAAGGACATGTGCGGCGCCGGGTACACCATCCTCGGGATCAACGCCGACGGGATGCTCCACCCGTGCGCCACCACGATGCACGACACGTCCTACAACATCGGGTATCTCCTCGACGGGAAGGGGGACTATGTCCCGGGAGAGATCGGGAGGCTATGGAGGGAGAGCGCGGCGGTCCAGAGAATCCGGTCGTTCACCGTCCTGCCCTGCGACGGGGGAAAGGTGACCGACCTGCGCAACTTCCACGGAGGGGGCTGCTGGTACCACATGCACGACCCGGAAGGGGACATCGCGACGGAGCACCCCTTCTACGCCGCCTACGAGTCCCTCACCGAGAAGGCGATCCTGCACGTGGCGACGAAGGACAATCCGGAGGGAGACCCGTTCCGGGAGGCGCTGCAACCGAAGATCTACTCCTCGATGGCGAGGACGCGGATCGCCTGCGCGGGGGTCCGGAAGACGAGGGACGCGTCGGTGCTGGGCATCGACAACGGCTACTGCATCTGCTTCGCCTAGATCCCCAGGTACGCTTCCTTGACGTGATCGTCGTTCAGCAATTCCTTCCCCGTCCCGGAGAGTACAACCCGGCCGTTCTCGAGCACGTAGGCCCGGTGGCACAGGGCGAGAGTCTGGCGGACGTTCTGCTCCACGAGAAGGACGGTCACCCCTTCCTTGTTGATCCGCTTGGCGATGTCGAATACCTCCTGCACGAGGATCGGGGCAAGGCCAAGCGATGGCTCGTCGAACATGAGCAGTTTCGGAAGGGCCATGAGCCCCCGCCCGATCGCCGCCATCTGCTGCTCCCCGCCGCTCATCGTCCCCGCCATCTGCTTGCGGCGCTCCTTCATCCTCGGGAAGAGCTCGTAGACCCACGCAAGGGTCTCCGCCCGACGCTTCTTCGCCTCAGGGGCAAGGGACCCCATGACGAGGTTCTCCTCGACGGTCATCTCCCGAAAGAGGCGTCTCGCCTCCGGGACGTGGACCACCCCGTGGGAGATCACCTTGTCCGCGGGCAACAGGTCGAGGCGGGCTCCCTTGAAATGGATGCTGCCGATTTTCGGTTTCAGGATGCCGGAGATCGTCTTGAGCGTCGTGGACTTCCCGGCGCCGTTCGCGCCGACCAGAACGAGGATCTCCCCCTCGCGGACCTCGAACGAGACGCCCCAGAGGACCTGGAGGTCGCCGTAGAACACGTTGATGTTCTCCACCTTAAGCATAGTCGGTCCCCAGGTAGGCTTCGATCACTTCCTTGTTCGCCGCCACTTCCTTAGGCGTCCCCTCCGCGATCGTCTGCCCGAAGTTGATGGCGTGGATCCGGTCGGAGATGGTCATGATGACGTGCATGATGTGCTCGATGATGATGATGGTGGTGCCGTTCTCCCGGATCTTCCTGATCAGGTCGATCGCCGCCAGCAGCTCCGTGGGGTTCAAGCCCGCCGCCGTCTCGTCGAGCAGGAGAAGCTCCGGCCTTGTCGCCATGGCCCGCGCGATCTCGAGCCGTTTCCTCCCCGCGATGGGGAGGGACTTGGCCAGCACGTCCTTGACCGGGGTCATGCCGCAGAACCGGATCGTCTCGAGGGCATGTTCGTGTGCTTCCCTGCGGGAGTTGACCCTCGAGTAGGCCGCCGCGATGACGTTGTCGAGAACGCTCATTCTCCCGAGGGGCTTCACCACCTGAAACGTCCTTCCGATTCCCAGGTGGCAGATCTTGTGCGTCGGCAGCCGGTGGATCTCCTGTCCCTTGAAGATGACCCGGCCGGAGGTGGGGCGGTGGTATGCGCTGATCATGTTGAACGTGGTCGTCTTGCCGGACCCGTTGGGGCCGATGAGGCCCAGGATCTCCCCCTTCTCCACCTGGAAGGAGACCCCGTTGACGGCCGCAAGCCCCCCGAAATACTTGACGAGTTTTTCGACCTGGAAGTATGCCACGCGCCTCTCCTTACGCTCAGGTGGCGGGTTTGGTCCGGAAGACGGCATTCCGGATTTTCGGCCAGTCTCCCACGATCCCGTTGGGCAGCACGAGGATCACCACGACCACCAGGATTCCGAACCCGAGAATGTGCGCGCCGGTGATCGTCTCCGCGATCGAAACAATGGTGCCGGATCCGGTAACCGTCCCCAGATACTTGAAGAGGCCGAAGAACCCGGAACGGAACAGTTCCTGGACCGTCACCATGACGAATGCCCCCACCATCGGGCCGTAGACCGTCCCCACACCCCCGACGATCCCCACGAGGATCGCCATGATGGAGATGTCGTGGAGGGAAAACACCACGTCGGGATCGATGAAGCCCATGTAGTTCATGTAGAGGGAGCCCGCCACCCCCGTCCAGAACGCCGCGATGGCCAGCGAGAGCATCTTGTAGTAATGGGTATTGATCCCGAGACTTTCCGCGGCGTCCTGGTCCTCCCGGATGGAGACGAAGTAGTACCCGGGCTTGGCGTGGACGATCCACTGGATGCTGATCACGGCGGCGACCGCCATCCCCAGGGCGACGTAATAGTAGGGGACCTTCGACACGAAGGAGGGCATGATCAGGATGCCGACCATCCCCCCGGTGAACCCTTCCGCGATGGCCGCGCTGTGCCGCATGACCTCGTTGAGCGCCAGGGTGGCCAGGGCGAAGTAGGCCCCCCGCATCCGGAAACAGATCCAGCCGAACGGCAGGCCGACGGCAACGGCTGCGAACCCCCCGAGGGCGAGTCCCCACCAGGCGGAGATGTGGAGATGGACGGAAAGGAGGCCCGCGGCGTATGCGCCGCTTCCGAAAAAGGCGGCGTCCCCGAAGGAGACCTGGCCCGTGTAGCCCGCGATGAGGTTCCAGGCCGAACCGATGACCACCCACATGAGGAACAGGATCATGAGGTGCATGTAGTAGTTGTCCTTCACCGCCAGGGGGAAGAACGCCAGGACCGCCAGCACGATCAAGGGAACCAGGTTCTTTTTCATTCGCCGGATCCCCCTAGATTTTGGTCAGGCGCTTGAACCCGCCCGGCAGGAAGAGCAGGACCAGCACGAAGATGGTCATGCCGATGATGTTCTCGAACTCCATGCTGATGTAGGTGGCCCCGAAGCTCTCCGCAAGGCCCAGGGTGACCCCCCCGAAGATGGCGCCCACCGTCGACCCCAGGCCGCCCAGGATGGTGATGATGAAGGCCCGCGCCGTGAACGGCCCCCCGATGTCGGGAAATACGTAGAAGACGGGGGCCAGGAGGCTCCCCGCGGCCGCGACCAAACCCGAGCCGATGCCGAAGGTGATGATCGTGATGCGTCCGGTGTTGACCCCCATCAGGACCGCGGCGTCCTTGTCCTGGGCGGTCGCCCGGATCGAGCGTCCGATGTCCGTCCTGATGAGAAAGAAGAACATGGCGACGGTAAAGCCGATCGCGATGAGAAAGGAGATCACCAGCGCCATGCTGAAGGAGATGTTCCCCAGGAAAAACGTAGCGTTGGAGTACCCGGTGGTCACCGACTTGTAGTCCGACTTGAAGATGAACCGGACGACTTCGGTCAGGACCATCCCGATCCCCACGGTCATGAGGACCTGGTTTTCGGGAAGGATCGTGTCCGCCTTCAGGAGGGGATTCAGGAGGAACCTCTGGATCACCGCCCCGAGGAGAAATAGCGCCGGCATGGCGACGAACAACGAGAGGTACGGGTCGACCCCTGCGAGGTGAAGGACGTACGTGATGTACATCGCCACCATCATCAGCTGCCCGTGGGCCAGGTTGATGATCCCCATGACGCCCATGATGAGCGTCATGCCGATCCCGATCAGGGCATACAGTCCGCCCTTGAGTACGCCGGCAACGAGGGTCTGGAGGAAAACGTCCATGGAAACTCCCGGGTCGGCCGAAGAGCCGGTTAGTGGAAAGGCCGGGCGGTGATCATGGCGCTGCCCGGCCTTGAGAATGCTTCACTGCAAGCGTGCTTTCGGATGTACTACTTCCGCTCTTTCCACTTGGGAACGGGGAATATGTATTTCATCTTGGCCGCTTCCTTGGGCCAGACGGTTTCCAGGTTCCCCTTCTGCCACTGGACCATGAAGGTGGGGAGCTTGTTCTGCTGGGTCTTCTTTTCGTACGAGACGAACTTGACCGGGCCGAAGGCGGTCATCATGTCGGTCGCGGCCAGGGCATCGCGGACGTCCTTGGGCGTGATGCTCTTCGCCCTCTTCAGGGCATCGGCAACGACGTACAACGAGGCGTACGCCTCGGCGCCGTGATACTCGGTGTCTTCCTTGTACTTCGCCTGGTACTTCTTGAAATAGTCCATGGCTCCCGGGTAGGGGACGGTTTCCACCCACAAGGTCGCCGAGTACACGAGTTCGGCTGCGTCGCCCGCGTTCTTCTGGAACTCGGGGAGCGTGAACCCGGCCCCGCCGCCGACGAAGAGCCTGGGATTGAAGTCCAGTTCCTTCGCCTGCCGCATCAGGAGCGCCGCGTCCATGACGTAGGAGACCATGTAGACCAGGTCGGGGTTCGTCGCCTTCACCTTCGTGAGCATCGGCTTGAAGTCGATGGCCCCCTTGTTGTACCCCTCTTTGAGAAGAACCTTGATCCCGAGCTTCCCGCAATCCTCCTCGAACTCCTTCGAGCTGGACTGCCCGAAGAGGGAATTCTCGAAGAGGATGACGGCCGTCTTCGGTTTGACCACCTCCTGGAGGAAGGTGACGACCGCCGCCGGGTACTCGCTGGCGGGGGGGTTGATCCGGAAGACGTAGTCGTAGCCGCTTTCCGTGATCTTGTCCGCCGAGCCGGTCGTGACCAGGAAGGGAACCTTGAACTGCTGGGCGACGGCGGTCGCGGCGGCGGTGACGGAACTGGAGTACCCCCCGGTGATGATGGGCACCTTCTCCTGGGAGATCAGCTTCTCCGTGGCGGACCGGCCCACATCGGGCTTCCCGGTGTCGTCCTCGAAGAGCAGTTCGAGCTTATTCCCTTTGACTCCGCCCTTCGCGTTGATCTCCTCGGCGGCCATCAGGAAGGACCGCTTCTCGATTTCGCCGAACTTCGCCTGCTCGCCGGTCAGCGGAAGCACGATGCCGACCTTGATCGTGTCGGCCATCGCGGCGGCGCCTCCCAGACTCATCGCCAAGGCAATCGCGAGACATACCAACAATGCCCTCTTCATTACACTCATAGAGCCTCCTCCTTTTCTTGTTGATGCGCTTTTGCGGGTATCACGGCCTCGTACGGTCGTGACGTGTATATTTATCCCAATCCAATACGGTTTTCAACCGCTATTTATTCAGGTAAAACACGTGCTGCCCCTTTACCCCACCATGTTCAGCCCGCCGTTGACGCTCAAGACCTGCCCGGTGATGTAGGAGGCTTCGTCCGAGGCGAGGAACCGGACCGCCGACGCGATCTCCTCCGGCGTTCCCAGGCGCCGGAAGGGGATTCCCCGCTTCATCGCCCCGATGATCTTCGCCCCCTCCTCCCCCCGGAAGTTCTCCGCGAGAAGCGGCGTGTCCGTCGGGCCCGGGCATACGCAGTTGACCCGGATTTCGTGTCGTGCGACCTCGCGTGCGACTGCCTTGGTGAACGCGATCACCCCCCCCTTGGCGGCGGAGTAGACCGCCTCGCCCGAGCTTCCGACGCGCCCCGCATCCGAAGCCACATTCACGATGGCCCCCCCGGCGTCCCCGGCGAGCATCCCCTCGAGGGCGACGCGCGTGCCGTGCACCACGCCCATGAGGTTGATCCCCACCACCCTTTCCCAATCCGAAGGGGCCGTCGAGAGGAACGGGATGATCCGGTCCCACCCCGCGTTGTTCACCCAGACGTCCAGCCTTCCGAACTCTTCCCGGACCTTGGCTCCCGCCTCCCGGACCTGCTGGTAGGAGGAGACGTCGGTCGGGATGTGGAGAACGCGGACGCCGGTCTTGTGCCCCACCGCGGCGAGGTGCTCCGCCGCCTCGTCCCGGATGTCCAGGACCGCCACGTGCATCCCGTCCCGGAGAAACCGGACCGCCACCGCGAACCCGATCCCCCGGGACCCACCCGTCACCACCGCGATCCTTCCTTTCATGAAACCCACCTCCCGGACCCGTACCGATCGACCGCATCGGGAGGAAACAGCCTAACATTGACTTTTCCGGATGGCTATACTACCGTCGTTCCCATGCGGCGGACGCGCCACCTCCTCGCCATCCTGATGGCCGCGGCCTTCCTCATTCCCTCCTGTTCCGGAAAACTCTCCAAACAGACAGGACTTACGGACTCGGACCTGTTCTCCCGCGGCCAGCAGAAGCTGGCGAAGAAAAGCTACAGCAGCGCGATCGAGCATTTCCAGGTCCTGCTCGAACGGTTCCCCACCTCCCCCCTGGCCCCGAAGACGCAGCTCGCCCTGGCGGACGCCCGCATGGAAAACGGGGACAACGTGGAGGCGGAAGTCGCCTTCGACGATTTCCTGCGTCTGTACCCGGCCAGCGACAACGTCCCCTACGCTCTCTTCCGGAAAGGGGAACTGCTCTTCCGCCAGGGAAGCAAACCCGGCCGGGACCAGACGAAAACCCTCGAGGCCATCCGCACCTACAAGCTTCTCCTGGAAAAGAACCCCTCCGGACCCTACGCGGAAACGGCCGCCAAACGGCTGGGGGATCTTCGCAACCGGCTCGCGGAGCACGAAGCCAGGGTGGTCTCCCACTACCTCTCCCGCCGAAAGTACGACAGCGCGGAGGCCAGGGGAAGAAGGGCGGTGGCCGACTATTCCGACACGGCCACCCTCTCGTCCCTGATGTCTCTTCTGGCGGAGGCGCTGGAACGGGAGGGGAAGAAGGAGGAGGCCGCCGAGCTCAGAAAAAGCCTCCGGGAGAAATTCCCCGGGAGGGGAGACAAGAAGCGATGAACAGCGACCTGACCATGCTCATCACTCTGGGAAAACGGGCTTACGCGGAAAAGGATTTCCGACGCGCGGAGACGCTTCTTCGCGAAGCGATGGCGGGCGGGGCGAACTACCCCGACATCCACTATACCCTCGGGCTCATCTACCACCTCTGGGGAAAGCTCGAGGAAGCCGTGCGGGAGTTCGAGAGCAGCCTTTCCCGGAACCCCGAGTACACGGAAGCCCTCATGTCGCTGGCGATCACGCTGAACGAGCTGGGCAGGTACGAGGAGGCCAAAACCGCCCACCAGAAGGCCGCTGTATCACTGACACGACAGGAGAAGATGGAGCGGGGAAACCAGTTCGCCGGGAAGATCGCCAACCTGCACGCCGAACTGGGGGAGCTGTACCTTGCCCTCGGGAAAAACGGAGAGGCGATCGCGGAATACCGGAAGGCGCTCCTCGTCGCGCCCGGGTTCCCCGATCTTCGGGTCCGGCTGGCCATCGCGCTGAAGGAGGCGGGACGCCTCGAGGAGGGGCTCACCGAGCTGGACCGGGCCCTGTCCGACCGTCCCGGGATGGTCTCAGCCCTCGTCCAGCGCGGCATCCTCCTGTACCTGTTGGGGAGAAGAAGCGAGGCCCGCGGGGCATGGGAGAACGCCCTTTTCCGGGACCCGCTCAACAAGCTGGTCCAGCTGTACCTGAACACCCTCGACCGGGAAGCAGGCCGCGGTTAGGGACGCTTTTCGGCGAGCCACGCGGCGAGCGATGACACCGCGGAGGCAAACCCTTCGATGTTCGATCCCCCCGCCTGTGCCATGTCCCGGCGTCCTCCCCCCCCGCCTCCCACGAACCGGGCCGCGTTCTTGACGATGTCGCTGGCGGAATAGGCGGAGGCAAGGTCCGGGGTGACCCCCGCCACCAGGTGGCAGCGGCCCTCCTCCACGGTCCCCAGCAGCAGCAGACCGCTCTTCAGCTTCCCCTTCACCGCGTCGGCCAGTTCGCGGAGCGCGGCGGGGTCCATCGGTTCCAGCCCGGCTTCCACCACGCGGACTCCCTTTACCTCCCTGGCCTTCGCGAGCACCTCCCCCACGAGGTCCCGCGCCGCCCGGCGCCTCGCCTCCTGGACGTCCTTCTCCAGCGCCCTGACCTGGGCCTGGAGCTTGCTGACCCGGGAGGCGGCATCGGCAGGCGAAACCTTGAGATCCCGGGCGATCCGGTGGATCCGGTCGGCGTCCTCCCGGAGGTGTCGGAAGGCCTCCGGGCCGGTCAGCGCCTCGATGCGCCGGACTCCGGCGGCCAGCGCCCCCTCCGAGACGATCCGGAACAGGGCGATCTCGCCGGTGCGCCGGACATGGGTCCCGCCGCACAGCTCGCGGCTCACGCCGGGAACGGTCACCATCCGGACCACGTCGGCGTATTTCTCCCCGAAAAACGCCATCGCTCCCCGCTCGATCGCCTCCTGGTACGGGAGGAGCTCCCAGGAGACCGGCCGGTCGGTGAAGACGGCGTCGTTGGCGAAGTCCTCCACCTCCCGGAGGGCGTCGTCCGGAACCGCCTCGAAGTGGGTGAAATCGAACCGGAGCTTGTCGGGGCCGACGTAGGAACCCGCCTGCTTGACGTGCGGCCCCACGATCTTGCGGAGCGCTGCCTGCAGGAGGTGGGTGGCGGTGTGATTCGCCTGGGTCCGCCGCCTGAGCGCCGCGTCCACCCTCAGATCCACCGTCATTGCCTCCCCCACCGTTCCCTCGACCACCTTCGCCCGGAGGATCACCAGGTCCGCGGCCGGCCGGCGTGCGTCGGTGATCTCGAGACGGAACGCGTCGCCCGTCCCCTCCCCGACGTCGCCGACCTGTCCGCCGGCTTCCCCGTAGAAGGGGGTGACGTCCGTCACGAAATCGACCTCCTCGCCCTCCACCGCCGACATGATCCTCTTCCCGTCCCGGAACAGGGCGACCACCCTCGCCCCCGCCTCGAGACGGTCGTACCCGACGAACTCGACGGAAACCCCCTTCCCTGCAAGCTCGGCGG
>Ga0209126_1000945_pt1 | contig 9962 bp, 8 predicted proteins | sample RifCSP19_1_FD_184024 | JGI IMG/M metagenome (GOLD analysis project Ga0209126, IMG submission 184024) | Soil microbial communities from Rifle, Colorado - Rifle CSP2_sed 19_1 (SPAdes) (version 2) | ecosystem: Environmental > Terrestrial > Deep subsurface > Rock core/Sediment | place: Rifle...
GGAGGAAAAAGGCAGGCCAGCCTGTTATTATGACATCCTAAACCTGCGGCACAGGCAGCCTCAGGCAGGACGTCGCCGCCTAATTAGGCAGCGAGAGCGTAATCTGCGTTAGCAGTTGTGTTTTCCCGTTTGTTTAATGAGGCCAACGGGACCTCAGCATGCAATCCTGGCCTCACTATCCCCGTCGAAGCCAGTCGCCCCCAAGCTACGGACGTAATAAATGCCTTTATACGGCGTTGGACTCCTCGGAAAATCCTCAACATACTAATAAGTACGCCTCCGGTTTTCCTCGTCGTCCGCCTTGTCTAAAGACATTTCTTACGTCCTAATTCATGCTATTTTATCAAAGAACAAAGTTTCTGCTTAATGCTGACCATGCGGTTCATAAGGTTCGTAGAATTCACTATCTATCGCGGCCCTTATATCCGCTATACTGTAGCCCTTCTTATTAAGCTCTCTTGCACGTATAGCCTCTAACATGCATATATCACATCCGGAGCCATGTCCATCAGTGAAGCATGTCCTGAGACTCCTGTGATCATGTTCTTCTGCACAGTAGCAGTAGCAGTAGAGATGGTCAAGTATCTCAGGTATTTCAGCCGCCGCTGCATATGCCTCCCTAATCTGTCCGGTAAAATAGACGGTCGGGACAATCGCTCCCATCTCTCCTCCCCGCCAGTCAGGGTTGTTTTTATACTCCATATAGACTGCCGGTTGATTACTATCCTGAGCATGTTGTTCCCTTTGCGAGCTATCCACACCTGACTTCCTGCAGCCAGTGCTGACTAATACAGAAATAAATAATATGATTACAAGCAAGCCTGTTTTTTTCATACAGGTAAATCTCCTCATTTCTGCCTCTCCCTGAACGCCTGGGCTACTTCCCTGCCGGCATCCCTCTTCTTGATATCCTCTCTCTTGTCATAAAGCTTCTTCCCTTTTGCAATACCTATCTCTACCTTTGCAATCCCTCTTTTAAAATAGACCTTCAGGGGTACTAAATTATAACCCCTCTGCTGTATCTTTCCAAAGATCCTCGAGATCTCTTCCTTATGGAGAAGGAGCTTGCGCCTTCTCCCCTGTTCATGATTGTTTATATTTCCTGCCTTATAGGGACTGATATTGCAGTAGAGGAACACCTCTCCCCCCTCTACCCTTGCATGACCATCCTTCAGGCTCACCCCTCCGTCACGTATGGATTTTATCTCTGTACCAAGCAATTGTATACCAGCCTCATACGTGTCTTCAATAAAATAATCATGAAAAGCCTTTTTATTTGTTGCAGCTAAACCCTCACTCATAACTTTATAACCCTTTAAAAAATCGAATAAATATTGAATCCTCAGTGCAATTATGATAACATAGCGCATAGTCAAAGGCAAATAGACGTCAATTTATGTATTGACAATCCCTTATTAGTTTTTTATGCTTGATAATTCAGTGCCGAAGTGGTGGAATTGGCAGACACGCATGTTTGAGGGGCATGTGGGTTTTCCCGTGGGGGTTCAAGTCCCCCCTTCGGCACCAATCTCTTTATGACCTCATTAAGTCAAATCCTCTCTGACACATCAGACAGAGCCGCACTCATAAACCATCTCAAGAACTATCTATCAAAGAAGCGCCAGGAAATTCATGACCTTCATAAGGATTGCGCCTCCGGTTTGTATATTGTCACCCGCATCTCCAGTCTCACAGACAGGATAATAACAGAACTTTACAACCATGAATTGAATAAATTTGAGAAATCCCGGAACATCTCCATCGGAGATAAATGCACTATTATTGCTGTCGGCGGTTACGGAAGAGGCGAACTGAATCCTCACTCGGATATAGATATAATGTTTCTCTACCATGATGATGCAAAAGATGCAGTGGAAACCATATCAACAAATATCCTCTACCTGCTGTGGGACCTCAAATTTAACATAGGTCACAGCGTGCGGACAACAGATGATTGCATAAAGATAAGCAACACAGATTTTACCGCAAGGACCGCCCTGATGGAGTCACGGATCATTGCAGGCAGTGAGTCCCTGTTTGATGAGTTTCAGAAAACGTTTATGGAAAAGGTCATCGCAAGAAACGTACGTGCATATATAGATGAACGCCTTAAGAACATGCGGGAGAGATACAAACAGTTCGGCACATCCATTTACTTAGTCGAACCAAATATCAAAGAGGGTAAGGGAGGACTGAGGGATATACACTGCCTCAGGTGGGTAATAATTGCAAGATACAGGATAGATTCACTGGCAGAATTTCACAAGAGGGGATATATAACGAAAGTCGGATACCAGGAACTTACAGAAGCAAAGGACTTTCTGCTCAGGGTCAGGAATGAACTGCACTTTCATGCCAATAAGGCATCAGACGTACTTACAGTTGAAGATCAGTGGAGGATATCCAAACTCTTCGGTTACACTGACGAACCGCATCGTCTCGGTGTCGAGGCATTCATAAAGGACTATTACATGCATGCATCCCATATACACGACATCTCTTCAAGGATGATTGAGAAGGCCCTCCCGGTACAGAAGTGGAAAAAGGGCATGGAAACCATAACATCCAGGTTTGTCAAACCGTGTTATGTGTTGACGAAAGATACCATACATGTGCCTGATCGTTATCAGGAAGTATTCTTCAGCAACGGCAAGAATGCAGTATATCTGTTTTATCTTTCATTAATACACAATCTTAAGATATCCACCCATACCATGAGTATGCTCTACCGGAATTCAGCCCTGATACCTGACGATCTCTATCAGTCTCCTGAGATAAACAAGATATTCAGGATGATACTCTCATGGCCGCAGGGCGTGGCAGAAACAGTGCGTGAAATGCACAGGGTAAAGCTCCTTCAAAAAGTTATTCCCGAGTTTGAAAAGATATCGTGTTATGCATCCTATGATTATTATCACAAATATACAGTTGATGAACACAGTTTTATAGCAGTTCAGACAGCGGAGGATCTTCTGCTGTCTCATAGTTATATCGCAAAGGTCTACAAGGAGATTAAGCGCAAGGACTTGCTCCACCTTGCCCTGCTGTTACATGACGCTGGCAAGGGAAGCGGCGAAGACCACTCAACCAGGGGAGAAGCGATTGCAGAAAGGGTGGCACAGCAACTGAGCTTCAACGACGAGGATACAGCCCTTCTTGCCTTTCTTGTTAAACATCACCTCATCATGCCGAACATCGCATTCAGGAGGGACCTCAGTGACACCAAGGTTATCCTTCTTATTGGAAGGCTTGTGGCAAAACCGGAGGTACTGAAAAAGCTCTTTATCCTCAGTTATGCAGATATAAAGGCGGTAGGGCCGGAGACATGGAATGAATGGAAGGAGAAACTCCTGAGTGAGCTCTACTTTAAGGTCATGGAGGAGTTATCAGGCACAAGGGCTATATATTCAGAAGAGGAAATAATTGCAAAAGTAAAGAAAGATATCAGCGAAAAACTATGCCTCATCTATCCACCTGCATGGCTTGATGAACAATTGCAGTATATGGAGACGCGCTATCTCCTTATTACCCCTCCTGAGAAGATAATGAATCACCTCCATATGATTAATCAACTCAGAATGGACATAGAAGAAAAGGTGCTCGTAGATGTGACCCTCGATAAGGGTATGGCTGAGTTTACCGTATTCACCTATGATAACATTACGCCCGGCCTCTTTTCAAAGATTGCCGGGGTCCTTGCCGCTGCAGGATATAATATCCTCGATGTCCAGATATATACCACAAAAAAGGGGGTCGTTGTAGATACCTTCCATGCCCAGGACCCATACCCCGAGGGTGTATCTTCACAACTCCGTCAGTCCACTGTCAGAAAGCAAATATGCGAAGTACTCACAGGAACTATAACTGTCGAGAGCCTGTTCGGAAAATATGCCAATAAATTGCCTAAGAGAAAAACCATCACTATAGCAGCACAAACACAGGTTGAGATAGATAACGAATCCTCGGATGATTTTACCATCATAGACGTATTTGCAGCAGACAAACAGGGGCTCCTGTACGTCATCACAAAGACCATATTCGAGCTTGGTCTCTCAGTGTTCTCGTCAAAAATAGCCACACATGTTGAGCAGATCGTGGACGTATTCTATGTAAAAGACCTGGCTGGCCATAAGATTACGGAACCGGAAGGGATTGCTGAGATAAAAACCAGATTACTTAATGCAATTGAAGAGTACCAAAAGTTCTAATAATCAACTCCAAACCAATTTCTACCGAAATAACGGTATTAGTCCAATAGTGACATACAATCATGTTTAACTGGATAAATTCAAATTTAGATGTTGTGTTTTTCCTGTATGGGCTGGCCTTTGTAGTGATGGGATTATCCATATTTTTTCAACCCAGGAAGGGCAGTGACTTCAGGATTGGCAGTATACTATGGCTGCTTGCCGGTTTTGGTATCATTCACGGCGTGAACGAATGGCTTGATATGTGGGCAATCATAAAAGGCAGAGGGCAGTTTACAGACATAATCCGGTGGTTTAACCTTGCAGTCTCTTACTGGTTTCTATTTGAGTTCGGGCGCCGGTTGTTAAGGATTCATCCTGAGGAAATGCCGCGTTGGCAGAAATCAGCAGGCCGTTATTTAGTATGGTATCTTTCCCCGGTGACAGGACTCCTGATATTTATATTAGCTGTAATGTCTGATGATTTCTGGAAGACAGGGTCCACCCTGATACGGTACCTGTTTGGCTTTCCAGGCTCCTTATTAACCGGCATCTGTTTACTATCGTATTACAGGAACCAGATTGGGAAATTAAAACCGTTCAATGTGGGAAATAACTTCCTGGGATTATGCGTATCGTTCATAATCTATGGCATCTTAGGGGGACTGATCACACCATCGGGAACCTTCTTTCCTTCTAATATCCTTAATACCGAGTTATTCCTGTTGACCGTTGGAGTTCCGGTGCAGCTATTCAGGGCAACCGCTGCTATCTCTGCCGCATATCATATGGTAAGTATACTGAAAATCTTTAACTGGGAAATGGTAGGCAGGCTTGAGAGAGCCATAGAAGAAACAACAACAGCAAAGGAACAATTAGAAATAAAAGTCAGGGAACGGACTGAGGAACTGAATAATTCCAATGAGCATCTGCGTCAGACAAAAACACGACTTGAACTACTTCTTGAGTCCGTACCCATGATTATTTATAGTTGCAAAATCGAGGGTGACGAGTTTATACCAACCTATGTCAGCTCCAAATCGAATGATTTCATCACAGATGGCAGCGATGAGTGTTTGCACAAATCAGACTGGTGGTCAGAACGCATCCATCCAGAGGACCGTGACCAGGTTTTTTCAAGATTCCCGGGTAAACTATTTCAGGATGACCGTATCAATCATGAATATCGTTTCCTTGACAAAAACGGCACTTATAGATGGATACATGATCATGTCAAATTAATCCGGGATAATAACGGACAGCCGATAGAAATAGTGGGTTCATGGCTTGATATCACTGAGCGTAAAAAACAGGAAAGTCTTGTCACACATATGGCCTATCATGACGACCTTACGGGTCTTCCCAATAAGAACCTGCTTATTGACAGGTTCAACCAGATAGTCCCCCGAATTAAAAGATATAAGCTACGTGCTGCTATATTATTTATTGACCTGAATCGCTTTAAAATAATAAACGATACATTGGGACACTCCGTGGGGGATGAAGTACTAAAGGAAGTGGCATTAAGGCTTTCTAAATGTATCCGAAGCAGCGATACTCTGTCCCGTCTTGGAGGCGATGAGTTTGTCATACTCTTTCCTGAAATCAACAGTACAGAAGATGTATCAATGTTAGCCGAGAGGGTTTTTACTGCCTTAGAACCATCAATAAAATTAAAGGAACATGAGTTTACGATTACAGCGTCTATAGGAACATGTATCTGCCCGGACGACGGAGATCAGCTTGAAACCCTGCTTAACAGGGCAGATTCTGCCATGTACAGGGCTAAAGAAGAAAAACAGAACAGCTATAAGTTTTACACCATGGATATGAGTGTAAATAGTATCGAAACGCTTAAAATGGAAGAGAAGCTTCGAAGGGCATTTGAGAATAATGAGTTCTTACTCCATTATCAACCCCAGGTAGATATAGATAAGGAAGTGATAGCCGGCATCGAGGTTCTTGTTCGTTGGGATAATCCTGGCATGGGCCTGATACCTCCAGGGAAGTTTATCCCACTGGCTGAGGATACAGGGCTGATCATTCCTTTAGGAGAATGGATCGCATCTACGGCATATAAACAGAATAAAATATGGCAGGATAAGGGTCTTAATCCAGTGCCGATGGCAATAAATGTTTCAAAGCTCCAGTTTAAGCAAAAAGACTTTGTGAATACTATCAGTCGTATCATTTCTGAGGCTGGTCTTGACCCGAAACTTCTGGAGATTGAGATTACTGAGTCAGTAATCATGGATGATTTCAATGCGACTATCAAACTGCTCAAAGAATTGCGGGAGTTCGGTGTCAGGATTGCGATTGATGATTTTGGTGTCGGCTATTCATCACTTGGATATCTTAAGGATATGCCTGTCGATATCCTGAAGATAGACCAGTCCTTTGTAAATAATGTAACCTTTGATGAAAATTCCAGGGCTATATGCAATGCAATCATCTCGATGGCCAATAGTCTCAATATAGATATCATTGCAGAAGGTGTGGAGACCATAGAGCAGTTGAGGATCCTGAAAGAATTGAACTGTAAAAAGATTCAGGGTTATCTCATCTCCAGACCTGTACCTGCCAAAGATTTTGAGATCTTCCTGAAAAAGGACTGGCAATTTACAACTAATCAGGACATGGAATTGAGGTAACACGATGGAAAGGTGTCCCCCACCCCCTTTTATCAGATTTATTTATTAACCAGTTTAGCCTGCAGTTTAATATCAGTACCGGTCAGGGCCTTCGAGACCGGGCAGGCCTTCTTTGTAATTTCAGCCTTCTCCAGGAATACCTGCTCATCTATTCCAGGGACTTCGGCTTCAGTGTCGAGGATAATGGAAGTAATTTTAAAGCCCTCTTCCAGTTTCTCAATCTTAACACTGGAATTAGTATGAATGCGCCGCGGTGTGTAACCCGACTGTGCAAGCCCGTTAGCCAAGGCCATGGAAAAACAGCCTGCAAGCGCTGCTCCGATCAGCTCCTCAGGGTTGGTGCCTGTCCCCTCTTCAAATCGCGAAGAAAAAGAATATGCACCTTCAAAAGCGCCGCTTCCAAGTTTCATACGCCCCTTGCCCTCTTTCAGATTTCCTTCCCAAACAGCATCTGCTTTACGTACAGGCATAAGAACACCTCCTTTAATGTAGTTATCAACTAATAATTAAGATAGCAACATAAAGTATTTAATGTCAATTTATATTATCCACACATGAAGAACCCTCAATCATAGTGTTACATTAAAGATTGACACGTAATAGCGCTCCTGATATGTTAACCTTAACAAAACACAAATGAGGGACTTCATGCGGTTCATTCATTTTAAATGGTTAATACTTACCATCATCGTATCTATGTTATCTGCATGCGCTTCTACCCCCAAAACCATTTTTAATCCTGAGGTCCTGCCGCCAAATCAGAAATGGATTATGATTGATAATGTCCCCGTAGTGTACACAGACGGGGGACATGGCGACACTATTCTCATACTATCTACATATCCGTTAAGAACGGAATCATGGAACGGACTAACCAGCCTCCTCAGCAAGGATTTCCGTGTTATTGTTGCCGAGCCGCCCTGGCTGACGGAACCTGGTGCTATGAAAGATGACTTCTCATCCGAACACATACTCCAGCTATACCGTTCTTTTATCAGAAAGCTTGGAATCAAAGAGACTAATGTCCTGGGTGTGGGAGAAGGCGGCGGCCTCGCCGTTGCATTCGGCCATCATTTCCCGGAACATATTAAAACAGCTATAAGCATCAATGGATTTGAAGGTGTGACCTGGTCAGATGAATCGAAGACAATGCTGGACCTCATATATTCTATTGAAGAAGATGGAATCAGGAATATGCTCCGAACCTCTTCGCTGCGATACCGGCAGGATATACCTTCCAGTGAAGATATGAAGCAAATACTGAGAGCTCCCGGGAAAAAAGAACAGATCAAGGCAGTACAAAACCGGAGGGATGATTTTAAACATGATATTACATCCCTGTATATCACGGCTATGATCGAATACATCCACTTTCCTGTGATGATTATCCGCTCTGAGAAAGACGCTGTACTTCCGGAGAAGTATACCGAGTGGTCACACAACCGTATACGCGGCGTCAGATATGAACTCCTCCCAAATGCAGGACATTATGCATTTCTGGATCAACCTGAAAAGACGGCTGAGCTGATACGTGAATTCATACAAAAAGACCATCCCCACCCTGTCCATACCCTTGAATGAGAGATAAGTTATCACAATCCTTTGTGAACCCATGACTCATATCCTGGTTTGACGCAAAGCATTAAATCTGCCATAATACACATATACATACACATATTAAAAGGAAGGAATTATGAAGCGTACCAATATACTGCTTACGGATAAACAGCATAAGCTTATCAAACGCTATTCCCTCAAAGAGGGAAGAACTATGGGAGAGTTGATCCGGGATGCCATAGACCAGGTATATCAGAGTAAAGATGCCGTAGAAAAGCGTATGGCTCTCGCGCTGGAAGCTTACAATGAGGGACTTCTGAGTCTCGGTAGATTGGCTGAAGTCCTCGGCATGGACCCTGTAAGCACCAGAGATTATCTTCTTGAGAAGGGAATCCCTCTTCGGTCTCAGGATTATGAGGATATTCTGAAAGATATAACGAATGCCTGAGATTATCCTTGATACCTGCGTCATCTCCAACTTTGCCCTGAGCCAATCCATCTTTATCCTAAAATCATGTTACAGCCGGCAAGTTTGCATTACATCTTTTGTGATGGCCGAAATTCTAAAAGGACTCCTTAAGGGTTACAAAGAGCTTTCGGACGTAAAGATGGCATTATCGGAGGGATGGCTGATTGAAACACCCCTGAAAAACATCAAAGAAAAACAACTTTTTGAAACGCTCTCCATCTCCCTGGGCTCAGGTGAATCATCCAGTATTGCAGTGGCAAAAAACAGGGGTTTAACATTTGCCAGTGATGATCTGGTAGCAAGAAGAGAGGCGTTACTTATCAATGTGCCGCTGACAGGTACAGTGGGTATACTGGTTCGGGCGGTAAATAGCAAGATAATCAACCTACATATAGGAGAAACCATTCTATCCCGCATGAAAGAACACGGTTTCTATGCACCCGTTGAATCTCTCGGTGAAACATTAAAGCATTAAAGACCTACTTATACTAACCAGGATAATTAGTACTGAACTATTGATTTTATCCGGAGATTCGGGTAGATTACTCACCATAGTAAAGGAGTGACTATAATGACAAAGCTGATTATTGAGACAGATGATAACTGGACAACAGAGAAATAAAGCTTGCCATTGATACCGAAATATATCTCCTCAAAAAAAGCCCCGATAAGGTTCAGGAATAGGTAAGGTAATACATGAGCTCAGAAATTTCAGAGATCAGCATAGAGAATATTGAAAAGGTATTGAAGTATCTTCCATATTTTGAAGATGCCAATAATACTTTTTTCCATTTAAGTAAGGAATCATCATTAGACCCATATATCTACAATATTAAAGTACAAGAATTTATTAAAATCCTTTATGCCGGCAATTTTATTCAATCATTTGATTGGATAGCGTGGCAAGATGAGGCTGAGAAGTTTGCAACCGATGAGCACCTGCTAAAGAATGCAGACTTAACAACTATTATTAAATTATTTACTACACATATAAGAAAAGAGAGATTTTGTAGCGGTCATCTGGCATGTATGATTGGGAGTGGCCATATCTTACAATTGCTGAAGAGATTAAAAACAATAAGAGAAGAATTGAAAGGG
>Ga0209126_1000950_pt1 | contig 9949 bp, 8 predicted proteins | sample RifCSP19_1_FD_184024 | JGI IMG/M metagenome (GOLD analysis project Ga0209126, IMG submission 184024) | Soil microbial communities from Rifle, Colorado - Rifle CSP2_sed 19_1 (SPAdes) (version 2) | ecosystem: Environmental > Terrestrial > Deep subsurface > Rock core/Sediment | place: Rifle...
TTGATCAATCGCTGCAGGGTCGCACCCGTCTGCGTCATCCGGGGCGGATCCGCCGTCATGTTCCGGCCCGCCGCCGCATTTGCCAGCCGGGAGAGTTCGCCTGGGGGCAGCCGGCCAGTCCGCTCACTGTACTCCACATACCCGAAGAAGTAGCGGGACCAGAAGAACGAGGTGAAATCGATCTTCACGGCGTGGGAGAGCTTGACGACGGTGGTCACGAACTGCGCGTCGAGGGGTTCCCAGAAACTGAAGACGTCGCGGGCGAACAACCCCGGGGCGGCCGCGACGTTCCCGGCGCGCAGGTCCTGGTCGCTGGCCTTGTAGAGCCAGGCCTCCCCGATGACCACGCGCTTGCCGGCCCGCTGGGCGACCTCGGCGAAGCGAAACGCCCGGTCGTTCACGTAGTCCCGGGTAATCGGGTAGATGTGCATGTCCAGGTAGTCCAGCCCGCCGATCCGCGCCAGGCTCTGCGCATATGCCAGATCCTCCCAGGTCCCCGCCCCCGCGCCGACCAGCACGCCGCGCTTGTCCAGCCCGCGGGTGACGTACTCTAGCAGGTCGGTGACGTTCTGCACCGTCATCGGGAGGCCGGTGTTGTGCGCCTGCGTACCCGGCTCATTCTGCACGGTGAGGTAGTCGGGCCGGATCTCGCGGATGATCGTCTCCGCCATCTGCCGCTTTTCCCGCCGGTAGCGCTCCCAGGTGAGGCCGGCGTAGTACGGCTCGACCGGCAGCGCGCTGAACGCCGACTCCCGGAAGCCGTCGGTCATCTGCACCAGGAGCTTCAGATTCCGCCGGCGCAGCTCCTCCCCCACCCGCCGGTAGAATTCCAGGTAGTCCGCCGACCGGGGGAAAGAGGGGATCAGGACCGGGTACTTCACGGCCACCTTCACTCCGCGCACCCCCAACTGCTGCAGCCGGTCGAGGTTCAGGAGCACGGCCGGCCAGGTCTGTTCACGGAAGAGGGGCTCGCCGATGTTGGCGTTGGCCGGCAGGAGTTCGGCGCTGAAGGTAACATCGTGTTTCCCGCCGGTCGAGCGTGCAGTCACGACCCCGTCGATTGCCTTGAGTTTCGCGTCGAGGCCGGCGTAGAGGTCGACGTACTCAACTGGTGCCGGCGGCGCCGACCAGACCGGCCCTGAGCCTGAAAGCGCGGCGAGAAACACAGCGCCGAGCGCACCGGCGAGCAGACCGCGAAGCCGCTGAACGTTCGTTCGGTTCACTTGATGAGAAGACATTCAACTGCCTCCGGCGCGAAGAAGTCTATCGTCACGGGACGTTCCCCTTAGGTAGGACGCCCAAGACCCCCGGCGCGTTGAGCGCCGGGGTGCGCCGGCCGAGGCGCGGATTCAGGCTCTCATTCCTGCTTGGACAACCCGATGTAGCTCGTCCGCGGCAACCACGGCCCCGAGACTGAGCGTCCGACCCGTTGCCGGACGCAGGAGGAAGAACCCCGCAGGCGCGTGCTGCCCCGTGAACCTCGTGCCCTGAGGGCGGGCCGCGACACGGGGACTGGCGAGGCGCAGCGGATTTGCCAGCGCGTGATCGTCCCAGTGCACGATGAGGTCAGGCAGGTGCTCAGGAGGATGGCCGGCCTCGCGTCCGACGCGGAGGACGTCTGCCACAACGCGATCGCCGCGGATAGTCCGCAGCCCCCGCAGCACCTGCTCCAATTGCGTGCAGACCTCGTCGTACCGCGCGGCGTCAACCGCCCCCTCGACTTCCCGGCCCCTCAGGTTCAACCGCAGCCAGCCGTGCTGGTCCGTCGGGATGGGGAACGCGATAGTTCTGGACCAGTCAAATGCCAGAGGGACATACGGCTGCGGCAGACGGAAGAGCGATCTAGAGGCTCGCCGGTACAGCCGGCGCAATGGAGGGGGCACGATTCGCCTCGCCAGCGACCGAGCCTCCTCCCGCCGCGCGGACCAGGAGCCCGACCGCCACGAGCGGCGCGCAGCCATCCCGAGGCTCCGGACCAGGGGATCGAGAACGGTAGGAATGCCCCGCGTCGCGCGCATCCCGTGGAGAGAAAAGACCAGCACCGTGGCGTCTTCACCGACGGCCCGGGTCAGATCGCCAATCTGGCGGTCGACCTCCCGATAGACGTCGATCAGGCCGGGGATGCTACCGGCACTTGCCCCCTCTTGGCTTGCCGGCGGCGAATCGACCATCGAGTGCACGGTGTGCCACAGGTAGTGCGAGGCATGGTGCACTTCGGGAAACACGACGATGAGCACGTCCGGCCGCCATTCCCTCAGAAACCGCGTCGCGAGGCTTCCCCGGAGCCGCACCCCGGACCGGCACATGGCCGCCAGCCGCTGCAGCGCCCTCCGGTCTCCGGGGCCGGAGACCTCCACCCGGCTTCCTCCCAGCGGATGGTCTCCCACCGTGCGGGCCAGCCACTCGCCCACGCCCGGGGGGGAAACCAGCATCCGGCCGCGCACGCGATCGTGCGCTCCCCACTCGGAAATCTCGGCACCCCCCGCAAGGCCGATAACCGGTGCGAACGGGACGTCCAGTACCCCGACAGCGTAACCTGCATCCGAAAGCCCTCGCCAGAAGGGGGTCAAATGGTCCGTGGTCAGGCGCACCAGATTCATGGTGCGGGGGTCCCAGGGCAGGACGGAATACACGCCGTGGACGGCCGGACCCTCCCCGGTCATGAACGTCGGCCACACGGCGCCGCTGCCGATGGCCGCCGGAGAGCGGACCTCGCCCCAGCAGCCGTGATCGCGCAGGGCTTTCAGCGAGGGCAGCTCGCCTTGGTCCATCAGCTTCTTGACGAGCGCCGGCTCGGCCGCGTCGATCCCGATGGCGAGGACGCGCGGTCTAGGGAGGCTCATTGAGCAGATCTTGCGGGTTGATGGTCCGTCGCTCGGCCGCCGACCGGGCGCAGGCCTCCAAAACGGCCATGGTTCTCAGGTTATCCGTCGCGCTGCACTCCGGAGTCTCCCCCGTCTCGATGGCGCTCGCCAGCTGCGCGAGCAGTGCCCGCTCGGGGACAAGATGGGGGGCGATGCCCACGACCCGCGGGAACCGACTCTGACCGGTGAGGAAGAGCCAGCGGCGCCAGGGGATCAGGGTGCCCCGCTCGCCGACGATCCGCAGCGACGACGCCGGCCGAGAGTCGTATGTCAAGAACAAGACACCGCGCGTGCCGTCGCCGAAGGTAAGCCACACGTACATCGATGCGCCGGGACCCAGACGGCTCCAGGGCAAGGAGAAGCTCTCCGCGTTCACCGCAATGATGTCCTGCCCCAGCACGTACCGCAGCAGGTCGATGTGGTGGACTCCCGTCTCCCAGAGGACGCCATGGGGAAGCGCCGCCACGGCGGCCCGCATGTACGTATTCCCCCGGTAGACCTGGTAGACGACCAGGCCGGTGCGGCCAAGCGCCCCTGTACCCAGAAATCGTTTGAGGGTCTGGGCCATACCCGTGTAGCGGTAGGTCTGCCCAACGACCAGCGGGACCCCGGCATCCGCGGCCAAGGCCGCCAGGCTCCGCGCCTCGCGCAGGGTTAGGGCAAACGGCTTCTCCACCAGGAGAGGGATGCGCCGCGCCAGCACCGTCCGGCTGGGAAGCACATGGTTGTCAATGGAGGAGGCCACGATGACTGCCTGGGGGCGCGTGTCGTCCAGCGCATCTTCCAGTCGGACGAAACACCGGCCGGCGGGGATGCCCAGCGCTGCGGCCGCCCTTTGCAACGTCGTGCCCTCCACGTCCACGCAGGCAGCGAGCTCGTAGCCGGGCGTCCGGCGGAGCGCATCCACCCACTGGCGCCCCCGGAGTCCCAGCCCGACGACCGCTATTGTAATCGCCATTCTACGGGCCTCTGCTCGTCAATGACTCTGGCGGCCCGCCGGTCCCGCAGGAGATGGACTCCCTGATGCAGCCGCTGGTAGAGCCTTGGGCTCACCTCTCCCAGCGCGGCGAGCGCCAGGACGCGGAGGCTCGCGGCGCTCACGCGGACGCCGTCCCGGGAGAGGAGGTGGCGCAGAATTCCCGGCCGCAGTCCGGCCCACAGCCGCAGGGATCCCAGCAGGCTGAGCCACTGCAGGGCGACGTCGTCCGGCTCGCCGCCGGGTCCCCCACTACCGTCCAGCAGCGCGGTGTAGTCCCGTCCGGCGCGATGCGCGGCCAGGCAGCGATGCATCAGGCGAAAGGCGTCGCGCAGATCTCGGGACGAGGCACTCAGTCTGGCGGATTTCGCGTGACAGCGGAGCCGGTAGAGGGGCGCGGGGAGCACGAGGATGCGACCCTGTTGCGCCATCCTGATGAACAGGTCGCGATCTTCCCAATAGGTGCACGCTTGGCGGTACCCGCCGGCGGCCTCGAAGGCACCCCGCCGGAACATGATGGAGCCGTGCGGGAACGGCGGCACGAGCCCGCTCCGCAGGAGCGTGGATCTATCTCTGGAGCGAACCACCCGGCCGCGCCGATCGATCAACTCGAAGAGCGTGGCGACCAGGCAGGCGTCCGGATGGGACTGTAGTACCTCCCACTGGCGGCGCAGTCGATCAGGATGAGAGACGTCGTCCGCATCCATCCGCGCGCAGATCGGGGCCCGCGCCTCGCGGACGACGCGGTTGGCACTGCCGACTACCCCGCGCCGTGGCCGGCCGCTGATCACCCGAATCCGGCCGTCGCGCCCGGCCCATTCGCTCAAGATCTGCGGGGTCCGATCGGTGGAACCGTCGTCCAGAATGACGAACTCGAAGTGGCCGAAGCTTTGGCGGACGATACTCTCAATGCTGGCCTGCAGGTAGTCCTCGCCGTTGTAGACTGGCATCACGACGCTGAGGGCGAGGCTATCTCGGGCGAGCAAACGCGCGGCTCCTTAGAGAAGAGTTGGCTAAGAAAGGTGTTCAATGGGACGCAGGCAAATCCTGTTCTACCGCTCTGGAATCGATAAGTCTGCGCCAGCTTGACCTCCGCCGAGTCTGACGTGGCTCATCTTGGGCAAGTGGAATCCGTCGAACCGCTACCAGTCAGCCAGTTTCGAGCCCGAGTAGCCATCCACAGATTCACTCGGGAGGACGGCGCAAGCAGGTAGATTTCCCCGGCCTGTCAAGCCATGGATAGCTGTTACCGAAGCAGGCATCATCGCGCCACGGGAGACGTTACCGAGCGATGCTGACGCTTGAGCCGTGCCGGGGCGACACCCAGGCGCAGGACGACGCCGAAGCGGCGCTGCAGGTCCTGGAGTGCCGCCTCCTCGGTGCGGGTGGCTGTCCCACTTGGCCGTCGGTGGGCCAGACGATAGACGCAGGCGAGCTTCCGCTCGATCGCCTCGGCCAGGGCGAAGGGATCCAGGCGAGCGCGCAGGCGCCGGAGGGCGGCGACCTTGACGGGGGCACCGCCACCCTGCATGAGGAGGCGATCCAGCGGCGTCTGGGCCTGCTCGTAGACGCGCGTGAGCCGGGAGCCGACACGGACCTTGCGGCGCAATCTCACCGAGGGCGGGTGAAGGCGATGCCGTGGGTCTGGCCGTACCCGACCACGTGGTGGTTGAGGAAGGCGCTGTCATTGTCGGCGTCGAGAGCCTCCAGGGCAAAGGGCAGGGCGGTGACGATCTCGTCCAGGGCCTCGCAGACCGCGCGTTGGCTGCGGCCCAGCACCGCTCGAGTCTCCACCCACCCGGTGGCGATGTCGGTGCAGTTGAGGGAGTGAGCGTACTCCCCGTCAGCGGCGTCGCCACAGTGAGCGACGAGGTCGGCCTCCGCGGACCCCGGGCGGGTGACGTCCCACCGCTCCGCCTTGATGGGGATCTGGTGTTTGAGCAGGGTGCCGGGCTTGGTGCGGCCGTAGAGGCGGCGCCGCAGCCGCTGGCAGTCGGGCTGGAGCAGGCGGTCGATGATGCGGGGGCTGATGGCGCGCAGCCGGTGCTGGACAGCGGGCGCGTGAGCAGGCGGATGACGGCCTTGCGATGGTAGCCGGTGACGGCGCAGGCCTCGTCGAGGAGGCGGCCCTTGACGGCTTGAGGTAGCGAGGGCGGAGGGCCTGGAGGTACTCACGCTTGGACCATGGGCTCATCGCACGCTCCGAGGGGGGAGGAGTCTCGGTAACACTTTCCGTGGCGCGACGATCGGCCCCTGGGTAACAGAATACTTGACGCGATTCGGGAGGTGGCAGAGGCGCTGGCCAGATTAATATAAATCCAGGGTAGCCAGCGAGTGTAGCTCAGCGGCAGACATCGCATCGGCTTCCCAAGCCGAGGGGCGTGGGTTCAAAACCCATCGCCCGCTCCAGCCAGAACGCCGAGGCGACGCGGCCTTCGGGTTGGGTCCCTTTTCTCCTGGCTTCCAGTTACTGACCGGCCTTTGCTACGGCCTCCACAGTAGCGAAGAGCTCCCTTGTCTTCCCGGCCTTCACACCTGGACCGGTCTGGCGTGCTGCCTGCGCCAACGAGCGTACCCGGCAATCGCTCCGGCAATGCGTGCCGTGCGTTCACTATGCTCGAAGCAGGGAACCCGGACTGCCTCGAGGATCGACTGGTTTTCCAGCACTGCGCGCCCGGACGCCCAACTCACGTATACCGGTTTCTGGGCCGCTCCGGCTTTCTGAAGTGATTGCAAGGTCGAGGCGATGGCTTCAAGGCATTCGACATGAGCTGCCCCTCGATCCGCGATGGTGATAATGATGATGTCGATCTCTGAATCAGCATAAAGCACGTCGATACAACGCACATAGGCTTCGGGGAACCGCGGATAGATGGGCCCCATGTCGATGGGGTTCTGCGTGGTGGCGAACGGCGCCATCCAAGGCCGAATTGCCTCCTGCGCCGCCGGAGCGAGTTCGGGCACCGCAAGACCATGTTCGGCGCACATGTCCGCCAATTCGACCGCCATGCCCCCCGACGCCGAAATGATGCCGACCCGGCTGCCGGCAGGAAGGGGCTGCCAGTCGAGCGCCTTGGCGGTTTCAATGGTCTCTAGCATGCTCCTCGCCTGGATGACGCCTGCTCGACCAAAGACGGCATCGGCACCGACACCGCGCCCAGCGCGCATCCCAGTGTGTGCGCGTGCCGCCCGGCGCCCCTCCGGCGTCCGCGCCACCCAACCTACGACGATCGGCTTCCGCCCCCCAGCCTCATCGGCCAGCTGCGAAAAGCGCTCTCCCGTCGCTAATCCTTCAAGAAACACGGCAACGACCCCGGTCTCGGGATCACGACCGAAGTAGTCGAGGATCTCCACGTCTTTGACATCCGCCTGGTTCCCGTAGTCGATCAACTTGGCGAACTGCAGGTGGTGGTCGAGTGCATATTCGTGGGCCGCCAGCACTGCAGCCCCGCTCTGCGTCATGAACGAGATGCTTCCGCCGCCTGGGGGGTTCTTGTAAGCAATCGAGGCGTTCAACCGGGTCATGCAATTGTACAATCCGGACGTGTTCGGGCCGACCGCTCTGATGCTGTGCTCACGGCAGACCGACGACATCCTTTGCTGAAGCCGCTCCCCAGCCGATCCGGTTTCCGCGAATCCCGCTGCCAGGACCACGGCCGCCCGAATCTCTTTCCGCGCACAGTCCATCAGCGTGTCGACCACCCGGGCCGCCGGGACCGCAACCACGGCCAGGTCGGGCGTGACCGGGACGTTCTCCAGGCTCGGGAAACATGGACGGCCTAGAATCTCTGGAGCGCCGGGGTTGACGAAGAAGACGTCCGCCGCACGTGCTTCCAGGAGGTTTTCCGCTAGGATAAATCCCAATTTGCCTGGCTGCGCAGACACGCCAATGCCGACTACAGTGCGCGGATTGAAGAAGACGTCCATCATCAGACTTTCCGTCACCGCGATCCTCCGGCCCGGACGGGGAAGTAGACAAGCCGAGGACCCGCCACGCGGGCATTGGGCAGCCGCTCGTTGAACGGCCACAGTGATCCGCGTAGAGACCACACGACGGCCGCGCGGTTGAGCCGCAACCTGAAATACAGGACGCTCCCTGTGACCTGCCAGCCCAGGCGCTCCACTCCTCGGCGCGCGAGCAAGTTGTCGGTTCGCGCCTGTGTGAATGCCCTGCGGTAGCCGCGCTGCTGGAGGAACCGCAGCATGCAGCCGTTCACCGCGCCGTGAATGCCCCGACCTCTCCACCGCTCCTTCGTGTAACCGTTTGTCATGTAGGCTTCACCGACCAGGAGCGGCACGCGCACACGTCCGGTCAAGGGGGAGAATTCCATCTGCTCGAAAGCGATATGGTTCGTGTGGACGACCTCGTCTGCCACCCGAGCCACGAAGAGCTGGTCGCCCTTGCGCATGTACTCGACTAAGTTCTGCCGAATCCGCTGACGTGTTGCCGCGTCAAGCGCGGCCCCGCGGGCCATCACGAGGAACGGCACGAGCTCATCCATGTCCACCTCTGTGGCCGTTCCGATGGTGATCGGGATCTTCGCCGAAACCTGTGGCACCGGTTTGGTCAAATCTCTTTCGTAAAACGTCATCAAGCCGAGCCAGCCAAAAGGAGAGAGCAGGCGGCAGATGAAACGCCAAAGCAAGATATGGGCGCCCTCATAACGGAGCGTCTCGACTGCGTGGCGAAGGCCCGCGCGCGGGACGCCCATTAGAGGGCAAGGTAGTTCTTCTTGATCAATGGATTGGCCAGCAGGTCGGCACTCTTCCCCTCCATGACGATCCGTCCCCCCTCGATGAGATAGGCGCGGTGCGCGTGACTCAACACAGCCATTACGTCCTGCTCAACCATGACAACGGCCACACCCTGCCCGTTGATCTCAGCCACCGCCTCCAGGAGTGCCTCTGTTACCGCCGGCGCTAGGCCGGAGGACAGTTCATCGAGAAACAGTAAACGGGGGCCGGCCATCAGTCCGCGTCCAATCGCGCACATCTGCTGCTCCCCGCCGCTCAACGTCCCTGCAATCCGATGAAGCTTATCCCGCAGCGCCGGAAACAGGATGAGGACGCGCTCCAGATCTCTACGCACTTCAACTCCGTTCCTGCGGGCGAAGGCGCCCATCAGCAGGTTCTCCCGCACAGTCATGCCGACGAACAGGCGTTTTCCCTCCGGCACGAGAGACATCCCGAGGCGGACCCTCGCCGCTGGGTCGACGCGCGTGATGTCCTGATTTTTCCACCGAATCCTCCCTCGGATGGGACGCAACAGGCCCGCCATCGTCTTGAGGAGAGTCGACTTTCCCACGCCGTTCGCTCCGAGCACGGCCACACTCTCGCCATCGCCTACGCGCAGGCTGACGTCCCAGAGAATCTGTACGTCGCCGTAGCCAGCCGATAGTTGGGAGACTTCCAACAGTGTGCTCACGACGTGCCGCCGCTTCGCCCGGTAGTGCTTTGCTGGTACTTAGCGCCCAGGTACGCCTCGATCACTCGCTGGTTGTGCATTACCTGAACGGGTGGACCGTCGGCAATCTTTTGCCCTTGGTGCAGCACAATCACCCGACGGCATAGACTGACAATCACCCGCATCACGTGCTCGATGATAATCAGCCCCACGCCTTGGTCATTGATTTCCCGCAGGAGGCCAAAGAGGACCTCCAACTCCACCGGATTCAACCCGGCCATCAACTCGTCCAGCAGGAGGACCTGGGGCTTCATAGCCAGGCTCCGGCCGAGGTCGACCTTCTTTCGATCCGCCACGTTCAGCGTATGCACCCGGTCGCGTCGCCGAGCTTCCAGCCCCAGGAGACGGAGAATCTTGTACACGTCACGCCTGCGGTCACCGCTTCGCCCGTTGGAAGTTCCAAAGAGCGCGCCCACGAGCACGTTCTCCTCCACGGTCATGCCCAGGAACGCTTTGGAGATCTGAAAGCTCCTGGCGATCCCTAGTCCCGCGATCTTATGGGGTGCCAGCCTCGTGATCGGTTGACCACGGAACCACATTGCACCCGACGAGGCCCGTAAGTTACCGCTCACGATGTTGATAAGAGTCGTCTTCCCGGCGCCGTTCGGACCAATGAGCCCAAGGACCTCGCCCGGAGCCAGGTGA
>Ga0209126_1000951_pt1 | contig 9945 bp, 7 predicted proteins | sample RifCSP19_1_FD_184024 | JGI IMG/M metagenome (GOLD analysis project Ga0209126, IMG submission 184024) | Soil microbial communities from Rifle, Colorado - Rifle CSP2_sed 19_1 (SPAdes) (version 2) | ecosystem: Environmental > Terrestrial > Deep subsurface > Rock core/Sediment | place: Rifle...
CATTGCGAAAGTTGAATTAGATGTTATCAATAAACAGGTGGCAGCAGCGAATACTGGAATCGGTAAAGCCGACCCTGAATTATTGAAGAAACAAGCCGATGCACAAATGAAAGTTACTGAGGCGTTAGATGTTCAATCCGATTTACTCCGAGAAAACGCTCAACTGGAAAGAAAGTTAGCAGAGGAGAGAACATTTGCAGCCATTGATTTACTTTTGAAGTCAAAGCAAAGCGCGAACGCGCGCAAGGTCATACTTGAAAAGGAATTAGCTGACGAGGGTGTACAGCTGGAACGAAGAAAGAAAGCCGCTCTTGAATTGGCGCAGGTAAATACACAAACTACTAATGAAGAAATAAGAATATTCAAAGAGGGATTCAAAGTAAAATTCGATTCAAATAAATTAGTTAATGAAACGGATGCTATCAAATTAAAGCAGCAGATAGAATCTATTCAGTTCTTGGATGAAAATAATAAGATGGTTGGAATTGGTGCGGATAAACAAGCGGAACTTGCTAAAATTGTAGCTAAATACCAAAAGGAAAATTTAGAATATCTCGACACGAAAAAGAAATTACAAGAGGAAGAAATAAAAAGGACTCAAAAAATTGCTCAGATAACTTCCGAAATATCCATCATGCAGCAGGCAGATGAGGTGAAAACATTGGAGGATGCTTATGCTAAACTTGACGAAGCGATAGACAAGAACTTTGAAAAACTACTTAACAGTCCTTTTAGTGGGAAATTACAAAAGCAAAGACAATTACAATTATCTATACAAAAGCAACAATCGCAAGATTTATTTGATGAACAGGTAAAACTTTTAACACAGCAGGCGGACTTAGACAAAAAGAATATTGAGAATACTGTTAAGGACGAAAAAATAAAGGCAGCCGAAATATTAAAGATCAATGAAAAGTTGAAAATTGATTTAGCGAATTTATCGGGGAATCAACTTGCAATAGACACTGCAAATAATGATAAACAAATTGAAGCGGAAAAGAAACTTGCAAGAGAACGGTTGTCTATTGCTCTTGACACAACGCAGCAGATCACCTCCGGCATCGCAGACGGTCTCCAAAAACGCTCCGAACTTCAACAGCAAGCTGATCAGCGCGATATTGACATGAAGAATCGGATGCTCGATGTCCAGACAGCTTTGGCGGCTGCCGGAAAGGAAAACGTACTGGCTGAAACAATGGCAGCCACTGCCAAAGCGGAGGAGAAGAAGATACAGGATGCGAAGAAAGCAGCCAAGCAACAGGAAGCCCTTGCGATCATAGACACGTTCACATCCGCACTACAAACCGCTTTAAAAGACGATAAGAAGCCATTTATGCAGGCGTTCGGTGAGGCATTAGCAGCATCGGGCATGGTTTCGGCTGTGTTCTCAAAGATGTTTGCTGGTTTCTACGAAGGAACCACTGACACAGGAACAACGGATAGCCCACTGGACGCGAAAGGCGGGCGGGTGGCAGTTCTTCACGATAACGAGCGGGTCGTCCCAAAACGATTAAATGACCAGTTAGACGGCATAAGCAATGACGAATTGGTAAGGCGGGCGGTGTCCCCTGACCTGAATAGCACTTTCTTTCCGAAGATAGCTGAAGTTCCGGTACATTCATACGTTGATTATCAGGTACGGGAGATGACCAAGGAAATCAAGGCATTGCGTAATGACATGGCATCTCGTCCTGTGCAGTCTAATAGGCTGGAAAGACTTGGTGAATGGACGGAGCAGATTCAGGAAAAGAATGTTTCAACTATAATTCACCATAAAAAATCTTCTTCGCGCCCTTCGCTTAGACTTAACGGATGATTGTAAAATACAAACTTTTAGGGAACTACGTTAATCCGGTGAATAGTCGGGAAATATCTCTTGAAATTTCTCACGATCAGGAGTCTATTATTAATCAGCCGAAGCCTCATGTAGGAATTAATAATCTTTATTTGGCCAGAGAAGATATTCAGACGATAATGAATTACATCGCTACTTCTCCCGGATGTTTGACGGAGGGGTTGCCATTTGATATTGAAATAAAAGAGCGTGGAGTAACCGAAACGATAAATATGTACTTGAATCTCATGGAAGGATTCAAACGCAGCAATGACGGAATAGAGGCATCTGTTAAAATGTTACAATCCCTTGACTGGTTGGATGACCGGATTGATGGATTTACTTTTGAGAGTATGTATAATGAAACTCCGGTAGCTTTTACGATAGACGGAATTGCTTACAGTTCATATCAGGACTTTTTTGACAAACGATGTATTTATATTCCGTATGTACTTTCGACAATACCGAACAGGCAGGATGCTTTTATGACATTGTTTTCCATGAGTTATATTATCATTCAGCTTTCACAAGGGATAAAGCAATTTATTCAGTGGTGCACTCCAGTGGCTGGCGTAATGCCATCGGTGGGTATCGCTCAGGTCGTTTTAGAGATAGTGTTTTTTGTTTTCATGCTTATTGCTTTGGTTGCCTTAATAAATCATTTGTTTAATTGTTTAGTTCAACCAATAAAATATCACGGAGCGATGTTGCTCATTGATATGTTAAAAATAGTTTCGCATAAACTGGGACTTGATTTTAATTCTTCGATTTGGAATGTCGCTCCTTATAATCAAATAGCCTATCTTCCTGAAAAGTTTAATCCGCAAATAGAAGTTAGCCCTACTGGTAATTCTATTTTCGGAATATCATTTGCCGGATTCGCAAAGACAGGATTTACCAGTCCGGGGTATGCAACAGGTGCGCCACATGATTCTACCGATACCACTATACAAAAGGGATATATGAATGGTGTTGGTGGAGATGTATTCCGATTGGTTAAGAAGTTTTGTAATGGGAAAATAATTATCCCAGATCAGACAAATGATTTAGTATTAGAGCGTAGAGATTATTACCCAGCAGGAACCCCTTATCAGTTGCCAGATATTCGCCAAGACTGGAACGGGTACAATACGGATGAATTAACAGCGAATATATTAATACGATTTGCTGAAGATTTGAACGACAAGAACTGTATTGACAAATATATAGGTACAATTTTACAGGCTACACATTCGCAAATCATTACTACAAATCAGTTGCTCGTTATGCTGAAAGGTCTTCGGGAAATACAGATCATGGCAGCGCGGGGAATAAGAAAAGACACGACAAGTTTCATAGAAGACATTTATACCGCTTTGATTCCAGCTTTTAATGCGATTCATAATGCTGGAATTGCTGTTATAAATGTTGCTATAATAGTAATGAACGCATTGATACTGGTTATAAATATCCTTATTGTTATTTTCAATATATTAATGAACTTAATAGTTGCCATAGTACAGATAGTGGCTGCCATAGTGAACGCCATCAATGCAATCGTTTCTATCGTTGGGGGGAATGGGATAGGGAACAATTTAATAAATCCCCCGGCTTGGGTGCCATTGTTGCAAAATACAATCCCGTTTATTGCCCCTATGCCTTACTCCCCCATATCGTCAGCATATACCTCCCGTGTAGGTGCATTGCTTTTAGAAAACGACATGGTAAGCACTCCGAAACTTTTACTGGTAGATACTACCCGTCCTGAATTCATTGCATCGGGCGGGTATGCTGGAGGACAAAAAAGAATTGCATACTTACAAACCGCAAATCAAACTGTAATAAACGCACAATGGTTGTGGGATTATTTTTATTCTATTGATGCTTTTGTCGGAAGCCCTAATAATCGATTCACTGAAATTTCTCCTGCATTAAATAAGGATTCTGAAAAGAATCCATTCATCCTTTCACTTGCTGATTTCAAAAACCTTGTAAGCAATCCAAAATTAAAAGATAACTTTGCCGAGGAGATAATTGCCGACACGATTCAATGGAGAATAGGCGATGAATCGGGAAGGGCAGAAATTGAATTTAGGAAAGCGGGATGGTTGAAAAATCCGCAAAGTAATAACGGAGCAATTCGCGCACAGGAAGTAAACATAAACTTGCAAATTAAAATATCTTTACCCAATGGACAATAGCCCAAAAACGGCAGCGGAAGAAATGGCTCAATCAATTATCATGATGGAGAAGTCTTTTTATAAAATAAAATCAGAATATGAATCCAAACTCACCCCCGAACAAAAAATAGAATACGAAAAAATAAGTGAAGAAAAGGGCGTTAGTAAAGCTATTGATGAATTGAAATCTAAAATGGAGCAGTTGAAAAATATAAGTAATGGCAGTCACCAAGCTATATAATAAGATCACTTTACGCGAACATCCAGACCTTTCTCCGGTTGCTGACCCTTCATTTGAAAAGGGTCATTCGTTTATATTCCCCGGCGATGAGATTGTAATGTGTACTAAGATTAACGCTCCTACTGACATAGGGGGGGCATTTGCCGGAGTAACATTACAATCTGTTAAGATGTCGGTCATTGCAAAGAAGCCGAATATTTACAGCGAAGAGTATAGCGAAGAGTATGCAGCGACACGAAGCTTTGAATTAGATTCAGTTATTGTTCCGCTCAACGCGACAAACTCACCATCCGTACCTTGGGGCGGGGACGGTTACGCCCCGAACATAAATTTCACTCAGGATAGGAACTGGGCTTTACCGATCGGGGATTTCCGCAGACAAATAAAAGCGTTCACAGAACACGTTGCCTCAACTTCGGATTGGACTTGGAACTTTTGGTTTCCATTTATTTTCAATGAAAGATACTGGCTGGCTTTGGCACAAGCTGACAATGACTTTTACGACCCACTTGAGCCTCAGAATGGTAAAAATGACAAATGGTTACGATATCATGACATTTCAGCTTTGCCTTTTGGCTGGAAAATATTTTACAAGTTTGAACTATTTTATACAGACATAAACGGACAGCAAAGCATAAAATCGGAATGGAACTTAAGCAACGAACAGACAGGCATACAGGATTATGAGAGCAATCCTGATTATGCTTTACGCTCAATTAAAACCTGTCCTGTCGGTGGAACACCTTCAAATACTCCTGCTTATATTTTCGGAGGACAGAACACTTCAGTATTCGGTTACTTCACTAAGCAGTCAGCATGGGATGTGGGAGAGGATGCCACGCTTACCGGAGTTCTCAGGCTTCGACCTTTTGAGGGAGGGGATAGATTAGGAAGTAGGGGCAGTTCTAAATATGCAGCAACCGCAGATGTTGTATGGGTCGCAAACGAACAATTACTTTCAACCTCAGATGGAGATATAGTTATTTCAACCGACTTTGGCGATGACATTGCAATAGATGACAATGGTATTCCTGTCACGATTACCGTAACCGGATTAGATATTGTCGTTCAGGGGGAAATTGACTATCAGAAATTAGCCGTGATATTCCCAGGTGTGACTAACTTCACTTTGTATTGCAGACTTTATAACGGCACAAAATTAATTGACCCATGAGTTTATCAATTACAGGAAATCAATTTGTTGACAATGGAGATACGAGAACGTATGTCGTTTCCGGTATTGGTGTTGGATTTACTTTTCTTGCCACCGCTCAACCTAATGGATGGACGCAAAACACTATTGGAGCAATCGTTGCAGGAGTTCAAAGTATTTCTTTTAATGTCGGCATTGGAAGCGGAACCCTAATAATAGGATATACTGATGGAGTAACCAATGACATTGTTTATTACGATGTTTATTCAGGCGCTACCCGCATGGGAGAAGAAATAAAACAAGACGGAGTTATTTTTGTGCCTCCGGTTATTCCTACTCCTCCGATATTCTGTGATATTTGCGATTCCGCTTTCCCTTTAAATGTATTTGCCGACCCTGACGATCCAACAAATTTTAATAATAACGACAAAACAGAATTTTATCTTGTCGGCAATGCAGGGATAAGCGCGATTACACTAACGCTGCAAAAATATAGCAATGGATGGAATGATATTGAAACGATTATTGATAATACTTTCGGCAGCTTCTTTCCGTTAGGGAAACATCCCGACTTTTCAGGAAATAATTTTGTTGACGACTTCAATAAGAAATACACTGGAATGTTTTTAGAATGGTATAAAGTTTATGCAGTTCATGGAATAGGCAGATACAGAATGAAAGTAACACAAACGGATATATTTTCCGTGGTAACTGATTCCTATTCCAAAGCAGAATATTGTTTGAAGAAATGGAACTGCCATGCAACTGAAGGAACTATTAAAATCGAAACATTAAATCAGGGGCTTCGCGGGACATTAGATAATAATACTATTCAAATTGATTATTCCACAGGATGGAAAGGTGAGATTCGTTTAAGAGGGATGTTTGAACAACTCGACCCAGCATATAACCGTGAATATAATCAATACGGAGATGCCTCTTACAATTCATTCAAGCCGATCATTGACGAACAAATCCCGAAATATAAATCGGACATAAAACCCGTCCCCGGATGGATTGACTGGTATTTATCAACCAATGTTTTACAGGCAGATCAAATATTGATAACAGATTATAATTCAAAAGGGAGACATTCATTAGTTCGCGTTCCTGTTAAAGACGGAGAGATCACAATAATACCAGAGACGAAAAAGTACCCTTATCCTTTGGCAGCGATTGAATTGAAATTATCCTTTGGTCAAAACTCGCTCCGAAAGCGCAATTCATAATTTTTATATCTTTGTACCATGGCAGCAAAATCTAACGCACAATTAACCACGGATATTATATCGGTAATTACCGGGCAGACGACACCGGAAAGCATTACTCCCATAACGCACGGAGCGCTGGAAAAGGATATTGTTGATAGTTTTTGGAATAAGGTTGATGATCCACTCAATCGTACTCAGGTTTTTGCGGATGCAACGGCCAGAGGTTTAGCGGTTCCTGATTTCATCGGACAAAAGGGAACGCAATTAGATACTAATACTGATTATATTTCTTCGGGACTTGTGGCGGGTAATTGGAGATTGTCAGCAAACACACAAATACAATCTGATACTTATGGAGTTGCATCGGGAATAGATACCTATGCGATTACATTAACGCCTGCACTTGCCGCCTATGCTGCCGGAAATTCATTTAGGGTTTTATTCACAAATGCTAATACGGGAGCCGCATCATTACAGGTTAACGGATTAGCGGCAAAAGCAATAAAGAAAAATGGAATAATAGCTTTAGTTGCAGGGGACATACAAGCCGGAACTATCTATACATTAACTTTTGATGGAACTAATTTTCAAATCGATAATTCAGGATATGCAGCTTCTTCTTTTTACAAAAAATACATTGCTGTATTAACACAAGTAGCAACAGGCGCGCCAATAGCATCAATACTGGAGAATACTATTGGTGCAATAGTATTCTCGAGAACAGGCGCTGGAAGTTATAGGGCAACTCTATCGGGCGCATTTGTATTGGGAAAAACCTTTGCCTATGGAATTTCAACTCCATCGAATGTCGGATTTTCAATTGAACATAATTCAATTAATCTTATTTCTTTTACTACCTCAACATTCGGGGGAGTTCTTTCGGATGATTGTTTAACGAACAACGCTTTTGAAATTAGAATTTATCCATAAATAACATGAGTGTAAAAGTAAACGCATTACCAGTAGAGGCTGCTCCCGCACTAACTGATAGCACGATTAACGATAGCGCAAATATTGTAACTAAGCGCACGACATGGCAGAAGATATTTGATTTATTTGTAGCGAGTGGAATTGTAAGCGGGACATACGTTTCAGGCATTGCAGCAGCCGGAGCAAATCAGGCAGCAGCAACAGCAATTTCTGCAACATTCAATAGGATAGATACAGTTGCGGCTGGAACAGGCGTAAAAAATTCAGCGGCTTCAGTTGCCGGAGAAACACGTACGGTTCAAAACAACGGAGCAAATGATTTACTTTGGTATCCATTCGGGGTGGAACAATTTTATTTGATAGATGGAAGTGGTTTACAGGGTGCAAGTGTGCCTATAACTATCGCTTCCGGAAATTCAGCGAAATTTATTTGTTATAACGCAGGGCAGTTAACTATACAAGGATAAACATGAAAAAACTATTAACACTACTCGGATTAATTCCGATTTTAATTTTCGGACAAACGCCAACAATGCGACAGGTAGCAAGTGCAGGAACTGCTATAACAAAATTACCTTCGGCATCAACTGCTACAATTGCTGCTACTGATACAATGATGGTATTTAAAGGCGGTGTTTGGGTGAAAGCGAAAATAGGAGTAATATCTCCTACGTTGGTTGCAGGAACAGGTATCTCTATTTCAACAAATACGATCACCAACACTGCCCCAAACCAAACCGTAACATTAACAGGCGCAGGGACAACAACTGTATCAGGAACATACCCTACATATACGGTTACTGGCGGTGGCGGTCTCACAGTCGGCACCACGGCAATAGCAAGCGGGACGAGTGGTGCTTTACTTTTTGAAGGCGCAGGTAATGTATTACAGGAAGATGCTACTCAGTTGTTTTGGGATAATACTAATAATAGGTTAGGCGTTGGACTGACCACGCTAACGGCTACTATTCATGCAAAAGGCTCAACGTCTGATGCTTCGGCAAGTGGGCTATTGGTTGAAAATGTTACGGGTAGAGATATTTTTCAAATTCAAAATGATGGCATAGTCAAGTTAATAGGTGACGCCACTTTTGACCAGGCAAAATTGGGATTATATACTAATGGTGCAAATGCCGCAAATAGAAGTTGGGCTTTTCAAACGAATGGCGGGTCAAATGGCAATTTCATTTTATGGCAATCAACCTCTTTAGGTGGTGACCCATTTGCAGGAACAGTTCGTTTGAATGTTACAGCCGATGGTAATTTTATGCTTGGTGACGATTTATATAATGTCGATCCATTTAGCTCTAAACTATATGTGGCAACTGCCTCTCAGACTTTGGCTTCAAATTTACATACTGTAAATATAGTTGCAAATGATGCTTTTGGTATTGATAAAGGTGGAAGCATCGGGCTTGGGGGGCAGTACAATGGAACCGCGAATCAACCTGGTTACTTTGCGGTTATTTCAGGAAGAAAAGCAAACACAACTTCAGGGGATTTTGCTGGATATTTATCTTTTGCAACTCGTAGCGCGTTAGAGTCAGCTCCTACAGAGGCTCTCAGAATAGATAGCAGTCAGAAAGTTGGTATAGGAATATCAGCCCCCACTGCCCGCCTCCACGTAAAAGGCTCAACGTCTGACGCTTTGGCAAGTGCGTTGTTGCTGGAGGCAGCGGATGGTTCCGATAGATTAGTAGTTGTCAATGATGGTAGGCTATACGGAAACGCTTTACATAATAACGCAGGATCAGTCACAGGCGCAACGAATCAATACATCGCATCAGGCACTTACACCGCAACGATAACAGACAGCGCGAATACTTCTGCTCGGACAGCTTATCGTTCTACGTGGACAAGGGTTGGTAATGTCGTTCACGTTGCGGGAGTGGTAGACGTTGACCCGACTACAACGCTGACACTTACAATGATAAAAATTTCTTTGCCCATACCTTCAAATATGACTATCACAGGAGAATGTAGAGGAACGGCAACGGCAGAAGGAATAGCAGGGCAGAGCGCAGCAATAGTTGAAACAACAGCATACGCAGCGTCTGACTTTGCAGTTATGAAATGGATGGCTACCGATGTAACCAATCAGCCTATGTCTTTTGAATTTCAATACGAAGTAAAATAATGAACTACCTGAAAAAATATTGTCTTTTCGTAGCGGTTAAATTCGTTATGCTTTTGCTCTTTGTAACAAATACTACGTTCGGAGCGCACTCGCAGACGTATAATATAGGGGGTAATACAATAGCGTATTCTTCTCTTGGGAAGGTTTGGTACGGCTCAGCAACTACGACAAGCGGGGTGGCGACTTTTAATATTGATACTTTAGGAACAGGACTCGGACTTCCTTTATTCGCTACGATAAAGTCAGCTATTGCAACGGCAAACTTAAATACCTCAACGGC
>Ga0209126_1000952_pt1 | contig 9945 bp, 11 predicted proteins | sample RifCSP19_1_FD_184024 | JGI IMG/M metagenome (GOLD analysis project Ga0209126, IMG submission 184024) | Soil microbial communities from Rifle, Colorado - Rifle CSP2_sed 19_1 (SPAdes) (version 2) | ecosystem: Environmental > Terrestrial > Deep subsurface > Rock core/Sediment | place: Rifle...
TGTCCCACAGGACTTGCTAGACAAGTTACCGCCCGCCGCAGCCTATGAAAAGGCTGTCTTCCCCACTGTCGATCAGTTAACCACCGTCAAGACTTACATCACCGATAACTGGCGCAAAGTCGTCTACGGTGAAGGCTAGGAGTTCATTGCATGAGCCGCACGATCAGTAGTGATCGGCTCGGAACCGGGGAGGCGCCCACAGCGCCTCCCCCATCTCCGAAATTCAATTGGGCCTGGTTGGGAGTAGCGCCCTTCTTTCTGTTTGCCATCTTATTCTTATTCTTACCATCCATTACGATTTTCTTCCGTAGCTTCGAAGCCCCTGATGGCAGCTTCACCATCGATAACCTGATCGCTCTCTTCACTGTAAGGGATATCATCAACTCTTACCAGGCCAGCCTGAGCATCAGCGTCATCACCGCCCTGGGAGGGGCAGTTTTCGGCTTTCTGCTGGCATACGCCGTGGTGCTAGGGGGATTGCCAGCCGGTATTCGCAGCTTCATGGTGACTTTCTCGGGCGTGGCTTCCAACTTCGCTGGCGTACCGCTGGCTTTCGCCTTCGTTGCCACGATGGGGAACGCCGGGTTGGTAACGCGCTGGCTAGAGTCCGGAATGGGATTTGACATCCACGAGGCCGGCTTCACGATTTATAACATTTGGGGCTTGAGCATTGTCTACATGTACTTCCAATTCCCCTTGATGGTGCTGATCATGGCCCCCGCCCTGGATGGCCTGCGCCGCGAGTGGCGCGAGGCCTGCGAGAACCTGGGGGGTTCCACCAGGCATTATTGGCGCTATGTAGCCTTCCCGATCCTGATGCCCACCCTGCTGGGCACTATGATCTTGCTATTTGGCAACGCCTTCGGGGCTTATGCCACCGCGTATGCCTTTTCAGGGAGCTTTATTAACCTGGTGACGATCCTGATCGGCGCCCAGATCCAGGGGGATGTGCTCTTCAACCCAGGCTTGGGTAACGCTTTAGCACTGGGCATGATCGTGATCATGTTCTTAACCATGCTAGGCTATGTTTACATGCAGCGCCGGGCGGCGAGGTGGACGCGATGAGAAGCAGAATCTGGTCCTGGATCATCCTGCTCATTGGATTCATTTATTTCTTTCTGCCGCTTTTTGCAACCTTTGAGTTCAGCATGCGGATGCTTAAAGGTCGCTACACCTTCGAAGCCTACCGGGTGGCTTTCACTGACCCGAGGTTTTTCAAGGCATTTGGTTTTTCGCTGCTCTGGGCAGTCCTAACGATCATCATCAGTCTGCTCTTGGTCGTACCTACTACCTATTGGGTACATTTACGTTTACCCCGTTTGCGACCGACGGTTGAATTTATCACCCTGATGCCTTTCGTGGTGCCAGCAGTCGTGTTAGTCTTTGGCCTGATTCGGGTCTATGGTAGATATACTTTCTTCGTCAGCGTCCCAATCCTGTTGATCGCCGGTTACGTCGTCCTCTCCCTACCCTACATGTTCCGGGCAGTTGATGCTGGGCTGCGCGCCATCGACGTGCGCACCCTGACCGAGGCAGCGCAGAGCCTGGGGGCAGGCTGGGGAACGATTCTGTTCCGTGTGATCTTCCCCAACCTGCGCGTGGCCATCCTGAGCGGCGTCTTTCTGACCTTTGCCATTGTGATGGGTGAATTCACCTTTGCCGCGTTGCTGGTTTGGCCGGCCTTTGGCCCCTATATGGAGGAGATCGGCGCTATGCGTGCCTACACCCCCCAGGCCCTGTCGGTGGTCAGCTTCTTGCTCACCTGGGGTTCGATTGGAGTGATCCAGCGCATCGCCCGTGGCGCCCCCGGCCAGGGCCAGATCGCCGGCGCTCGTTAACGAGGATATTATGGCATTTTTAGAGATCAACAACATCAACAAGTTGTTCGGCAAAGACACGGTAGCCGTCAAGGATTTCAACCTGCAGGTGGAAAAAGGCGAGCTGGTCTCCTTCCTGGGACCCAGCGGATGCGGGAAAACCACCACTCTGCGTATGGTAGCTGGATTTGAGGCCCCCACTACGGGCCAGATCCGCATGAACAACGAGGACATTACCAATAAACCACCCAACCAGCGCAATGTGGGTATGGTCTTCCAGGCCTATGCCCTTTTCCCCAATATGACCGTGGGCGATAACATTGGCTTTGGTCTCAAGATCGCCAAGCGGCCTCCGGAAGAGATCAAACAGCGGGTGGATGAGCTGCTGTCCTTGATCCACATGCCGGGCTTTGGTGACCGCTATCCTTTCCAGCTGTCCGGCGGGCAGCAGCAGCGCGTCGCCCTGGCGCGCGCCCTGGCCTTGAGTCCGCAGATGCTGCTGCTGGATGAACCGCTTTCGGCGCTGGACGCCAAGATCCGCGTCTCGTTGCGCGCCGAGATCCGCTCTATCCAGCGGACGTTGGGCATCACTGCCATCTACGTCACCCACGACCAGGAGGAAGCCCTGTCGCTTTCCGACCGGGTGGTTGTGATGTACAATGGCGCCATGGAGCAGGTTGGGACGCCCTTCGAGATTTATAATTTCCCTCAGACGGAGTTTGTCGCCTCCTTCGTCGGCACGCTTAACGCAGTGCAGGGCGAAGTGCTCGACCCGACTAACCAGCTGCTGGCCTTCGACGGGCAAACCCTGCAGACCGCCGAGGACTTGAGCAGACGGCAGCGCGGCGACAAAGTGATGATCGCCATCCGCCCGGAGCGGCTCAGCTTCTCCTCGGAAGGGAAGAAACCCAACCTGATCGACTGCACGGTGGAGAACATCACCTTCCTCGGCTCGATCGTGCGTGTCCAGGTGCTCATCGGCAGCCACAAGTTTCATATGGACACCTTCAACAACCCTTTCCTGGCGCTGCCCAAGCTCGGTGATCGCGCCGAGATCACCTGCTCGCGGGAGGCGGTCTTGATCTTAGAGCATCCTGGAAAGATCGAGGCTCTCGCACCAGAAGTGTAATTTCTCTCGAGGATCCCCCAACGATCCCTTTCAGCGGTGTTTTGCAGGATTATAGCCCTGCAAAACACCGCTTCATTACAAAATCATTTTTGCTTTGTCATTCCGAGACCCTGCGTTCTTTGCAGGGACGAGGAATCCCTGCAGACTCACAATCCGATTAAACTGCGCTCCAGAGATTCCTCGTTTGGCTCGGAATGACTAGACCAGCTTGTCATTCCGAAACCTTGCGTTCTTTGCAGGGTTGAGGAATCCATGCAGACATAAAATGCAAAAATACTACGTTTATATCTTGAATAGTACAACGGGAACTCTATATGTCGGGATGACAAACGATCTTGAAAGACGAGTCTATGAGCACAAACATAAACTCATCGAAGGATTCACGAAGAAATTCAATATATGCCGACTGGCATATTTCGAAGAAACAACTGAAGTGAATGCCGCTATCCAAAGAGAAAAGGAAATCAAGGGATGGCGGAGAAGTAAGAAAATAGCATTAATTAAGTCAAGTAATCCACCTGGAAGGATTTAGCCGAGGATTGGTTTTGAGAATAGGGCTTGAACAAACATTCTGACCTTGTCCTTCCGAGACCCTGCGTTCTTGGCAGGGTCGAGGAATCCCGACAGGTTAAGAATGAAAATGATCCGAGCTCCAGGGATTCCTCGCTTCGCTCGGATGACATTACAGAAAGGATTATTCATTGTCTAAAGTAATTTTAGTGCTCTCCGACGCCCTCCGCTACGACGTCGCCGTAGCCAGCATGGGCTACCTGGGTCACCTCGTAGAAACCCATCAGGCCAGCCTGTATAAGATCATTGGCGAGCTGCCGAGCATGTCACGCCCAATGTATGAGACGGTGCACACTGGCCTGCTGTCTTCTGAGCACGGCATCACCGCAAACTATATCGTGCGCCGCTCGACCAAGCCCAACATCTTCCAGGCCGCCGTCCAGGCTGGCAAAACCACTGCTGCTGCAGCCTACAGCTGGTTTTCCGAACTGTATAATCGCTCCCCTTACGACCGTGTTGACGACCGCGAAGTAGACGACGATCGCCTGTTCATCCAACATGGTCGTTTCTACAGTGAGGACGATTACCCGGATATCGAGCTGTTCGCCACGGCCGCCATGCTGGTTCGGCGCTTCTCTCCGGATTACCTGCTCGCCCACCCGATGGGCATGGACTATATCGGCGAGAAGTTCGGCTCCGATTCCGCCCAATACCGTAACCAGGCTATCCGGCAGGACATGATCCTGGCGGGTCTCGTGCCGGAATGGTTATTGCGTAGCTATACCATCCTGGTCACCGGTGACCACGGCATCAATGCCGACGGCTCGCACGGCGGTACCACTCCTGAGGTGCGCGAAGTCCCCCTCTTCCTGATCCAGCCCAGTCTTCCCGGCCGAGGCGACTCAAGCGAAGTGGTCTCCCACCTGCAGATCGCCCCGACGATCTTACACTTGCTGGGTGTTCCCATCCCAGAGACGATGAGACTTCCACCCCTCCCGGAATCGAGGCTTTTACCGGATCCCACCCCTCCCGGAAGCGAGGCTTCAGCCAGCTCCCACCTCCTGGAATCGAGGCTTTAGCCAGCTCCCACCTCCTGGAATCGAGGCTTTAGCCGGAACACCTGGTCAGCCAATGCCCCACCACCCTCCCCACATCTTCTTAGATGACACCTGGTACATGGTGACCGCAGCGACTTTTCAACATAGCCCATTATTGCACCCTGACGGGCACAAACAACTGTTGAGAGATAAACTAAGAATTCTGACTGGCGAATTCGGGATGAAGCTGAAGGCCTGGGTGATCCTTGACAACCACTACCACCTCCTGGTAAAAAGCCAGGTTGGCGAAAGGTTACCAGATTTCTTCCAGCGATTTCACGGACGGATCTCTTACGAGATAAACCAAAGAGATGATATGCATCGCAGGCAGGTTTGGCATAATTATTGGGACACCTGCATCCGCGACGAAGCTGGCTTCTGGACCCGGTTCAACTATATCCACAATAACCCTGTTAAGCACGGCTACGTATCTCGCATGGAGGATTGGCCATATTCGAGCTATCTATATTATCTGCGAAGTAAAGGAGCGGATTGGCTCGCGGATGCCTTCCGTCGTTACCCAATCATCGATTATACTGACGACCTGGATTAACCTGGACACTTCCTGGACTCGAGGTTCTAGCCGGGCTTTTCGGGTTTTAACTTCATAACCGGCTAAAGCCTCGAATCCAAGCCTCGAATCCGGGATTATGAGGCGCGATCCACCAAATCCGGGTTGTGAGTAGTGGTCCATCGAATCTGGGTTTGCGAATCGCGATTCATCAGATCCAGGATTGCGTATTACTCATCTGAGGTTATATTGTGAGTGCCCTTTTACTGATTTTCATCTTCACCGCCCTGCTCTTCGACTTCCTCAACGGCTTCCATGACAGCGCCAATGTCGTTGCGACAGTGATCGCCTCGCGCGCCATGTCACCCCGCGCCGCTCTGACGATGACCGCCCTATCCAACCTGGTCGGCCCATTCCTCTTCGGCGTGGCAGTTGCTACCACCATCGGCAACGAGGTAGTCCACACCGAAGCTGTCACTATCCCTGTGGCAATGGCAGCCTTGATATCAGCTATCTTCTGGAACCTGCTAACCTGGTTTTTTGGCATCCCCTCCAGCTCTTCCCACGCCCTGATCGGGGGCTTTATCGGCGCAGCGATGACTGGCTTTGGCGCAGCTGTCATCCATGTCGAGGGGCTGATCAAGGTTTTGCTGGCTTTGTTTGTCTCTCCTCTGCTTGGGTTAGGTATTGGCTGGATAGCAATGAACTTTATCTTGTGGATCGGCGGAAACTTGACTCCCAAGGTGAACCAGGTGTTCTTGAAAGGTCAATGGCTTACCTCACTCACCCTGGGCTTGAGCCACGGCACCAATGACGCTCAAAAGACGATGGGGATCATGACCATGGGCCTGGTTGCGTTTGGCGTGTTGCCAAGCTTTCGCGTGCCCGCGTGGGTGATCGCTGCCAGCGCGGCGTCGATCGCGCTCGGCACAGCCCTGGGTGGGTGGCGGTTGATCAAGACGATGGGGGCTGGTTTTTACCGCATCCGGCCGATGCACGCCTTCGCCTCACAAATCGCCGGTACAGCCGTCATCTTGGGAGCAGCCTTGCTTGGCGGCCCGGTGAGCACCACCCAGGTGATCAGCTCGACGATCGTCGGAGCAGGTGCTGCCGAACGTGTGAAAATGGTGCGCTGGGGCCTGGCCGGGCAGATCGTGCTGGCCTGGGTGCTCACCATCCCTGCCACTGGATTGTTGGGCGCGGCTGCCTATTGGATTCTGCTCAGAATCCTATAAATATACAAAGAATTGATTGCGCCACCAGGACACGCTGGCAAAAACTTAACGGCCCAGAATACCGATCAACACCAGACCCGAAGTGATCAATAGGGCTCCGGTCATTCGCACCACGACCCCTTTTTCTTTGTAAATCAAAAAGGCCAGGATCGCTCCAATCACAATGCTGAATTGGCGGAAGGCGTAAATATACCCGGCATAAGGGCTGAGCTGATAGGCCCACAGGATCAACCAGTAAGCCAAAAAACCTAATATTGCCACCGGGATAGCATACTTCCAACTGGCGGATTCTTTTTGATTCCTTTCGCTCTTGAAAAAGTGCAGCAGGAGGATATATGGAAAGTAAGAAAAAGCAAAGTAGAAATAACCGTAGCGCGCCGCGGTAGCTGGGCCAGACTGCACTACCTCAGCAGCCACCTTGTCCAGAAAAGTGTACCCGACTGTGCCCAGCGCGGTGAGAACCAACCACAGGCTGGTGGGATTGATGTATCGCTTGATAGAAATATCCCGGAAAGATTGCAGGGGTACCAGGGTGCAGCCAACCGCGACAAGCAGAATGCCCAGCCATCCGTAAAAAGTCAGGTTCCTGCCCCGCAAGGTATCGATAAGGGCGATAAAGATCACCGGCAGTGATCTCGCCACCGGGTATACGATTGTAAAATCTGACGACCCGTAAGCGCGCGCCAGAAAGAACAGGTACATTCCGGAGAAGATCGCCGATCCGGTTACGCAAACCCAGGCTAAAGGCGTCATCGATCGGGCGCTGATTTCACTCGCCACTGCCGGGATAAAACCGACAAGGCCGATGAAGATCAGCGTCTTTTTGTAAACCTGGCTTTCAGACCGCTCGTAGCGGGCGATTAAATTCCACCCTGCGTGCATGAACGTAGAGGCAATGACGATAGCGATGACGGATAGACTCACAGGCGGGTATTATAAATGCAAATCGCCTCAATTTGGCGATCTTTTCCCCATTATGCTATAATGATTCGTGCAAGAGTCTGGGTGCTCTTTGCGACTGGCAAACCGCCACGGGGCCGTAAGAGTCTTTCCATCATCAGAACTTCACTTATCTAAAGGAGAGTGCAAAATGAAGCTTACCGCTCCCAAGCAAATCACGTGGTGGATCGCGCTGATCATCGCGATCCTGGGCCTGCTCGGGCAATTCGGAAATGTTTCTGCCCTGAATCCTTACGCCTTATGGCTCTTTCTCATTGCCTACGCCCTGCTGGCCGTGGCCACCTTGATCAAAGGTTTGTAGATACATATCCTTAGTGGCACCGCATCCCGCTGGTCGGCCCCGCTCGGGATGCGGCTTCCCTCGCGAAGAGGTTCTGTATGCAAATATCCTTGTTCTTCGCCCTGTTCATCGCCTTGCTGGCGGTCATCTTCAGCGTTCAGAATACATTGCCAGTGACAATCAAATTCCTGTTTTGGAATTTTCAAGGCTCGCTGGCGCTGATCCTGCTGATCACGGTAGTCACCGGGGTGCTGATCGGCTTCCTGACCTCGTCCCCCTCCCTGCTCAAGAGCTGGTCAACCATCTCCACTCAGAAGAAAAAGATCGCTGAGCTTGAGGCGAGCCTGGCCGAACAGGGGACTCAGCTGGGGGAGGCCAAGGCCAGGCTGGAAGAGAAAGATAAATAACTACTCGAGCGTCTTCTCCCGCACTTGCGAATTAAATAATTCTTGATTATAATCCAGACGTTATAGAACACTTGTTCAAAATTACTGGTAATGTTTCCGGGTATGTTTTCTATGGAGAAAGCCTATGGATGTTACAACTTTCCAACATTTTCGAGAAAACCTGCTTAAAAAACGCAAATTTCTCACCAATTGGCTCAGCACGACCTCTGCCGAGAAAAAGTCAACCCGCCTTGGGCCTGCGGATGAACGGCAATTAAACGCCCAGCTCAGCCTGCTCGATGAGGCTATCGAAAAGACCTCCACGCAGACGCTCGGGTTGTGCACGGTGTGCCATGATTATGTCGGTACAGATCTCGTGGAAATGGATTACACCTGCTGTGTTTGCCTCGATCATCTCTCGCCGGAAGAAGCTCGCCAGCTGGAAACTGAATTGGAACTCGCCCAGACCGTGCAGCGGTCGCTGTTACCTCAACAGCCTCCGCAAATTCCTGGCCTGGAGATAGCGGCTTTCAGCCGCCCAGCCCAGATTGTCGGCGGCGATTACTTTGACTTCTTAAATTTCACCGACGGCTCTCACGGGCTGGCAATTGCTGACGTAGCCGGGCATGGCGTGTCCGCCAGCCTGTTGATGGCCAGCTTACAGACCGCCCTACACACGCTGGTGCCAACCAGCGATTCCCCGGCGGCAGTGGTGCAGCGCATCAACCACCTTTACCGCCACAATATCAACTTTTCCTCCTTCGTTACCCTATTCCTCGGCATGCTTGACTTCAACGCCCGAACCTTGACCTACTGTAACGCCGGGCACAACCCCCCACTCGTTTTCCACCCCAATGGATCTCACACGCCTGAAACCAGCTGGCTGCAGCCCACCGGTCCCGCCATCGGCCTGGTTGAAGGATCAGATTTCCAGGCCAAAACCATCCCACTTCTGTATGGCGACATCCTGTTGCTTTATACGGACGGCGTCACCGAAGCAACCAACCAGCAGCGCGAACAGTTTGGCCAACAGCGCCTATCTGCCTTCGTTCAAGAGGCATGGCAGCAATCAGCCAGAGATTTAGCCAGGACATTGCGCGCTAAGTTAGAGGCTTTCAGCGACGGCCAACCCCTGGCCGATGACACGACTCTGGTAGTCTGCAAGTTTAATTAGTTCGGGTTGTAAAAGTGCTCTCTGCGCCGTCGTCGTTTCACTTACGGCGCAGAACTCGCCGCCGAGGACGGCGGCTTGAGCGCGTTTCGCGCTAGAACCCGATTAACAACTTCCCGAATGCTTTAAAACGGCTTCGTCGCCAGCAGGTACGACCCGACCCCGATCATCACCAATCCCAGCAGCGCCCACTGCACCGGGATGCTCAGCTTGGTGAAGTTTTCGAGTAGTTTGGACAGGCTTTCGATCAGATCAGCAAGTGCACCCAGGTCCACAGACTGGTAGGTATGCGCCCGTTTTACCTGGGGGGCGGCGAAGGCGGATCGGACATAGATCACCAACCCTGCCAGGAAGGCCAGGATGCCCAGAACGACAAAAATCCATCCGAGAATGCTGCTTATCATATAAACCTCCTTGTGCGAATTTACTCAACTTAAGACTCTCTGAGCCGTCGATTCACCAAGTATACCCACAATCACGAAAAACGCAACTCGAGAAACAAATCCGCCGATCGGGATGAATATCATATTCGATGAGGACGAATATTACTTTATTAACTATGACATTCTTCTATAATGGAATAGAACTTTCCGCAAGAATGCCTGCATTGTAACCACTTTTTAGTTGGTGGTGAAAGAAACCTTTCCTTTCACCAATGAGAGGCTTTCCGGGTAGGGTTTAGGTGGGATTGGCGTGGGAAAAGTGAGTCCGATGATTCTGTAAAAGAAAATAAACGAGTTTTCTCCATGAGCGGAGGCGACGATCCAGAAACTGTATCTGGTCGCTTGACCCGGCGCAGGCCGGGGGAAAGTCTTTGGGGAGCCAATCGCGAAACCAGCCTGTGGCCGG
>Ga0209126_1000954_pt1 | contig 9933 bp, 9 predicted proteins | sample RifCSP19_1_FD_184024 | JGI IMG/M metagenome (GOLD analysis project Ga0209126, IMG submission 184024) | Soil microbial communities from Rifle, Colorado - Rifle CSP2_sed 19_1 (SPAdes) (version 2) | ecosystem: Environmental > Terrestrial > Deep subsurface > Rock core/Sediment | place: Rifle...
AACAGCATAATCCGATTTGTTCATGACGGAGGCGAGTTTTATAAAAGCGAAAATAACCCCGATGCCGATCTTGCCTACCAAGCTATCGAAGAAAAAATCAAAGAGCTTCTAAAGGAATAATATAAGAGTATTTTCTTTCTTTACCACCCTTGACAACTCTTTATTTAAGTTTATTATATAAGCAATTCAAATTTTACTTATATAATTAGCGGTAAAGGAGATAATTTATGTTACCCAATTGGCTTGAGAATAGATATAAAATCCTTTGGGATTCATATAAAGACTCAGCATTTCGTTTCGAAGGCGCTGCAGGTGTTCTCAAAGAAAAAAAGCACGATAGCGAAGACCAGATAAACGTCTTTCTTTCAGAACTAAGGAAAAGAGGATTACTTAAAGTAGAGTTTGATCCTGAGGATGCGAGGAAAAGGATATACAGATTACAAAGCATAGACAGAATAATATCTGAAACATTATCAATAAATAAAAATCAATTAACAAGAAGTGACCTTGAAACACTGCTCAAAGGTGCGGCCGATCTAATACGAACAAGGGTTGACTATACCTTTATATTACTTCTTCTCTTCTATAAAAGGATTAGCGATAAGTGGGACATGGAGTATGACGAGGCTTACAATGAAGCCCTTGCAGACGGGTTAAATGAAGAAGAGGCAAAAGAAGAAGCCAAAAATTCTATATATCACGATTTTGATATTCCCGAAGGATTTCTATGGGAGGATTTAAGAAAAGAACCTGCAAGGTTGCCTGAAAATTTTTCAATGGCAATGAAAAACCTGGCAGAGAGAAACCCTGAGATAAAAGACGTTTTTGAAAATGTTGACTTCGTCCAATTTACGACAAGTAGAGAAAATGCTGAAATCCTTAGACAGCTTGTAGAGCTCTTTAGTGCTAAACCTCTTCATCATGTTTCACCCGATATTTTAGGAGATGCTTACGAATGGATATTAAGATACTTTGCACCTCAGAAAGCCAAAGAGGGAGAAGTATATACCCCACGAGAGGTTATAAAACTCATTGTTGAAATACTAAATCCAAATCCTGGTGAAAGCGTTTACGACCCAGCGTCTGGCTCTGGAGGTATGCTTATATCCTCCTATCAGAATGTTGAAAATGAACATGGAAAAGGCGAAGCGGAGAGGCTTTTTCTTTTCGGACAAGAAGCCAATCATAAAACACTTGCTCTATCTAAGATGAATCTCTATATCCACGATATAAGAAATGCTCAGCTTTCCCTTGGAGATACTCTTCTTTATCCCAAGTTTAAAGAAGGCGAGAGAACAAAGAGATTTGACATAGTGATAGCTAATCCTCCATGGAATCAGGATGGATACGATGAAGAAATCTTAAAACGTGGAGAGTTCTGGAAAGAACGATTTAAGTTTGGATTCCCTCCAAAACAGTCTGCAGACTGGGTATGGATAGAGCACATGTTAGCCTCGGCAAATGATAAAACGGGAAGGGTTGGGGTTGTTATAGACAACGGATGTCTTTTTAGAGGAGGAAAGGAGAAGGTAATTAGAACTGGGGTTTTAAATACAGATTTAATAGAAGCCATTATCCTCCTTCCCGAAAAGCTTTTCTATAACACAGGAGCACCGGGAGCCATAATAATCCTTAACAAAAGCAAACCAGAGGAAAGAAAAGATAAGGTTTTATTTATAAATGCAAGCAAAGAATACATGCAACATCCAGAGGTCAGGAAACTCAACCAGTTAGGACATGAGCATATAAAGAAGATAGTTGAGACTTACAGAGAGTTCAAAGATATGGATGGTTTTTCAAAAGCCTTTGATTTGGAAAAGATAAAAGGAAACGACTACAACCTAAACGTTACTCTTTACGTCTTTCCAGAAGCAGAATCCGAGGAGATAGATGTGGCAAAAGAGTGGAACGAAATCCGCAAACTAGAAGGTGAGCTTGTAGAGGTTGAAAGGAGGATTGAGGTGTATCTCGAGGAACTAAAGAAGGATTAATAGCTGAGGTTAGGAATTAATACACTTAAGTGGAAATAAAAGGTTGTCATTTGTATGTAGTTAGCTGGAATCCACATTTGTGTGTCATTCCCGTGCGTCTTAAACGGGAATCCAGAATACACTTGGATGCCCGATTAAGACATTCGGGCATGACAAAGCGTAAGATACGCGGAACATGAGTTAATAAAATGTTTAAACCAAATTTTCGATACACAGATAAAATTGTCACAAACCTTACTTTTATTGCTGAGTCAAGAGCAATAATCTTGAATTCACCTCTCATACCTAAATGGGAAGTCTCTCTAAGGAGAGACGCACTTTTAAGAAGCGCTCATTCCTCCACAGCAATCGAAGGAAATCCCCTTTCTCTTGAGGAAGTTAGTGCCCTGGCAGCGGGCAGAGATATTATGGTTAGAAGAAAAGACAAGCAGGAGGTTTTAAATTATCTTGAAGCATTAGAAAGAATCCCGGAATTTGCAAAGAGAACCCCCTTTACATCAGAAGACTTTTTAGAAATTCACAATGTGGTAACAAAAGATATTTTGGAGAATCCAGGCGATGAGGGTGTCTTTAGAAATAGGCGGGTATTTGTTGGTAATAGAATCACCGGGGAGATTATATTTATGCCTCCACCGACTGAACAGGTTCCCCAATTGGTTAGCAATTTTTTTGAATGGTTCAATTCCGCAGAGGCAAATGAAATCGAACCAGTTGTCGAGGCAGGTTTAACCCATTATGAAATTGCAAGGATTCATCCATTTATAGATGGGAACGGTAGGACTGCAAGGATAATAGCTACCCTGGTCCTTTATAAACGAGGTTTCGACCTCAAAAGATTCTTCGCCCTGGATGACTACTATGACCACGATAGGCGCAGTTATTATGCGGCGTTGAAAAGCGTTGACCAGAATACCCTGGATCTTACTGGGTGGCTGGAATACTTTACCGATGGTGTATCGGTGAGCATAAAGGCGGTAAAAGAGAAAGTTATTGGTCTAAGCAAAGATATTAAGTTGCTCAAGGAAAAGGGTCAGTTAGCTCTCACCGAGAGGCAGATGAAGATTGTAGAGAGGTTAATAGAAAAGGGAGAGATTACAAACCGTGATGTTAGAAATATGTTTGACATTTCCAACAGAGCAGCGCTGGATGAAATATCAAAATTGATAAACATGAAGGTGGTTAAAGAGATGGGGAAAGGGAGGAACATAAGATATGTGCTCGTGTAAAATTGGTTCATGATTAACTTCACGATTAGGTTCACGATTAACACTACAGAAATGTAAGGGGGAGCATAAATTATGTATGGTGTGTTCCCCGAACGCACCACGAATAATGCCCGTCAGCGAACGAGCGCTACATTTGGTGGGGTAATATAAAACATTGTAGAGTGCGTTCCCCGAACGCACCAAAAAATAATGTAGGGGCTGATTCCTAAACAGCCCAAATAAATGCCCATTCGGGGAATGGGAGCTACATTTTATCCATGATGCAAAAATAAGATGATTAGACAGCAAAAATTTAAACAAACAGAGATAGGAAGGATACCAAAGGAGTGGTAAGTGGTGAGACGGGGGCAGCATACAGGTAGAGGGAGGGTTAAATTATGGAAGTCTTTAAGAGGGTGGATTGGTTACTAAAAATTTTTGATGAAGTAGCAGAAGAGACAAAAGAGAAAGTCTCACCAGTAGAATTCCAGACTTGGATAGATTTTTACAGTTATTGGATAGACCTGTGGAAGTGGCTAAATCAATCAATAGGTAATGAGTGGGCAAAATCACTTCTACTTTGGCGTGCGACTGAACTTAACAAGCACCTTCTATGGCTGTCTTTTTCCGCATGGGTAGGTGCTTATCATTGCGTTATCCGTGAATTGAGGTATGTCTTTGAAAGTATCCTACAAGCTTATTATATAGACAAGAAGTACTCATCTCTGTCGATGCAAGAAAAGCTCGAAAAATTGAAAGAAATCGAAAGAAATTTAAGTGCAAAAAAAGACTTGACTAAAGCCCTTCCCTATGACACCTAACTTTACGAAATTTACGAGGACTTATGTAAGTATGTCCATCCTTCCTCTGTGGAGATGGAGCCAGTAATAAAAGCAGGCAAAGTAGAACCTAATATTCTTTTTACTTTTGATGAGGAATTATTTGACAAATGTGTAAATTGTACAAGCGAAATTATGGATGTATTCATCTTGCTTTTATTAAATTCTCATTCTTTTATAGAAAAGAAAATCAAAGAAGACAAATTAATGATTGAAATGATAGAAAGTTTTCCTTCTCAACTTAGTCTAAGATATTTAAATAGAGATAATAGTGATGCTTATGAAGGCAAAAAGGTATAAAGACACAGAAATTGGCAAGATTCCAGAGGAGTGGAAAGTGGTTAAAATCAAAGATATAGGGAAGGTTCTTACAGGTAAAACCCCTTCAACATCAAATAGTATGTATTGGAATGGCAACTTCCCTTTCATAACTCCAGTGGATATTAAAGAAGCTAAATATGTATACGAAACGGAAAGGCACGTTTCCCCACAAGGTGCACAACAAATTGGACATATCTTACCTAAAGATACCGTGTTAGTTGTTTGTATAGGATCAACAATCGGGAAAACAGGTGTAACATATACGAAAAGCGTTACAAATCAACAAATTAATGCAATTATATGTAATGACAAAACAAATTCACACTATGTTTATTATGCACTCTCATTTAGAACCGAGTTTTTGAAATCATTCTCAGGCGTTGCTGCTGTACCCATCATTAAAAAATCATTATTCGAACATTTTAGTATCCCCCTTCCTCCTCTTCCTGAACAGAAAAAAATTGCAGAGATTCTTTCTACTGTGGATAGCGCCATAGAGAAGGTTGATGAAGACATAGAGAAGACCCAGAGGCTGAAGAAGGGCTTGATGCAGGAGCTTCTTACCAAAGGCATAGGGCATAAGGAGTTTAAAAACACTGAGATGGGAAGGATACCGAGGGAATGGGAGATTTTGAATTTGTCTGAAGTATTTAGATTAGCAAGTGGTAAATCAAGGCCATCGGAAATTTCTGATATACAGACTGAAAAAATGCTCTATCCAATTTACGGTGGTAACGGTATTCTTGGCTACACAAATCAATCCATGATAAACAAAGAAACAATAGTGATTGGAAGAGTTGGCGAATACTGTGGTTCAATACACAAAACTACAAAATTTTCTTGGATAACAGATAATGCTCTCTATGCTACAAATGTACTAAACCACAACTTAAACTTAGACTTTTTAACATACTGGCTTACTTTCCTTAATTTAAATAAATTTAAGAAAGAGTCGGGTCAACCATTGATGACACAGACCATTGTCTATTCAATTAAATTCCCCCTCCCACCCCTTTCCGAACAGAAAAAAATCGCTGAAATACTGAGCACGGTGGATAAGAGGTTGGAGTTGCTAAGGAAGAAAAAAGAAAAGTTGGAAAGGGTGAAGAAGGGGTTGATGAATGATTTGTTGAGCGGAAAGAGTAGAGTAACAAATTTGATTTCAAAGGAGGTTAAGAGATGAAATACCTCGGAGTAGGACGTAAAGAGAAGGGGCAGGTTGTGATGCCCGATGCCTTCCAAGAGACAGAGGAAGGAAAACTCTATGAAGTTATTGAGATCGGCGGCGATATTCTTTTAGTGCCTTCACCTCTCGATCGCGAACGTTTAGCTCGTATCGAAAAGTTGGCTCATCACTCCATCGAAGAACACCGAAAGACTCTGGAGGGACTCGCTCGTTGAATTGGATCACACTGGAAGAACTTATTTTAATTCATGAACGAGTTATTGAAGAAACCGGAGGCATACATGGAGTGATTAATCCGGGAGGGCTGGAATCGGCTTTAGCACGACCTTTTACGACCCTAGGAGCACAGGAGATGTTCCCGGATCTCTGGAGCAAAGTAGCTACACTGATTCATTCACTCATTGCCTTTCACCCTTTTGTAGATGGAAACAAGCGAACAGCATTAGTTGCTGCCGATGTGTGTCTTAGGCTGAACAGTTACCGTTTAATTCCCTCGGAAGAAGTAGAACCATTTTACTGGGCAATTGCTCGTGGGGAAAAATCAGTTGAGGATATCACTAAATGGATACAGGAACATTCTGAAACATGGAAAGAGGATTAAACACAGCTAACTTAATTTTGGCTATTTGTCATTCTGAGCCTAAGGCCCAGAATTTCAGCGTTTGAGATGTTTAGCGGGGTTTACCCTGAGCGAACAAAAAGAGATTCTTCGCTCCGCTCAGAATGACAGCAAGCGAAGGGCTCAGCATGACAAAATTGATTATCAGAATTAACTTTGTAAAGCAGCAGGAGCTGTGAATGGGATTTACCGAATTGAAACTTGTAGAAGATTACATAGTCCAAAAACTCGAGGAAAAGGGATGGAGGTTTATTCCTTTGGATGAGCTTGGAAGGGATAGCTACGAAGAACCCTTACTTATACCGAACTTAATAAGAGCACTTAAAAGAATAAATAGTAATACTGGACTTGGTGAAGAAGAGGTTAATCGTGTGTTAAATGAACTTAAGCTTACCGTTACGGGTACAGAAGGTGCTAAGAGAATCTTAAACTTCTATAAGTTTGGAGTCCCTGTAAAGTTTGAAAAAGAAAGGGTTGTTAAATTCGTCCACCTTTTTGATTATGAAAGTCCCGACAACAACGAATTCATAGTCACAAGACAAGTTTATTATTACGGTAGGGACAAGATAAGAACTGACATAATGCTTTATATAAATGGCATACCTCTAGTGGATATCGAATGTAAAAATCCAGTCAGCATATCCGAAAGCTGGGTTACAGCATTCCAACAAATAAAAGATTACGAAAACATAGTTCCTGAGCTTTATAAATATGTTCAGGTAGGAATTGCCGCTGAAAGTCAGGCGAGGTATTTCCCAATTGTACCTTGGCAGAAAGAGGGAGAGGTAAAAACCCATATGTGGCAAGAGGAGGGGAAAGACTCTATTGATTCCACAATTGAAATGCTCTCAAAAGGGACCCTGCTCGATATACTTAGGAATTTCCTCTTTTTCAGGATAGAACGAGGTGAGGCTACCAAGGTTATAACTCGGTACATGCAATACAGGGCTGCTAAAAGAATAGTAAACAGGGTTATCAAAAACCTAAAAGGACAAGAGGAGAAAAACAAGGGTCTTGTCTGGCACTGGCAGGGAAGCGGAAAGACCTTGACCATGATATTTGCATCTAACGAGCTTTACTATATGAAGGAACTTGGAAATCCAACTATATTCTTCATCGTTGATAGAATCGAACTCGAAGACCAGTTGTATAAGGAATTTTACTTTTTAGATATTGTAAGACCTGAAATCATTGGATCTGTTGGGGAGCTTAAAGAGGTTTTAGGCTACGATGATTATAGAGGTAAAAGAGGGGCATTTATAACTTTGATTCACAAGTTTAGACCCGAGGAACTCGATAAGCTACAGGAAGAAATTGAAGATATATCAAAACACAAAGAAACTATAATGAATAGAAAAAACGTCATAACTTTTGCAGATGAGGGACACAGAACTCAATATGGTCTTCTTGCCGCTCAGATGAAAGCTATGCTCAAAAATGCCTTCTTCTTTGCCCTTACAGGCACTCCTATATCAAAAAGGGGAAAGGATACTTATCTTGAATTCAGCTACCCTCCAAAAGAGCTTTATCTTGACAGGTATTTCGTAACAGACTCCATAAGAGACGGTTTTACAGTAAAGATTGTTTATCAGCCAAGACTAGAAAAAGATGTTCATTTGAAAAAGGATTTGCTGGAGGCATTCTTAGAAACAGAACTTGAGGAACTGCCAGAGGAAATAAAAGAGGATGTAGAAGAGAGGATAAAGAAAAGGCTTAATACTATAAAGCTTGTGCTTGAGAATCCAAAAAGGATAAAAATAATCGCTGAAGACATAGCTAAGCATTTTAAAGACAACGTTGATGGTAAGTTTAAGGCAATGGTAGTAGCTGTAAGTAGAAAAGCATGTGCCATTTATGAAGAAGAGCTGAAGAAGCATTTACCAGAACGATATTCTGAAGTAGTAATGACATATACACAAGAAGATAAAGAAGCAATTGCAAAACAGTATAGAGAAGCTAGAGTGAGATATGAAGGTATGGAGCCTGAGGTATTTAGAAAAAAAATAGTAGACTCATTTAAAGATGAGGACTTTCCTAAAATTTTAATCGTTACGGAGATGCTTCTAGCGGGTTTCGATGCTCCCATACTTCAAGTTATGTATCTTGATAACCCCCTTAAAGAACACAGGCTTCTTCAGGCCATAGCAAGGACAAATAGACCCTTTAAGGATTTAAAGGAAGCGGGGCTTGTAATTGATTACGTAGGGATCTTGAAGGAATTTAAGAAAGCCTTTGAGATGTATAGTGAAGAGGATATAAAAGGAGCGCTATTTAGTTACGATAGTGTCAGGGAAGAATTCACTATGCTTATTAATGAGATTTTTGAAATACTTGTGAGTGTACCAAAAGACTACGAAAGAGAAACGCTACTTAAAGCCGTAGAGATTCTTACATCCAATGAAGAAAAAGGGGAAAAATTTATCGAAAAGTATAAAAACCTAAGAAAGACCTTTGAACTACTTGGACCAAATGAAATTAAGCTTGAGTACTTAGAGAATTATAAGTGGATTTCTGCGATTTATACTTACTACATGAAAGTAGTCATACAAAAACCTCCTTATGAAGAATACGTCCAAAGGTACTATGATAAAACCGTGAGATTCATTCACAAGACTACAGAAATAGAAAAGCTAGAAAAGGAGCTTCCAGAAATAGCGTTTGATGAAAGTTATCTCAAGGTATTAGAAGAAAAGGTTAAAAGCAGAAAGGAGAAGGCAGCTAACATCCTCTTTACACTAAACAGATTGGTTCTTGTTGAAAGGCACAGGAACCCTATTTACGAATCCTTAGTGGATAGGGTCGAGAGACTGCTAGAAATGTGGAAGGAGAAAACCAGGGATTACGAGAAGATATATAAAGAAGGAGCAAGAGAAGTTCATGAGATATATTCTCTTTCAGAAAGGCAAAAAGCTTTAGGTTTTTCAGATCTTGAGTATTCGGTCTTGCTTGCTCTTGAAGAGAAACTTGGTAAAGGTGCCGATTTGGTAAAGGAAGTAAAAAACCTTTCGAAAGGGCTTAAAAACTATATGTTTTCAGGCTGGATTAATCAAACTACTGTTAAAAAAGATGTAGAAAGAGAAGTAAGAAGATTCGCTAGAGTTATTAAAAAGAAACATAACCTCTCTCTCGCTGAGATGGATAGTTTATATGAAAAACTTATGGAAAATGTTAAGAACTATGGAGCTTGATCACGTATCATACCAATTCCTGCTGATAAGTGCCTATATGTCATTCTGAGCGGAGCGAAGAATCTCACAACAGACCCTTCGCTGTGCTCAGGGTGACATGGTAAGTCTTAAATCGGATTTGGAATCATATAGAGTTTCCTATAGAAACGTAAAATATCCACGACTGGAGTTTAAAACAGGGGAGTTACTATTTGTTCTTCCATTTGGTCATAAGCCTCGTGCCCTTTTGGAGAAGCACAGAGGCTGGATATTCAGAAAAATCGAATTTATAAAAGAGTGCTTAAATAGCTCCTCAGACAAAGAAATACTTGAGAGAACAGATAATGAACTTAAAAGCCTCGTCTATTCTTTTGTTGAGAACCACTCAAAAAAATTGGGCGTAGAATTGAATAATATCTATTTCAGAAAGATGAGAACTAAATGGGCAAGCTGTAGCTCTAAGAGAAATCTAACTATAAATAGGTTAATGAAGCATCTACCCAAACACCTGATAGAGTATGTGATATATCATGAAATCGCCCACACCCTAGAGAAAAGACATAATGATAATTTTTGGAAAACAGTATCAAAGAGCTTTAATAACT
>Ga0209126_1000961_pt1 | contig 9905 bp, 7 predicted proteins | sample RifCSP19_1_FD_184024 | JGI IMG/M metagenome (GOLD analysis project Ga0209126, IMG submission 184024) | Soil microbial communities from Rifle, Colorado - Rifle CSP2_sed 19_1 (SPAdes) (version 2) | ecosystem: Environmental > Terrestrial > Deep subsurface > Rock core/Sediment | place: Rifle...
GTTCCCCTCGACCCAGACATCGTGGCCTGGCTCCAGTGCGAACGCATCGCCCGTGCCGTACTGGAACTCGCGTCCATCGCGCTGCCGGCCCGCCATCCGACCGCTGACCACGTAGCCGAAATGCGGCGCCGGGCACCACTCGAGCCCCAGGCCTGCCCCGACGTCTCGAGACCAGACCCACCCCGGTTCAAGGGTGGAGCGGCTGATCGTGCCGCCTCCGAACCTCGCCACCGCCGACCGGCCCAGGTGGAAGTCCCGCGCCTCGTCGGGTTCGTCCATCGAGCGGATCTCGACCTGCGGCTTGCTTGGTCCCTGCATCGCCATACACCTCGGATCTGACTGCCTTAGCGGCGGAACGGGTTCTCGATCCGGACGCCGGCGATCGTCCGGCCGTGCTGGAGATCCTCGCTGAGGATCCGCTCGGCCCCGCTCCTCGCGGCAGCGACGACGATGAGCGCGTCCCAGAACGACAGCGAGTGGCGTTGTTCGAGGTCGGCCGCTTCGAGGATGTCACCCGTCGTGATGGCGTGCACGGGCCAGCGGCCATAGCGCCCGACGAGCGCGCGCGCCTTCGACCGGGGGAGGACGACGCGGAGCCTGCGGGTGAGGTTCACATACAGCTCCTGGAGCACCTGCGTGCTGAGCTGCCCGTCGCGGGTGCGCCAGAGGTTGGACAGGATCTCCCGGGCGATCGCCGACTTCTCGGGTTCGCGCTGGTCGTAGGCGTAGAGGACGATATTCGTGTCGACGAACGTCCTCATCGGTCGTACACCTCGTCGCGGGCAGGGTAGGGGCCACCGCCGAGGTCGTACCCACGTTCGAGTTCCGCCAGCGCGTCATGCATGGCCCGGTCGTAGTCGTCGTCCTGTCGCGCGAGCACCTCGATCTGCTCGGTCAGCAGGCGACTGATCGAGCTTCCGCGCTTGGCCGCCGCGACCCGGGCCTTCTGGATGGTGGCCTCGTCGAGCTGGACTGTGATGTTCCGTTTCATGCGTCCACCTTGCCACGTGTTTGACGTGTACCACGTATTCTACGTGGTGGCGGCGCAGACGGTCAACCGAGGCGCTCGGCGAGTAGGGCGGCCGGGCCAGCCGGGCGCCGAGTGCCAGCCAGGCGCCGGCGCGGGGCGCGGCTACCTGTCGCGCCGAGCTGCGATGGCGAAGGCGAGGAAGTAGGCGTCGAGCAACTCGGGAGTGGATCGGTAGAGGTTGTCCCCGACAAGGAAGTCGCAGACGACCTCGCGCGTGCGCGCGATCTCACGCCGGCGAGGACCATTCCAGCGAGGGTCCGCGAGGGTAAGGTCGAGCAGCTCCAACGCGCGATCGAGGGCCGCGTCGAAGCGCCCTTGGTCGCCTTCCTGCCTAGCCCGGATTGCGCGGCCGACGTCGGCTCCCGCATTGCCGAGCTGCTCCGCGAGCGTGAGCGTCCTCCAGCGACCGCTCGCCAGGCCAGCGTGCATCGTCATGGGACCACCGATCGGTCGACGATCGACGTGACCGCCACGCGCACGGGGCGTGGGCGCCAGCGGTTCATCCTTTCCCATGAGTCGAGCCTACTGGCAACAGCGCCGGGAGTCCACCTCTTGTACTCGTCCGGTACCTCCGTTACACCTCGACCCGGCGCCGAGCCGGCCCGTGCGACCCTCCCGCGCCCGGCCGGGGGCGTTGCGCCTTGAACACCAAACGGCGTTTCGGGGCGCTGGCGAGGGCCCCTCGGAGACGGCGCGGGCGCGCCGGGGTCGACAACGGGGCCTGGCCACGCTCAGGGGGTCGCCGCGTCGGGCCCGGTTCGGGTGGATCGGGTAGAGCGGAGGGTCGGGAGGGCTCGCCGGGCCCCGGTCGTTGCCCGTTTGGTGTTCCACGAACAACGCGCCGGACCGGGGAACGCACCAGGCCGGGAAGCTGCGCCGTCGTTCCGCTCCCGCCCGGGTGTTACGGACGTATCTGGACTTCGTCACCTCTCACGGAGCGCGTTGGCCGGAGCTCGGCTGGCGCCGCCCGGGCCGGTTCCTGCCGCTCTCGTTCTGCTACACGGTCGCTCCGAATGACTTCGCCCACCGCGATCTGGCGACGCTTCAGGAAGTGCGCTGAAAAGTCCGCTTCCCAAGAGCCCCCCTCTATCGGAAAGTCCGCCTCCCAAGAGCCCCCCGGTATCGTAAAGTCTCCGGTCCCCGCCGGCGTTCTTCTGTTCCTTCTCGGCTGATCCCCCGCGACCCGGCCCCGCCCGGCTACCATGAGCACCCGTGACGACGATCGCCCCGAACGACTTCACCCACCTGCACGTCCACTCGGAGTTCAGCCTCCTCGACGGGCTGGGGCGCATCGACGACCTCGTCAGCCAGGCCAGCGCGCTCGGCTTCGACAGCCTGGCCCTGACCGACCACGGCGCCCTCTACGGCGCGGTCGCGTTCTACCAGGCCTGCGAGAAGCGCAGCATCAAGCCCATCATCGGCATCGAGACGTACGTCGCCCGGCGGGCCATGACCGACCGCGAGGGCAAGGCGGACGCGCAGCCCTTCCATCTGATCCTCCTCGCCAAGGACTGGACGGGCTATCGCAACCTCTGCCGCATCGCCACCGACGCGCACCTCGACGGCTACTACTACAAGCCGCGCATCGACCGGGACTACCTCGCGGGGCACGCCGAGGGCCTGATCGGCCTCAGCGCCTGCCTCAACGGCGAGATCCCCCGGGCGCTGGAGGTCGAGGACTGGGAGTCGGCTCGACGCCTGGCCGGCGCCTACGGCGACATCTTCGGCCCCGGGAACTTCTTCCTCGAGGTGCAGGACCACGGCCTGCCCGAGCAACGGCGCCTGACCGAGCAGCTCCTCCGCCTCGCCCCGGAGGTCGGCCTGCCGCTGGTGGCCACGAACGACCTCCACTACGTCCACCGCTCGCAGGCCGAGGCCCACGACGTGCTGCTCTGCGTGGGCACCGCCTCGAACCTCGACACGCCCAACCGGATGAAGTTCGAGACGCCGGAGTTCTACCTCAAGAGCGCGGCCGAGATGGGCCAGCTCTTCGGCGACCTGCCGGAGGCCATCGCCAACACGCGGCGCATCGCCGAGATGACGAACCTGAAGATCCCCTTCGGCGAGCTGAAGCTGCCGCAGTTCCCCGTACCGGAGGGCCACACGGCCGAGAGCTGGCTGCGTGCCGCCTGTCAGGAGGGCCTGGAACGGCGCTACGGGACGGTCACCCGCGAGTTGCAGGACCGGCTCGACTACGAGCTGGACGTGATCATCCGCATGGGCTACGCGGGCTACTTCCTCATCGTGGCCGACTTCACCCGCTTCGCCCGCGAGCAGGGCATCGCCACCACCTGCCGGGGCTCGGCGCCGGGCTCGATCGTCACCTACACGCTGGGCATCACGCCGGTGGACCCGATCCGCTACGAGCTGCCCTTCGAGCGCTTCCTCAACCCCGACCGGGTGACGATGCCCGACATCGACGTGGACTTCGAGGACAGCCGCCGCGACGAGGTCATCGCCTACGTCACGCACAAGTACGGCACCGACCACGTGGCCCAGATCATCACCTTCGGCACGATGCTCGCGCGGGCGGCCATCCGCGACGTGGGGCGGGTGCTCGGGCTCGGCTACGGCGAGGTGGACCGCATCGCCAAGGCCGTCCCCAACCAGCTCGGCATCAAGCTCGACGAGGCGCTCGACACGTCGCCGGAGCTGAGGGGGATGTACGAGGGGGACGCCCAGGTCAAGAAGCTCATCGACGTCGCCAAACAGCTCGAGGGCGTGGCGCGCAACGCCTCCACCCACGCCGCCGGGGTGGTCATCAGCCGTGAGCCGCTGACCGACCTGATGCCCCTCCAGCGCGCCACGAACTCCGACGCGCTGATGACCCAGTACGAGATGCACGGCGTCGAGGCGCTGGGCCTGCTGAAGTTCGACTTCCTGGGCCTCTCGAACCTGACCATCCTGCGCCAGGCGGTGGACCTCATCGCCGAGCAGCGGGGCGGCGCGCGCATCGACCTCGAGACGATCCCGCTCGACGACGCGAAGACGTTCGAGCTGCTCGCCTCGGGCGAGACGACCGGCGTCTTCCAGCTGGAGTCGCCGGGCATGCGCCGCTACGTGCGCGAGCTGCGCCCGACCTCGGTCCACGACCTCGCCGCCATGGTCGCCCTCTACCGCCCGGGCCCGATGGACAACATCCCCGCCTACATCCGCCGCAAGCACGGCCAGGAGCCGGTGACCTACCTGCACCCGCTGCTCGAGCCGTACCTGGAGAAGACCTACGGGATCTTCGTCTACCAGGAGGACATCATGTCCGCGGCCAAGGCGCTGGGCGGCTTCACCGGGCCCGAGGCGGACACCCTGGGCTACGCCATCCGCAAGAAGAAGTCGTCCGTCCTGCGCGCGCAGAAGGAACGCTTCGTCACGCAGGCGGCCGAGCGGGGCGTCCGGCCCGAGGTCATCGACGCCGTCTTCAAGGCCTTCGAGCCGTTCGAACGGTACGGCTTCAACAAGGCCCACGCCACGTGCTACGGCCTGATCGCCTACCAGACGGCCTACCTCAAGGCGAACTACACGGTCGAGTACATGGCCAGCGTGCTGACGGCCTTCCGCGACAACACCGAGAAGGTCGCCGCCGCCGTCGCCGAGTGCCGCCGGCTGGGCATCGAGGTCCGCCCGCCCGACGTCCACGTCAGCGGGCTGCACTTCACGGTCGAGGGCGACGCCATCCGCTTCGGCCTGCTGGCCGTGAAGAACGTGGGCCAGGGGGCCATCGAGTCGATCGTCGCCGCGCGCGAGGCCGAGGGCGAGTTCCGCACCCTGGCCGACTTCTGCGCCCGGGTCGACCTGCGCCTGGCCAACCGGCGCGTGCTGGAGTCGCTGGTCAAGGTCGGGGCGCTGAGTCGCTTCGGCCATCCGGCGCAGTTGCTCGACGCGCTCGACGACGCGATGTCCGCCGGCCAGGCGGTACAGCGCGACCGGATCAGCGGGCAGGCCTCGCTCTTCGACGTCGCCGCCGAGCCCGACATGATCGAGCGCCCGCTGCCGAAGTCGACCGAGGCGCCACTGCGCGAGCGGCTGCGCTGGGAGAAGGAGCTGCTGGGACTCTACCTCTCGGACCACCCGCTGGGCGACATCGCCGAGCAGATCGGCCGCTACGTGACCGCCTACTCGGGCGACCTCGGGGAGGAGCTGGACCAGCAGCGCGTGGTCGTCGGCGGCGTGGTGACCGGCATGCGCACGGTCATCACGAAGGCGAAGGCGACCATGGGCGTGGCCACGCTGGAGGACCTCCAGGGCTCGCTCGAGGTCATCGTCTTCCCCAAGATCCTCGAGGCGACCGCGCCGACCTGGCGGGCCGACGCCATCGTGCTGGTGGCGGGTCGCGTCGACCACAAGGGCGACGGGGCGGTCCTCCTCGCCGACGCCGTCTGGGACTGGGACGACGCGCAGGCGCTGGGGGAGGCGGCCTTCGCACGGGCCGCGGCCGAGGGCGACCGCGGGCGGCGCGGTCGGAACGGTGCTGGCAACGGGAACGGAGCCGGCGGCTATGGGCCGCCGACCGCGCGGGTCCCGGTCGGGCCGGGAGCGCCCTCCCCGCCGGTCGTCACGCGCACCGTGCCGCTCGTCTCGCCGCTGCGCGGTGGCGAGGTCAGGGGCACGATCGAGGTCCGGCTACCGTCCTCGGGCGTGCCGGCTGCGCGACCCGCCCCGCGTCCGCCGGTCCCGTCGGTGGAAGCGCCGGAACCCCGTTCCGTGGCCGTTCTCGGCGCCGAGCACGAGGAGCCGCCGCTCCCCGACGAGGCGCGCCTGGCCGTGGAGGCCGCCGCGGCGCCGGACGAGGCCACACGGCCGGTCGTGGCCGCGCCCGGTCAGTCGCTCCACGTCCATTTCGGGCTGACGCCCGCCGAGGCGCTCGCGCGTGCCTTCGAGGAGCTGCGCGCGGTCATCGCCGAGCACCCCGGCGAGACCCCCGTCGTGCTCCACCTGCCCGTCTCCGGCGGCCGGGTCCAGGCGATGCAACTGCGCAGCGCCGTCGCCTACGACGCCGAGCTGCTGGCGGAGATCGGCCGCCGGCTCCGCGCGGGCCTGGTCACGCTCGAGCTGGAGTAGGCTCGCGGTGGACGTGGTGCCACCGCGCAACACGGTCCCCGGCCATCGGGTTGACAACGGGAGGCCCCCTGGCGCAGCCTTGACGAGCCTCATGCGATGGATGCTTGCCAACACCGGCACTCGATCTTCGCTGGTCCGAGTGCCCATTGCGCGAAGGTGGGGCCGCAGCCGCAGTGGCGGAGGCGCACCTCCTCGTGCGCCCGGCGGCCAGACGAATCTAGGAGGTCCGTGATGAAGAAACTCATCGTTGTCGCGTCGGTGGTCGTCCTGGTCGTGGGCGTCATGGGCGTGGCCGCCGCCAACGGGGACTCCCAGCGGAATGCCTTCAAGGCCCGGCTGGGCGGCTACCAGGAGGTGCCGTCGATCTCGACCACGGGCAACGGCGAGCTCCGCCTGAAGGTCAACCCGGCCGGGACCGAGATCGCGTACACGCTGACCTACTCGGGCCTCCAGGGCGGAGCCGCCACCGCCTCGCACATCCACTTCGCCCAGTCCGGGGTCAACGGCGGCGTCCTCGCCTGGCTGTGCGGCGGGGGCGACAAGCCCGCCTGCCCGGTCGTGCCGGCGACCGTGACCGGCACGATCGACGCACCCGACATCCTGGCCATCCAGGGGATCGCGGCCGGCGACATGGCTGCAGCGCTGCGCGCGATCCGCGCCGGCGTCACCTACGCCAATGTCCACAACGCGGGATTCCCCGGGGGCGAGATCCGCGGCCAGATCCGGGCGCAGGGTAACGGTAAGGGAAAGGGAAAGAACGACTGACCGGGGCGCGCCCGTATCGTTGACGCTTCGAGCCGCCCGGTGCACCGGGCGGCTCGATCGTTCTCGTGCTCGGATCGGTGGTGCCGAAGCCGGGAGTCGAACCCGGACGAGGTTGCCCTCAAGGGTGTTTGAGACCCTCGCGTCTGCCAGTTCCGCCACTTCGGCCGGCAGGGGGATTGTACGGCCGACCCGGTGCTAGACTGCGGCCGCCGTCCCGCCGACGCCAGCCGCCCGGAGGATCCCCGCGCCCGTGTCCGTCGACCTCGAGGCCGTGCACGCACGCGACCAGGGCCTCGTCGAGCGGGCGCTGGCCGGCGATCTCGAGGCGTTCAACGACCTCGTGGGGCACTACCAGGACTTCCTGTTCGGCCTCGTCGTGCGCGTGGTGCGCGACCGTGAGGCGGCCGCCGACGCGGTGCAGGAGGCGTTCTTCAGCGCCTTCCGCAACCTCGACCGCTTCCGCGGGGGATCGTTCCGGGGCTGGCTGGCGCGCATCGCGCTGAACGCCGCCACCGACGTCCTGCGCCTGCGCAAGCGCCGCCCCTCCGAACCCTACCCCGAGTGGGAGGACGAGGCCTGGCAGCCGCCGACCGGCCCCGACGACGACCCGGAGGCCCAGGCCACGCGCCGCGCCCGCTCGCGCGTCATCCGCACGGCCATGGAGGCCATCACGGACGACCAGCGCCGGGCCATCCTGCTCTTCGACGTCGAGGGCTTCGACTACCAGGAGATCGCAGGGATCACCGGCGTCTCCCTGGGCACGGTGAAGTCGCGCATCCACCGCGGCCGCCTCGCCCTGCGCGACCTGCTCGCCGACCAGATGGAACTCTTCCGCGAGTGAGGACGTCACAGCGCCGATGACCGCCCACCTGTCCAACCGGACCGCCGACGACCACGCCGGGCACGACCACCAGCTGATCGTGGCCTACGCCTGCGGCGACCTCGGTGCCGACGAGGTGCGCGCTGCGGTTCAGCTCGTCGAGCAGTGCCGCCGCTGCGCCGCCCTCGACCGCGAGATCCGGCTCATGCCGTCCCTGGCCCACCACCTCGCCGTTCCGTCCCGGCCGCGCGACTTCCGGCTGAGCGCCGCCGATGCCGAGCGACTGCGCGGCAGCGCCGTGCGACGGCTCCTGCGCCGCCTCGGCGGGCCCGGCCTCGCGCCACTCCAGCCCCTGGCCGGCGCGGCCATGGCCATCGGTCTGCTGATGGTCGTGACGACCGCCGCGCTGCCGATCTTCTTCGCCGGCGCCGGCGCGACGGCTCCGGCCGCAGAGCGCGCGCTCGACGCGGGGACCGGCGGCGCCGAAGGCGGACCAGAGTTCAGCCTCGCCCCCTTCGCGGCACCGACCGAGGCGCCTCTCGCGCCCGGCGCCGACGAGGGCAAATCGGTCATCGACACCGCGACCCAGGCCACGAAGATCGAGGAGGCTCCCGCGGCCCCCGCGCCCGACCCGGCGCTGCTCATCGGCGCCGGCCTCGTCGCCCTCGCGGGCGCCGTCCTGATCGTGCGCGCCGTCGCCCGTCGGGCCACCGAGGATCCGCTCCTGCGCTGACCTCCCGGCCCCGAGCGCGGCGGTCGGGCAGCCCCGGGCGGTAAACTCGACCGGTGGAACGGCTCATGCTGCTCGATGCCAACGGGCTCATCTACCGCGCCTACTTCGCCCTCTTCAACACCCCCCTGACGACCAGCCGCGGCGAGCTGGTCAATGCCGTCTTCGGTTTCTGGAGCATCGTCCTGCGCGGCTTCCAGGACGTGCGGCCGGACTACGTCATGGCCTGCTTCGACCTCGCTGCGCCGACCTTCCGCCATGAGGCGTTCGCCGAGTACAAGGCGACCCGGCAGAAGATGCCCGACGACCTGCGCGACCAGTTCCCCAAGGTGCGCGAGCTGATCGAGGCCTTCCGCATCCCCATCCACCAGCTCGAGGGCTGGGAGGCGGACGACCTCATCGGCACGCTCTCGCGGCAGGCCGAGGGGCGCGGCCTGCAGACGACGATCGTCTCCGGCGACCTCGACATGCTCCAGCTCGTGAGCGAGCGGACCTCGGTCATGACGACCCGCGGCGGCGTGCAGCAGACGGTCGTCTACGACCCGGCCGCGGTCTTCGAGCGCTACGGCCTCACGCCGGCCCAGATGATCGACTTCAAGGCGCTCAAGGGCGACACGACCGACAACATCCCGGGCATCCCCGGCGTCGGCGACAAGACCGCCGCGAAGCTCCTCCAGGACTTCGGCTCGCTCGACGCGATGTACGCCGAGGTCGATCGGGTGACGCCGGAGAAGCTCCGCCAGAAGGTCGTGGAGCACCACGACCAGGTGCTCGCCAACCGGGAGCTGGTGACCATCCACCGCGACCTGCCGGTCGAGCTGGACCTGTCCGCGGCCGGCCTGGGCCACTTCGACCGGGCCGAGGTCATCCGGCTCTTCCGCGAGTACGAGTTCCGCTCGCTCGTGGAGCGCCTGCCGACCGTGGACGGTGAGGGCCCGCTGGCGCCCGGCGAGCTGCTGCGCCAGGTGGATGAGTCCATGCCCATGCCGGCCGCCATCGTCCCCGGCCGTGTCCTCGCCGCGCGACCCCGCGGCCTCGTCGGGGAGGGGAGCGGGCTGCAGCTGACGCTCGACTTCGACGCCCTGGCCGCCTCCGCGACGGCGCCGGCGACGCCCGAAGCGGCGCGGCCCTCCGGGGCGGACGTGACGCCCGCTGCCGTGCTGCCGGCCGACCCGCTCGCCCGCCTCCGCGCGCTGCTGCGCGACCCGTCGCTGGCGGAGCGCGTCGGCGCCGGGGACGACCCCGCGGCCTGGCTGGCGGCCCAGCCCTCGCTCGCCGTGGGGCTCGCGCTCGACGATCCCCGGCCGCGACGGGGCACGCTGCTCGGCCTCGCCGTGGCCGGCGAGGACGGGCGCCTGCTGGCCGCGAGCGCCGACGAGGCAACGCGGCTCCTGGCCGCGATCGCCGCCGCCGGTCGTCCGCTGGTCGGCCACGAGGTGAAGCGCCTCCTCGTCGCCGAGCTGGCCCGCCGCGACCCGGACGGCTCACCCGAGCCGGTCCACCGC
>Ga0209126_1000963_pt1 | contig 9888 bp, 4 predicted proteins | sample RifCSP19_1_FD_184024 | JGI IMG/M metagenome (GOLD analysis project Ga0209126, IMG submission 184024) | Soil microbial communities from Rifle, Colorado - Rifle CSP2_sed 19_1 (SPAdes) (version 2) | ecosystem: Environmental > Terrestrial > Deep subsurface > Rock core/Sediment | place: Rifle...
TTTTGTTAACTTGTCCGTGGCTTCTCCGTTCTGCTGACTTCAACTGTAGTCTTTCCGTAGTAGTGTTTCTAACCCGGTAACTAAGTACTGTATGTCAGACTCAACTCTGTTCCTCGGGTGATCAATCCGCAGGGTCCTAGAGTTCGGCTGCCGATAAGTTAACTGGTCGCTAGTTCGTTACTTAAGGACTTCTATAGTGAGTATGAGGACTCAACTATAGGCAACGTTTATTTTTATCGTCAGTGATTCGATGTGTAGTTTTTCAAGTATAAGGTCAAGAGTTAAGGTTAAGATCAGTAATTCAAGGAGTATTTTTATAAGGTCAAGAATATTGGTATTTATTTGTTATTATCTTTTTATTTCTTTTTGAACTCTGTGAGCTGAGGCTTAAAACCAAGCGAACTACAGCTCCTATATATACATAAATTTCTATGTCTATCATATACTAAAAAGGTCATTGTACCACTGGTCGTCGTCAACCGCCGTCGGTGGTCGGGGTTCGTCGTCGGTCGACGTCGACTGTCGTCGGTCTCCGTCAGTCTCCGTCGGTCGCTGGCGTTCGCCGTCGCCCGCCGTCGTCCGCTGACGACTGCCGTCAACCGCCGTCGACTGCCGTCGGTCGCCGTCGGTCGCCGTCGCCTGCTGCGGTACTGCGTCATACTGCGGTACTGTCTGCGGCTGCGCTTCTATTTGTTGCATGTATGACGTTAACAAATCCTCCCCAGCAAAAGTTTCGAGCTCCGTCGAGATCCTTTGGGCTTCTCTCTGGAGTTGGAGGTATTGTTGTTCTGATATATCTCTATAAATTCTTCTTGTTGACAGACCAGTCGTTCGTCCTATTTGTTCTATTCCTAAGGGTTCAAATATATGATAGATTCTAGATGCTATACATCTCTTTGCTTTCGAGAGATGTTTATAGAAATTTAAATTGGTATCTATCTCTTTTCCCAGATAGAAGTATACCATGAGTTCATTCTCTTTTCTTTTTAGACGTTGGTATCTTTTTATGGTGAGTTCGGCTTTTTCTATTTTTTGTTTGGGAGAGTCATGGTCTTCCCATGGTTTTATTATTGTTTGGGGTTTTAAAGGCAATAGTTGTTGTAGTTGTGTTTTTACTTCGTCGAAGAACATTTTGTAGTATTTTAGGTGGGGACTTGTCTGAATCCTTTCTTCTATTTATAGTTTTGAAGTTCTACAGAAAGGGGTTCGATTACTACCATTGGTGTCCAATGTTCGCGGTTTTTATGGTGTTCAAGGTGATCTCCGCTTATTGGTTTTTTAAGAGTGCCATTTTCATCTGCTATACGGTATGTTCCGTTAATCAACTTTTCTACTACTGTATAAGGTCCTATCTTTTTATCAAGTAATTTCCCAGAATGTGATACATCCCTTGTTTTATCTCTTCTGAGAACTTTGTCACCTATTTTGAATTCTTTTGTTTGTTGAACAGGATATTGGCGTTTCATGGCTAATTGTGTGTACTTGATTGTTTGTCGTGCACTTTCACGTATGTGTGGTACATCTTCAATTATGGTTTGTAATCTGTCGATCAAGGTCATTTGATGATCTGGCGTAAGGCTGTATGGCGATCTAGCCTGTCTTCCATAAGTGAGCAAGAAGGGCGATCCTCCTGTCGATCTATTATTCTTATCGCGGGCTGCGAATAGGGTTGGTTGGACAAGATCATCCCAATCAGTCAATCCATGAGTCATTTTTGCAAGCGTTTCACATAGGGTTCTATTGAAACGTTCTACCAATCCATTTGTCTGAGGGTGGTAAGGTGTGGATAGCTGTTGTCGGATATTAAACTTTTTAAGAAGTTCTTTAATGACTTCATTCACAAAATGTGTTCCTTGATCTGATTGGAGAATTCGTGGGCATCCATGTCGGCAGATAATGTCTTCATAGATAAATTTAGAGACGTTCGTTGCATTGGCTTCTTTTAAGGCTCTAGCCTCGGGCCATTTGGTAAGGTAATCGATAGCTACTACTATATATCTATGGCCTTCTTTCGTGGGGTTTAAAGGTCCTATTATATCTATGCCTATTCTTTCAAAGGGGTTTCCGGAGACTTCTATTGGATATAATTCATTATTTTTCTTAGGTCCTCCTCTGCGCTGGCATGAGTCGCAGGTGGTGGTATACTCTTTAATATCATTATACATCTGTGGCCAATAGAGAGTCCTTCTAATTTTTCCGAACATAGCTTCGGTTCCTAGATGTCCTCCTAGAGGATTATCATGGTGATAGAATAGGATAGCTTCTGTTTCTCCTTGTTTGACTACTCTAGTATTGAGTCTGCCATTTTTTGACTGTTTCATAAGGATTTCTCCTTCAAGGTAAAACTGTTTGGCATAGCTTCGATATCTTTTCTTTTGAGCGTTAGAGATACAATCTTTAGGGAATTCTTCTTCGTTTAGGAACTTAACTATTTGATCATAGTTATCTTGATTCATTTGAGAACTTGTTAGGATGATTTATCCTTACGCAGGTCGTTGGTATTTTCTCTGCTGTGTAGGCCTTCCACCTACTTTGGTGTTATTTTTGTAGTGCCTCTAATGGGCATTCAACTTTGGTGGTTAACCTCAGGGCTTGCACCTGCTAGGCTATTCCTAGGCTCCTACGGTCTTGGATAAAATATTAGTTTATTAAAATATGAGATAATTATAGGGGATAAATATGGGATAACAATGTTTATATATATAGGTTGTGTGTGAGTATATATCTAGTCATCTTGGTACTATTCTCTGGCATTTTCATTATTAATTAATTGGATATATTTGAAGGTATCTTGCAGGTTAGGACGTCGTACTCCTAGGCTTTCGAGAGAGGGCTGTTCGTCACCTAGTTTCCTTTCGAGAGGTTGTTATTTAATGGTTGCTTAGTGTTTTACATGCGTGCTAGACATGGCATTTAAAGTATTTTACTTCCCATTGCTTAAGAAGGGTCTTTAAAGTTTCCGAACTGAGGGATTTTAAGCCTTCATCCCACAAGGCAGGGTTTTAGGGTATGCATAGATAAGAACGTCGGCCAAGGCCTTTCGAGAGGTGGTTCGTAAGTTGAGGCGTTTATAACTTCTCAGGATATATTCATATAACTTTGGGCATTAACCAACCAGCTTTTGCCAGGTCACGGAAGAGTGTATATTTGTACCACTCGTTTTACAATTTTTAGGCCCTTAATTCAATAGTTATACGATCTATACCCAGGGGTGCGTTTATGTTTGGGTGGTCGTCCACGACGTTTTCTTTGGGGGTCCGATGATGAGTAGTGGTTCCATGGTCTTCCTCCTTTTGTCGTTCCGAATGGATCCGGTGAGGGTAGTATCATGGGTTGGGGTGCTTGAAGGGCTTCTGTGTTCGTCCAGTATTCATATAATGCTCGTGAGTCCCAATTGAAGTCTCGGTCGTTATCATATTCGTAGGGAGTCTCTTGAGGCATTTCTTCCTCTATTAGCATTATAGGTTCTGGGCGAGGTTGTTGACAGTCGTGGGTGGTATCTTGGGGTGTTATCATCCCTTTACATTTTTGACACTTTATATAAGTGTTTACTCCTCGTAGGGCTCTTACGATATTAGGGTATGGTGTGTTGATCGTTGAGGTAGAAGTTTGTGGGAATGTTTCGTTCTCCTTGTCATCATCTAGGAGACCTTCTCTTCGCATAAGGCTTTCTCTTATGTCTTCTTCTTCCAATTCGGGCCATATCTCTGCATATTCAGAGACTTCTTGTTCGAGGTTAAGTTCTTGTTCCTCAGACCAGTATTCCGTTGTCTGGGAGGTTAATGGTTCAGGATCTTGTGGTTCTTCACCATTGGGGTAGTAGTAGTCTTCCTCTTCGTGGAGGTATTCGGGGCATTCGCAAGGTTCGTTCTCGCTAGGTTCTGGCATCCAATGGGTTGGGTTGAGCATGTATGCGCATCTGGTACAGTACCAGTGGGAGTGGTGTCCACTCTGGTAGCATCTGTTACTACTTTCGCGGTACCTTTTGTTGGTGTTTTGCCATTTAAGTTGGCAGGGAACATTGTTCCATCCGGCGTGGCTGAAGCAAACTTCTTCCCATTTGGAGGGTTGAGTGTTGATCTCTTCATCATGGTTTTCTGGTTCTGCCCATGTTTGTTCTGGGATTTGGTCCCATGTGAGAGTGGTTTCCGCTTCTTCTGGGCTGGCGTTGGAGTCCCAGGGTTGTCGTTCGGATGGGGGTTGGTATGGTCGGTTGTGTGAGCTTAATGTTAGCTCTTGGGTTTGGATGGGGTCTTCTACTTGGTTTCGATAGGGAAAGAATCGGTCAAGCAGAGTTGGTTCTTTGGGTGGTGATGGTGGTGGTGTTGGGCGAAGGTCTTCTCCCGTTATCTCAAGCATGGTCTCTGTGAATGCCTTCATTGAGGGGTCATTCCATTCTTGAGGATCCATCTCTTGGGGTTTTATCAACCTTTGAGCTTCTTTTATTTTTTCGGTTAGGTTCGTTGTGGTGTTCTCAATGATGCTGTTTAAGATTTCCGCATCTTTGATTGACCATCTAATGTGGTCTGGTCGATATCCTTCGGGCATTTCGAACTTGACCTTCTTTTTAGGTCTTGAGGTGGATGTGGTTGTGGTGGGCTCGAGTTCTTCTCTTTGTTTGCCTTTGTTCTTGGTGCTGAAAGGCGGTGGGGTATAGTAGAGGGTGTTAGCCTCATCGAGGTAGTCCCAGGTTTGTGTAGGGTCCATTGCGTTTGTGTTGTTTTGGTGAAAATAATTATTTAAGGTAGTGTTGGGTGTCTCAATAATTAAAGGGGAATAATTAAGTGTTGGTTTTAAGATTGATTTGAGGTGTTTAATTAAAGGTTGTTTATTTAAAGGTGGTTTTTGAAGGTGGTTGATTTCTTTGCCTGTTGTCTCAGGAATGCCTAGTTTAGTCTCTTCGCGGAGGTTTTTGGCATCTTCAGGCTCGGGGTTCATGTGTGTTAATCTTGATAGGGCATCAACGTGAGTAGCTTCTTTACCAGGTCGGTGTCGTGTGGTATATTCGTATCGTTCGAGTTCTTCTATCCATCGGGCTCTTCGTTTATCAGGTAATTCTTGTGTTTTAATGGTTACTAATGCTTTATGATCCGTTACTATTTCGAAGGTTGTTACTCCTAAGTATTTCTTGAACTGTCGTACTCCTTCTATGATAGCTAGTCCTTCAATGTCTGTGGTAGCGTAATTGAGTTCATGTTTTCGTAGATTTCTGCTCCAATATTCGATGACTCTTTCGCGTCCTTGGTCATCTTTTTGCATGAGGATGGCTCCTATTCCTTCTCCTGAGGCGTCTGTATGTAGAACAAATGGTTTTTCTAATTGTGGGTGTCCGATTATCGGTTCACTCATTAAGGCTTCTCTTAGTTTATCGAAGGCTTGTTTTCGTGGTTCAGTCATCTCGAAGGGTGCTTCTTTTTGAGTTAGTTCATAGAGTGGTTTAGCTATTTCGGCATATTTCGGTACGAATCTTCTGAAGTAACCTATTAGTCCCATAAATGATCTAAGTTCTTTGAGGTTAGTAGGATAGGGTAAATTCTTTATTTTTTCTATCTTTTTGGGGTCTGTTTTTATACCATCTTTGCCTACTACATGTCCAAGGAATGGTAGTTCTTCCATGCACCATTCGCACTTCCTAAGTTTTATTTTTAGGCTATATTTTCGAAGTTCTTCAAAGATTATCCGGATGTGTTTCATATGCTCTTCTGGTGTTTTCGAGTATATGATAATATCATCCATATATACCAGAACGAATTTTCCTATATGGTCCTTAAGGACATAGTTCATCATTCTCTGGAAGGTTCCAGGTGATCCGCATAGTCCGAAAGGCATGACTGTAAACTCGTATAGTCCTGATGATGTAATAAAAGCTGTTAGATGTTGATGTTTAGGATTCATTCGAATTTGATAGAATCCGCTGGTTAGATCTAAGGCTGAGAATATTTTTGCTCCGGCAAATTGTCCGAGCATTATATCGATCCTTGGTAAAGGGTATCGGTCTCGATAGGTTATTTTGTTAAGTTTTCTGTAGTCTACGCAGAGGCGTTTGTCTCCAGTTTTCTTGTCTACCACAACTACTGGTGAGGCGTAGTTGCTTCTGGAGTGTACTATGGTGCCTTTCTCTAGCATGTCGGCTATTTCTTGTTTCATCCATTTTTCGTTCTGTGCGTTTGCGACATAAGCTCTGCTAGTGACTGGTATCTCTGAGGTCAAATGGATTTCATGTTGAATTATGTCTGTAGGTTTAAGTCCTTTCAAAGAATCTGCTTGGATATCTTTGAATTCTTCGAGAAGGTCGTCGAGTTGTTTTCGGATATTTTTGTCAGGTCGTTTTTTGATGGTTGGTTGAGTTTGGATATTGTATAGGAGGGCTTCGACTATATGTGTGGCTAATTCAATAGCTACGTCTTGTTCTGCTTGTTGTTTGAGTTCTTCTATGATTTTGGTAGGTTCAGGTTCCTTCTGGGGTATCCTTGCTTTTTCGATTTCTAGTTGCATGGTATCGAGTTGGTTGATTATACTATCATATAGTCAGTCCTGGTTTATTTCGGTGACATGGTCATTGTAACCATTTGTCATTAGGGGATTATCCAAAGGTTCTGTCATTATCATATTGACATAATATTCTTCAGGTTGGTGGTCTGGTGGAAGTATTTCGAATTCTGGTCCAATATCTTCGTCTTTAGGTTCTGGAGATATGGTGTAGATTAGGGCTGTTTGATAGTTTCGGCCATCTACTAAAAAGTCTACTTTTTTATCTCTAACTAGGATGTTGGCTTTATAAAATTCGATCCAATCTTTTCCTAAGATAAGGAGGTTATCTGTTGAAGGTACTACATGGAGTTTTATTGGGATTTTTACTCCTCCTATAGCTAAGGGTGCGTTCTGAATGGTTCCTAGTACTCCTGATGAAGTTTTATTGAAGGCTACTAGTCTGATGTTGTCAGGTTTCCCGTAGTTCAGTTTGAGGGCTTTGACTATTGAAGTTGATACTACTGAAGCTACTGCTCCTGTATCCATGATTGCTTTAATCGGGGTTCCTTTAAGTCGTACTATGGTTTGGCAGGGGGATTCTTTATTGTTTCCTCCATTAATGTTATTGACTGGTCTTCTGCCTAGTGCATTACGAAGTTGATTATTGTATTCAGGGTTTTGTAAGAGTTCACCGTATGTTACGTTTGCATGGTGTCTCATGAGGTCTCTTGGGAGGTTGTATGGTGGTTGGTTTTGGAGAGTATTTCTAGGTATCTCTCTTCGTGGTGACTCACTAAAGGGTGGTCGTTGGTAGTTATAATTGTAAGTGGCGTAATCTTGGTATTCAGGTCCTTGTTCGTATAGGTCTTCGTCGTCGTATATTTCAGTACCTCCCCAGCTATAATGGTTCACACCGGGTCTCCATGCTGGTGGTCGTCTGAGGATATCATTTGGTCGTCTTTGATTGTTTTGAGGTCTAAATTGTTGGTTGTTAGTTTTTCTAGGGCTTCTGCAATCTTTGGAGATATGTCCAGGTTTTCCGCAGTTGTAGCATGTTCTAGTTTCAGGTTGTCTGTAGGCGTTATTTCTATTAGAGAAATTATTCTGGTTGCCGCCTTCTCGAGGTCGGTTTTGTTGGTTTTGGTTGTTAATGGTCGTTTGTAGTTCATTAATAGTCTTCTCAAGTTCATTGATTTGGTTAACTGTAACGGTATTTACTTCGGGTTGTAAGGCTCTATATCCTGATTCCATGGATCTTGCTGCTCCTACAGCTGCGTCAAGAGTGGCATGTTGTCCGGCATATACATGTGGTAGTAAGAGAGGTGATAGTCCTAAGGTAAAGTCTCTCACTTGATTTTCGACTGGGGTTGTATTTGCAGGGTCGACTCTGGCTCTAAGCTTCTTAAATCTGTTGACGTACTCGTCTACAGTTTCATTGGGTTGTTGTCTGCAATTTCGGAGTTCCATATGCCATTGGTCTTTATGAGCGTTGGTTACAAATTTATTTTTGAACCTAGTCTCAAAGGTGGTAGCTCCGTTTCCAGCGAATTGGTTGATGTTGGTTCTATCGGCATCGTACCATTCTGCTGCTGGTCCTGCTAAGTATCCTGCTGCAATTGCTACTTTTCTGCCATCTGCCCATTGGTTAGTGGCTGCTGCTCGAATGAAGGTTGCTAACCATTCGTTTGGGTCTTCGTTTGACTTCCCATAGAATAAGGGTACTTTGGCTATGTTTAATTCTCGGGGTTGACCTCCTCCTCCTCCTCCGACTCCATTGAGTGCGTTGGTTAAAGCTGTCAAGGCTGTGTTAAAGGCTCTTTGTTCGTTTGTAGCCATTGTAGGGTTTGTTACTGTTGTGCTTTTGGTTTTGGGTTTTCTTTTGACTGGTATTCCTTCAGCGTCAACTACTCTGTTCCTTAGGTTATGTTGTTTTGTATATCGACTTGTTGTTGATATTTCTGGTTCACTTTCGTACTCTTTATCTTCGTCAAGATTAATTAATTTTGGGTCCTTGCTTGTTGGTGTATAGTAGAAGGATTGGTCGGGGTGTGATGGTATCCTTGGTTTATAGGTTTTATCGTTATCTACTTGTGAAGTATCTAAGTGGAATATAGAACCTTCAGGGCTGTCGGGTTCTTCTGATAGGTTTTCGGTTGGTGTATCAGAGTTTATTTCTTCGTCTTCGTCTGGGATTTCTGTAGTTGTTTTTCCTCCAGATACTTTTGACTTTAGCCAATTACTTGTCGAACTTATGAATGAGGTTGATTTTGAGGAACTTGGTTGTATGAAAGGTGGTTCTGTAGATATTTTTCCTTTGAGGTTCTGTGTGAAGGGTGTAGAACTTTCTTCTCCGTAGAGTTGAAAGGTGATATCTCTGGGTGGTGTATTGAGGGCTTTTTGATTCTCAGGGATTGGGATCTTTTTCAGATGTTCGAAGTATAGTTTGGTTACTGTGAAGGATTGGTCTGCTTCTCTTTTGTCGTTTCTTGCGTTAGTTAATTCTCTGTAGGGTAAACAGCCGGTTTCAAAACCGTTGGTATTTTTAATTACTCTGGCTGTATAGTAAGATAGTTCTTCGATTGTTTCGTCTGCTATTCTACTATATCTGCAGGAGGCTATTATTTGTAAGGTGTAGTGTAATGTTTGTGCTGATATTTCTTCGGTAGGGTCTTCGTTGATTAGGTCAAGGATATTATAGTAATTTTGGATAGTTGGTAAGGTATAAGTTATAGCGTTTGTTATTGTGCTATACCAGTTCCAGAAGGGTGTAAAGTTTTCGTTTTCTCTTATTCCTCTGGTTCCAGCACAAGTTATGCAAGATATATCAGGGATGTCTTTTAGGTTTCCGTCTTCTTTTTGGTGTTCTTGGTCGTGTAGTTGTTGTACTTCAATTTGTTTTTGCAAGCTAGTCATATGTTCCTTCCGGTTATCATCCGTTGGGGTTTCTATATTTTCCTTTTAGAGCCTGGCAGGAATCACCACTTTTGTTAACTTGTCCGTGGCTTCTCCGTTCTGCTGACTTCAACCGTAGTCTTTCCGTAGTAGTGTTTCTAACCCGGTAACTAGGTACTGTATGTCAGACTCAACTCTGTTCCTCGGGTGATCAGTCCGCAGGGTCCTGGAGTCCGGCTGCCGATAAGTTAACTGGTCGCTAGTTCGTTACTTAAGGACTTCTATAGAGAGTATGAGGACTCAGCTATAGGCACCGTTTATTTTTATCGTCAGTGATTCGATGTGTAGTTTTTCAAGTATAAGGTCAAGGGTCAAGGTTAGGATCAGTAATTCAAGGAGTATTTTTATAAGGTCAAGAATATTGGTATTTATTTGTTATTATCTTTTTATTTTCTTTTCTGAACTCTGTGAGCTGAGGCTTAAAACCAAGCGAACTACAGCTCATATATATACATAAATTTCTAT
>Ga0209126_1000964_pt1 | contig 9873 bp, 10 predicted proteins | sample RifCSP19_1_FD_184024 | JGI IMG/M metagenome (GOLD analysis project Ga0209126, IMG submission 184024) | Soil microbial communities from Rifle, Colorado - Rifle CSP2_sed 19_1 (SPAdes) (version 2) | ecosystem: Environmental > Terrestrial > Deep subsurface > Rock core/Sediment | place: Rifle...
GGGAGCCTGTCGATGAACAGGATCCCTTCCAGATGATCGATCTCATGCTGGATGGCGCGGGACAGGAGACCGTCCGCCTCGACGGTGACGGGGTCGCCGTCCTCGTTCCTCCCCCGGACGACGACCGACTCGGCCCGACAGACCATCCCTTCGACTCCGGGGACGCTCAGGCACCCCTCGGTCCCCTCGACCCAACCCCATTTCTCGACGATCTCCGGGTTGACGAGGGCAAGCGGCTTGACCTCCTCCTCCACCGCGGGGGAGACGTCCACCACGATCACGCGCTTCCCCACGCCGACCTGCGTCGCCGCCAGCCCGATCCCGTTCGAGGCGTACATCGTCTCGAACATGTCCCGGATCAGGTCGCGGATTTTCCCGTCCACGCGCTTCACGGGAAGCGCCCGGGTCGACAGGAACGGGTCAGGATAGGTGAGTATCTGCCTCAGCATCGCTTTCCGTCTTTTTCTTCGGGTAGAACCGGACGGTGTTCTTCCCGCTTTCCTTTCCCCAGTATAATGCCCGGTCCGCGTTTCCCACAAGGTCGTCGGCGCTGATCTCCACGCCCGGCAGGAGCGAGGAGACGCCGAACGTGGCGGTGAGCTTCGTCGGGGTTCCGGCGACCTCGAACACGCTCTCGTTCACCAGCCGGTGCGCCCGCTCCGCGGCGTGGAGCGCCTTCTCCGGGTCGGCATCCATGAGAAGCCAGGCGAACTCGTCTCCCCCCAGGCGCGCCACCGTGTCATAGGTCCGTTTCACCGCAATGAGCACATTTCCGAACTGCCGGATCACGCTGTCCCCCTCGGGGTGTCCGAAATCGTCGTTGATCCTCTTGAAGTCGTCGATGTCCACTAGGATGCAGGACAGGGAACGGCCGATTCGGCGGGCCATTTCGACGTTCCGGGTGAGGTCGAGGGAGAAATGCCTCCGGTTGGGAAGCCCCGTCAGGTCGTCCTGCATGGAGAGCTCGCGGAGTTCCCGGTTGGTTTCCGACAGCGACTGGTACAGAGAGCCGTAGTGCAGGAGGGGCTTCGCCCGCTCGACGAGGTCCTCGGGGGAGATGTCGGCGGGAAGCACGATGTCCACGCCGGACGAGCGGAACTTCTCGGCCCGGAGGATGGCGTTCATCCCCCCCACCAGGATGATGGGCACGCCCAGGGCCCCTTTCCGCTCCCGGAACCGGCGTATGACCTCGAGTTGCTCCGCCGTTTCCCCGTGATCCCCCAGCAGGATGCCGGACAAAAGGCTTACGGAAAGCCCGGAGTCCAGGAGCCGGGACCAGGAGGACGTCTCCTCCACCCGGTACCCGTCCTGCTCCAGGAACCGGGCGGCGCCGCGGAGGACCGGCCACAAAGGCCTCGCGATGATTACGGCGTTTCCCACATTCTCACCCGCACATTCCCCGAAATCGCCGGTTTTCGCCTATTATGAGGAATATTTCGACCGGAGGGAATTCTTTTGGCGCCGGCCGGGGAGGCCGTCACGGTTGTTCTTTCCCGCCCTTGCCGCCCCCGTCGAGCACTTTCGCGTTCTTGAGCGCCACGGCGGCGACGTTCGCGAAGGCGGTGAGCAGGTCCAGGTCCTCCTCGGCAAAAGCGTCCGGGCTGTAGTGGTCGAGGTTCAGGACGCCGACGACTTCGGCCCCCCACTTGACCGGGACCGCCAGCTCCGACCGCACCTTCGGATTCGCCTCCACGTACCGGGAATCCTCCCGCACATCGCGGACGAGCGCGGGCTTGCCCTCCTTGGCCACCCACCCGGTGATCCCTTCCCCGATCCGGAGGAGGATCTCCTCCTTGACCTCCGGCCCGAGGCCCCGCTCGGCCTCGATCCGCAGAACGCCGGACGGCCTGTCGATGAGGATCATGGTGCCGCTGGGGGCTCCCATCAGGTCCGTGGCGTGGTCGATGATGAGCTGGAACAGGACCGCCGGGTCGCTCTCCTCGTTCAGCGCTCTGCTGATCTGGAAGATCGCCGTGAGCTTCTTCGCCTTCCTGTGGAGCCGTCCCACGAGGTTGGCGTTCTCGATCGCCACTCCCGCGAAGTTCGCCATCACGGAAAGAAGCTTCAGGTCGGTCTCGTAGAGCTCCCTCCGGTCGAGGGGAGAGGCGGCGGCCAGCACCCCGACGATCCCGGAAGGCCCCCGGATGGGGGCGGCGAGGAACCCCTTGACATCGAGGCGCCGCATGAGGCGCAAAAGCTTCCTGTCGGGCCCCACCCGCGCCTCGGAAACGATCATCCCCTCGCCGCTCGCCATGATCTGGCCGAAGACGTTGTCGTGGACCTCCTGGCGGTACTTCTCGAACTGCCTTCCCCGCGGGATTCCCGCCACCGCCCGGACGGCGAGCTCCTCTTCCCCGCGCTCCTTGAGGAGGATGACGACCCTCTCCATGCGCAGAATGGAGGTGGCGGCGGAGGCGATCAGGTCGAGGCTGTTCTGCACGTCGCCTGCCGTCGTGTTCATCGCCTGGGACACTTCGTAGAAGCCGGAGGTCAGCGCCCCCGCGAGCGAAACCTCCCGGGTGGAGTCCGGGAGTTTCTTCCCGAAGATCGCCTCGGAGAGAAGGGAGAGGACCGTCATTTCCCCCCCAGCAGCCTCCGTACGGTGGTCTTCAACTCCTTCGTGTCGTGGGACTTCACGATGTAGGCGTCCGATGCCCAGGTGGTGAAATCCTGCTTGAACTCCCCGAACGCGGTCAGCAGGAGAACCGGCACCGACGCGCTTTTCTCCCGGATCCGCTGGAGCACCTCGAGGCCGTCGAGCCCGGGCATCTTCACGTCGAGCGTCACGAGATCCGGGCGGAACGAGTCGAACTTGTTCAGCGCTTCGAGCCCGTCCTCGGCCAGCTCCACCTCGTATCCCTCCTCGACAAGCTCGTCCCGGTACAGTTCACGTATGTTCTCCTCGTCGTCGACCACCAGGATCCGTTTCATGGTGGGAACCTCCTTTATTCCCCGCGCCGCCCTCCCGGGCCGCGAAGGGGATTCGTTCGCGTTATGATCCCGTGCCCCGCCGACCGGCCCGGTTCCCCTTCTTCGACGGTTCGGACGCCTCGCCCCACTTGCCGGTGAGCCCCGCGTCGATCCCGATCCGCTGGAGGATCCGGGAGACGACGAAGTCGACCATCTCCCCGACGGTGGCCGGGCGATGGTAGAACCCCGGGGACGCCGGAAGGATATCCGCCCCCGCTCGTGCCAGGGCGAGCATGTTCTCCAGGTGAATGATGGACAGCGGGGTCTCCCGCGGAACGACCACCAGCGTCCTCCTTTCCTTCAGGACGACATCGGCGCACCGGGAGAAAACCGAAGACGACACACCGTGGGCGATCCGCCCGAGCATCCCCATCGAGCAGGGAGCGATGATCATGGCGTCCGGAGGGTTGGACCCGGAGGTGAAGGGGATGGTGAAATCGTCCTCCGCGTGCAGGTGGAACGCCCCCGGAGGCGCGGACATCCTCTCCGCAAGCCAACGTTTCCTCCCCGGCAGCCCCATGCCGGGCAGCCGGCTCCTGCGCGTCGTGCCCGGCGGGGGGATCTTCCCCGTCCCGATCTCCTGGTCCAGGATTTCCCACGCCGTCGCGGTGACGATCAGGTGCAGGTCCACCCCCCGGGAGCAGAGCGCCTCGCCGGTACGGACGCCGTAGACGGCGCCGCTTGCGCCGGATATGCCGAGCAGCACCTTCATGGAGGTTCCTCGTCCCCGCCGTCCCGTCCGACCGTTTCAGAGCGCGAGGTCAAGATAGGTGAACAGGCAAAGCGCGATGCTTACGATTCCGTTCAGGTTGAAAAACGCCACGTTCAGCCGGGAAAGGTCGTCCTCCCGCAGGATGCTGTGCTCGTACAACAGCATCGCGGAGCAGATGCCCCATCCCGCGAGGAACCACCCCCCCAGCCCAAAACTATAATAGCCCACCAGCAGGAGGGCCGCCATCAGGAAGTGAAACCCCCGCGCCACCCAGAGGGATTTCCCCACGCCGAGATACCGCGGGATGGAGTGGAGCCGCTCCTTCCGGTCGAACTCGATGTCCTGGAGGGCGTAGAGGACGTCGAACCCGGCCACCCAGAACAGGACCGCGAAGGAGAGGACCAGGATCCTCGGGTCGACTTCCCCCGTGACGGCGATCCAGGCGGCCAGCGGCGCCGCCCCGAGGCACATCCCCAGAACAATGTGGGACGCCCATGTGAAGCGCTTCGTGTAGGAGTAGGAGAACAGAATGAGCAGGAGCACCGGGGAGAGCTTGAGACACAGGGGGTTTAACTTCGCCGCCGACAGCTCGAGCAGGACCACGGACAGGAAGATGAAGACGCCCGCCATCGGCCTGCTCACCTCGCCCTTCGGGATGGCCCTCTCCCGGGTCCGGGGGTTCTTCGCGTCGATGTCGGCGTCGACCAGCCGGTTGAACCCCATCGCGGCGCTTCTTCCCCCCACCATCGCCAGGAAGATGTAGAAGACCGTCCGGGCGGAGGGGAAGCCCCCCGCGGCAAGGAACGCCCCCATCAGAGCGAACGGCAGCGCGAATACGGTGTGCGCCACCTTGATCATCTCGAGGTAGACTCCTACCCGGCCCAGCATGTCAGTGGCCTCCCCCGCGCCGGGGGAATGGTGCGGCGCGTGCCCCGTCGCGGAAACACCCGGGGCCGGCTTCGCAGCCTCGGAGGGGGCCTTCGCTTCGTGGCTCGCCGTGCGGTGAACCTGCAAGGCTGCGCTTTACCTCAGCTCCGACCCCCTCCTGCGGCTGCTGCGCCGCCGACAGAGGACCCGGGGCGATGCGGGGGGTTCCACGAAGCGGCCTGTGGAGCGAGGTGCGGATTGCGGCGAGCGGAACGGCAGCGAGCGGGCGCAGGTCGCGAGCGTAGCGGAGGGGAAGCCCCCGCGAGGCAGGGTCCCTCTGCTGCGGTGAGCGGCCCCCCTCCGAGGGGGCGGAGTCGGTTTCCGCGCCCTGTGCCGCATTGGGCGACCTCGGCGGAGCGCAGATGCCGGGATCTGCAGGTCGGCGGACCATCAGAATCCGTACTCCTTCCACCGGCGCGTCACGAGGGCCACGATGTCGTCGTCCATCCGGATGTCCTCGGGCCACTCGCGGGCGAAGCCCTCCGTCTTCCACTTCCGCGTCGCGTCGATCCCCATCTTCGACCCGTAGTGGGGGATGGGGGAGGCGTGCTCCAGGGCGTCGACGGGCCCCTCGACGATCATCGTGTCGCGCCGGGGGTCCACGTTGTTCCCGATCCGCCAGAGGGCCTCGGAGAGGTCCTGGATGTTCACGTCGGAGTCGAAGATGACGACGAACTTCGAGAACATGAGCAGCCCCAGGCCCCACACGGCGCTCATCACCTTCCGGGCGTGGCCCGGATATCGCTTGTCGATGGAGAAGAGGGCGAAGTTGTGGAAGATCCCCTCGACGGGCAGGTTCATGTCGACCACTTCCGGGACGATCTTCCGCAGCAGCGGAAGGAAGATCCGTTCCGTCGCCTTCCCGAGGTAGACATCCTCCATCGGGGGCTTCCCCACGATCGTCGCGGGGTAGATCGGGCTCTTTCGCCTCGTCACGCAGGTGACGTGGAAGACGGGATAATCGTCGGCGAGGGAGTAGTACCCCGTGTGGTCTCCGAACGGTCCCTCCGTGCGCAGGTCGTCCGGGTCGACGTACCCCTCGAGGATCACCTCGGCGTGGGCCGGGACTTCGATGTCGACCGTCCGGCAGCGGACGAGCTCGACCGGCTGCTTCCGCAAAAAGCCGGCGAAGACCATCTCGTCCACGTCCTCGGGCAGAGGGGCGGAAGCCGCGTAGATCGTCGCCGGGTCGCCACCGAGCGCCACCGCCACCGGCATCCGCTCCCGTTTCTTCCGGAACCCCCGGTAATGCTGCGCCCCCCCCTTGTGGATGTGCCAGTGCATCCCCGTGGTCGTCTCGTCGTAGACATGCATCCGGTACATCCCCACGTTGCGGCGCCCCGTCTTCGGGTCCTTCGTGAAGACGAGGGGAAGGGTGATGAACGGTCCCCCGTCCCCCGGCCACGTCTTGACGACAGGGAGGAAGGAGAGAGACGGCCTTTCTTTTTCCACCACCTCCTGGCACGGCCCGGTGGAGATGGTCTTCGGGATGAAGTCGGCCAGGCGGGCAAGCTTGGGGAGCATCTTGAGCTTCTCGATGAGGTTGGACGGGATCTCCGGCTCGATCACCTCCATCATCCGCAGGCCGATCTCGTCCAGGGAGGAAACGCCCAGGGCCAGGCACATCCGTCCCATCGTGCCGAAGAGGTTCATGGCGAGCGGGACGGTGTGCCCCTTCACGTTTTCGAACAGGAGCGCCGGCCCGCCGGCTTTCACTGCGCGGTCGGCGATCTCCGCCGCCTCGAGGTCCGTGGACACGGGGGCCGTGATCCTTTTCAGCTCCCCGCGGGCCTCGATCGCGGAGAGGAACTCCCGCAAGTCCCGGAACGCCATCATTCCTCCTTTTGTTTCGAAAGGAACGGGAAAATCATAACATACGGGCTGCCGCCCGGAGAGGGATCCCCCGCTTCAGCTCTTGTCCATCCCCGAATCGCCGGCTTCCTCCGGGTCGTCGAGGTTCCCCGGCATCCCCTCGACGAAACGCCTGATCTGGTCCCGGACGTCCCGGAACCGGGCAAGCACCTCTTCTTCCGTCCCGCGCGCGTGGACGGGGTCCTCGAACGGCTGGTGGATGCGCTTTCCGAGGCCGGGGTGGTAGGGGCACACCTCGCCGGCGTAGTCGCACAACGTCACGATGCAGTCGAACCGGATCCCGTCCATCTCCTCCACATGCTTCGAGTACTGCTCCGAGATATCGACTCCCGCCTCCGCCATGACCCGGATCGCCTTCGGGTGGACGTAGCACGGCGCCACCCCGGCGGAAAAGACCTCGATCTCTTCCGATTTCAGCGTCTTCGCCCACCCCTCCGCCATCTGGCTGCGGCAGGCGTTCCCGGTGCACAGGAAGAGAACCGTTTTCCGCCTCCCCGTCGAAATCTTTCCTTTCCCCTCCACGGTGCCCTCCCTCGCCGCCGCCCCCCCCCGATCGCTCCGCTTGACCGGACTGAACGGCAAAGATTACCGTATAATAATACCCGGGGGGGTGATTCTTTTGAAAACCACTACGAAACTGTTCAAGGCCCTGTCGGATGAGACGCGTCTGCGCATCCTCAAGATGCTGGAGGCCAGGCCTTTGTGCGTCTGCGAGATCCAGCACGTCCTGAAAGGGTCGCAGCCCAACGTGTCGCACCACCTGAAGACCCTTTCCGAGGCGGGCTTGGTCGAATCGAAGAAGGACGGGCTCTGGATCGACTACCGGCTTTCCGACAAGCCGGCGACTCCGCTCCACGCGGCCGCGCTTTCTCTCGTGAAGAAATCGCTCGACCAAGAACCGGTCGTGAAGAAGGACCGCACCATCGTAAAAAGCGTCGACCGGATCGAGATCACCCTTCGGAAATAGGGCCGTTACGAAAGGCGCAGCAGGACGAGGGTGGCTCCCCAGCCGCCGGCGTCGGGAGGAGCGTCGCCGAACGCCTCCACGCGCGGGTGGCGGGAGAGAACCTTGCGGACCATGCTTCTTTGCGTTCCGGTCCCGCGTCCGTGGATGAGCCGGACCTGCCGCAAGCCCTTCCTTGCCGCCTCCTCGAGATACTCCTCGACCACGGACACGACCTCCTTCGGGGAGAAGGCGTGCAGGTCGATCCGGTCCTCGATCGGGATCCTGCGCGGGGAATCCAGCGCCTCCTCCTTTCTCCCTTCCTCTTCCTCCTCACATTATCACCTACCCCCGGATCCGGTAAGATAGGGATATGCCAAACAGGGTGATCGTCGGGACGGCCGGCCACATCGACCACGGCAAAAGCGCCCTCGTGAGGGCGCTCACCGGGATCGACCCGGACCGGCTCAAGGAGGAGAAAGAGCGGGGGATCACGATCGAGCTGGGGTTCGCCCACCTCCTGCTCCCTTCCGGGACGCTCGCGGGGATCATCGACGTCCCCGGCCACGAGAAGTTCGTCCGGACGATGGTCGCCGGCGCCGCCGGCATCGACATCGTGATGCTGGTCATCGCCGCGGACGAAGGGGTGATGCCCCAGACGCGGGAACACCTCGACATCTGCCGGCTCCTCTCCGTCGGGGACGGGCTTGTGGCCTTGACCAAGTGCGACAAGGTGGATGCCGACTGGGCCGCCCTCCAGGAGGAGGAGGTGCGAAAATTCGTCCGCGGCACTTTTTTGAGCGACGCCCCCGTCGTGCGGGTCTCCGCGGTGACGGGGAAGGGGCTCCCGGCGCTTGTCGGTGCGCTCGATACCATCGCGTCGCGCGTCAGGGGAAAGGACCCGGAACTGTTCTTCCGGCTTCCCGTCGACCGGTCGTTCTCCATGAAGGGGTTCGGAACGGTGGTGACCGGCACGATCACGGGGGGGACCGTCCGGACGGGAGACGAAGTCCAGGTGCTCCCCGGCGGCCCGGTCGCACGCGTCCGGGGGCTGCAGGTCCACGGGGGACCGGCGGAATCGTCCTCCGCGGGAACGCGCACCGCGGTGAACCTGCAGGGGGTGGAAAAGGAGAGCGTGCCGCGCGGGTCGGTCCTGTGCCACCCGGGGACGTATGCCCCCACGAAGGCGGCCGATGTGCATCTCGAATACCTGCCTTTGGCTGCGAGGCCGCTGAAGAACCGGGCGCGCGCCTCGTTCCACGCGGGGACATCCTCTTCCCTCGCGAAGATCCTTCTCTACGGCGTCGCGGAGATTTCTCCCGGCGGATCGGGGTACGCGCGGATCGAACTCGACGAGGAGATCGTCCTGATGGGGGGGGACCGGTTCATCCTGCGCGGCTTCTCCCCCCTCGAGAACTTCGGCTACACCATCGGGGGAGGACGGATCCTTTCCCCCTATCCCCGCCGCCGCAAGGGGCCGGGAAAGGCGGTCCCGCAGGCGTTGCCCTCGTTACAGTCTCCCGAGGCGGCGGTCCGGGTCCTGGCAGCCCTGGAAGAGGCCGGGCGGAATGGGCTCGGGACGAAAGAGGCCGCCGTCATCGGGGGGATCGGTGTTGCCGCGGCAGGCGCGGAAATCGGGCGCCTCGTCTCATCGGGGAAGGTTCGGGGGGATACGGGGGGAGGCCGGTACTGGCACGGCATTGCGTTGGAGGAGACGGGGGAGGAGGGGATCCGTGCGTTGTCTGCGCTCCACGACCGCTTCCCGGACCGGGAGGGGTTCCTTCGCGAGGAGGTCGCCGCCCAGTTTCCCGACGGGACCGACCCGGAGTTCATCGCCTTGTCGATTGCCGGCCGCCCGGAGGCGGGGAAGGCGGGGGACTCCTTCTTCTTGCCGGCGAAGCGTCCCCGGTCTGTGGAACTGTCGTCGCCCCTTGCGAGGGCGATTGCCGACAAGGTGCGCGAAACGGGACTGTCCGCCCTCTCGAAATCGGAACTCGCCGATGCCTTGCGCCCCGGCGACCGGCGGGAGTTCGACAAGACGCTCGAGGCGCTGGTCAAGGGAGGCCGGGTCCTGCGTGTGAAGGAGATGCTCTTCGACTCCGGCGCGATCGGCGCCTTGAAGGAGAACCTCGTCTCCTACCTGGAGAAAAAGGGGGAGATCACCGTCCCGGAGTTCAAGGACCTCGCCGGAGGGCTCTCCCGGAAGTACGTCATCCCGCTTCTGGAGCATTTCGACCTGTCCAAGGTCACCCTGCGGGTGGGGGACAAGCGGCTACTACGCAAGGGGAAGTAGAAATAGGAAATTTCGATCCTCGGCCACCCGCCAGAGGATCGCTGCGGAAACCCCTGTCCCGAACCCCGCTATGCTGCCTGACAGCGAAAGGGGAGCGGGGTTGAAGAGATCCATGAAGGGGCCGGGGCCGATGAGAAACGCGGCCGCCACCCAGGC